>Ga0209598_10001606_pt1 | contig 18457 bp, 15 predicted proteins | sample M_140807_EF_Meta_FD_187317 | JGI IMG/M metagenome (GOLD analysis project Ga0209598, IMG submission 187317) | Freshwater microbial communities from Lake Montjoie, Canada to study carbon cycling - M_140807_EF_MetaG (SPAdes) (version 2) | ecosystem: Environmental > Aquatic > Freshwater > Lake...
AACCGACAAAGGGCTTTACCATGGCTAAAGGATGTCTTGAATTCCAACAATCGCTCAGTCGTCGCCAATGCTTGCTCCGCGCGAGCCAGTTCGGGCTGGCCGGACTTCTTGCAGGTGCACGGAGCACCACCAACATCGCGTCCGCATCGAGCACTCCAGCACCAAAAGCTCGTGCCAAGAGCGTGATCTTCTTGCATCAATACGGGGGGCCTAGCCATATCGATACGTTCGATATGAAGCCCGCTGCACCCGATGGAATCAAAGGCGAGTTCAAACCGATCTCCTCAGCCGTTGCGGGCTCACCCGTCTGCGAATACTTGCCTCGCTGGGGCGCTCAACTGGATCGCTGGGCCCAAATCCGCAGCGTCCATCACGACATGAAGAATCACAACCCAGCCTGCTACTACTCCCTGACCGGCAAGCGACCTGCGACCGACGACATCCGCCTGCGCGACACACTCGAACTCTACCCAGCCTTTGGTTCGAGCGTCGCACGATTCTCCGAGCCGGCCCCAGGAGTCCCGACCTTCGTCGCCTATCCACATGTGCTGCGCGATGGAGCGATCTCGCCCGGGCAGCACGCAAGCTTTCTGGGCAAACAGTACGATCCGTATTTTTTCCAAGCCGACCCGAACTCCCCGGAGTTCGGTCTACCGGAATTGCAGCTTCCTGCGAACATCGACCTTGCACGCCTCGAACGGCGTCGAGATCTGGTCGAGTTGATCGATCAGGAAAAACGTCTCATCGAGCAGTCGACCGAAGCCCGAGGCTTGGACCAACTCCAGCAGCAAGCCCTGAAAATCCTCTCCTCGACCGGCCTTAGGGACGCACTGAACCTCGGCCAAGAAGACGCGGCCCTCCGGGACGCTTACGGACGGAGCACCTACGGACAATCGTGCCTGCTCGCTCGACGCCTGGTACAAGCCGGAGTGCGGTTCGTCACGGTCTACTTCTCTCAAGGCATTGGAGGCAAAGGGAGCGAAGGCTGGGACACCCACCAAGAGAATTTCAAAGACCTCCGAGAGCGACTCCTACCAATGACCGACCAGACAGTCCCAACGCTTATCCAGGACTTGGAGTCCCACGGTCTTCTGGACGATACGCTCGTGCTATGGATGGGTGAGTTTGGACGGAGTCCCCAGATCGGCGATCGGGATGGCAAAGGCCGAGGCCATTGGCCCGATTGCTACACCGTAATGATGGCAGGAGGGGGCATCCAAGGCGGCTCGATCTTCGGCGCCAGCGATGCCAAAGGAGCGTATCCTGCCGCCGATCCTGTCGGCCCAGAAGATATCGCCGCGACTCTGTACTGGGCACTGGGAATCGATCCCCATTCCGAGGTCATCGACACCCAAGGCCGCCCGCTTGCGATCTCGACAGGAAATCCGATCGAAAAGATATTTCGCTAAGCAAGAACATTTAGAACCAGCCGGCTGAGAGTCCATAGCGTTTCTAGCATTGAACAGCAAAATGCAGTCAAAAGCCACGCATTAGGAGCTTGGGTAAAACCGCGACGGTGTTTTTCTCACCTGGTCATTTGGCTTTCAAGGATTTCAGTCTGTAAATTTCCCGTCGACTTGCCCGCAACCTTTCAGCTGCGTAGAGTGAGTCGGTGAAGACAGCCTTCTTTGCAGGATGCAGATGCCAATTGCGTAAGCTCTACCTTGGCAACCCGAAGGGATTCTAGGTCGTTACTATCCCGATTTGCGTCACGTAATGATCGTCGATGTAAAGCTCTGACGGTTGTGCCGAATGCACAGCCAAAAACTTGTGATCGTTTTTTGACCTTCGCAATTAGCGCTTTATACTCGCGAGCCCCTTGGTGTACTTGCGTCAAGATTCTTCGCAAGTTCGCGCATTGGGGAAATCCATGCACCTCCTTGTCCTGCCCACTAGAATGCTCAATTCCTTTCGACCTCTGTTTTTTGCAGCTAGCTGCTGTGTTGCATGGATGTGCAGCAGCTTTGGCTTCTCCCAAACCACCCCCACTTCAAATCCAGTTGTAGCCTCTGGCTCCGATGCCCCTGGTTCCGAGGCGACTGGCCCGCAGCAAGCCGACGAGGCCCTGCGGATTGGCAAGGCGCTTGAACAGCAGCGCCGTTGGCAAGAAGCGATTCAGCATTACGAAAAGACGCTCAAGCAACTGCCGCTCAACAAGCAGATCACCGAGCGCATGCAAATCTCCCGCGTTCACATGGACGTTACGCGTCGCTACTGCGATCGTTCGTTTATTGAGAGCGTGGAACGTTCCACGCCTGCACAATCCTTAGAGGTCTACCAAGACGTCGTCAGCAAACTCGAAACGTACTACGTAGATTCGATCGACTATTACAAACTGGCTCTCTACGGCACAGCATTCCTTGAGGTCGCGTTGACCGAGCGCGATTTTCTCCAGAAGCATCTACCAAAAACTCCAGCGGCATCGATCGAGAACTTTCGCCGCAATGTACACCGATTGGTCTTCGGAAAACGGATCCCAAATGCCAACGAATTAAAGAACCTGGTGCTCCTGGTGGCCGGACAAGCCCAGGAGCAGATCGGCTTGAGCCCCACGGCCACCATCTTTGAATTTATCAGCGGATCGGTGGGTTTGCTCGATCCTTATTCATCGATCCTGACGCCTGGTGAATACCGTGAGATCATGTCCCAAATCGAGGGCAATCTCATCGGACTAGGTGTCGAACTTTGGGCCGAAGGCAACGAACTGCGGATCGTGGATGTCTTCAAGGGGAGTCCTGCGTCCGAGGCGGGATTACTCCCTGGGCATTACATTTTAGAAGTCGACGAGCAATCGGTCGTGAGCATCGGCGCAAAGCGTGCTGCAGACATGCTTCGAGGTCCTGAAAACAGCCACGTTAAGCTCGTTATCTCCTCTGGGGGAGATCAAAGCGTTGCGATCGATGTGGTGCGCAAACGCGTCGAAATCCCGAGTGTCTCGGTGGCCGAGATGCGCGACGGCCAAGTCGGGTACGTCCGAATCACCAACTTTCAAAAAACCACGGTCAATGAAGTCTCCCGAGCGATGTACGATCTGACCAGCCGAGGAATGAAGTCCCTGGTGATCGATCTTAGACGCAACCCGGGCGGTCTGCTCGAATCGGCCGTCGAACTGGCCGACTACTTTTTGGTCCGAGGGGGCATCGTCTCGACACGAGGTCGCAACACGTCAGAGAACCGAAACTACACCGCCCATGCTGCCGGGACGTGGGACATCCCCCTGGTCGTCTTGATCGACTGCGACAGCGCAAGCGCTAGTGAGATTTTTGCCGGGGCCATCCGAGACCATGACCGCGGCTATGTTGTCGGACAAATCTCTTACGGCAAAGGGAGCGTCCAGGGAGTCTTTCCTAGCGAACGAGGAATCGGCGGCTTGCGTCTGACTGTCAGCCGGTTCTATTCGCCCAGCGGGACGGCCATCAGCCAACGAGGGATTACTCCGCATGTTAGCGTCCCAGAAAACCCACCCGAGACCCCCTCGACTCTCGTGGCTTTGAAACCTCCGACCGAGGCGATCGCCTCGGAGGCCACACCAAGTGGGACCGAGACCGGTACGAAGCTCACGGCCCAGCGGCCGGTGTTGCAACCGGCCTCGGACCCAAGCTCCCAGGGCAAGCCAGATCGGGTTTTGGACAAGGGGCTTGAAATCGCACGGCAGATCGCCGCTGGGCGGTCTCGCTAGCTCTCTAGGGCGCATCGCTGCCCAAGGTAAATACCACTAGGTAAATACTGGTAATTAAATTAGAGGTAGCCGAAAATCCGCCCGAGCATCACAATTGGGGCATGCTTAGAAAATTCCTTCGCTCGAAAATCCATCGCGCAACGGTCACCCAAGCGGACTTGCACTACGAGGGATCCCTGACGATCCCGCCAGACCTGATGCTCGCCGCCGGAATCGCACCGTTTGAGTCGGTCCATGTCTGGGATGTGACCCGAGGAACCCGTCTGGAAACCTATGCGATTTTGGGAGAGCAAGGCTCGACGGATGTGTGCATCAACGGTGCCGCAGCACACTTGGTCAGACCCGGCGATGTGATTATCATCGCCACCTTTGGTTTCATCGCTGAATTGCAAAACGAGGTCCGAGTACCGGAGCCCAAGGTTGTGTTTGTCGACTCGAACAATCGGATGACTTACACCGGTCGCGAGATCCCTGGTCCACGCCGTCGCGGGATCGACGACGCTCCGGTCGACGACTGCTGCTAAAACTTTCTTTCGCCAAGGAGTCTTGTCCATGCTCGAGCGTGTCTTGGAGCCCGAAGTGATGAGCGATCTGCAGGAAGCGATCGATTACAACGACATGGATTTTTCCGAGGTCAATCGCTCGTTTGTCCGCGATCTGATCGGTTATGCCACCCAGGATGGCTTGCCGCTCGGGCCAGACATCCTCGATTTAGGGACCGGCACGGCCCGCATCCCCGTCGAGTTGTGTTCGCAAGCCCCGGCGGTTCGAGTCATGGCATCGGATGCATCGACCGAGATGCTCGAACTAGCTCGCTACAACATCGAGATCCATCACATGCTCGATCGGATCCAGTTGCATCGGGGGGATGCCAAGAAGCTGATCTTTGGTCGCGAATTTTTCGATGCAGTGATCAGCAACTCCCTGGTCCATCACCTGCCCGAGTGCATTTCTTTCTTTGCCGAGTCCCTGCGGGTACTCCGCCCGGGCGGGGTCCTTTTTGTACGCGATCTCTTCCGACCAGAGAGCCCAGAGCGCGTCGAGCAACTGGTCGCTTTGCATGCAGGAAATGAAAACGAGCATTCGCAGCAGCTTTTCCGGCAAAGCTTGCAGGCCGCCTTCCGAGTCGATGAACTTGCTAGAATACTAGCCCCCCTTGGGGTGGACGCCTCGTGCATCCATGAGACCAGCGATCGGCATTGGACGTTGGCCTATCGAAAACCTAGCTAAACCCACTCGATCAAGCACCACTCGGCCCCAAGACCATGGAACAGCAGTACCTGGACCTATTGCAGCGCATATACGATCACGGGGATGCCAAGGCGGATCGAACCGGGACCGGGACTCGCAGCATTTTTGGCGCCCAGATGAGGTTTTCGCTCGAGGACTCTTTTCCACTCCTTACGACCAAAAAGTTATCGTTTCGCTTCATCGCTTACGAACTGTTTTGGTTCCTGCGAGGCGAGACCAATATCGAGTATCTCAAGGAGCACAAGGTAACGATTTGGGACGAGTGGGCGGACGCCGACGGTGAGCTCGGTCCAGTGTATGGCAAGCAGTGGCGCAGCTGGGAATGTCCCGACGGTCGGACGGTCGACCAGATCAGTCAGGTGCAGGAGGCTATTCGCACTAGCCCGGATTCTCGGCGGCTGATTGTCAGCGCATGGAATGTGGCTGACATCGACAAGATGAAGCTACCACCGTGCCACACGCTGTTTCAGTTTTACGTTTCCAATGGTCGGCTCAGTTGCCAGCTCTATCAGCGGAGTGCCGACATGTTCCTTGGGGTTCCGTACAACATTGCATCCTATTCGCTGCTGACGGTTCTAATGGCCCAATCGACCGGATTGCAGCCTGGAGAGTTCATACATACCCTGGGCGATGCGCACATCTACGACAATCACATGGAGCAATGCCAAGAGCAATTGTCGCGAGCGCCCAAGTCTTTTCCGAGGCTTCGGGTACGAAACACCAAGTCCAGCGTGCTGGATTACGATTGGGAGGATCTGGAGCTCCTGGGATACGATCCCCATCCGGCGATTCGTGGCCAGGTGGCAGTCTAGACCTGGTGCGGTATCTGGATTAGAATTTCGGACCGAACAAGGCTGATCGACTAAGGCTGATCGACTAAGTTGGACTGGTGATTGGTAAGGCAAGTTGGTCTGGATGGGTGGCAGAGCGGTTTAATGCACCGGTCTTGAAAACCGGAGTAGTCGGAAGGCTACCGTGGGTTCGAATCCCTCCCCATCCGTTTTCTCTTCCCCTGATAGGCTGGGTTAACTCAGTTTGTAGGTTTTTTTGACTCGAATGCTTGCTCGTGCGAGCCCTTGCGCGCGGTGTCTGCGCTGCAATTTTGAAAAAGCATTCATTTCATATTCCCGGTGGTTGACAGGCAGCCCTGTCATTCCGACACTCAAACGAGTGTTTGACCGTAGACCATCGGGGGATGATTTGAAAATGAGAGCGAATTCTTCGCGAAGAGCGGCTTTTACGTTGATCGAATTGCTTGTGGTGATAGCCATCATTGGAATCCTTGTGGGGCTTCTTCTCCCAGCGGTTCAGGCAGCACGCGAAGCGGCGAGGCGAATGCAGTGCAGCAACAACATTCGTCAACTCGGACTAGCGGCCCACAACCATGAATCGGCATTGCGAGTGCTTCCACCTGCCTATCGGGCTCAGTCCATTGGCGGTGCGCCTGCATACTTTGATCTATGGGGCACGTTGGCATTACTCACTCCGTACTTGGAGCAGACGAATGTTTACAACACAATCGACCTAAAGCTAACGATGTACCAACTGACACCCCCCTACGGAATCCAGGCACCTGTGGCCGTAAAGACGTTTGTTCCTACGTTTATGTGCCCCAGTGACAGCGGAACCGCTGTCGCAAGTAACGTTTATGGGGTTAACGGTGATTTGGCACCGAGTAACTACGCATTCTGTCTTGGGACGGGAACTACCCGTGGAAAAACTGGCTGGTTGGGATCACCGTGGGATGCAGACGGAGCGTTCTTTGCAAGCGCAAAAGTCCGTCTCACAGACATTAAGGATGGGACAAGCAACACGGTTGGCGCATCGGAGCGATTATTAGGCGAAGGCCCCGAGTCGACGACTGTTGCTTCCCGAGCTGCGATTCTTGTTCAGCGTATGTACGTCAACCCTGGAGCTGAGACAAACGATGCCAATTGCGATGCGTCGTTACGTGTGAATTTCAATCAACGTCGGGGTTACACGTGGGTTGCGGGCGAACCTCGCTGCACAAGCTACAACCACTACTATCCGCCGAACGATCGAACCCACCCGGATTGTGTCGCAAACTTCACGGGAACCGACCCACTGACACGTAGCTCGGGCCATGGATTGAGCACAGCTCGAAGCAATCACAATGGCGGCGTGATGACATGGTTTTGTGACGGTAGTACGCATTTCATCGCGGACTCGATCGACATGACTGTTTGGCGAGGTCTTGCAACTCGACGCGGCGGAGAGGTGGTACAGCGTGACTTCTAATGCAGAATTGCTCGGTACGATGAAATTTGGACTGACGGAGGAGCAAATATCGAATTATCAACGCGATGGAGTGCTCTTAATCCGCAAGACGTTCGGCGAGTGTGAGGTTCGTGATCTTGGCGACGAAGCTGACCGCATTCTAGAGACACACAATCATTTGCTAAATGAGAATAATCTACGAACGCGTTACACCCCGCATCACGAAAGTGGACTACCCGTCTTTGAGAAGTTTGATCCATTCGTTGACTTGTCTTCAGTGGCTCGGGCGATGGTGCAAGATGAACGGATACTCCAACCGTTGAGTGCCATCTATGGCGAGCCTGCTTGCCTCTTCAAAGACAAACTCATCTACAAGCCACCGGGGGCGACAGGAGCAACACTTCACCAGGATTGGATTAGCTGGCCCGGTTTCCCTGAATCTTTCATAACGGTACTCGTTGCTATCGACCCGTTTACTGCAAATAGCGGTGCGACTGAGTTCTATTTGGGCGAGCACAAACGTGGCTACCTTTCGCCTCGAGATACCCAGCACCATGTTCTCAGGGAGAGTCAGTTTGCAGTTCGGCCTAAACCATTGGAGATGGCACCGGGCGATATGGCAATTTTTTCGTGCTTCGTCCCCCACAGCTCCGCGCCGAATTTTGCTAACACACCCAGACGTGGATACTTCATCAGTTACAACGCACTGTCGGACGGTGGAGACCAATATCAGTCGCACTACGCCGAGTTTCATCAGTGGATTCGAGCCAGATACCCAGAACCTCGACGTAGCGAGTTGTATTTCGAATGACTCCCTCGTCTCCAACCATCGAACCACCAAAACGATTCGAGCCGCAAGGCGATACCAAAGTTCTCCATGAAGCTGACGGATCAATAGGTAAGGCAAATTCCGTTCGTGCATGGAATGATTGGTACACAGACTTTATCGTGGTTCTCGTTGGTGCAATCGCCATGACCGCAACCTATCCGGGCAGAACCCATGGCTTGGGAATGGTCACAGAACCGTTGCTGAAGGATTTTCAACTTTCGACCGACGATGGTCGTGTGCTTTTCGCAACAATCAATTTTTGGGCTACGCTCATTGGTTCTGCATTCTGCATTCCAATCGGCTGGCTATTTGATCGCTTTGATCGGCGATGGGTTTTGGCTGCCAATCTCACCTTTCTTGGCCTTGTAGTGATTGCAATGAGCCAAGTTACGAGCCTTTGGGCTCTGGCGATCGCAATTACTCTTACGCGGGGCCTGGGGCAGAGTGCTCTTTCAGTCGTGAGCATTACGATCGTGGCGAAGTCGTTTTCCGCTCAACGACTCGGACTGGCGATGGCCTGGTACGCTGTTTTATTTGCTCCGCTTCATCTTGTCTTAATCCAGGGTGTTGGTTGGGCTTTCACGCTTGAGGATGCTTCGTGGCGAACCATCTGGGCCGGCATTGGTATATCGCTTATTGCCCTTTCATGTAGCGCATGGCTGCTTCCACAACCCTGCGAGTCAACTGTGCGAAAGAACTTTGCAAGCGATAGAGATGGTTTCACTCTTGTTCAGGCGCTTCGAACACCGGCATTCTGGACATTTAGCTTGACGATCTCAGCCTGGGGAATGATATATGCCGGCGTCGCACTGTTTAACGAAGACATCTTTCGCGAGCGAGGCTTCGAGCGAAGCTTGTACTTTAATGTTCTAACCGAAGTTACTCTTGTCGCTATTTCTGCGAAGTTCTTTTTTGGCTGGCTCGTGAATTACATACCCCTGAATCGATTGCTGGCGGCTTGCCTCTTTGTTACATCGCTGTCGCTGGTTGGCTTGACGCAGGCCACCGAAGTCTGGCACGCATATGTGTACGGCGTCGGATTGGGGATCGCTTCAGGAGCAGTCGCACTACTGTTTTTCGCGACCTGGGGGAAACTCTATGGGAATCGCGAACTGGGGCGGATACAAGGAGTAGCTCAGATGCTGTCGGTGTTTGCCTCAGCCGCGGGTCCCGTGATTTTCTCAGCAAGTAAGCGAGCTACCACATCCTACACGTCCGTCTTTATCGTGCTTTCTGTTTTCATGTTCGCGATGGCAATCGTCGCGATGTTCACTGCGTTACCTAGACAAAATACAGACCTTGCTTCAACTTCCAATCACTAAGGGAAAACCCACTATGGCCACCAACATGGCGCTGCCAACTGTAGTCCCCATCGTTCGCTTTCACATATCGCTCAATGTAACTGACCTGGAACGATCCGTTCGATTTTACGAGATTCTCTTTGATCGGCCGCCAGCGAAGCGACGGGATGATTACGCGAAGTTTGAGACTGAAGATCCGCCGCTCGTGCTCTCGCTTGAACCGAATGGTAAGTCAGGTGGCGGCACTCTCAACCATTTGGGGATTCGACTTGGGAACGCTCGTCAACTGGTAGCCGTTCAAGAACGACTAGAAAAACGTGGCGTGCGATCGCAACGTGAAGAAGGGGTCGAATGCTGCTATGCGAAGCAAACCAAATTCTGGGTTCAAGACCCTGACAACACTCTTTGGGAGTTCTACACGCTCGATGACGATTCGCTTGATCGTCGAGGCGTCGGACAGAGTTTGGAAGCGATGACCAGCAGCACCTTGCCCGACGATGCTGTCGTGTGGGAGCATCGCCTCGGAACGCCAATTCCCGTTCGTATTGATGCCTGCGATGGTTCGATCGACGAGGTTCGTTTGCGAGGTTCCTTCAATTTGCCTACGTCGCCGGAAGACCGCGAGCGTTTGATCATTGAAGCAGCGCGTGTACTTAAGCCGGGCGGCCGTTTGCTACTGCGAATGTTGACCGGCGAAAAAGAGCACATTAGTCCTGACCTGTCCGGTCCTGGTGCAGTCGTCAAATTCGTGCCAGCCAAAGACGATCTGATGCAGCTTGCATCGACCTCTGCTTTCTCGGGGCTCCGCTTACTCAAATACGACGATCCACCGTGTTTCGTGCACGACGGAATTGCCATGCGCGAGACCCATATCGAGTCGTTCAAGGCTTAGGATCAAACCCTTAGACATTCTTTCATTAGTACCAGCCAAAGAATCGGCGGGTTGCGGCGTCGCTGTACTACGAGTTCACGCCTTCACTACCTTCCATCCGTCCATTGGCTTTACTGTAGCACAACTTGGCCCGCCATCTTTGCCGGTTCCTGGAATCGTGGCCTGCAACAATCGCTTTGGCTTTTCCAACACAGAGTCGATCATTTCCCAAGTAATTCCTTCCAAGGGAATTTTGATTCGACGTTGCCAACAACTATCGAATTGACCTGCCGACTTTCCGATGCCGATGTAGATGAAGCGTCCAGTAGGTGGTCCTTGTGAGATTGGACCAGCAAAGTTGGGCGGACCATCAGCACGATTGCCTTTGATGTTGATGGTGCAGTCGAGAGTAAGGTTGCCTGCCTTTGATCGTTGGATCGAAATGGTTTTGTAATCATTGCCCTTGCCCTCTTGAATGCCGAAGTCTACTCCAGGCGGTGGAGCAACAAGGACGATTCTTAGAGGCACAGCGATTTCAGATTTAGGTTCTTTTGCCATGAGACCGTTGGCTCGTCAGGTGTAGTCCATTCAACACGATGCTTTATGTGTGCTGGGATGTTGATGTAATCGCCAGGTTTCAATTCTTTGGATTCCTCTTCAATCGACAGCCGAGCCGCACCTTGTAGTACAAGAACCCATTCATGTTGGTCTTGGTCGTACCAAAAGCCGTCTGGTGATGAAAGTTGCCATTGAGTTTTTCCTGTTGATGTTTGATCTGCATTCGTCATCATTCTACCGGATTCAACATCAGCGAGATAGAATTGGGGTATAGGACAATGCTGGGAAGCAATCTCCGGAGGCATCATCACCGTGCCGAGTCGACGCCAAAGGCAAGTAGCATCGAATCGCTTAGCCACCCCATTTGCTCCAATAGGATCGCAAAAAGATAGGATGGCAAAAAGATAGGATGGCAAAAAAATTGGGTGGCAAGAAATAGGGTGATGGAAAATTTCTCGTGAGTTTAGGTCCCAGCGCTGTGGGGGAGCGATCCGAACAACCACCCGAGTGATACCCAACTGAGCCGAACTCCTGCACAGAGCTCCGCGCACAACATGCTGCCGCAAGCTATGCTAAGTGTAGCCTCAGGCATGTCAAAACACACCTAGCACTGAACCAAAACAGTCGATAGTACCCTCTTTGCAATGCAAAAGATCGAACTCCAAGACGGTGGGCTGATCCTCTACGAGAAATCTTTCTTCTCAACCGAGCTTGCCGATGCCTACTTCGAGGCGTTGATGTCCGAGTGCCAATGGGAGCAAAAACCTGGGATATTCGGTTACATGCAACCCCGATTGATCGCCTCCTACGGAGACCCTGGGGTCAGTTACAAATACTCCGGCCGAGTCAACGTCGCGATCGAGTGGACATCGGTCCTTCTAGATATCAAATCCCGCATTGAATCGGTTTGTGTCGATGACACTCAGACAAGCTTCAACTACTGCCTGCTGAACCAATACCGAGATGGCCAAGACAGCATGGGCTGGCATGCAGATAATGAACCACAGATGGGCAACATCATCGGTTCAGTCTCCTTGGGGGCCGCCCGTAAGTTCCGTATCCGACACAACGCAAGCCGCCGGACGCAAGACTTTGTCTTGACCAACGGTTCGCTGCTTATCATGGCCGGAAGCATGCAAGAGCATTGGCAACACGAGGTCCCTAAGACCAAACGGCCTGTCGGCCAGCGGATCAATTTGACTTACCGCAAGATCCAGATGTAATGAGACCCTGTGCAGCTGTTTCGCCTAAGCATGCGTATCGCAACTCAAGGTCGGAACACCGTTTTTTAGCGACCAAATTGCAGCCGCAGTACGGTCGTTGAATTGGAGTTTGCGAAGCACGTTTTGCACATGCTCTTTGACCGTTTCCATACCGATACTCAGCGACTTGCCAATTTCGCGGTTGCTCAGCCCGAGCGAAAGATGGATCAGGATTTGATACTCTCGCTTGGTCAGTGGCGGCAAGATCTTTTCGACTGGCTTGTGATGATGCTGGAGAAATTGCTTAGCCGACCCAATCAGCGAGTCCGAACAGCGCTGCCCAGTAGGGACCGATTCGCAAGCTTGAATCAATCGCTGTACTGCAAAGCGTTTTGGAACATAGTCCCAAGCATTCAGGGCGCTTGCCCGCGCGATGTGTGTGGGATTATCGTCATACGAATAAATGATCAAACGAATGCCCGGATACTTATCGACGATCCACTGGCAAGTATAGAAAACGTCTAGCCCTCTTACGTGTACTTCAGAGACAAGCACATCGCATGGAACTCGGCTCAGGAATTCATTGAGTTGGCTGAAGCGATTGAGCTCGCCGACCATGGTATGCCCAGCGGCGCTGATGCATTGCCTTAAGCCATGAAGACACAACGGACTATCGTCTATACAACAGACGCGTAACGACATTCAATCCTCCGCCACAATCAACCGGAAACTCTTTCGCACCAGTCTAACAAAACAGAAATTATCTAGCTAATGAAAACTTCATTTTCTAGTCTGTGCGGATTTAGCGGCGAGGTTTTTTCAGCCCCAAAGGGTCCTCGATATCGCTCGGCGGAGGGGAACCGGGCTGGCTGCCAGGATCGTTTTCCCCCTCGGCGTCTCCAGAAGGCTGATTCAAAGCGTTGATGACGATCAAAATATCCAGCGGTGAGACTTGTCCGTCACCGTCGACATCCAAATCGATATGAGCCTCCCCCTCTCCGGGAGGTCTTATGCGGCCTGATCCATTGCTGTTGAGGTAGTTGATAATTACCAAGGGATCCAGCGGCGTGATACGCCCGTCCCCATCGACGTCTTCGGGAGTGGTGTCGTTGTGGAACGGCGTTGGGTCTTTGACGATGAAGATCCGTTCAGGGCGTTCGATGGTATCCCCGTTGGTCCTCGAACGTGCTACGAATCGCAAGTCGATCCAACCGGGTGCTTGGTAAGGGATCACGGCCGAATCGGTTACCTTAAGCGTATTGCCGACGACTTCAAAGCGAGGATCGGAAACCGAGTAGTCGAAAACTTCATTGGCATCTGGATCCATGACGGCTAGGTTTCCTAGCACGTAGCCTGGTCGTTTCTCAGGGATCGCCAAAACACCGCTAAATAAGAGGCCATGCGGTGCATCATTGACCGCCTGGATTTGGATCCCGACCGTTTGCGGAGTAGACCATACACGACCATCGTAAGCTTGTACGACGATTTGATCCTGGCCGTTGGCGTCGGACTTCGGTAAGAAGACACCGCCGGTACTGGTATTCCAGGACACGGTACCGAGTTGGCCTTCACGCACGAGGATGAAATAGACCGGATCGCCATCGCTATCGCTGGTTGCCTGGGTCCAATCGGAGGTTTTTATCGCCGCGGGCGTGTCTTCGATAGCCCGCACGTCAGGCAACTGGCCGAGTACCGGCGGCTGGTTCTGGCCGCGACTCCGAATTCCGATAGCAACCTGCTCGATGACTTGGTCGACTATCTGAGCGACAGTTCCCCGAGCCATGCTCAGTGAATGCCGATAGACTTGTCCATCGCGGAGCCCGATGAGCGTATCGCTGCCGAACCCTAGAGAGAACTGGGTTCGAGTCGCATTGGACTTGGTACCCGCATCGGCAAAAAGAACATCGAAGGCTTTCAAGCCTTCGGCAATCGTCCATCCGATCAATCTAGAGGTATTTGCTTTGGACAACGACCAAAGAATCCCACGACTTGCATCGATGAGCGTCGGCCCGGTCGCTTGATCGAGCACCAGAGTTGTCGGCAGTCCAGAGCTAGCCGAAAGAATCTCGATACCAAGGGAGGTTTCGACGGCAAAGCTATTGGACTGCGGGCTGGAGCTGGAGATGCGTACAGAGGAATCGAAACTCCTTTCGGCGATGAGATCGAACGACACTCCATCGTATTTCAGCAGGGTGATTCGCGAACCATCGGCGAGCGATTCGCTGATGAGCAAACCCTGGCTCCCGATGGGCTGAAGCTGCGCGTTTGACGAGATGCCACTGAGGATCGAATCGAGGCTGGGGTTGGCCTGCCAAGTTTCGCCAGAGGGGATCCGCAGGAGCGAATCAGCATCGGTAGTCGATCGCCTCAGGAAAATCGTATTACCGATGCTCAGAAGCTCCTTATCGACGCCTGAACTCGGCAAGGGAGATTGAGTCGATCCGTCGAAATGATTGAATCGCTGGATTTCACCTAGCTGCAGATCGAAACCGATCAGTTCAGTCTGCAAATTCGACTCAGCGACTAGCGCTGTTCCTCGGGTTGGATTCTCCATCGCAGCCGACAGGATTCTGCCCGGCATAGCGAGTTGACTTTGGATCACCCCTCGATCGATATCAAGCTCAATGACCGATTGGCTCGAAGCAAACCAACCAACCGTGTCCGATTGCCAAACCAGCGCGCGCGACGCACCGACATTCCCTATCCACGAGCCTGCCGGCGCAGGCTCTGTGTCGGTGGTTTGAAGTTGCGATTTCGAAGAGCCAAGCAATCGAACCAAATACGTACCAGGATCGATGTTTCGGAAACGAGCGATGCCGTCGATGTCCGAGATGCTCATAGGCTCGAGGGCCTGCTGAGTCCCGTCGGCGTTGAGATCCAAATACACAACCCGCTGGGCAGCAGGGATACTCGATGGGCTGGCCATGCGTGTCGAAAGTGGGTCGTCAAATACGTTAACATCCAGACCTGCCAGCAAGCGTCGGTCTTCGAGTTGGTCGACCAGTAGATATCGTTGGTACTTCATGCGGTACTTCATGCACAAACCCTCCGATGGACGGCTTTGCTCGTAGACTTTGGACTTTGCGAATCCAGTACAATGCCCGGATGTAGTATGTGTGCAATCTATAATATCCGGGACACATGGGGACTGGGAAGGAATTCCCGGCAGATTTCCCGACAGATTATGGCTGGACGCTATCAAAACACGGGGTCAACAGTGGAAAAAACAGCTCCTTTAGATCGCAAACTAAATGTCCAGAGAGTGGTCGCTCTGCTGGCGGTTGCCTGGGTGTTTTTAACGGACCAAAGCTTTGGGCAGGGAGCCCCCGACCGCTACCAGCTCGGTCGCCGACTCGAGCGATTCGAGCGGGCTTGGCAGCAGGCCTCCGGGGAGCTTCGGGCCAAATGCACCCCTTCGATGGAACAGGCTGTGCAGAGTTTTTTCAGCCTACAGCTGAGCCGTGCCGGCAAGTCGCTCGATGAGGCTTGGTTGCAAGTCACCGGAGTCCAGAGTGCCGAGCAAGCCCAGAGGCTTCAAAACATTCGCTGGAAGCTGGATGTCGATGGAACCTTGCTGGACCTCAACGACCCGATCCTTCGGTGTCGCGCCGGGGTTTTCTACGACCAGCAGCTCGACGCGAACAAGACTTCGCTGGTGCTAAAGGTATGGCCTTGGAACGACTCACCGGCCAAGGTCATGCTGTCTGACTCTGGCCAAGCTCCGTTGATGAGCAAGACGTTGGAGGTGGTCCCCGAGGAGACGTTTGAAGTCGATTTTCGTGGATTGCCTGCTGGTGACTACGTGCTAACAGCGCATGGCTTGGGATCGGATCCAGGTAAGTTCGATTGGATCTGTCCCTCAGTCTCCTTGGTCGATCGCCCCCAGGAACGTTTGGCGAAGATGGAGGCCTGGGCGGATTCGAATCGCAAGGACTCAAGCACGGCGTCGGGGGCTGATACTTCGAATCCCCCAGCGGGCCAGACGGCTAAGAGCACCGCTAGATTTTTAGCGCGTGAGATTGCGCGGGGTCGCAAAGGGACTGCCTTCGAGATCGATCTACCTTGGAACAAACTTATCAACGACTTTGAACAGATCACTGAGCCATCGGCTCCAGGGGAACGAGCCAATGGGTCCTTTGAGCTTTGGATGCGCAGGGCCGGCTGGAAGTGGATGCAACTGAGCCGAGGGCGATCGACGCAGGTGGTCCGGATCGAAGTGCCCGCGTATGACAAGAAGGATTCGGACAAGAAGCTACCGGTGCTGATCGCTTTGCATGGGGCGGGTGGGAGCGAGAACATGTTCTTTCAAACCTATGGTGCTGGCCGCCTTGTAGAGCTAGGTCGAGATCGCCAATGGATTGTTGTCTCACCCCGACAGACCATGACCGGTTTGGGTTTGGATGCGCAACAGATCGTCGAAGCCTTATCGGAATACTTGCCTGTGGATCCCGAGCGAGTGATGCTCGTTGGGCATTCGATGGGAGCGGCCCAAGCCATGACGCAGGTCAGCGAGCATCCAGAATCGATCCGAATGGTAGCGGCATTGGGTGGAGGGGGCGGAGTTCGCGATACCGAGGCGCTTCGCAAGGTTCCGTTTTATGTTGCGGCTGGGGATCGGGATTTTGGCAAGAAAGGGGCAAAGTCGCTCGGCAAACAGCTTCAGCGGATCGGTTGCCAAGTCGAGTACCGAGAATACCCAGATGTCGAGCACATGGTGATCGTCCAAGCGGCCTTGGATGATGTGTTTGCGTTCTTCGATCAAAGGTTGAAATAGATGCCGCTTGCCTTCAACGCAGTCCGCTTGATCCTGGCCTGTTTATCGGTGGTTGCCGTGTTTGTTCAGGCCAATTATTTGATGTCTAAAGCTGATTTTCAGATTGGACCATTCCTGAGTTTTTTCACGATCCAAGCCAATCTCATTGCGGTATGTGTGTTGGTGATCGAAGCGTTGGGTGGGTTGGGGATCAGCCAGGGCAATCGAGCGGCGTTTCGCGGGGCGATTGTTTTGTACATGGGGATCACGGGACTGGTCTATGCCGTGCTCTTGTCGCAGTTACCGATTGTCAAAGAGATCGTTCACCCTTTTGCCGATGGCATGCACCATTTGATCATGCCGCTGTGGATCCTATTCGAATGGGTTGCGTTCCCGCCGACTGCTCGGCCTAGTTATCGTCGATCCCTGTGGTGGCTTGCTTATCCACTGGCATTTCTTTTCTTTTCGCTTGGGCGAGGCGCGATTACCGGTTGGTACCCCTATCCGTTCTTGGACCCCAATCAGCCAGGGGGCTGGTTGGCAGTAGGCATCGTCAGCGGGGCGATATTGCTTTTGGGTTGCGGGATGATCTGGGCGATTTTGATGCTGGTCCCCAGGTTTTCAGACGCAGATCATCTCAGGATCGGCTCCGAGTAGCTCCTGTTTACAACGAGCAATCCAGCAGATCCTCAAGAGATAAAATACGGTCGAAGTAGGCTCGCTCGATGAGTCCTTTGGATGCCCCCGAGGAGCTGATAAGGACCTTGTGGACTGGACGGCTGCGATTGAGTGTCCGGCTGGGAGTAATTGGTAGAGATTGAATTTTCTTTTCAACATCCTCGATTGCTTCGACACCCACCGGTGCATCCTGATATTTGATCTCACACACGGTGAAGACTTTGTCGGCTCGTTGGTACAACAAGTCGACTTGAGCGCCGGGTTGGTCGACAGTTCCTCGACGAAAATAGGTACCCGCCTGGAAGTCCACCGCGCTAAAACCTAGTTTTTCGGCGATTCTCATCGTTTGTCCTCGGCAGAATCTCTCGAAGGATCCGCCTAGCCATTGTCGGTAGGTCCGAGTATCCAATGCACGTTGGGGATAGCGTTGATAGTCACCATTTTGGATGGCGGAAAGTCGCGGTTGGATGAATCGAAAATAGAAGTGTAGGTATGGATCGCGTATTTGATAAAAGCTAAGCAAGCTTTGCTGTGGTTTGTCCAAAGGAACAACGCGTTTGATGAACCCGCATTCTTCAAGATCGATCAGCATGCGAGTAAGCGTTCCACCGGACTTGGACTCCACCTTTTTGGAAATCTCTTCCCGAGTTGCTCGTCCGCGCATGCCGAGCAGCTCGATGATTTGGCGATAAACAGAATTGTTCCCGAAGCTGCTAACAAAAACCTTTTCGAATTCAGCTGTGAAGAAACTATCCTTACGGAAACTCATTTCGCAAAGGCTCTGGTAGACTGGTCCCGAAGCGAGTCTTTCGAGGTACAAGGGGATTCCTCCGACGGTCAAGTACGCATCAAAAAGTGCGTGTACACTCGGTTTACCTAGGAAACCAGCCGCTTGATCAATAGGAAATTCATCAAGCCTGAGATCTAGTTTGCTTCGATTGTGGAGCGAACGCGAGCGGATGACTTGGGAAAGAAAAAAAGAAGGGGCCGAACCACAAAGCACTGTGATCAATCCAGGATTTTTTCGAAGTTGGTTATCCCAGATCGGTTTCAACTCGCTGATAAGGTCCGAGCGATAGTTTGCCATCCACTGAAGT
>Ga0209598_10001608_pt1 | contig 18437 bp, 16 predicted proteins | sample M_140807_EF_Meta_FD_187317 | JGI IMG/M metagenome (GOLD analysis project Ga0209598, IMG submission 187317) | Freshwater microbial communities from Lake Montjoie, Canada to study carbon cycling - M_140807_EF_MetaG (SPAdes) (version 2) | ecosystem: Environmental > Aquatic > Freshwater > Lake...
TATTATCCAGCCCCCCTTCTCATCATGAACGAATTGCTCAATGAATTTCTCGTAGAGAGTTACGAGAATATGGACCAGTACGAAGGTAGCCTCATTGAATTAGAGAAGGACCCTACCTCCAAAAAACTGGTCTCAGCAATTTTCCGCACCTTGCACACCGTGAAGGGCACCTGCGGTTTCTTGGGGTTGAGCCGATTGGAGGCCATCGCGCATGCAGGGGAAAATCTTCTCTCCTTGGTCCGTGATGGAGTGGTCAGTTTTAATCAAGCGATCGCCTCCGCTTTGCTCGCAACCGGTGACGCCGTGCGGGCGATTCTGGCGCAGTTGGAGAAAACCGAAACCGAAGGCGATGTAGATTACAGCGAATTGGTCGCACTTTTGGTCAGTCTCCAGAAACCTGTCTCTGAGGGAGCTGTAAACGTGGAGGAAAGCGCCAAACCAGCCAAGGCGGCACCGGTTGAAGCCAAGGCGGCACCGGTTGAAGCCAAGGCGGCACCGGTTGAAGCCAAGGCAGCGCCCGCGAAGGCTCCCGTGAAGTTAGCGCCGGCAGCGAAGGCTCCAACAGCCGAGCCCGAGCCCAAAGTCGCCAAAGCACCTGTGGCAGCACCGCTCGAAACGCCCGCAGCGAAGGCGCAGCCAACCGCGCCGACCGCGAAGTCGCCCGAGGGAGACTCGCCCAGCGGGTCTAAGGCGTCCGACTCCACCGTGCGTGTGAACGTCGAATTGCTGGACCGCCTGATGAATTTGGTCGGTGAACTCGTGCTCACCCGCAACCAGATCGTTCAGCTCACCGGATCGTTGGAGTCCGTTCCGATGCAAGCAGCTTGCCATAGGCTCAACCACATCACCACCGAGTTGCAGGACCGCATGATGAAGACGCGCGTCCAACCGATTGATGCGCTCTGGAGCAAACTGCCCAGAACGGTGCGTGATCTTGCTCAGTTGTGCGGAAAGCAAATCCGACTGGAGACCGAAGGTGCGGAGACGGAATTGGATCGCACGGTCATTGAGGCAATTAAAGATCCAATGACCCATTTGCTGCGTAACAGCGTGGATCACGGCGTGGAATCTCCCGAAGAGCGTAAGGCCGCAGGCAAGAATCCTGAGGGGCGCATTCTTCTGCGTGCCTTCCATGCGGCGGGTTTGGTCACCATTGAAATCATCGATGACGGCGGCGGAATTAAGGTGGAGCGCGTCAAGGCCCGTGCGTTGGAGCGCAACCTGATCACGCCAGAAAAGGCGGCGACGATGAGCCAGCAGGAAGTGGTGAACTTGATTTTCCAAGCGGGCTTCTCCACGGCGGAAAAAGTCAGCAATATTTCGGGTCGCGGCGTCGGAATGGACGTAGTTAAGACGCAGATTGAAAAGATCGGGGGGATGGTAGACATGTCGACGGAAGTGGGTAAGAGCACTACCTGCCGCATTAAAATACCGCTGACTTTGGCAATCATCCCGGTGGTGATTGTGGGTTGTCGTGGGGATCGTTTTGCGATTCCGCAGACGAATTTGCTCGAGGTGATTCGACTGGATAAGAACCTGATGGTGGAGACCGTTCACGAAACGCCCGTGGTGCGTTTGCGTGGCAACCTGTTGCCGATTGTGTTTCTGGATAGCGTGCTTGCGATCAAGACTGGCGAGCGTGAAGAGACCCAGCACTTGGTGGTGCTTCAGGCTGGAGACCGGCATTTTGGACTGGTGGTGGACACGATTCACGAGGCTGAAGAAATCGTTGTTAAGCCGCTGGGCCGCGCGCTCACCGCGGTATCGTGTTTTGCGGGAGCGACGATTCTGGGAGATGGTCACGTGGCGTTGATTTTGGACATCTTCGGGCTGGGAAGCCGAGCTTCGATGTTCCAATCCACGCGGGCAGCGAACGTCCTCGAGGAAGAGATTAAGGCACAAGGAGTAGGAACTGGCACGCTGCTAAACGAGTTGTTGGTGTTCCATGTCGGCGGAATCCGAGCGGCGATGCCACTCGACATGGTCAGTCGACTGGAAGAGTTTGGTGGGGAACAAATTGAAGAGGCTGCTGGCAGGCAGGTCATCCAGTACGGAGGCTCGATTATGCCGCTGATTTCTTTGTCACGTGCGCTTGGATTTGAGGAGTCTAAGCCCGTAGACGGGCGCGTCCAAACCATCGTCTACGCACGCAATGGGCGGGCTGTGGGATTGGTGATTGATGGGGTTGAGGAAATCGTGCGAGGCAACATCGAGGTGCAACCGGCGGGTCGACGTTCGGGAGTGTTGGGTTCGGCGGTAATCGGCAAACAAATCACAGAACTAATTGATGCGCAAGATCTTGTGAGAACCCACGCTTCGGATCTGTTCGAATAACTTGAGACGGCCATGAATAAAACCCGCCAACTTTGCACTTTTGTTCTCGAAGGACAGACCTTCGGCATTCACGTCGATTGCGTTCTGGAAGTGATCCGCAGCCTACCCCTGACTCACGTGCCACTGGCTCCTGAAGCTGTGTGCGGACTCATTAATCTTCGAGGCCAGATTGTTACAGCCATCGACCTGCGCCGCCGTCTGGAACTGGGGCCGCTTAAGGAAGGGAAGACCGCGAGAATGAATATTATCATTCGGACTTCTGAAGGGCCTCTATGTTTTCCGATTGACGAGGTCGGCGATGTGGTCGACGTGGAGGAACGTTTGTTTGAACCGGTGCCCGAGACGATGACTGGCACGGCGAGGAAGCTCATTGAGAGCGTATGTAAGCTTCCTGGGACTCTTTTACTGGTACTCAAGGGAGACTTCGCTGAGCTCGCGGGGATTTAAGGTCCTTTCCGCCCGTCACTTTAACTTTCACTCAACCTAACTTAACTGAACAAAGAAACGTTTTATGCGTGCCCTAATAATCGACGACTCGCGCACTATGCGCATCATTATCTCAAAGATTGTCCGAGAGATTGGCTTTGAAACTGGCGACGCCGGCGACGGTCAGGAAGGCCTCAACTGGATTGTTGAAAACGGCTTTCCAGAGCTCGTGTGCTGTGATTGGAATATGCCTGAAATGAATGGACTGGAGTTCGTCCAGCACGCTCGGGCGCTGCCAGGTAACGAGGCCATGCAGATTATGATGATTACCACGGAGTCTGAAGCAGATAACGTCATGGCCGCTCTGGAGGCGGGTGCTAACGAGTACTTAATGAAGCCTTTCACTAAGGACTCTATTCAAGACAAGTTATCCATCCTCGGCCTTGTACCTTAACAGACTCCGAAGCTGTTATGAGCAAAACCAGAGTGCTAGTCGTGGATGATTCGGCGGTAATTCGCCGAGCAATCAGTGACTTGCTTGCTGTTGATGCAGAAATTGAGGTCGTGGGACACGCCGCCAACGGTGCTCTCGCGCTGCAAAAAATCGCCGATTTGAAGCCTGACGTCATCACGCTGGACGTTGAGATGCCGGTGATGGATGGGTTGCAAACCCTGCGTGAGATGAAGAGATCGGGATTTACTGTCCCAGTAATCATGTGCTCCACGCTCACGGAAAGGGGCGCGATGGCCACGCTCGACGCTTTGTCCTTGGGTGCCGCTTGTTATGTGACCAAGCCCAGTTCCAGCGGGACGGCTGCCGAGAGCATTGACAGCCTTCGTCGGGAGTTGCTTCCCAAGGTCAAGGCACTGGGGGGGCATCACAACAGATACAACCGGGAGGGGATTCGGAAACCCTCGCTCTCCCCTCAACAGAGCAGTGCGACGGCAACGGGCGCACCAACCTTAAGGGAGCCTCGCGAAGCATCTCCTCCCGTTGCACCGCAACACATTACGCAACCTCACATCGCTTCGCAACCGAGGGCGAAACAGGAAATCGCACCGTCCTCCAAGGATAAGTCAATTCCGCTCCCTTCTCCTCGGGCGCAGGTGCCCGAGGCCGACACGCCGGTGAGGCTGGCCGCCAAATCAAAAAAATCGAGCAAGATTGAGGCAGTGATTATTGGCGTATCCACCGGCGGCCCCAACGCTCTTGCCGTGCTACTCCCCGCGCTCCCCGCGAATTTGTCGGTTCCAGTTTTCGTAGTGCAGCACATGCCACCAGTGTTCACCAAACTTGTGGCTGATCGTCTCGACAACCAATGCACGCTTACAGTGCGCGAGGCGGTTGAAAACGAGACAGCCCGTGCTGGCACCATTCTGATAGCTCCTGGGGACTTTCACATGACGTTGGAAAAAAACGGCGCCGGCACTCTTGTGAAGCTAAACCAGAACGCAGCCGTGAACTTTTGTCGTCCAGCGGTGGATGTGATGTTTCAATCCGCCGTGGCAGCTTATGGGGGAGGTTTGCTCGCTGTGGTGCTCACGGGCATGGGTTCTGATGGGGCGCTAGGTTGTGAACAGGTGAGCGCCGCGGGGGGACAAGTCATTGTCCAGGATGCCGCGACGAGCGTGGTGTGGGGCATGCCGGGGGCGGTAGCCGAGCGCGGTCTCGCAGAAGCTATTCTGCCCCTTGAACATATTGCCAAAGAAATCGTGCGCAGAGTTAGCGCGCTCAACTGAGTCCAGAAAGTTTATATCCTCCAAAGCGTGACTGCCAACGACCCCAATTCAGCGATCGCCCCAGGTGACTTCAAATACGTCTGTGCCTTGCTCAAGGATGAAGCAGCCATCGTCTTGGAGGAGGGAAAAGAGTATCTCGTGGAGACACGTTTGGGTCCTCTCGCCAAAAACTCAGGCTTTGCCAGCCTTGCCGACTTGGTGGCTGAGTTGCGGTTCCACGCGCCTGTAAAATTGGTCAAAAAAGTGGTCGACGCTATGACCACCAACGAGACGTCTTTCTATCGGGATGCGCATCCGTTCAAAGCCCTTCAGACCACTATTCTGCCTGAGCTCATGGCGTCACGCGCGGAAGCTCGTGCGTTAAATATCTGGAGTGCAGCATGCTCCACAGGTCAGGAGCCGTACAGTCTGGTGATGATGATGAAGGATCACTTCCCACAACTGATAAACTGGCACAACTACATACTCGCTACGGATCTGTGCACTGAAGTCGTGGAAAAGGCAAAGTCCGGTCTCTTTCGGCAGATTGAGGTTAATCGCGGGCTTCCTGCGCCTCTTTTGATGAAACATTTTTCGAAGGTGTCTGGTGAGTGGTACATTAAAGAGGAGTTGCGCAAACAGATCGATTTTCGCGAGATGAACCTCGCCACTCCGTGGCCGCCCATTCCGCAAATGGATCTCGTGTTGTTGCGTAACGTGATGATTTATTTCAACAACGACACTAAGCGCAGCATTTTAGAGCGTGTCGCAAAGCTTTTGCGTCCCGATGGATACCTCATGTTGGGGGCCTCTGAGACGACCTGGGGCGTGGAGGATTCCTTTGAGCGTGTAATGGTGGGAACTACGACGTTATTTAAGCGGAAAAAAACGGCTTGATGCGTTCGGGCCAAGGGAGGCAGACGGAATCGATCGAAATCAAACATCCGTTTTTCTCTTGGAATGCGATTCCCGTAAATGAGGATGAAATTTCTCATTGCTTTTCGCCCTCATTAGGCGACTTTACTCCAAAAGCGGGTGCGTCGAAGGAAGACATGCCTGCATTCATCCAAGGATATGATGCATTCGAGTGAAAATGGGGAGCGCTCAAACCCGGAGCCTATTGCTTCCGAAAAAGTGACGCACGAGCGGAAGCTATTCTTTCTGGATTTGAAAGAAAATCAACGTGGCCGCTTTCTCAAGATCACCGAAGATGTTGGCGGTCGTCGGGACACGATTATGCTCCCAGCCCCAGCTTTCCGAGAGTTCCTCGAGGCTTTGCAACGCTTGGTGGAGTTTGAGGAAAAACTCTAGAAAATTGTAACAGTAACCTTCTAGGGATCTCCAAGGGATCTCTGGAAGTTGGAGAGTTACGTGAAAGCTCTCACGTAACAATCCTCACTAGTTTGGTTTTTGAATTTCAGCAGACTTCAGCAGACTTGAGTCGGTTTCGTCCCTGTTCGCGGTGAGGAGAATCCTCTCTGAGCAACAAGGCGGATCATTCTACCCAGACTTTTTTTTGTTCAAAATCGAGGGTGATTTTGTGCTTACGAAACGGTCCCCAGCCCAGCAGGGCATCGTTGCTGCCGACGCTGGTATCAAACTCTAGGGGACTGATGCGTAGCGATCCCAAACGCGCTTCCCGCAGCAGCCCGACGTGCTCGATTTCGATGCCGCCCACTCCCATCGCTTTGCGCTTCAAAAGGCGCGGCGTAGTGACCCATGTTTGAGGAATCGTATCCAAAACCAGCTGTGGAATCCGCAGGCCCGAGCCGCAGCCAGTATCGAAGAAAGCGCGCACCGTCTGCGCCCCGATTTGGAGCGTCACCCACATGCGTCCATCCACGATGGTGAAGGGAAAAGAGGCGGCGCGGGCAGGCGGTTGAAAAGGGCGCTTGTAAGCGAAGGTGACTTCCTTTTTTGGCGCATCAATTGTGACGTATGAAAACTGCTGTAAAAGGGGCAAACCCAATAAGTTGAGTGGTATTTCCTCGGTGGTAAATCCTGCAAAAGTCTTCCTATAGGAATGAAGGAAAACCCCGGCCAAACCGCGACCCAATACGGGTCTGTCTTCCAAATGCAACGACTCGTAGCGGGCCAGCATTACCTCCACATTGCCGCCGATCCCTGTGCCCTTTGCTGAGGCCCCGCGAATGGAGGGAAGACCCACGTCCAGAGCGGAGGTCGCGTCCAGAAGCACAGGAAACGCGTTGCCTGTATCGAGGATGAGGGGCAACTGGTTCCCATTCAACTGTCCGCTGACCTCGGGAATGCCCAAAGGCGTATCCAGAGGGACCCGCACGAGGGCCCCTGGTCGCAATCGCCACTGGTATTGTAGCTGTATCTGACCGTTGGGGAACTCCTTGGCATCTGCAAGGACGGAACTGCGCTGCAGCTTGGCAACCGTACTGCGCGATGCGGGGTTGACCATTTGGGCACACCCCAGCAGCAACAAAACGGGGGAATAAAGAAGGGCGCGCGCTTTCATGATTCGATCCGGTCCGGACTTGTAGCTTGCGATTGCGCACTTCTGGCAAAATGCCTGCGTGCTCGAAGGAAAAGGAGCGCTCCCTGCAGGAGCAGTCCGCCCCCAGCCACGGTCACCGCCGTGTACGCCATCCAGTTCCAATGTAATGGAGAAAGCGGCGCGGGCAAGCTGACTTCCCGCGATTGATCGCCGCTGACCAAAACTTGCCATCCCAAAGAAGGCTCTTCGGTGCCGGGCGCAGTTTTCCAGAACAATACGGAGTTCGGATTCCCAAGCGGCACTTCAAGACGCAATGGGGATTCGCTTGGCCGCCAGATCCAAGTGGCCGTGAGCAGTTCCGGAATTGCCTCGCCGGGGTCAAACGTAATGGCGACAGGCGACGGAGGCTCAAAGCCTTGATGTAAAGTAATCTTGGGCTTCCCAAGTTCACTCAGTGAAAAACTCCGTCCGCTGGGAAGCACGATGCGCAGCCCCGCGCCGAGCACTTCCACTGGGTTGGGGGCGTGGCGCAACCAAGGATTGCCCTGAACATCGGCGGTGACTTGCAATGTCACCTCCGGCCCATCCTGAAGACGCAACCTCGCAAGGAGCACGTCTGCCGAATGTGCCACCACACGCTGCGGGAGAAAAATCAGCAGCGCCGCAACGATCAGGCTCACTAAACCCGCACCCACACAGGGCCGGCTTCTGTTCATTTCACGTTCCAGCGCAGCACCCGCCCGAAAGTATTCCATTCCGTTTCGAGAATATTCCCTTTGGCGTCAAACGTAATTCCATGGGGGGACGTTACGACGTTGTCCTTCCAATCCGCTGGGGGAACTTTGGGGGTGTTGGTCTGGCCTGGGGTGTCGTTGGTGCCCAGCGCCGCAACCATTTTACCTTCTTTGTCCCAAACAGATACGCGTCCTGCAATCTCTGCGATGCACACTTTGTCGCCGTGAAAGGACGCGGAACTCGGATTACGTAAATCCGTCGCGATGACGCCCATCAACTCGCCGTCCAAAGTCGCGTGCATGATGCGCTTGTTCCCGCGATCGCATAAAAACACACGCTCCGGCGTGAAACGCGTATCGATGTGGATCTTGTGACAGTTGGCCAGCTTGAACGGCTCGCCGGGCCCACCGAACTGCTTCTTAAACTTGCCCGTCGCATCGAAAACAAAAATCCACGACGTACCGTAGCCGTCCACTACGTAAATATCACCGTTTGAGGCCACATCAGCAGACGTTAGCTTCAGTCCGCCGCGCGTTTCGGAGGACGCTTCCACGAAAGCAGGCTTGCCATCCTTTTGCGCCATATCGCTGAACGCAATTTTCTGGGATTTGCCTCCGATACTCAACGTGACGCCGGTTTCGTCCTTCACGGGATTGATGCCCTCTTCTTTTTTCCCGTTGGCCAATGTCACAGTGCATTTCTTTGCAATCTCCGACTTAGCCACCTTTTGCGTCTCGCCTCCTGGTAGGGTGAACGTGAGAAACTCGCCCTGATCCGAGGGATTAATTCCGCGTAACACTTTCCCGTCCTTAAGAGTAACGGTCACTGGGCGGGCTATTTCAGCAGGGAAGGATTCCTTTGGAATTTCCAGTAGAATTTGTCCGTCCAAAGACGCCTTGATGACTTTTTGCTGGCTAAGTACCGCCGCGTAAATGAACTCACCTTCCTTTGTCTTGCGGATGGAAAACCCGTGCAACGTCGCTGGGAGCGGCAGATGTTTGAGGTACTTTCCATCTGGGGAATAGACCTGGAGTCCGCCCTTTTCCTGACCTTCGACGCTCACGTAAATGTGTCCCGCAGAGTCGACTTGAACTTCACCATGGCCGTTGCCGATGGTTTCCAGACCGGCGGGAGGTGTGATGAAGTTTGGGACGAATTCGTAAGTAACCTCGGCTCTTGCAATGGTCGCGCCGAGCAGGAGCAGGGAGGTGAGGGTGTACAAATGGTGGGTCATAAGGTCAGGGGAACGGGTTTAAGACTGGGCAGGTGGTGGGGTGGGTCGGTGACGGGGTGAAAACGCGCGAAGCTTAAGCTTCGGCGCTTTGCTTCTCCGCGTCTTCGTCCTCGTGTTCGTCGTGATCCAATTCAGGATCTTCAGGGAGGAATTCCATTTTCGCGAACTTGCGCTTGCGCTTGTTAGCGGGGAGCGGTGCGAGGGTCATGGTGATGGCACGGCCCATGAGCTTGGGAGGCTGTTCCACGTTGGCCATGGTGGAAAGATCGGCGCTGATGCGGTGCATCAAAATCATCCCCAGCTCTTTGTGCGCGTTTTCACGGCCACGGAACTGAAGCTGGACACGCACTTTGTTGCTCTTATCGAGAAATTCTTCGCTGTGTCGCAGTTTAGTTTCGTAATCGTGCTCGCTGATGTTCACGCGGAACTTGATTTCCTTAAGCTTGCTGGTGGCTTGCTTCTTCTCTTTGTCCTGCTTGGAAATCTCGTACTTGAACTTTCCGAAATCTACGATTCGACAAACGGGTGGTACGGCGGTGGGCGCGACCTCGACGAGGTCTAACCCTGCGTGTTGGGCGGCGCGAAGGGCGTCTTGAATTTTCAAGATTCCCAACTGCTGACCGGAGGCTGCGACGATCACGCGTACTTCGCGCGCGCGGATTCGCTGATTAACTCGATACTGCTGGATTTGTATGGCTTGGGACTGGTGGGGATCCGGTTCCGGGGAGCTGCCGGGCGGATCCTTGTTTAGGCTGTTTCGCAGTGCGCCCCCCAGACTCTTCCAGGCGGCGGCTCCATTTCGGACTGGCTGCGACGCCCAATCCGTGGGAAATGCAACGCATGCGACGCATCTCCACCCTCAGCCCGTACGCATTGAGGGGCTCCGTAGCAAGGCAAAAGACTGCGCCGATGCAATTGATTTGACCGCCGCTCTTTTTCCTCAGCTCCAACTCACGCTTACTGTGCGCCGGTTGCGGAAGCGATCTACGTAATTAAGCTCTTTGTTTGCAACGCCATATTCATGCACGAGCTTCGTACATTTCACATCAAAACAGCAGTATTCGGCGATTTCCAACAAACGCCCCTCTCTCCACCATTTAATGGCGTCCAACCCGTCGGCCGTCTTTCCAATGCCGAGTGTCGCCGTGGCGATGGCGTCCAGACCGAGCCGGTGACCGAGCGTTTTTTCTACGTCCACCATTAAATCTAGCGTGCGGGCCGTATGCGCCAAATCCAACACGGTGTAGGCCGCAAGCACCTCGTAATCAAAATTGATCACATTAAAGCCCACCACCAAGTCCGCTCGCATTAACTGCTCCACCAGCGCCTGTACGTCCTTCTCTCCGTAAATTCGATACTCCTCCAACTTTGTGGAATACGTCACTCCAAGAGACATTCCCATCTCCCGCTTTTTGTCCCAACCGCCTGCATCGTTGGCCGAGCGCTGGGTTTCTAGATCAAAATAAACAACGTCCTGCGCCATGGTTCACATTTCCTGGTTTCCCCTAATGCCACACACCCGAAGGTTCATTTCCCGCCTTCCACTTGATACTGCATCCGATGCTCGCCTTCTGCAAATCAGGCGCAGGCCGTCCGGCCAACACCGCGTCGATCGCCGCTCGGAGATCTGCTCCGTCGCAGACGCCCTTTCCTGGCCGATCCGGACCGCGCATGGGACGTGATTCATCGATCTGCCCACGATAAGCGAGGGCGCGGTGCTCATCGAAAAGAAAGAAATCCGGAGTACAGGCCGCCGAATACGCCTGTGCCACACGTTGGGTTTCATCGAATAAAATGGGGAAGGAGAGCCCTTGCTTGGCTGCAAAACGGGCTGTTGGCGCCGGCGCATCCTGCGGATATTGCTCCGTGTCGTTGGAGGTAATCCCCACAATCGCCAAGGATGCATTGGCGTAATCTCGCGCAATCTGGGCGAGTGCTGGAGCCACGTGCAGCACGTAAGGACAGTGGGCGCACAAAAACACCACAAGCAGCGCGCGTGAGCCCCCGAAATCTTCAAGGCTGCGCAGCGCTTGGCTCTCCACATCTAGTAGAGTGAAAGCGGGCGCGTGGGTGCCCAAAGCGAGCATGGTAGATTGGGTGGCGGACATCGGCTTGAGAATACTTCTGAGTTTGGAAGGAAAACCGCAACGGATTTACCGTGCTAATCTACCTTCGTCGCCCTCCGAATATCAAAAATTACTTTCCAGAGTGGCCCAAAATTGTGTCAGCAATGGCGGAATGCAAACCACGTTGTTGAAAATCTCCTGCCCCGATCAGGTCGGATTATTGGCGAGAATCACCAACTTTATCGCCCAGTGGGGCGGGAACCTTACGGAAGTCCACCAGTTTACGGACGCTCAGGACGCCTGGTTTTTTGCGCGCATGGAAATTCAAACCCAAACCTTGCGCTGCCAGTTAGAGGAGTTGCGTAACGCTTTTGCTCCTATCGGGATGGAACTGCAAGCGGAGTGGTCCCTGCGCCCCGCCGAAGCGCGCCCGAAGGTCGTGCTCATGGTTAGTCAACTGGGCCATTGTCTGGCCGACTTGCTGTGGCGCTGGCGCTCCGGCGAACTCGCGTTTGAAATTCCCTGCGTCATCGCCAACCACGAGACGCTAAGGCCGCTAGTGGAGCGCGAAAACATTCCCTTTCATTGCATTCCGGTTTCCCGCGAGAACCGTGAGGAGGCTTTTGAGCAGATCGAAATGCTTTGGCGCGAAGCTGCTGCGGATCTCGTGGTGCTGGCGCGCTACATGCAAATTTTACCCGCAGACATCTGCAACCGGTGGTCTTCCCGAGTGCTGAATATCCATCACAGTTTCTTACCCTCTTTTGTCGGCGCTAATCCTTATCAGCGCGCGCATCAACGCGGAGTGAAGTTGATCGGCGCCACTTGCCACTACGCGACACCTGCCTTGGACGAGGGTCCTATTATCGAGCAAGAGGTGGTTCGAGTGGAACACTTTCACTCTGAACAGGATCTACTTCGTCTCGGGCGCGACTGCGAACGACTCGCCCTCGCGCGCGGGCTGCGTTATCACTTGGCAGAACGAGTTCTGGTACGGGGGAATCGCACGACGGTTTTTCGCGATTAAGGCGCATTCTCGCTCCGCGTTTGTCCGACCCGACGCAAAGACGCTCTTGAGCCAAAGCGAGTTTCAGGTGAAAATGGCCGCCGATGGCCGAAACCGACTCCGCCCCGTCCTCTACGCCGCAAAACTCAGCGCCACAACGCCCCGATCTCCGGCCCAAGCTGCGCAATTTGCCCCACAAACCCGGCGTTTATATCATGCGCGACCGGTTCCACAGGGTGATTTATGTGGGAAAAGCTCGAGACCTCAAACGTCGCGCGTCCCAATACTTTATGCCTTCTAAACGGCAGACTGCCGATCCCAAGACGCGCGCCCTTTTGGAGGCCGTCTGGGATTTGGAGTGGCACACCGTTCATACCGAGCCGGAGGCCCTTTTGCTCGAAGGCCGGCTCATTAAGGAATTTCGTCCTCGGTATAATATCTCCTTTCGCGACGACAAACGCTTCCTCCTTGTTAAAGTGGATCCCCGTGAAGATTGGCCCCGCTTTCGCCTCACTAGGCTTCGCACCGAGGATGGCTCCCGTTATTTCGGGCCTTACGCACATTCCGGCGCGCTGCGCCAAACTCTTGCCTTCTTGCGCAAAAAATTCGGCGTACTCACTTTCGGACGCGGTAATCCGACGCCCCGCGAGTTGCGTAGCGTGACTTATCAGGTACCGCAAAAGCTGTCGGATTTGAGCCCTCAACAGTACGCAGAAAGGGTGGAGATGGCGGCGGATTTTTTGGAGGGCCATTCCAAAGAGTTGCTGGGCGAACTTGAATTAGAAATGCACAAAGCTGCTGCCGCGTTGGACTTCGAGCGCGCCGCAGAACTGCGCAACATGCTCACTGATCTGCGCACCACCACCAAACCGACGCGCCGCTTTACGCGCCTTTCGCTACCAGGAACCGTGCGACCGGAGGACGACATGGCCGGTTTGATGGACGCGCTCGGCCTCCACAAACCGCCGCGCCACATGGAGTGCTTCGACATCTCCAACATCTCTTCCACGCATATCGTCGCTTCTATGGTCTGCTTTCGCGATGGCGTCCCAGATCGCGCGAGCTACCGCCGCTACCGCATCACTTCCACGGATGGTCAAAACGATTTCGCAAGTATGGCAGAGGTTGTTCGGCGCCGGTATTCGCGTGTGCTTCGGGAAGGAGCGGCTCGAGTGCGAGAGACGGATTCCGGTATCGACTATTCTGAAAATCAAGAACCGCAGGAGGATGCAGCGCGCCGATTCAAAGTGAGTCTGCCGGATTTGATCGTCGTGGACGGCGGAAAAGGGCAGCTTTCTTTTGCGATGCAAGAACTACAAAACCTTGGTCTCCAAAATATTCCGATCATAGGGCTGGCCAAACAGTTCGAAGAAATTTACCGCCCAAATCAGTCGCACCCTCTAGTGTTACCGAAGGAAAGCGGTTCACTCCGTTTGCTGCAACGCATTCGTGATGAAGCGCATCGCTTCGCCAATACCTTCCATCAACTCCTGCTGAAGCGTCGCGTTTCCGAGAGTGCTCTGGACAAGTGTCAGGGCGTAACACCACAGCGTAAACAGAAGCTGTTAAAGCATTTCGGGTCCGTCGCTCGGATGCGTCGAGCAACCTTGGCGCAAATCGAAGCCGTTGAAGGTGTCGGGCCGCGCTTGGCGCAGATCATTAGCGATTTCCTCAAGCAACCGCGTGAAAAAAGCAACAAGTCCGGCCGCTTGAAGCACCGTGTAAAAAACGCTGTTTCCGTTGGTGATACAGATGGTTTCCCCGTGGTGTAGCGTCTTTCACCGCGCGTTATGCAGACCGACATCGAGGATTTCATCATTCATCTGGCCACTGAGCGCGGCTTGTCGGAGCACTATCAGCTCTCTACGAGACTTTCTCTGGAGGCTTTCGCAAAGTGGCTCGCAGGCGCCCATCAAATATCTGCTGTCGTGGAGGTGATGCGGGTGCACCTCACTGGTTTTCTGGAAAGCCGTAAGCGCGCGGGATTTGCGGCCGCCTCCCTCAAGCTGAATGTCGTGGCGCTCAAAATTTGGTTCCGCTGGCTGCACAGCCGAGAACGCGTTACAAAAGACCCCGCAGATCTGCTCCCGCTTCCACGGCTGGAAACGTATTTGCCGGAAACTCTTAACCAACAAGAAGTAGAAATTTTACTGGACGCCTGCCAGAACGATGCGCCGCTGGGACTTCGTAACCGAGCGATCTTCGAGACGCTTTACGCGTGCGGGTTGCGCGTCTCTGAATTGTGCGGGGCGCGGCTGGAGCACCTGAATTTGGACGTCCGAATTATTAGAGTCACGGGCAAGGGAGACAAAACGCGACTGGTGCCGGTGGGGCACAAGGCGGCCGAGGCGCTGCAGGCGTATCTGCTCGGGGAGCGCCCGGGACTGGTGCGCAAACACACGAAGAGCCATGTTTTCTTGTCAGTTCGCGGTCATGCGCTCACTCCGGACCGGATTTGGCAGTTGACCAAGCAAACTGCTTCGAGTGCTGGTCTTTCCAAGGGAGTATACCCCCATTTATTGCGCCACTCTTTCGCGACTCATCTGTTGGAGAACGGCGCGGATTTGCGCATCATTCAGGAATTGCTGGGTCATGCGGATATCGCGACGACGCAAATTTACACGCATGTAGACCGGCAGCGCCTGAAAGCCGTTCATCACAAGTTTCACCCGCGAGCGAAGTAATCTTTTTATTTGACCGGAGAATTGAGCTGTGGGAAGTTCCAGTCGTCAGCCGTGAGGTGGAGTGACGCTGCTGAAGCAAAGTTCGGGAGAAGTTCGTGAAGCTTAGTTCCGGAAAGTTTGGCCCCGCGTGAGATTCGCAGAAGAGCATCATTTGTTTACTGCGCGAGTTCCACGACAATCACAAACAGTGCGCGAATTAGTGCGCGAATTAGTGCGCATGTGAGCTTAATGTAACTGGTTCAACGGGTTCGACTGAGTGAACTCATGGTTCGTTCGATGCCAAACTTCCCGTTTTTATTTTTCGAAGACCCGAGTGCCATTCCCCGTTCAACCCCACCTCATTGTCTAGGCACCCGAGCAAAATTTTGGATTGATGCTTTGGTTTAAGAAAGTGTACGTCTCCTCGAAGTTGAGGCCTGTGGTTCGATGGACATTATCCTTTGTGACAGTGTCTTGGGACAGGGACCATTGCCTTGGAACTAGAGGCCTTCTTTCCCTTGAAACCGCGGGCCTTCCTTCAGATTTCTTGTTTTCGTAAGTTTATTTTTCCAGTTGCTTATTCCGTAACCACGCTTCTTTTTGTCCTGCCTACCCGGCTCAGATATTAAGACTAAAGTGTTTGATTCAAATAGGATTATGCGTTTTGTAACGCTTGAACAGTGGAGTAGATACGGCTTTTGGAAAGGTTTGTCATTTTAGCTGTTATTGGAGTTGTCGTTTCAGGTTTTCATTTTCGAACAAATGTTTGTCATGCCAAATCTTGAAGAAAACTGGTCCTTCTTTCCCGGGACCGCGGAGCCCCAGCTCCGCTTTGACGCTCCAAAATCTCAAACAGGCATTGCGGAGCTGGGGCTCCGCGCTCCTGGGTGCTGAGGTCTTTTGAATCGTCCAGAAAACTCAAATAGATGGTATCAAGTGTCGGCGCCTTCAGAGATGTCGCAGTTCAGCCAAGCTTCCGTTCCCGCGTTCCAGCCGGTTGCAACTCTTTACTCTCTCATAATTTTCCACCCCCGTTCCCTCCCAATTCCTTTGCTCCCCCAACCCTCTTTTCTACCCCTTCTTTAGAGACCGTTTTTTTCCAATGATAGAGCCCACCTTAGAAATTCCAGAGGCCGCACAGCCATCTGCGCCCTCAAAAGCTGTCAGAGCCCCTAAAGCTTCCAAAACTGTAAAAGCTCCCAAGGATGCGGGCGATGGTTCAGAGCCCAAGGCAGCCAAAGCACCCAAGGTGCCGAAGACTGTGAGGACAGCGAAAGCCACCGCTAAAGCTCTCCCCGCAGGTGAGGCTGCCTCTATCATTGCTTCTCCAGACTCGGCTGGGGAACCGGCCGGAGCTGCCAGTTTTCTCGCGCCTAAGCCTGCAGCCGTTAAAGCGAGAAGGGTGAAGATCTCGGTCAAGGAGGAAGCCGCCTCTCCTGTCGCGGATACCATCTCAGCAGTTGAAACCGAGGTGTCTCCAGCAAAAAAAGTAGCTCAGCCACGGGCAAGGAAGGTGAAGACGCCCTCTCCGTCCAGCGTGGTGGAAGCTGAGGTCGCCGGCCCTGCGTACCCAGAGAAGCAACCCGATCCCAGCTTCGCGCAGGAGCGTGATACGCACATCTTTTATCAAGCGCCGGTGCCGACTCATACGTCTGAAGTCCAGCCTGTGGCTCAGCGCCATGCAACAGAGACGCAGGAACCGACGCGCAAACCTTATCCAGTTTATGTGCCGCGTCACATTGCCAAGCAAATGGAGCAAGAGGGCAAGGAAGCGCCCCTAGCGGTGCCCTCGGACGCCGAGCAGGCTCCTGCGATTCGGGCTGCCGCGTTTGAAAATCGGCACGGCCCATCCCAGCACAGGGACGGAGGCACTCACACCGCCCAACATCCAGAAGACGAACGCCGCAGGGAAGACCACCGCGAAGGCCGCCACCCTCGTGATTCCCGTGATTCCCGTGATTCCCGTGATTCCCGTGATTCCCGTGATCCACGCGGCGAACGCCACCCACGGGATGTTCGGGACGCTCGGGATCCGCGCAGAGGACAAAACCCTCCTAGTCACAGAGAAGCGCCCCAAGCCCAGCATCCGCGACTCAATCCACAGGATCGCCCACACGAGCGGGGGCCAGAGCGCGAACCTCGCCGAGGCCGCAACGACCGGCGCCGCGGTGGCCATCCTGACGAACGCTCGGAGGGAGGTGGTCGTGAACACGGTCGCGAACTGCCGCCGCCCACTCCTGAGGAGCTTTTTCCGGGCGAAGGGTTGATCGAAATTTCAGGCAAGGGCTTCGGTTTTTTGCGGGATCCCGCGCACAACTTTTCCCAGCATCCTGCCGACATCTTTGTCTCTCCGGAATTGGTGCGTCGTTTTAATTTGAAAGACGGACATTGGGTCAAGGGCTCCGTGCGCAAAAGCGGGCGAGGCCAGCAGATTCACGAAATCCACACAGTGAATGGTGATGCGCCGGAATCTTGCCGTTTGCAGCCTGCTTTTGACGAGTTGACGGTTATCAACCCCAGCGAACCGCTGAAAATGGAAACCGAGCCTGAGCGTTACACCACGCGCATCATCGATATGATTGCGCCGATTGGTAAGGGACAGCGCGGGCTCATTGTGGCTCAACCGCGCACGGGCAAAACCACGCTGTTGCAGCATATAGCGGATGCGATGATGAAGAACCATCCCGACGTCCACCTGATCATGTTGCTCGTGGACGAACGCCCGGAAGAGGTGACGGAAATCCGCCATACCGTGCCGAAGGCTGAAATCATGGCGAGTTCCAATGACATGGACGTTCGCAGCCACACCCGCATCGCTGAGTTGGCGATTGAAAGGGCAAAGCGCTTGGTGGAATCGGGGCGGGACGTCTTTATTCTGCTGGATTCCATCACCCGCTTGGGACGTGCTTTTAACAACGCGATGACCAATGGCGGTCGCACTATGTCGGGCGGGATCGATGCACGGGCGATGGAAGTGCCTCGTCGCTTGTTCGCCGCCGCGAGAAACACAGAAGAGGCGGGGTCGCTCACCATCATTGCCACGGCGCTCATCGACACTGGCAGCCGTATGGATGAGATCATCTTTCAGGAGTTCAAGGGCACCGGCAACATGGAGCTTGTTTTGGATCGCAAGATCGCCGAGCAGCGCATTTACCCGGCTGTGGACATCTTCCAATCTGGGACGCGCCGCGAGGAACTGCTGGTCCCTGCGGATCTTCTACAAAAGATCTACTTTTTGCGCAGGGGCTTATCTGGGGCCAAGCCCTTGGATGCGATTGATCGGCTGTTGTTTTATTTGAAAAAGTTCAGCACCAACGAACAGATGTTGAGGGAAATCAAGGGCTAAGCCACCCAACCTCTGACCGCAGGTCGTATTCCCAACTAAAACATTTTTTTCGTTTTATACCTTCCAGTAGCGAAACTTCCGCGTGCGTGTAGTTTCCCGCATGGAAAAGCCACCCTTCGACCCCCTCGCCGAATATTTGGAGGCGCACGCAATTTTAAGCAGCCTTCATTTGGAGCGAACGCGGCTTTTCGAGTACGGCGCGGAGCTAGATAAACTTGGCGTGGCAGCCGATGCAGAACAGCGCGTGGATCTTGCCTCGTTGCTTTACAGACTCTCCGCGGGGATCGAAGAGACAGAAACGTTACTGCTTACATACGAGCTATATTTGGAAGAACAAATGCGCCTTCTTGCGGATCGGGCGGACGCGGGGCGCGCACTTTTCGCCGCCGTAAGTGCGCGGATTTTAGAAATGAAAACGCGGCTCCTTGATTCTGCGGACAACGA
>Ga0209598_10001614_pt1 | contig 18399 bp, 19 predicted proteins | sample M_140807_EF_Meta_FD_187317 | JGI IMG/M metagenome (GOLD analysis project Ga0209598, IMG submission 187317) | Freshwater microbial communities from Lake Montjoie, Canada to study carbon cycling - M_140807_EF_MetaG (SPAdes) (version 2) | ecosystem: Environmental > Aquatic > Freshwater > Lake...
CCAAATAACGGCTTTGAGAGAAACGCCCGCCCAATGATGCTGTAAACCGACATCACGGCCACGAGCATCGCAATGAAAGATCCGACCAGCGCGAACCAGCGCGAAGCGCTGGTCAGAAACCCCTGAATCACTTCCGGTATTTCGCGAGAAGCTCGCGCGCTTCAGCAAGCAAAGCCTTGCCGTTTTCACCACGCTTGTCCATATCCGCTACCCAATCGTCATAGAGCGGCGCGGCAGCTTTGACCCAGTTATCCAGTTCAGAACCAGGGATCATGTAAAACGTGTTGCCCCGGTCCTGAGCCATTTTTCGGGCTGGGCCCTGACTGTTGTCCCAAATCTTCCCGATTTGCTGCGTGAGACCCGCGCCACTGTTGTTGTCGATTACCTTTTTTAGGTCCGCAGGCAGGCTATCGTACTTGGCCTGATTCATAGCGAAAATAAATACGGCACTGTACAAAGCCGGGCGGGACGGATCTGTTTCGCTATGAAATTTGACCATTTCCTGCAGTTTCAGCGACGGCAAAGGCTCCCAGGGCAGCAGGAATCCATCAATGGTCCCCTTACTGACTGCGTCTGGAATCGCTGGCAGCGGCATACCCACCGGAGAAGCACCAAGGGCCGCAAGCAGCTTATTGGTCTGACGAGTCGGGGCGCGCATTTTTAGCCCCTTAAAATCCGCCAGCACCTTGACCTGCTTTGAATTGGTATGAACGTAACCTTCGTCGTGGACCCAGGTCGCAAGCAATTTTGTACCCGCAAATTCCTTGACGGAATGCTTGTTCATGTAATCCCAGGTGGCGCGTGCACCCGCCTCGGCCGAATTGCACATGAAGGGCAATTCAAAGACTTCGGTGCTTGGAAAGCGCCCTGCGGTATAGCCCGGAAGCGAAATGATCAAATCATCGACGCCATCTTTGACCCGGTCGACAAGCTGAGCCGGAGTCCCACCGCCGCTCATGGCCGGAAGAATCTGGCACTTCAACCGATTACCCGATTCGCGCGCAACCTTTTCACACCAGGGAACGATGACATTGACCGAAGCCATCGCCTGCGGATTCCAGATATGGTGGAATTTGAGAGTCACCTCCTGCGCCGACGCGGGAGTAGCCAAAACAGCTGCCATCGCAGCACTCACCAACAAGCCCGTTAATTTCTTCATCTCCGATCTCCTGAATCAATCAATTTTGAATTTTTAGCGCACCGAGGCCGCCACCGCTGAACCGTTTAGGCCCAGACCTCACTGGCGGTTTCTACGACCAACCTCAGCTTATCCCGCTGCGCCTGAACGGCGATATTGTTCCCGTGAACTGTGCTCGAAAAACCGCACTGCGGGCTGAGACATAACTGCTCTAACGGCGCGAATCGGGCCGCCTCGTCGATCCTACGTTTAAGGCTGTCCTTCGATTCCATCTCTCCGAATTTTGTCGTCACTAGGCCAAGCACGACGATTTTACCTTTGGATAGAAACCGCAAGGGCCTGAAGTCACCCGAACGTTCGTCATCGTATTCCAGGAAAAACGCATCGAGGTTCATTTCCGAAAGCAGCGCCTCGGCCACGGGTTCGTAATTGCCAGCCGCCGCGTGCGTACTTTTGAAATTCCCTCGACACAAATGCATCGCGAGGGTCATGCCCGCCGGTTTGTGGGCAACCACCTTATTGATGAACTGGGCATACCGATGGGGAAGTTCATTCGGATCGTCGCCGCGTTGACGAGCAGCTTCGCGCATTTTGTCGTCGCACAGATACGCAAGATTCGTGTCGTCCATCTGAACGTAACGGCAACCCGCATCAAAAAGACTCTGCAATTCCGCGCCATAGGCCCGGGCCACATCATCATAAAATTCAGGATCGAGCTCGGGGTATGCCTCACGACTGATGCCCGCACGCCCACCCCGAAAGTGCAACATGGTGGGCGACGGGATCGTGACTTTTGCGGTCAGATCAGTGCCCCCCAACGCGCCGACCTGCGCGTTCAGATACTCGAAATCCGCGAGTTGAATGTCTTTCACATGACGAACTTGATCGATCACGCGGATAACCGGCGGGGCGAGTTCTTCGGTCCCATCGGCGCGCTGGATCGTCACCGGGATATCCGTCTTGACGCCCCCAAGTTGTTCTAGAAAATCAATGTGGAAATAGGTTCGCCGAAATTCACCATCGGTCACGCTTTGCAGACCCACGTCGTGCTGAAACTTGACGATCTCGGTAATTGCCCGATCTTCCACGAGTCGCAGTTGTTCGGCGGAGATCGATTTCTCCCGAAAAAACTGATCCCGCGCCTCATGCAGATAATCGGGCCTGAGGAAGCTCCCAACATGGTCTGCCCGGAAGGGAGGAATATTTCTCTGGTTCATCGTTCGACCTTTATCAAAGCAAATTTTTTCGATTTTTCTCGATTTGGATGCGTAAGGCCTCCATCATCAAGTCAGCGTTGGCCAAATAAGGATTGACCTTACTGGCCCGTTCCATCAATTCGAGGGCGCGATCAGGCTGATCGCGCTCGGCCAGCATCTGCGCATAGCCCACCAGTGCGCCAAAATGTTGAGGGAGCCTTTTGAGTACCTCCTCGCAATCGCGCATGGAGAGTTCGTATTCGCCGGTCATATAATGAATGGTCGCGCGCTTGTTCCAGGCTTCAGCGAACTGCGGTCGTTTGACAGTAATTGCGCCAAACACTTCAATCGCCTTTGGCATGTCGCCGCCCTGCATAAGATCCAGGCCCTCGCGGTAGAGCTTGTCGATGGCGGCGTCGCCCGATTTACCCCAGAGTTGCCAGGTCGTCGCCAACGCTGCTTGCCGTACCGCCGGATCTGCATCGCCAAGCAAGGGATACACAAGGCCAGCATCTTTGATCGTGCCGAGCTTCAACAATCGCTGCAACCCGTTGATCCGCCGCTGGGGTTCGGCGTGGCTGAGCGCCTTGAGCGTTTGCCGATCAATGAGTCGCTCCGAGCTTGCGGCGTGCACGAAATGACTCGCACACAAGGCAATGACCAGAGCCAGGAATCGGCACCGAAAGCTTGACACGAAAGGTCTCCAGAAGACTGTTAAGCCTAGCTTACCCGAGGTGCAGCACCGACGCTGTCGTTCAAGGGCAGCGAACCATCGGTTAGACTGAACCACAGTCGGCGATCCAATCGCCGGCGGTAATCCATTCCGAACCAACCAGCTGTTCGTTGAAAGCCAACATGCATCAAGTCAGCATGACCCCAAGCCATTCCCACCGCGCCCGACGTGTCCGCAGCGTCCTGCAAAATTGCCTGACTCTCGCGCTATCGGTCGGACTTCTGTTCGGCCTGGGCCCCTCCGGGAGTAACGCCCAGACCGCCCCCCCACCTTCGCCACAGGCTTACCCAAACAAACCCATTAAAGCCATCGTGCCGTTTGCAGCGGGTAGTGCCACCGATCAGATCGGCCGGGCATTTGCCCAAAAGATGTCCGAATCACTCGGCCAGCCGATCGTCGTAGAAAACAAGCCGGGAGCCAACGGGATGTTAGGCGCCGACGCTGCAGCGAAGGCAGCACCCGACGGCTACACCCTGATGATCGGTACCAACAGCACCAATGCGGCTCTTAAGAGCCTGATGAAAAAGCTTCCGTACGACCAGGACACCGCCTTTGCCCCCGTGGCCTTTCTCGGCCAGGTCCCCCTCATTGTGGGCGTTAATAATGACGTCCCGGCCAAGTCCTTGCCCGAGCTCATCGCACTGGCAAAAGCCAAACCCGATCAGCTCAACTTTGCCAGTGCCAGCGCGTCACAGCGGGTATCGAGTGAGATGCTCTTCAGCATGGCCGGCGTACAACTGAACTATGTGCCCTACAAGAGCGGGCCGGCTGCGATGACTGACCTGATTGGCGGGCAGGTCCAACTTTTCACGGCTGACTTTGCGGTGATGCTGCCGCAAGTCAGAGCCGGCAAGGTGCGCGGCCTCGCGGTCACTTCGACCCAGCGCTCCAAGGTCATTCCGGAATTACCAACGGTCAATGAGGCCCTCAACCTTAAGGACTATGAATTGATTGCCTATTTTGCGATCTTTGCGCCTGCCGGCACGCCAAACGAGATTATTCAGAAGCTGAATCGGGTAGCCAATGCTGCGGCCGCTGACAAAGAGTTACTCGAAAAGTTTTCATCACTTGGATTCGAAACCGCGCCGTCCACGCCCGAGGCGCTTGCACAGCGCTCACGGGTGGAAACCGCAAAATGGGCCAAGGCGATCCGCGATGCAAAAATAGAAGCTGAGTGATTAAACGCAATTCCCCGTTCCCCCTCTTAACGACTTCCCAATCAACGACCGATGAGTAATCTTTACGATCCCGCCAGAGCCTTTGTGCCCTATCCTTCGACCCCCGTGGCCCATGCAGGAACCGGGCCGCTGACCGGATTGGGCTTTGGCGTCAAAGACCTGTTTGATGTCGCAGGCTATCCCACGGGAGGTGGGCAACCCCTGCTTCTCGCGATGTCTGGGATCAAGACCACCACAGCTCCAACCGTTCAGAAGCTGCTTGACGCAGGCGCCCGGATGGTGGGCAAAACCGTCACCGACGAACTCGCATTCTCAATGAATGGCCAGAACGCCCACTTTGGCAGCCCGATCAACGGTGCAGCGCCGGACCGCATCTCAGGCGGCTCTTCATCGGGTTCTGCGGCCGCGGTTTCGAACGGACTCTGTGACTTCGCCCTCGGAACCGATACGGGTGGATCGGTACGGGCACCCGCCAGCCATTGTGGGCTGGTTGGCCTGCGACCAACGCATGGCCGAGTTAGCCTTGCCGGTGCGCTTGATCTCTCACCAAGCCTCGATACCTGCGGTTGGTTTAGCCGGGACATCCTGACCTTCGCCCAGGTTGGCGATGTGCTGCTTGGCGAGGACCCCACCCCACTGCCGGCCAAGGTGCGCCTGATCCGCCTCACCGAGGTCTGGAAACTGCTCGCACCGGAAGTCCTCGAAGCACTCATGCCAGCGTCGGAGCGCGCCGAGACCGTGTTGGGCAAGTCAATCGATGTCGCAGGTTTTCCTGGCGATTTTGATGCGCTTTATTGGAATTTTCGCTACCTGCAGGGACGCGAGGCCTGGCAGGTCGATGGGGGCTTCATTGAACGCTATCACCCGCCACTCGGCCCTGGCGTTCGCGAACGCTTCGAGTGGGCTAAAGGCGTCACTGACGAGCAGGTCATGGCAGCGCGAACCTATCGACACGAACTCACCGAATCGCTGCGATCACTGCTCGGTCAAGATGGCGTGTTGCTGATGCCCACCATGCCCGATGTCGCGCCCCTCATTTCGCAAGACGCCGGCAGCCTGGAGGATTACCGCAATCGAGCGATCCGCATGCTATCAGTCTCTGGCATGAGTGGATTCCCCCAGATTAGTCTTCCAATGGCCCACCGTCTGGGCGCCCCGCTCGGATTTTCGCTGCTTGGGCCAGCCGGTTCCGACCGCAGTCTGATCCGGATCAGTCAGCAGTTGATGTCGAATTAACGGCAATCCCGACAGTCGTAGCGCCGATTCCGTCTTTGAATTGCTGACCCAATTCAATCAAGAACAAGGAACGACCGTACTCTTTGTCACCCATAACGCTGCGCTAGCGAAACGTTGCAAAGAGTTGATTGAGGTGGTCGACGGCCAGATCGTGCCCTGAGGCAATCTATTCAGATGCCTTGGGACTGAATAACTCAAATTGCTCGCTCAATCCCTTGAGTTCATACTCACCTCTGGATGCAAAGGCCATATCGCTACCGCCGGTCAAGTCTCTTAACGTCCGGGTCATCAAGACTTCTCCCGCGCCGGCCTTATCCATCACCCGCGCGGCGATGTTGACGGCGATCCCGGTCACGTCCTCACCACGATTGACCACCTCTCCAACATGCAGACCTGCGCGAATCGGCAAGCCGATCGCTTCGAGGGCTTGCACGAGCGACAGGGCGCATTGCAACGCACGCACCGGACCGTCAAAAACAGCCAAGAGCCCGTCGCCTGTGTTTTTAACAATTCGCCCTCGGAACTGCTTGACCAACGCGGTGGCGACTGCGTCGTGATTGTCTAAGGCCTTGCGCCATCCTTGATCGCCCATTTGGATTAATTTTTCGGTTGAGCCAACGATGTCCGTAAAGAGCGCGGTGGTCAGTTTCTTGTCTTCGACAACCTCGCTTCGGCCGAGCCGTGAAACCCTGACAAAGCGGACCATGGCATCGAGCACTTCGGCGCTGTCTTCGAACTGGGGCATATGCGATGTCGTGGGCAACTCCAAATAGGTCGCATTGGGTATGTGGTCGGCTAGGTAGCGGCCATTGCCCCTTCGCACCAACTTGTCATGCCTGCGCTGGATGACAAGCGTGTCTTGAAGTACGTTGGGCAAAATGGGCCGCACATCGATCAGATCATTGGCGATTAAAAACTTGCGCGCGCCGCTGGGCGAGCACGCCATACGTTCAAATTTGGCGAGCGCTTTTAACTGGCTGGGTTCAAACCCAACTTTGGGTCCAGCCAGTGCAACTAAGTGCCCCTTGCCCCAATTGGCAATAAAGGGTTCGAGGACCGTCTCAATGCGGGGTCGATGTGGATAGTCGTCGCCGCCCCAAAATTTAGCCATTGCGCCAAACAAAATCAGGCGCTCCACTTTCTTGGGATAGGTTGCCGCAAATAGCAGGCAAACCGGTCCGCCTTCAGATAATCCGAACAACGTGGCACTCTCGGAGCCGGCGGCTTCCATCACTGCGCGAAGGTCGTCGATTCGCTCCTCCAGCGTCGTTGCGCCTTCAATACGATCCGACATACCTTGCCCGCGCTTGTCAAAAATGATGACGCGAAAGTGCTGGGCCAATGCAGTCAGGAAAGCCCGGGAATCATCGTCCTCCCACATGAGCTCAAGGTGGGAAATGATTCCCGGCACATACAAAAAGTCGGAATCGCCATGGCCGAAGACCTGATAAGCAATGCTCAGTTCACCTGATAGAACAAACTGGGTTTCCGGACGGTCTAGCGCCAACATGGAGACTCTCCAAAGAATCGGTCGGAACAATCAGCGTACGCCAAAGATGCAACACGGCGTAGCTTCGCCAGGGTTGCCAGGCAATTGCCCAATGCTTGGCATCTCGCCATCCATGGACTGTGTTCGGCAAGCCGAGTGCGTTTTGAAGCGCAACGTCACGCGGCAGCCAGGCGTCGCGCCATGAAAGTGCGCGCATGGCAATGTAGTTTGCAGTCCAGGGCCCGATGCCACGGATCCGGCATAACTGCTCAATCGCTTGGGCGGGTTCGACCGATGGCCCCAACTCGATTACGCCCAAGCTGATTGCGTTGGCAAGGCTGATGATTGCCTCGGCGCGTTGACGTACGATCCCCAAGCTCGCAATTACCGAAGAGTCGAGGCCCGCAACCTGATCGACAGAAGGGAACGCGCGATTCAGTTCGGCAAATGGGGTTGAAATCGGCGTCCCGAGGGCGGTGACAAACCGTGTGGCCAAGGTCCGCGCCGCCTTGACGGTTACCTGCTGGCCGATGATCGCCCGAGTCGCTAGTTCGAACGGGTCAAATGTACCGGGCAAGCGTATACCGGGGTTGTTCTTAGCGAGTGCTCCAAGGACCCTGTCGATCTCGGCCGGGTCGGCATCGAGGTCAAACGCTTGCTTGGTGCGCGACAGCACCACCGGTACCTCGCTAGCAAGTACGTTGTAGCAACGCAATTCCAGAGCATGGAGCGCCGGTTGATGCGTGACCTCGATCCATCCAATCTTTTCGAGGTCTTCGTCCGTTTTGACTGTGTCGACTTTTTCGATCCGCACGATTCTGCGATATGCCTGATCAATAACCGACTCGACCCCGGGGATCGACCGATCGCGCAGAAAATTGAGCACCCCGTCAAAGTCGTAGGGCGGATGGTAAGGGAGGGCAAATGTGAGCGATCGATCAACAGTGCAGTCCGATCGAGCCCGCCCCGACAAAGAAATCGCCATTAAACCAATCCAAACAGGTGGCGCGAGCTTTGCTTCTTGGAGCTTATCGAACGCCTTTGCGCACCGAGATAAGGCATGGTAACGTCAGTATGTCAACGGTAACAACATACAGAACTTTCATAAGAAAGATTTGATCTGCCGTCGGGAAGCCGACCCTCCCAAACCATCCAATTCCTAGTTCAGATGTCAATCTCACTGGCCAGCATTCCGTTCTTTGCCAATCTCAACGCCGGAGACATGATGGCCTTGATGTCAGCAACCAAGACGGTGGAAGTTCCAGGAAACACGACGATTTTCTGGAAGGGTGATGCTCCGGATGCTCTCTATATTGCATTGAGTGGCCGCCTCAAAGTTTTTGTGCGCGATCAGAAAGGGCGCGAGACCGTGTTCGCCACTCTCAAACCGGGCGATTATTTCGGCGAGATGGGAATCATTGATGGAGAGCCGCGCTCAGCCAACGTTGCGACGATCGAACCCTGCACGCTTCTCAAGCTTGGCGCTACCGAGTTTGACATCTGCTTGCAGACCAACTTCCGAATCGTTCGTACGGTACTGAAGGGATTGTCGGCGCGAATGCGCGAGTTGAATGCACGTAACGTGGCCCTTCAGCGCTAATGGCAGAGCGCTGATCGCTGAGCGCTGAATTTGGACGTTACTGCTTTGACCGCAATATCATCGAGACGTCTCGCGGTCTCTCTAAAGCCCGCAAGTCACCGCGCCAGCAACTGGCGAGAGGTTGGTGATGTCTGAAGGCGCGGACGATCAGGAAACCGAACTCCTTGAAATCTGTGACCGGATTTTGGCCGGTGAACTAATACCGGCTGACTCTGAAGAGTGGGCAAAACTCGCCAAGCAGTACAAACGGCTGAGCAAGAATTTTCAAAAGATACTCAAGGTCAGCGATCGGAACGAAAGGACGCTCCAGAAGATTTCGCAGGATGTCGGGGTCGAAAAACTGCGATTTGAGCGGCTGTCTGACCAACTCGCCAAGTATTTGCCGAGGCAAGTTTTTGAGTCCATTCTTGCGGGTGAGCAGGCTGCGTCAATTGCAACCAAACGGCGTCGACTGAGCGTCTTTTTTTCCGACATCTGTGGTTTCACGACCATCTCGGAATCATTGCAGCCGGAAATCCTGACGCAGTATATGAATCGGTACTTTTCCGCGATGTCGGATTTGGCGCATGAGTATGGTGGCACGATCGACAAGTTCATCGGCGACGCGATCATGATCTTCTTTGGTGATCCTGAATCACTGGGAGAGCGAGGCGATGCCCAGCAATGCGTCAAGATGGCTATGGCGATGCAGAAACGCCTTGCCGAGTTGGCAATTGAGTGGAGCGCGGAAGGATTTCAACCCGGCTTCATCGTTCGGATGGGTATCAATACCGGTTATTGCAACGTCGGCAATTTCGGCAGTAGCGACCGGATGGCCTACACCATTCTCGGCGCCGAAGTGAATCTGGCAGCACGTTTAGAGGGGGCCGCCGATCCAGGCGGCATCCTCTTGTCGCAAGATACCGCGTTGTTGGTGGGCGACCTCTTTGAGTTGGAGGAACGCGAACCCATCAAACTCAAAGGCATCTCTAGACCGATTCGGACTTTTGCAGTCAAGCGGGCACTCACCAACAGTGACAGCGCCGCAGCGATTCACGAAATTTTGCTTCCCGACGGGCACCGCATGGCCATCAACCTATCCGAGTTGAGTCTGAGCGAGCGTAATCGGCTCTTTGCAGAATTGTCACATTTCGTATCTAAACTAGACCGAAGTATCGGCGCCGGCGAGATCTCAACGGAAATAACGGCCGTCTTACAGGACTAGGACAGACTCCGCGTTTTATTCCTAACTAATGCTCAGGGAGATATTCTTGGAAGCACAAATTGCGAGTGGGTTCTACCAGTTCCGGTCCGAACTGGAAAAAAGAGGAATCGTTTTTTCGTACAGTGGGATCCTCACTGAAGATATTCTGACGAGCATTGGTGGCGCTTTGCGTCAAAAGATGACGCTGGACAGGACCGACCCGAAGATTGCGCGCGGCGTGTTCTCCTCATTCGTTGAGCAGGTCCAGAACGTGATCCGCTATTCCGCCGAAACACAAGAGATACCCGCTGCCGAAGCAAGCGAAGCCAAGCCCCTCTCGACCACTGATGCGAGCACCGAAGAGGACGGCAACGAAGAAAATCTCCTGCGTTATGGGTTGGTCGCCATCGGCCGACTGCCCGACGGTAGGCATTTTGTGAGTTGCTCAAACATGGTCGCCGCCTCGCAAGCCGAAGGGATACGCGCCAGCCTGGAGCGACTTCGTGGGCTTGACCGAAAAGCGCTTACGACTTTAATGAAAGAACAGCTCAAAGAAGGCCCACCTGACGGTTCGAAAGGTGCAGGCGTCGGGTTCATTACGATGGCTCGAGAGGCCCTGGGCGGTTTCGATTTTGACTTTTACCCGATACCGGACTCGGATAACGTCTATTTCACGTTTGAAGCCTTTTTCTGACTGTAACTGACACGTAAAAACGGCTCAGCTCCAAGTTTTAATTCGGAGTCACTCAACATGGACAACTTGATAATTGGGGCGGATGTCCGAACCCCTGCAATTGAATTCAAGTGGGCGGACGGAAAGTTTTTGATCCGTGGTGAATCCTACCCAGAAGACGTACGCAAATTCTATGACCCACCTATGAAGGCGTTTCGAAGCTGGGCGGAAGAATCGGGTACGCAGGCGGTGGAATTTGAACTGGCGTTTGTTTACTTCAATAGTTCAACCGCGAAAGTTCTGATGGACTTGTTTGAATTTCTTGAGGAAATTGCCGAAGACGGTCGGGAGGTATCGATTGCCTGGGTCCATGCGGAGGACGACGACAATTTGAAGGAGCTCGGTGAAGAGTTTGCCGAGGAACTCAGTGCGGCAAAGTTCGAGCTGCGGGTCATGGCTTAACCGATAACCGTTCAGGGAAGTCATCATGCAGGATCAGTTTTTCGCGTCAGTTGAGCGGCTTGTTCGCACTCAGGCTCCAGTCGCGCTTGGCGACCGTTGTGATGGTGTCATCCGGCGTATTCGGGACGACTCGACCATCAAACTACTCGCGGTCGTCGATGTCGAGGGCCGCCCAACCGGCGTCCTGGAGCGCCAGATGGTGCTGTCATCCGTATCGGATCCACTTCGATACGCGGTTTACCAGAATCGCACCGTATCGGTGATGATGGACGAGCAGTTCATCGCCGTCGAGGCGTCAATGCAACTGTCCGATTTGAGCCGCCAGCTGGTTGAAATGGGCGTCGGTCTGGATCAGGGCGGCGTTGTGGTCAATCGCGACGGTGCTTACTTTGGCATCCTGCACAACTCCGATATTTTGGACCACATGATTAAGGTCGATGCCGCTCGGTCCAAAGAATTGGCCATCGCCCATGAAGTGGTTGTGGATAGCGTCAACTATGCGAGTCGAATCCAGCGCGGGCTGCTGCCCTCGATGGAGCGGATGAAATCGGTGCTGGGCGATGTCGGTGTTCTCTGGGAACCACGGGACGTCGTTGGTGGTGATATTTACTGGATGTCGCCCACCAACGATGACGGCTCGTTCTGGGTGGGCCTCATTGATTGCACTGGCCATGGCGTGCCCGGAGCAATGGTTTCGATGCTGGTTGCTGCATCGCTCGAACGTATTTACGACCTTGGTACCAGCACGTCTCCTGGGCAAATCCTGGCCCAGTTAGGGGATTTCGTCCGAATTGCACTTAATCAGGACAGCGAGGACGCTGAATCGAATGACGGCTTTGATGCTGCAATCTGCAAGTTCGACCCCAAAGCGGACTCCTTGACTTTCGCCGGCGCACGGATCGGGATTTTTGCCGTCCCCAAATCAGGTGGCGATGTGATCCGGATTAACGGATTCAAAGGAGCACTGGGATACAAGGGCTCGGAGCCTCACACACCGCTACCTGAGGTTGATCTGAAGATGAGCGATTTAAAGCTCGTGGCGATGGCAACGGATGGCATTTTTGACCAGCCAGGGGGCGCAGATCGCCGCGCATTTGGGCCCAGTCGCTGGCGTGACGCAATTCAATCGACTTGCCATCTGCCCCCTTCGGAAATGGTGGAGCCCTTGCGCCGGCGTCTGGATGAATGGCGTGGCGATGGTCATCGCCGCGATGACCTTTCGGCTGTCTTTCTGGGCCTCTAAGGGGAAGACGCCGGGCCACCTGGTCGCCTATGACATCCGCCGGCCATCAGGACTCAATCCAGGCGCAGTTCAATGCGGGTGCTTCAAGGCGCATAGAGGCCGTTTACCTCACGCCTGACGTCGTCAAGCAACGGGAACATGCGATCCACCGGCTTGCACCTCAACCCGGGGAGCGCGTGCTGGACATCGGTTGCGGCCCGGGTCTAACCACCCTCGCGCTAGCCGAATCGGTTGGCCCCCAGGGGTTAGTGCATGCCGTGGATATCGCCGAACCCATGTTGGCACTGGCTCGCAGCCGATGCGCCAGCCAAGCGCATGTTCACTTTGAGCATCAAGACGTCGCCCGGTTGCTGCACACGGACGGCGCATTTGATATCGCGCTCGCTACCCAGGTCTACGAGTATTTGCCCGACGTCGACCAGTCGTTGCGGGAGTTGCGGCGGGTGATCCGCCCAGGCGGGCGGGTCTTGTTGGTCGACACCGATTGGGAATCTGCCGTTTGGGCCAGCCGCGATGACGCACGGATGCGTCAGATCCTTGAAACCTGGAACCAGCATATTCCATGGCCGCAGTTGCCGCGACAGCTGCAGCAACGCCTGCTGCGGGCCGGATTTTCGGATGTTGTGGTGGAGGTGATGCCGCTCCTGAACACCCGCTTTGACCGACAGACCTACAGCGTGGGGATGCTCGAAGTCATCGGCGCTTTCGTGCGGGGGCGAGGTGAATGCACCGCTCAGATGGTCACAGATTGGCAGAACGATGTGTGCAGCATGGACGACCACACGGGTTACTTTTTCAGCTTAAACCGTTATCTGTTTTCTGCACGGGCCACGAGCAAGCTTTAATCGCGCCACGGATTAATCACCTCAAGCCCAAGTAAAGCGCGGAACTCTCTTCACGCTCAAACACGATGTCCTCGGCGCCATAAAGCGGAGAGCGGCGCATGAAATCAACCAGCGAATGCTCGTTCGCGGTCAGAAGCTCGAACATTTTTCGGGACACCACAACCGCAACCGCTTGCCCATGATGGGTAATGCACTGTGGCACCTCGCTATGGCGATTCAGACCAGACAAGGCAGACTAGCGCATCGCCCAGCCCGACACGGAACAAGACAACACCCCGCGAATTTGAGGGCGTCAGGGTTACTACCAGCTACCACCCCGCTTCAGTCACCAGCAAGCTAGTTTCGATTGGCGACAATAGCGCCTTCGAAAGCACCCTCCAGGAAGCAAACACGATGAGAATTCAAGGACAAGCCGCATTGGTCACCGGTGGTGGATCTGGGCTCGGCGAAGCAACCGCGCGCGAACTGGCTCGCTGTGGCGCAAAAGTTGCCATCCTGGACCTTAATCTGGCGAACGCAGAACGGATCGCCGCAGACATCGGCGGCCTCGCCATTCAATGCAACGTCAGCGATGCCGACAGCATGCAAGCCGCAATTGACGAGGCGGCCAAAGCCCACGGTCCTGCCCGCATCTTGATGCAGATCGCGGGCATTGGTACCGCTAAGCGCGTCGTTGCCAAAGATGGCCAGGCGGCTCCACTACAAGATTTTGTAAAAGTAATCGAAGTTAATCTGATCGGCACCTACAATGCCTCACGGTTATTCGCCGCCGCCGCCGCCAAATTAGAACCTCTTGAAGACGGCGAGCGTGGCGTCATGGTCTGGACTGCGTCCGTCGCGGCCTTTGACGGACAGGTGGGCCAACAGGCCTACAGCGCGTCCAAAGCCGGCGTGGCCGGAATGACATTGCCAATGGCCCGCGACCTCGCACAACACGGCATTCGAGTTTGCACCATCGCGCCGGGTCTGTTTGCAACCCCGCTCATGAAAACTCTCCCCGAGCATGTGCAGCACTCACTCGCCGAGAGCATCCCCTTCCCCAAGCGTTTGGGCAAACCCGAGGAATTCGCGCAATTAGCGGCCCAAATCGTGACGAATACGCATCTCAATGGTGAAGTCATCCGTCTGGACGGTGCCCTCAGAATGGCGCCGCGCTGAGGGATGTCACAGGCTACCAAAACCGTCACTTTCAACGTCGACATCGCGTTTGGCGATTGCGACCCCGCCGGGATCGTCTTTTTCCCGAATTTCTCAAAATGGATGGATGCATCATCCCTGAATTATTTTGTGAAGTGCGGAGTACCCGTCTGGCGTGAACTGGTGAAGACAACCGGGATTATCGGTACGCCAATCCTGGAATTGAGCATTCAGTTCAAACAGGCGGCGACCTACGGCGAACATATCCAGGTGCATACCAGCATTCAGGAATGGCGCGACAAGGTCTTCATTCAAAAACACCGGGTCATGCGCGCGGACACCTTGCTCTGCGAGGGCCTCGAAACCCGCGCTTTTTGCATCAAACACCCCGACAACCCAGACCGAATCAAAGCGATCCCGATCCCAGCCGACATCAGGGCGCTTTGTTCATGAACTGACGATCGATCAGTGATTCAACATCAGGAATTCAAACCATGATTCTTAACTCGTCTGTATCAGCCGTGGTGACAGGGGCTGCCTCAGGCCTGGGCGAAGCCACGGCGCGCAGGCTTGCGTCCTATGGCGTGCGCGTTGCCGTCTTTGACTTCAACGCTGAGCGCGGGGAACTGTTGGCCAATGACATCGGTGGCGTTTTTTGCGCAGTCGATGTGACCCGAGATGACCAGGTCGATGCCGCGTTCGCCAAAGCTCGGGCAGCACACGGTCAAGAGCGGATATTGGTCAACTGTGCGGGCATCGGCCCAGCCACAAAAACCGCCTCGCGTAACAAGACCACTGGGGCGATCACTCACCATTCAATGGATCAGTTTGAACGCGTGATTCAGGTCAACCTGATTGGCTCGTTTCGCTGTGGCGCAAAGTCGTCTGCGGGCATGATGACTCTGCCCCCGATTGAAGACGAATTCAATTCCGGTGAGCGTGGCGTCGTCATCAACACCGCATCGGTCGCGGCACAGGATGGCCAGATGGGGCAGAGTGCCTACAGTGCTTCAAAGGCCGGGATCGTGGGCATGACGCTGCCAATGGCTCGCGATCTGATGGCGGAAGGTATTCGCGTGAACACCATTCTGCCGGGCATCTTTGAGACGCCACTCCTGATGTCGATGCCAGAAAAGGTGCGACAAGCGCTGGGTGAATCGGTGCCGTTCCCAAAACGCATGGGAAACCCGGCCGAATATGCGGCGATGGTTGAGTCGATTATTCGTAACGCGTATCTGAATGGTGAAAGCATCCGGCTCGATGGAGCGATCCGGATGGCGCCACGGTAGGCAAGGCCCAAACAAAGAACACCAAGAGCGCCAAAAACACCAAGAACACCAAGAACACGAAGGACCTCTGATGCCGATTGACTTCAGCCCGACCTGGGCCAACGAGGAACTCGATGCCTGGCGCGAAAGCGTCGTGCGTTTCGTTGAAGACGAGGTCGCGCCTGCAGACGCCAAGGCCCGCGAGCAGGGCCATCTTGATCCTTCGTTCTGGCGCCGCGCTGGTGCGTTGGGGATGCTCTGTACGGATATCCCTGAAGCCTTCGGTGGAGCCGGCGGCGACTTCCGGCATGAAGCGGTTGTCCACGAGGAACTCGCTCGACGCAGCCTGCTGAGCCTGAATACCGGCGTTCACAGCATCGCAGCGCATTATTTTCTTAACCACGGTACCCACCAGCAAAAGGAGGCGTTCCTGCCGCGTATGGTCACCGGCGAACTCGTCGGTGCGCTCGCGATGACCGAGCCCGGAGCGGGGTCGGACGTACAGGCTATTCGAACCCGAGCTCGACTAGACGGAGAGGAATGGGTGCTCAATGGCAGCAAGACGTTTATCAGCAATGGTTATCTTGCAGGCGTCATCCTGGTGTTGGCGAAGACCGACCCAAACGCTGGCGCGAAGGGGATCTCGATCTTCATTGTCGAGACCGCTAAAGCACCAGGATTTCGGGTCGGCAAGCTGATTGAGAAGATTGGACTCAAGGGCCAGGACACGACGGAGCTGTTCTTCGATGACATGCGCCTACCCTCCATTGCGTTGCTCGGCGGAATCGAAGGCCGCGGCTTCGCACAGGCCATGGGCGACCTCCCCTATGAACGCACCATTATCGGCGTCAGCTCAGTCGCTGCGATGGAGGGTGCGCTCGCTGCCACCCTGACCTATGTGCGCGAGCGCCAGGTCTTCGGTCAGCGACTGGCCGATCTGCAAAACACAAAATTCAAGCTCGCTGAAATTGCTACGCAGGTCAAGGTCGCGCGGGCTTTCATCGACGACTGCATCAAGAGACTCGCCGCTGGCACGCTGGACACCGCAACCGCTTCAATGGCCAAGCTGTGGTGCTCTGAAGCTCAGGCTCGAGTCGTTGACGAATGTCTGCAGCTTTTCGGAGGCTATGGCTACACCACCGAATACATGATCAGTCGTATGTACACCGACGCGCGTATTCAGCGCATCTACGGCGGCACCAACGAGATCATGAAAGAAGTTATTAGCCGCGCGCTTTAACTTAGGCACCGCAGGTCACTCAAACTTTGCTCGAACCCGGGTAATTACTCATTGAAGTAATTTTTTCGTATGGGACGATCGCAGCCATGCTTGATTCATCTTCAACGTCAGCGAACAGAGCCAATGAACCGCTGTTGACCGTCTCGGGTGTCACCGTCAAATTTCGGGGCATCGTTGCGCTCGACCAGGTGTCATTCAACATCCAACGTGGCCAGATCGCGGGCTTGATCGGACCCAACGGCGCGGGCAAAACGACGCTCTTTAACTGCCTCTCGAGAATCTATCCCTATAGCGAAGGCAGTATTGTTTTCGATGGGCATCGACTTGAAGGCATGCCACGCCACAAGACCGCGGAAATCGGAATTGGCCGGACGTTTCAGAATCTGGCCCTCTACAAAACAATGACCGTGCGCGACAACATCAGGGTCGGTTGCCATTGTCGTGCCAACAAGGGTTTTCTGGCGCACGCGCTGCAGTTGCCTGGCGTCTCCGACGAGGAACGCGAAATCAGCGATCGTGCGGCGACCCTGATTGATTTCCTAGACCTCGGTGCGCTGGCCGATCGCCGGGTCTCGGACCTGCCATTTGGATCGCAGAAGCGAGTTGAACTGGGGCGGGCGCTCGCCAGTCAGCCCAAGCTCTTGCTATTGGACGAGCCCGCTGCAGGGCTCAATCACGAAGAGCTTGACGCGCTTGGCCAGCTCATTCGAAGGGTGCGGGACGAATTCAAAATTACGGTCCTGCTCGTCGAGCATCACATGAGCCTCGTAATGGGTGTGTCGGACAAGGTGGTTGCACTCAATTTTGGCCGCAAGATCGCCGACGACATTCCACAGAAAGTGCGCCAGCACCCTGACGTCATCCAGGCCTATCTGGGCGGTGATGATGAAGAGGTCAAGCAGGCGAATGGCCGCGCTCAAACCCTCTCCGCGACCGCGGTGCATTGATGTTCGGAGCATCTTGATGGCATCGCTACTCGAAGTCGATGGTCTGTGTGCAGGTTACGGCGCGACCGAAGTGATCCACGATCTTTCGATGCGGATCGAGGAAGGCTCGATCACGACGCTTCTCGGTGCCAATGGCGCTGGCAAGACAACGACCTTGCGAGCCCTGTGCAAAATGATTCGGACCCGCGGCAGTATCCGCCTAGCGGGTGAAGCGATCGACCAACTGGCGACCGAAGATATCGTTCGCCGAGGCGTAGCCCATGTGCCGGATGGACGCGGCACCTTCGGCAGTCTGACCACAGAGGAAAACCTTCGCCTGGGCGGCTATACGCGGCGTGATCGACGGGCTGCGGCCGCAGATCAGGAGCGCATGTACGACTACTTCCCACGGCTGCGCGAGCGTCGACAGCAGCAGGCCGGCACCATGTCGGGTGGCGAGCAGCAAATGCTGGCGATCGCCCGAGCACTCATGCTCAGACCTCGATTGCTGCTGATGGATGAGCCGTCGTTCGGACTCGCGCCCCTGATCGTTCGCGAAATATTTTCAATTATGAAAACGATTAATGAGAACGACCGGGTGACGATTCTGCTCGTCGAACAAAACGCCGCGATGGCACTCAAGCTGGCCAGCCATGCGTATCTGCTTGAGACTGGCCGGCTGGTGCTGTCTGGCGAAGCTTCCGCGTTGAGCAACGATGAAGCGGTCCGCCGCTCCTACCTCGGGTACTGACTGCCATGGAGACTTTCATCCATCAAATTGTTGCGGGGATTGCCACGGGGGGTGTTTATGCCAGCCTAGCCCTTGCGCTGGTGATGATTTATCAGTCAACC
>Ga0209598_10001617_pt1 | contig 18386 bp, 17 predicted proteins | sample M_140807_EF_Meta_FD_187317 | JGI IMG/M metagenome (GOLD analysis project Ga0209598, IMG submission 187317) | Freshwater microbial communities from Lake Montjoie, Canada to study carbon cycling - M_140807_EF_MetaG (SPAdes) (version 2) | ecosystem: Environmental > Aquatic > Freshwater > Lake...
TAATTATACTTTTAATGATATTGTAGAAAGTTTAAAAGAAATGTCTGCTGCAGGTAAATGGACGAGTATTAATTATTTTGTTTTTCCAGGCATGACAGACAGTGTTGCAGAATATGAAGCCTTAAGAAAATTCATCAAAGACACCGATTTAAAAATGATTCAGTGGCGTAATTTTAATATTGATCCAGATTGGTATTTAGTTAAAATAGGAGTTACAGAAGTGGGAGAAATTATGGGGGTTAAACAAATGATGGATTTAATTAAAGAAGAATTCCCTCAGTTACAATTTGGTTACTACAACCCTCCTATTGAAAGAATAAAAGGAGATTTTACCAATAACTTCGCACACCATTGAGAAGACAAAATCAAATAGGCGCAGCACTGGCCATTACTTCTAGTATTATCTGGTCGGGTAATTTTATTGTATCTAGATATGCTATTCATTTAGCAGGTCCTGCTAGTTTAGCCTTTATGAGATGGACTATTGCTACGCTGTTTATGCTCCCTTTTGCTTACAATAATTTAAAAAAGGAGTGGCCTATTTTCAAAGCCAACAAAGCCTATTTTTTTTGGATGGGTTTAGTTGGGTTTTCAGTATACAATACTTTTATATATACAGCAGGTCATTATACTACGGCCATTAATATGGCCTTATTTGGATCCACAGTACACCCCATTGTAGCTGCACTACTTGCTGCCTACTTTGTGAATGAAAAATTGCATTGGAAAAATATAACAGGTATTATACTTGGCTTAATTGGTACAGTCTATTTATTAACGAAAGGTCAAATGGCCAATATTTTACATTTTCAAATAAGCACTGGCGATTTATGGATGATTGGGGCAGGTATTTGTTTTGGCACTTATAATGTTTTTGTTAGAAAAAAACCAGTAGGTATTTCTAATAATAGTTTCTTATTGGTATTATTTGCCATTGGTGCTATTTTATTATTACCAGTAGCCACCTATGAAATGAATTTTGTGCAACCCATTGTTTTTAATCAACAACTATTATGGATAGTACTTTATATAGGTATTGGAAACTCTACTATCTCTTATTTAATATGGAACAATGCCATTCAAAAAATTGGCGCGGGTAAAGCCGCACTTTTTGGAACTTTAATTCCGCTATTAAGTTCTATTGAAGCAGTGTTTTTTTTAGGAGAAAGCTTTTCTGCCGCTCAAATTATAAGTGGTTGCATTATCATTTTAGGTATTATTATTAATACCTGGCCTAGTCCTATTAAACCCATTATACATCCATCTTAAAGGATGTCAAATTTGGGTTTTGATCTATTTTTGCATTAATTTTATACAATGCAATTAAGCTTCGAACAAGAAAAAAATATAAAGGCAGGTGCATATACCTTAGTTATATGTATTGCCTTGTCTTGCTTATTTATTATCATGCACTGGCAGCAACCTGCCGCTTCCGTTGTTCCTCCTGCTACTGCTTATATGGAAGTGAACTTAGGCAATACCACAACGGGCCAAGGAGACATTGCTCCCTTAAGTAAAGAAGCACCAGCACCTGAACTCGGTGCTAGTAAAACTGTAAAAGCAACTACCATTAATAAGTCGGTTAAAATAAATGCAAGTAGCAACGACCCTAATGATGAAGCTATTAGGTCCTCGAAAGCTAAAACCAATATTAAAAACTTACCCCTCCCTCCAGCTCCCAAGCCAAAAGCTTTAATGGGGAAATATGCTGGTGGAAATGGCAAAGGGGGTAATAATCAGGACAGTTATAATAATGTAAAAGACCAAGGTATTGCCGGTGGCAAAGGCGATCAAGGGGTGGCGAATGGTAGTATCAATGGAAAAAATTATGAAGGAACAGGTGGTCCCTTTGTTACAAAGGGCGACAGAAGAGTCACAAAAGCTTATTCATTTAATGGAGATGTAGAACCTGCTACTATTTATGCAGAAATAGAAGTGAACCCCACAGGCGTTGGCCGTTTTATACAAATTGTAAAAGGCTCAAGTTCTAACGATGCTAAATATAAAAGAGCCATCGTGGAGTACTTAACTAAAATAAGTTTCAACAGCTCCGATCATGTTTCTAATGTGACTGTAAAGTTTAAGTTCGAAAATCAATAATTCTACAGCTTTGAACGATTACCAAAATACCATTGACTATTTGTATAGTCGTCTCCCTATTTTTAGTCGTATTGGAGCGGCTGCCATAAAAAACGATTTACATAACACTCAACTAATTTGTTCTTACTTAGGCAATCCAGAAAAGAAATTTAAAACCATTCATATTGCAGGCACCAATGGAAAGGGCTCAACAAGTCATATGCTTGCAGCCATTTTTCAAAAAGCGGGCTATAAAACTGGTCTGTACACTTCACCTCATTTATATGATTTTAGAGAAAGAATAAAAGTGAATGGAGAAATGTGTAATAAAGAATTTGTCACTTCTTTTACCAATAGAGTAAAACCTTTGATTGAAGAAATTGAACCTTCATTTTTTGAAATCACCGTGGGTATGGCATTCGAATATTTTGCTGTTGAAAATTGCGATATTGCCATTATTGAAACAGGATTAGGTGGAAGATTAGATAGCACCAATGTCATTGAACCTATATTAAGTGTCATTACCAATATTGGCTGGGATCATATGGCCTTGCTAGGAAATACACTAGAAGCCATTGCCTCTGAAAAAGCGGGTATCATAAAAAAACAAACCCCTGTTGTAATTAGTGAAAGCATACCCGAAAGCAAGTCGGTTTTTATTCAAAAAGCTGCATTGGAAAATGCACCTATCTATTTTAGTGAAGATTTTATGCAAACTGAGGCCTTTGAAAATAATTGGCATACAGCTAGTTTTAGTTTTAGTCAGCCCTTTATTCATTTGCTAAGTAAACCATTATTTGATGCAAAGTTTACTGTTAGCTCAGACCTTCCTGGAAAATACCAAGCAAAAAATTTAAAAGGTGTTTTAGTAGCCTGTCAATTATTAGCGGATATGGGTTGGAAGTTGACTAGTGAAAACATTAGGCAAGCATTACTTGAAATAAAAGCATCTACTGGTTTAATGGGAAGATGGGAATGTATTCAAACCAATCCAAGAATTGTATTAGATGTGGCGCATAATGAACACGGGATAAAAGCAATGCTTGATCAATTGGCCACTACCCAATATGAACAATTATATATTGTAACAGGAATGGTAAAAGATAAAGATATTGAAGCAGCGCTTAGTTTACTTCCTAAAAATGCTCTTTATTATTTTACACAATCACATTTACCTAGAGCACTAGCAGCTCAAGAGCTTGCAGCAAAAGCAAATGCCTTAGATCTAAAAGGTGAAATATACAGCGATGTAAACATTGCATTAGAAAAAGCTTCAGCCAAAGCAAGTGATAAAGACCTTATACTTGTTATAGGAAGTGTTTATTTAGTTGCAGAAGTAAATAGATCCTTATTTGAAAGCTAAGCTTTCTACCAACCTTTTTGCTTACACAAATTGGTAATATGCGCTAAATGGTGTTTACCATGCCAAGCGTATATGGCTAACATATCCCATAAACTTACTTCTGCATTTCTACCAGGATGAAATAATTTTCTTTGGAACTGCTCATCGCTCATAGATTCTAATAACGTTACCCAACGTGCATGTAGGGCATGTAATATGGTGGTAGAATAATTTACAGGCGTGTTCAATGAGTCTGCTGTGTTCGCAAATCCTTTCTCATCGTAGGCTTTAATCGCAGGCACTTCTTCTGTTAAAGCCATTTTAAAACGAATAAATGCATTCATATGGCTATCGGCCATATGGTGCATTACTTGCTGAATAGTCCAACCACCTTCTCTGTAGGGTGTATCTAACTGTGCTTTATCTAAATGTTGTATAGCTATTTCTAAATCGGCTGGCGCTATTTTAATAGCATTTATCCATGCCTTCTTATTTGCTTCTGTAAAAGGCAAATATTCCACTTTACCAATAGGGTATTTTAAGTCTTCCATTTTATTTAAATTTATATTTTTAATTATTTATATTTTTCAATCAACTATTGATTACTCAAAAAGTTTTACGCCACTACTCTTCTCTCAGCGCCTTACCCGTTAAATGTATAAATACATCTTCTAGGTTCGCTTTTTTTACTTCTTTCACTTTTTCAAATCCAGTTTCCACTAATTCATCAATTAAATGATTCGGAGTGTTGATGGCTATAATTTTACCGCTATCAATAATGGCTACCCTATCACATAAAACTTCAGCCTCATCCATATAATGCGTGGTAATAATAACAGTGGTTCCATTGTCTCTAATTTCTTTAATTAAATCCCATAGGTTTCTTCTTGCTTGAGGATCTAAACCAGTAGTAGGTTCGTCCAAGAAAATTATTTTGGGCTTATTAATTAAGGTAGTGGCAATAGAGAACCTTTGTTTCTGTCCCCCACTTAATTCTTTAAACTTTGCTTTAGCCTTATCTTGTAAATTTACTTTTTGCAGTAGCGCGTCTGCATCCATCTCATTTTGGTAAAGCCCCACAAATAAATGTATGAGTTCAGTTAAATTTAAATTAGGGTAAAACCCGGCGGTTTGTAATTGTACACCAATCATTTTTTTAATAGACTCAGGAGACTTATCTAAATCAAAGCCATTGACCATTATAGTGCCGCTTGTTTTTTCCCTCAAGGTTTCAATAATTTCAAGGGTAGTTGACTTTCCTGCACCATTGGGGCCTAACAAGCCAAAGATCTCCCCTTCTTTTACTTCAAAACTAATGCCTTTGACAGCTTTAAAATCGCCATAGGATTTTACGAGGTCTTTTACTGTAATAATGGGCGCTGATGACATGATACCTGAATTGATGACTTGATGAATAAGTAAACAAATTTAATCTCTTTTCAGCGCTATGCAAAATGAAAACTTGTAGAAGAACCTTATCTTTGCCAAAAGATAGTAAAATGAAATTAGGCATTTTAGGTGGGGGTCAATTAGGACGAATGTTATTGCAAGCAGCTGCTAATTATGATGCAATTACCTATGTGCTAGAAAATGATGCCAACTGTCCTGCAGCTCATTTATGCCATCATTTTACCTTAGGTAATATCCAAGACTTTGATGCGGTATACAATTTTGGAAAAGGCTTGGATGCCATTACCATAGAAATCGAAGCAGTAAATGTTGATGCTTTAGAAAAATTAGAAGCCGAGGGTGTAAAAGTATATCCAACACCCAGTGCGATTCGTACCATTAAAAATAAAATTTTACAGAAGCAGTTTTATAAAGAAAATGAAATTCCGACTGCTCCTTTTGTCATCACAGAAAATAAATCCGACTTATTAAACCATATTTCTTTTTTACCTGCAGTGCATAAAATGGCCGAAGGGGGTTATGATGGCAAGGGAGTTCAAATAATAGCTAGTGAAAAGGAAATTGAATTAGGTTTTCATCTTCCTTCTGTATTAGAACAAAAAATAAAAATTGCTACCGAAATTGCATTAATTGTAGGTATGAATGCCAAAGGAGAAACCATTATATATCCTCCAGCAGAAATGATTTTCGATCCCGTTTATAATTTATTGGATTACCAATTAAGTCCTGCCAAATTAGAAGAAAAAGTTTTATGGAAAGCGCAGGCTATTGCCAGAAAAGTGGTGCAAGGTTTAAAGAGTCCTGGTTTATTTGCCATTGAATTATTTATAGATAAAAATGAAGATGTTTGGGTAAACGAAACAGCACCTCGTGTGCATAATAGTGGGCACCATACGATTGAAGCGAATTATTGCAGTCAGTACGATATGCTACTTAGAATTTTATTAGACTACCCTTTAGGCAATACCGATGCTATTCTACCTTCGGCGATTGTGAATATTATTGGTAGCGAAGGCCATAGCGGCCAGGTATATTATGAGGGATTAGACGAAGTGCTAAAAATGGATAATGTGTTTGTACATATTTATGGTAAAAAACAAACCAAGCCTGGTAGAAAAATGGGTCATGTAACCATTATGAGCAAAGACTATCAAGACCTCACGCATAAAGCGAATAAGATAAAACACACATTGAAGGCAATCACTAAACCTTAGGTTTTAGAATGGTCTTTTTAACTTGCAAGTTTTTAAAGTAGCCAATACCTATTATACTTTTCAATTGAAGCCCTGGAGACTTTTTTAGCGGGCCGAAAATATTTATTTTATCATCATAAATTAAATCTAAGCTATAGGAGGCAGAGAAGTACTTATTAATTTTAAAAGTAAACATATTGGTCATATACAAATTAATATTTTCAGGCTTTTCATAATAATTAGAGAAAAAATCGGCACGGGCTTTATAGGTTATATTTGAAGCAATGTTATTGTTATAATTAACAGTTACAAACAAACCCGTTTCTCTATTTATCTTTTTCCCAACAGGGACACCGTAACTACCCAAATTAGAAAGTTTAGTGTTTAATAATAAAGTAGTTCTAGAAGTTAAGGGAGAAAAGAAAACCGAGAAAGTATTATTGGGTTTAAAATCCAATCCCGCAGATAAAATTATATAGGCCGGAGATAAAAATGAAGAAGTAAAGCTTGCATTTGACCCACTGAAACTATATCCATCAAATAATTGAGAACGGAAATTAAATAATCCAGATAAATACCACATACCAGTGGTGTCAATGCGGTAACCATATTTACTTAAGATATCAATTCTATCATCATTTTTACGACCCCCCAAACTTGTTGATTGTACAAAGCCTAAATTGAGGTCTAGATTATTATCCCAATTTTGACGAGGCTTTTGGAAATAGGCGTAATAATTAAAATAGGTATTAATAGCCATGTTAAAATTATCTCCACCAGCTGCCCAATTACTTAAAGAGCTTTGTGATAAATTGAAATTATACATCCCCCCTTGCTTCCAATTGTAATAACTTGTATCGTTATCTTTTTTAATAGTCCTTGAAGTTTCAGATCTTAGCTTGGCTACAGCCACATTTTGAGCAAATGCAGCTTGAACCCCTAGTAAGATCAAAACAAATAACAGACTTTTTCTCATGAAACTTATTATTTTTTCAAATATAGGAAGCCTTTGATAAATCATTGATTTCTAATTATATATAAATTATTAACACATATGTCCTAGAAGCCAAGTAAGGGTTTCATTATCAAATAATTAGAAGTTATGGCTGACAAGTTGACATATTCTACTTTTTTAACTAAATTTGCGTTTCAAACCAATTTGAATGGAATTATTCACCACGGCGACCAAGGAACATGATGAAATGAGACAAGGGGAAGCCTATGAATCGACTCAAAATAAAGCGACCTTTTCTAAGTTTTTTCTGATAGAAAGCTATGGCTGTGCTATGAACTTTGCGGACAGCGAAGTGGTGGCTTCCATCTTAGAAAAAAATGGATATGGTAGTACCCGTAATGTGGAGATGGCCGATTTAATATTAATTAATACTTGTTCAATTAGAGAGAAAGCCGAACTCACAGTGCGTAAAAGATTAACTGAGTTTAGAAAATATAAAGAACAAAAGCCAGCAATGTTAGTGGGTGTTTTGGGCTGTATGGCGGAGAGATTAAAATCAAAACTTTTAGAAGAAGAAAAATTAGTAGACCTCGTAGTTGGCCCGGATGCTTACCGCAGCCTACCCGATTTAATTATTGAAGCAGGTACTGGACAAAAAGCAGTGAATGTTTTATTAAGCAGAGAGGAAACATATTCCGATATTGCTCCTGTTAGATTAGATAGTAATGGCATTAGTGGATTTGTATCTATTATGCGTGGCTGTAATAATATGTGTAGTTTCTGTGTAGTCCCTTTTACAAGAGGTCGTGAAAGAAGTAGAGATGCTTTTTCTATTGTAGCTGAATGTAAAGACTTATTTGATAGAGGCTATAAAGAAGTAACCCTACTAGGTCAAAATGTAGATAGTTATTATTGGACGAACCCAGAAACCAATACCCAGGTGACTTTTGCAATGTTATTAGAAAGCGTTGCTTTAATAAGCCCTTTACTAAGAGTGCGCTTTAGCACATCTCATCCTAAGGATATTACCGACGAAGTTTTATTCACCATGATGAAGTATAATAATATTTGTAAATACATTCATCTACCTGTTCAAAGTGGAAGCACCCGTATACTTCAATTAATGAATCGTACTTATACACGCGAATGGTACCTTGCTAAAGTAGCACGTATAAAAGAATTGATGCCAGACTGTAGTATCTCTGCCGATATCATTGCTGGGTTTTGTACTGAAACAGAAGAAGACCATCAGGACACCATGAGTATTATGCAATTAGCACAGTACGACTATGCCTATATGTATTTTTATTCTGAGCGTCCAGGTACATTAGCAGAAAAAAGATATGAAGACGATGTGCCACTAGAGGTAAAGAAAAGAAGACTACAAGAAATTGTAGATGTGCAATGGCATTTATCCAATGAGAGTAATAAAAAAGAATTAGGTAATACTTACGAAGTTTTAATTGAAGGTAATAGTAAGAAAAGCGATCAAGAGTGGATGGGAAGAACTAGTCAAAATAAAGTGGTGGTGTTTCCAAAATCAATTGAAGGACAAACAAAACCTTTACAAAAAGGAGATTATGTCAATATTCTTATTACAGCATATACAAAAGGTACTTTAATAGGTACTATAAAATAAAGAACATGGACTTACAAGCTTTAAAAAATAGATTTAGCATTATAGGCAATACCCCTGCTCTTAATCATGCCTTAAATACCGCAGAGCAAGTAGCTGCTACCGACTTAACCGTTTTAATTGTGGGTGAAAGCGGTGTGGGTAAAGAAGTTTTCTCTCAAATTATACATAGCTTATCTGCAAGAAAGCATAATCCTTTTATAGCCGTTAACTGTGGTGCCATTCCAGAAGGTACCATTGACTCAGAATTATTTGGACACGAAAAAGGTTCTTTCACTGGTGCTGTAGATAGTAGAAAAGGTTATTTTGAAACCGTAAGTGGAGGTACTATATTTTTAGATGAGATTGGAGAATTGCCTTTAGGAACACAGGCTCGTTTATTGCGCGTTTTAGAAACAGGAGAATTTATAAGAGTAGGTTCTTCTAAAGTGCAGAAGTCTGATGTAAGAGTAATAGCTGCTACGAATAGAGAGCTACTTGAATACACACAGAAAGGAAAATTTAGAGAAGACTTATATTATAGATTAAACACCGTACCTATTCGCGTTCCTTCTTTAAGAGATCGCAAAGAAGATATTCCTTTGTTATTTAGAAAATTTGTGGTGGACTTTGCAGAGAAGTATAAAACCAAACCTATTTTTTTAGATGAAGAAGCTAGAGAATTACTTACTAAGTATAGCTGGCCAGGCAATGTAAGAGAATTAAAAAATATTGCTGAGCAAATTTCAGTACTTCGCAAATCAGATAATATTGATAGTGAAACCTTGGCTGGTTTTTTACCTCAACATAATATGCATAATATGCCCATGGTAACAGGCACTACCCCCGTAGGTGAATTTGCAAATGAAAGAGAAATTTTATACAAGCTTTTCTTTGATATGAAAAAGGATGTGAATGAATTAAAGAAAATGTTTTTAGAAATATTACAAAACCCTTCTATTGCTGGACAGTCTGCTAATTTTAATAAAGAGTCTTTAATTAATGAATTAAAAGAAGATATTATGCCTAGTAGTGTTGCGCATGTTTCTTCAGCGAATCCGCAGCCTACCGTTCACTTGAACCACCCCCAGCCCATTATTATAGACAACGAATCTAATATCCATTATGAAGTAGATGAATCTTTGAATATCATGGATAAGGAAAAAGAACTAATTTTAAAGGCGCTTAAGAAACATAGAGGCCGTAGAAAAGACGCTTCTACGGACTTAGGTATTAGTGAAAGAACATTGTATAGAAAAATTAAAGAATACAACATTGAAGAATAAGTATAACAATATTATTTTACCCATCGCCTTTTGCTTAACACTTTTAAGTGGTTGTGGTATTTATAGTTTTAGAGATGCCGTTATTCCAGAAAATGTCAAAACCATTAAAATAGGTTTTGTAGAAAACAAAGCAAGGTATGTAAATCCGCAATTGGCTCCCCTACTCACCGATAAGTTGATGCAAAAAATAATGAGTCAAACGAAATTGACTAGAACTAATAACGATGATGCCCATTATCAGATATTTGCAACCATTACCAATTACGATCCATCTCAAACAGTGGGTGTAAGTGCTCAACAAGCAAGTACGAATCGTTTAACGGTAACCGTGCATGTTATCTTAAAAAAGACTTTAGATAACAAAGAACAAGAATTTGATGTCACTAGAAATTTTGACTTTTCTGCTAACCTTACCTTGAATCAAGCAGAAGGGCAACTCATGGATGACATCCTTAGAAATATTACAGACGATATCTTTAATCAAATTTTTTCAAACTGGTAAGCATGCCTTCAGCCCTACATAATAAAATATTAGCTCAATGGACTGGTCATGGCAGCTTAGAATCTATTGAAATTGCTGCTCTTGAAAAATGGGTAGAAACACATCCTTATAGTGCTAGCTTACAATTTTTATTGGCTAAAAAATATGCATTAGTAGGTTCTCCTCTATTTCAAGAACAAGTGCAAAAAACAACTAGCTACTTTCCAACTGCTTTGCATTTGCATCAGATTTTGCAAGAACAAGATCAAGTGCAAGATATATTGGTAGACGACCACTTGAATGAAAAAGTAACTAATCTTATTTCAGAACAATTTACACAGTTTAAAGAGCCTATTGAAACCATTGAATTGGCCTATGAGGCTGAAATAGCCATCGCCGCGAAAGCCGACTATTTTGCTGCCCAAGGTATAGAAATTGACCTATCCAAGGGTCCTCAGGACAAATTCACTCAACAATTAAGGAGTTTTACCGCCTGGTTAAAGGTTTTGAAACAAAAAGAGGGTATTCCTGTGATCGAGGAAATGGCGGAGGAAAACGAGAAGGAAATAGCCGCAATAGCTGAAAAAGCCAATACCACGGCCGATGTCATCACAGAAGCCATGGCTGAAATATGGCTAAAACAAGGCAATAAGCGCAAAGCCATCGACACCTATTCTAAATTAAGTTTTATTTTTCCTGAAAAATCCGTTTATTTTGCGTCAAGAATAGAACAAATAAAACATAAGAAATGATTACAATTTACTTGATATTGATTATCGTGGCTTGTTTAGGCCTTGGATTTATGGTTTTAATTCAAAACCCAAAGGGTGGCGGTTTAAACGCGAATGTAGGCGGACTTACTAATAATTTCATGGGAGTTAAGCAAACAACAGATGTGCTTGAAAAAGGCACTTGGATTTTCGCTGCAGTGATTGCTGTATTAGCCATGACTTCTACCTTATTTTTAAAATCTGGTGGTCCAAGTTCTGATAAAGGGTTATTAGACAAGGTAAACACTTCCATTACAGCGCCTGCAACAGCTCCAGTTCAACAAGCAGCTCCTGCTCCAGCGCCTGCCACTGTTCCTGCCGCTACAAAAAAGTAATTCAAGTTTCAAATTCCCTTCCAAAATATTTTATCCCTCTCGCGAAAACGAGAGGGATTTTTTTTGTATTTTGATTCTGTATTAAAAGGATGAAATATCTTTACTCTATGAAAAAATGGATTTTTCTCGCTTTATTAGTTTTTGTATTGTATAGCTCCTATACCTTATTTATCAAGGTCACTCATTTCACAACCGATAAAGCAAGCTTTGAATATAATAAAGGAGGTTTAGATGCCTTAGCTGATAGCTTGAGTGCCAAAAAAATAATTAGAGATAAAACAAGCTTCTTAGTGTTCGCTAAACTTTTCAACGTAGAAGATAAAGTAAAACCCGGAAAATTTTTAATTAATAAAAATACAAGCTTACTCAGCTTAATTAGAATACTTAGAAATAACCAACAAGCAAGGGTTAAATTTATTTTAAACAAAGTAAGAACCAAGGGCGATCTTGCTAAATTAGTGGCAGGTACTTTTTCTATAGATAGTACTGAATGCATGTTATATTTAAATAGCAACGATTCACTTGCTGCTTTCGGCACAGATACCACGCAAGTACTAAGTTTATTTATTCCCAATACCTACGAATTTTATTGGTCTACTTCTATGCCTAAGCTTTTACAAAAAATGAAAACAGAAGAAAACCTTTTTTGGAGTAAAAAAAATCGCTTAGCCAAAGCAGCTTCTATAGGGCTTACTAAAAATGAAGTGTATACATTAGCATCTATTGTAGAAGAAGAAACGAATTTTGATACTGATAAAACTATTATTGCCAGTGTATATCAAAATAGACTCAAGAAAAAAATGCCCCTACAAGCCTGCCCTACTATCAAATATGCCATGCAGGATTTTACCCTAACTCGTATTTATGAAAAGTATTTAACCAACCCTTCTCCTTATAATACTTATAAAAAGGCAGGTCTTCCTCCAGGCCCTATTTGCACTCCCGCTCCTACAACAATTGACTTAGTGTTAAATGCACCTATTACCAATTATTTCTATTTTGTGGCAAAGGCCGATTTTAGTGGCTATCATCATTTCAGTGCTACTTATGAAGAACATAATAAATATGCTATAGAGTACCAGCTTAAATTAGATGAATACCAAGCAAAAAAAAATAAATAAAAGTTAGCAACTAAATTACGCAGAAGATCCTATCAATACTATTATTTGAACAATTTACTTAACATACTACTTAAAATTATCAACCCTTTATATTTGTTTTTAAAACAAAAAGCAAAAGCAATATATATCCCAGGCTTTCAGCATGTTAACTTATATCAGGTTTTAAGATTTATATATAAACAATTAAACACAGTAGGACTATACGACCGCGCCTCTGCAATTTCTTTTAATTTGATCATGGCCCTTCCAGCCGGATTTCTATTTTTATTTTCAATCATACCTTACTTTCCGAAAGCATTTAAAGTAAAAAAACAAATACTTTCTGTTTTTAAAGATATTGCTCCTAATTCAAGTACTTATAAATTCATTATGGAAATCATTAACGATTTATTGAGTCAGCATGTGGGTATTTTTTCTTTTGGATTTTTATTGCTTTTGTTTTACGCCTCCAATGCCATGACCGGTATAATCAGAAGTTTTGATAAATCCATTATGCAGAACAAGCCCTTCTTCTTACATCAAAGAATGAGAGCCATTCGTTTAACCATTATTTTAATTCTATTAGTATTTGCAAGTTTACTTGTTTTAATTGGCCAGGACCAGCTGACTGCTTTACTTAGAGAAGTTTTTGATATCAAAAGAAAAACGATTATCCCCTACTGGAATTCTGTTCGCTGGGCGGTCATTATTTTACTCTTATTTTTTGGAAATGCCTTTATATATAAATATGCCCCTCTTATCAAAGAAAAATGGTCACTCAATTCTCCGGGGGCCTTGCTCTCTACCTTATTAATGTTAATTACTACCCTAGGCTTCTCTTATTGGGTAAATAATTTTAGTAGCTACAGTAAGATTTACGGATCTATTGGAACGGTGCTGGTGGTAATGACTTTAATATACTTAAATTCCTTAATCTTACTCATAGGCTTTGAACTCAATGTAAGTATTGAGGTATTAAAAAAAGAGCAAAACCAATTAGACTTACTCTAATTACTTATTGGCCATATCTGGAATTTCTTCCGCCTTATAAGCACCTGCATCTAATTTAGCCTTGGTTTCACTAAAGGCCTTTAAGGTTAAATCAATTTCTTCCTGTGAATGATCTGCGGTAGGAATTAGTCTGTAAATAATATGGCCTTTAGGAATAACAGGATATACCACAATAGAACAAAATATTTTATAGTTTTCTCTTAAGTCCATTACCATTAAAGTAGCTTCTTCTACACCCCCTTTCATGTATACCGGCGTGACTACTGAATCGGTTTTGCCTATATCAAAACCTCTTTCTTTTAAACCATTTTGCAAAGCCAAGGCATTTTTCCACAACCTGTCTTTTAATTCAGTTTGTGTTCGCAATAATTCTAAACGTTTTAAATTACCCACTACAAATGGCATAGGTAAACTTTTCGCAAAAATTTGTGAACGAATATTGTATCTAATATAATCGATAATAGTTTTAGGCCCCGCCATAAACGCACCAATAGAAGCCATACTTTTTGCAAAAGTGGAAAAATATAAATCTATTTCATCTTGACAGCCTTGCTCTTCACCTGCACCTGCACCCGTCTTGCCTAAAGTACCAAAACCATGTGCATCATCTACCAATAATCTAAAAGAAAATTTATTTTTCAAAGCTGCTACTTCTTTTAATTTCCCTTGGTCTCCCGCCATTCCAAATACGCCTTCTGTAATGACCAATATGCCACCAGTCTCTTGTTTGTCAATTAAGGCTTGTGCTCTTTGTAACTGCTTTTCGCAATCTTCAATATCGTTATGCTTGTATACAAAACGATGTCCTGCTAACATTCTTAACCCATCAATAATACAAGCATGACACTCTGCATCATAGACCACCACATCATGTCTTCCGCAAATAGCATCAATAGCACTCATGATACCTTGATAGCCATAGTTCATTAAGATAGCATCTTCTTTATATTCAAAACTGGCTAATTCTGCTTCCAACCTCTCATGTAAATCGCTGTTTCCACTCATCATTCTAGCACCCATGGGAAGTGCCAATCCATACTGCGTAGTAGCATCGGCATCTGCCTTACGCACCGCTGGATGGTTGGCTAGACCTAAATAGTTATTTAAACTCCATACAATCATTTCTTGACCTCTAAACTTCATTTTAGAACCAATTTCCCCTTCCAACTTTGGAAATGCAAAATACCCATGGGCTCTTTCACGGTGTTGACCAATAGGTCCATAATTCTTAATCAGTCTTTCAAATATATCCGCCATATTATCTTTTTTTATGTAGGCAAATTTAATCAATTTTTACCTTTTATCCTCTAATAAATAGCTGTAAATTGCAGTCTACTATTTGTTATTGTTAACAAGTATATTTTATAAGATAAAAATATTTGAAATGAGATACATTTTATTCATTTGCTTCAGCCTATTTTCATTGACAAGCAATGCACAAATCCCAAAATCAAACCAAACAAGTAATTCAAGCAAACCTAGATTGGTTGTAGGTATTATGGTGGATCAAATGCGTTGGGATTATATCAATCAGTTTAAGCCCTACTTCACCTCCCAACAAGGCTTTTTACGCTTTGTAAATGAGGGGGCCAGTTGTAATAATAACTTAATTCCTTATATACCAACCGTAACAGCATGTGGACATGCTTCGGTTTACACTGGTTCCACTCCTGCCATTCATGGTGTGGCTGGAAACCAATGGTTTGATAATATCCTACAAAAAACTGTCTACTGTGTAGAAGACTCTACCGTTATGTCTTTAGGAATAGAAGGCAGTGCTGCAGGTAAAATGAGCCCAAAAAATATGTGGACAAGTACCATTGGAGATGAAATGAAATTAGCAAGCAACTTTAAAAGTAAGGTGTATGGTATCTCTATCAAGGACAGAGGTGCTATCCTTCCAGCAGGACATAGTGCCAATGGGGCTTTTTGGTATGATAGTAAAACTGGAAAATTTATTAGTTCTACCTATTATGGTCAAAACTTGCCAACATGGGTGACTGAATATAATGGTCAACATAGAGTAGACAGTATGTATACAAAAGGATGGAAATTGAGTTTGGCCAAAACGGTCTATGAGGCTAATTGTGATGAAGATATCAATGCCTATGAATCCACTCCTTTAGGTGCGGAACAAAAAGGGTTTCCTTACAGCTTATCTCAATTCATTGGAAAAGATTATGGCCGAATTGCTAACACTCCTTTCGGCAATAACTTAGTCTTAGAAATGGCAGAAATGGCTATTGTAAATGAACAATTAGGCAAGGATGATATTACTGATTTATTGGCGATCAGCTTTTCTTCTCCAGATTATATTGGTCACTCTTTTGGCCCTAATTCATGGGAAACAATGGATGGCTATATCAAATTAGATATTCAATTAGCACAACTTTTTGCGAGTTTAGATAAGCAAGTGGGAAAAAATAATTACACTGTTTTTTTGACAGCTGATCATGCGGTGCAACATATACCAGCATTTGCTAAAAAACACCATTTACCAGGAGGATTAATAAGTGAATCAGCTATAAAAAAAGAGCTGAATGAGCTATTGGTTAAAAATAGTTTAGACCCAAAAATGATTTCAGATATAGGCGAATACTATATTCACTTTAACCATGATCTTATGGATAGCCTTCATGTAAGTCAAGATAAATTAGTACAATTAGTAACCAATAGTCTGGAGAAAAATCCAGGTATTCTGCAAGTGGTAGAAACAAGAAAAGCTGCTTTTGCAGCCATTCCTGAAGCCTTAAGAGAGCGCATTGTAAATGGTTATTCATCTCAAAGAAGTGGAGATTTATTTATAGTAACAAAATCAGGTTATATGGATGGCTACGCAACAGGAACAACCCATGGCACTTTATACAATAATGATGCGCATATTCCTTTGTTATGGTACGGTAATGGCATCAAAAAAGGCCAGATCAATTCAGTCAATTTTATGACCGATATCGCCCCAACTATATCTACACTTCTTGATATTCAAATGCCCAGTGGTTCCATAGGGAAACCTATCCTAGAAGTGCTTGGTAGTAAATATTAAACATATATGTTTACACCTTTAACAAAATCACAACTCAAAATATATAAATCATACTATAGAATCATCTACCTTAATTGAGTTATAATTATTAATCAATTAAAAAAAATATTATGAAAAAATTATTATTCGCTGGATTATTTTTAATGGCTGCTAATTTTTCTTTTGCTGCTGACAAATGCACTGCAGACTGCCATAAAGCAGAGCATAAGTGTACAAAGGCTTGTCACAAAGACGGAGCAGGTCATATAGCTAATCATGGAGAAAAAGGACATATGTGTACTACAAAGGATTGCAAGCATGATTGTACCGCTGCATGTAAGAAAAAGTAGTTCTAAATATATTTAGAAATTAAACTTTTTTAAGTATTTAAATAAAAAAGCCCGATAGTAATTAACTACCGGGCTTTTTTTTTGAATATAATATTTTAGAAAATATACAAATCCTCTGCTCGCTCTGCGCAATGCTCGAAAGCTCGTTTAGGCAAGTATTATTCTATAATTACTTAGCAAGCTTTTTTTGCCAAAATTTTCGAAGAAAATTTAAAATAAAACAGAGTTGCAAAAAGGGCTTGCTATATTTACTTAGCAAGCTTTTTTTGCAAATTCGAATCCAAGGTATCTAAGAACTCTTCTGTATAAACATAGTGATCGCCATGCTTTACTTTATTACCATGCACACATACAGCTAAATCCTTGGTCATAATTCCAGACTCCACTGTTTCAACACAAACTTCTTCTAAAGCTTTAGAGAAACGAATTAGCTCTTGGTTATTATCTAATTGACCACGGAATTCTAAGCCTCTTGTCCATGCAAAAATAGAAGCTATAGGATTAGTAGAAGTTCTATTTCCTTTTTGGTGTTCACGGAAATGGCGTGTTACCGTACCATGCGCCGCTTCTGCTTCCATTACTTTACCATCTGGTGTAATTAATGTAGAAGTCATTAAACCTAAAGAACCAAAGCCTTGTGCTACTGTATCTGATTGCACATCACCGTCGTAGTTTTTACAAGCCCAAACAAAATTACCATTCCACTTTAAAGCAGAAGCCACCATATCATCAATTAAACGGTGCTCATAGGTAATTCCCGCATCGGCATATTTTGCTTTAAATTCATTTTGATATACTTCTTCAAAAATATCTTTGAAACGGCCATCGTATTTTTTCAAAATGGTGTTCTTAGTAGATAAATACAAAGGCCATTTTTTAGCCAAGGCTTGGTTAAAGCAAGCACGTGCAAAACCATATATACTTTCATCAGTATTATACATAGCCAATGCTACGCCATCCCCTTTGAAATTAAATACTTCAAACTCTTGTTTGGTACCATCTTCCCCTTCAAACTTGATGGTTAATTTTCCTTTTCCTTTGGTAACAAAATCGGTGGCACGGTATTGATCTCCAAAAGCATGACGTCCAATACAAATGGGTGCGGTCCAATTAGGTACTAAACGTGGTACATTAGTACAAACAATGGGCTCTCTAAAAACAGTACCATCTAAAATATTACGAATAGTCCCATTAGGGCTCTTCCACATTTGTTTTAATTTAAACTCTTCTACTCTTTGCTCATCAGGTGTAATAGTGGCACATTTAATACCAACTCCATATTGCTTAATGGCATTGGCTGCATCTATGGTGACTTGATCGTTGGTTTCGTCGCGGTATTCCATACCTAAATCATAATACTTAATATCAATCTCTAAATAAGGAAGTATTAATTTGTCTTTAATAAATTTCCAAATAATTCTGGTCATTTCATCACCA
>Ga0209598_10001618_pt1 | contig 18385 bp, 9 predicted proteins | sample M_140807_EF_Meta_FD_187317 | JGI IMG/M metagenome (GOLD analysis project Ga0209598, IMG submission 187317) | Freshwater microbial communities from Lake Montjoie, Canada to study carbon cycling - M_140807_EF_MetaG (SPAdes) (version 2) | ecosystem: Environmental > Aquatic > Freshwater > Lake...
TGGACGAAGACGCCACTTTCGCGGACCGCGGCCCGGGCCTGGCTCGTGGTGATCCCGCCGGCCTGGTCGAGATCGACGCCGTCGAAGCCGGCCTCGGCCGCCATCTTCAATCGCTCGACAAGCGAGAGCGCCTTCCCGCCAGACTCGCCGGCGATCATTCCGAGCTTGCAGGAGAGGAGGATTTTCTTGCCTGCCGGCGGCTCGATGAGCGTGTCGACCGGCGCCGCGTCAGCGGCGCGGGCCGGGGTGGCCCCCCGGGCGGCGATCGCGACGAGGGCCGCGGCCGGAACGGCGGCGAGGAGGTGGCGGCGCGAGAGGGAAGGCGTGTCGGCGGACATGGGTCGAAGCTCCGACGGAGAGGCTGGAAAAGAAGGGCTTGCGATCCGGTAGGCTATCAGATCGAGGGGGGATTCCGAGCGTCCGGGGGTCGGGAGACTGAGGTTTTTCCAGGCTCCGCGGTCACGCCCCTGAAAGCCCCTGCCCCCCATCGCCCCGAGGAGCATCGACCATGAACTGGCCCGGTTGGCTGTGGATCCTGACGCTGCTGATGGCGCTGCCGGCGGCGGCCCAGGATGCCGATCGGGCGCAAACGCCACAGGCGGCCACGGCGGCGGAGTGGCAGCGGCAGATCCCCGCCATCCGCCGGCGGATGGAGCTCGTCATGGGCCCGCTTCCCGGTGCCGACCGCCGAGTGCCGCTCGAGGTCGAGGTGGTCGACGAGGAACGGACCGACCGCTACCTCCGCCGCAAGCTCCGCTACACCCCCGAGGCCGGCGATCGCGTTCCCGCCTGGCTCCTCATTCCCCACACGGCCACGGCCGCCACCCCGGCCGCGGCCATGCTCTGCCTCCACCAGACCAACAACGTCGGCAAAGACGAGCCGGCCGGGCTGGGGGGGCTCCCCAATCTCCACTACGCCCATGAGCTCGCCGAGCGGGGATTTGTCTGCCTCGTCCCCGATTACCCATCGTTCGGCGAATACGCCTACGACTTCCAGACACCCGACCGCGGCTACGCCAGCGGCAGCATGAAGGCCGTCTGGAACAATCTCCGCGGCGTCGATCTGCTTACGAGCCTCCCCGAGGTGATCGGTACGCGGATCGGCGTCATCGGCCATTCCCTCGGCGGCCACAACGCCATCTTCACCGCCGCCTTCGACGACCGCCTCGTGGCGGTGGTGAGCAGCTGCGGCTTCACCCCCTTCCCCGACTATGACTCCGGCGATGTCAAAGGCTGGACAAGCGATCGCTATATGCCACGAATCCGCGACACCTACGCCCTTGATGCCGGCCGCATCCCCTTCGACTTCCCCGAGGTGATCGCCAGCTTCGCCCCACGAAGCTTCTTTTCAAACTCACCGGTCGGCGACGACAACTTCGCCGTGGCGGGCGTCCGGCGGGCCTTCGCCGAAGCGCGGCCGGTCCACCGGCTCTTCGACGGCGCGCCTGGCGTCGCTCCGGCCGGCGAGCGACTCGTCGTCGTCACCCCCGACTGCGGCCACGACTTCCCCCCCGCGATCCGCCGGCAGGCCTACGACTGGCTCGAGCGCCGGCTCTCGGCGCCGCGGTAAGCGCCCGCCCAGCGGACGCACGACGCGACCAGCTTCGATCCCTCGACCACCGCCAGCGGAACGACCGCGAGCCCAATGACGAGCGGCCAGTGGGCTCCGGGGCCGCCGGCAGCTACCTCCAGCACCGCTTGCACCGGCGGGAGCATGACGACGGCCACCTGCACCAGCGCCGACACCGCGATCGCCACCAGCAGCGCCGGATTGGCAAACATCCCCGGCCCGAAACCAGACCGGCGATCGCTCCGGCAGCCAATCGCGAACAGGAGCTGCGCGAAGGCCACCACGCAGAACGTCACCGTCCGGGCTTGGCCGAGCCTGGCATCATCCCCCTGCCAGACCGTCCAGAACGCTGCGACGCAGACGGCGGCCACGACACTGCCGTGGGCCACGATCTCGAGCCCGCGGCGCCAGGGAATCACCGCCTCGTTCAAGGGCCGCGGCGGGCGCACCATGATGTCGCTCTCCGGTGGCTCGACGCCGAGGGCGAGCGCCGGCAGGCCGTCGGTGACGAGGTTCAGCCAGAGAATCTGGATCGCGGCGAGGGGCGCCGGCCAGCCCGCGACGGCCGCCACGAGCATCAGCATCACCTCGCCGGCGTTGCACGAGAGGAGATAGTGCATGAACTTCTGGATGTTGTCGTAGATGCCCCGCCCCTCCTCGACGGCCGCCACGATCGAGGCAAAGTTGTCGTCGGTGAGCACCATATCGGCCGCCTCGCGGGTGACGTCCGTGCCGCTGATGCCCATCGCGATCCCGATGTCGGCGGCCTTCACCGCCGGGGCATCGTTGACGCCGTCGCCGGTCATCGCCACGACATGGCCGAGGCGCTGGAGCGCCCGCACGATGCGCAGCTTTTGCTCGGGCGACACGCGCGCGTAGACCACGGCGTCGACGGCGACAGCCCCGAGCGCGGCGTCGTCGAGCGTGTCGATCTCCGCCCCGCTGACGGCCCTCGAGGCCGCGACGGCGAGGCCGAGCTCGCGCCCCACGGCCAGGGCCGTGGCGGGATGGTCACCGGTGATCATCACCGGCCGGATGCCGGCCGTGCGGCACCGTCCAATCGCCGCCTTCGCCTCCTCGCGCGGTGGATCGATCATGCCGACGAGCCCAACGAACACGAGCTCCCGCTCGATCTCGGCGGGATCATTTGCGAAGGTCTCGGCGGGTGGCATGGCCCGCCAGGCAAACGCCAGCACCCGCATCGCCCGGCCGGCGAGCTCCGTGGCGGCGTGAGCGATCTCGCGGCGGCGTGCATCGGTGAGCGGCACCACGGCGCCCCCTCGCTGCTGAGCCACGCAGCACGGCAGCACCGCCTCGGGCGCGCCCTTCGTGGCGAGCAACCGGCCACCATCCCCCCCCAGCACGACCACGCTCATGCGCTTCCGGTCGGAGTCGAAAGGGATCTCGAACAGTGCCGGCGTCGCCTGAGCGTGGTCGGAGACGCCAGCCTTGATCGCGGCCACGATCAGGCCCCCTTCGGTCGGGTCGCCCACCACCCGCCAGGTGCCGTCCGCGGCGGGCGAGACCGTCGCCGTCGTGCAGCGGGCTGCGATCTCGAGGAGCCGGTGGAGATCCGGATCGGCGGCCGGATTGCCCCCGTCGTCGGCATGAAACTCGCCTCGCGGTTCGTAGCCCACGCCGCTCACGGCATAGTGCCGCTCGGCCGTGATGACGTCGCGCACGGTCATCTCGTTGCGGGTCAGCGTGCCGGTCTTGTCGGAGCAGATGACCGTCACCGACCCGAGCGTCTCCACACTCGGCAGCCGGCGCACGAGGGCATTGCGCCGCGCCATCCGTTGCAGACCGATCGCCAGCACGAGCGTCACCACCGTCGGCAATCCCTCCGGCACGGCGGCCACCGCCAGGCTGACCGATCGCAGCAGCAGATCGGCAAGACGGCCGGTCTCCACGAGCCGACCGATGCCGCCGCCACGGACGACCTCGACGACCGATATCAGGCCGACCACGACAACGCACAGCCCGATCAGAATCCTCCCCAGGCTGGCGAGGCGTTGCTGCAACGGCGTCGGCTCGTTCGTCGCCCGACCGAGCAGGCCGGCAATCTGTCCAAACTCCGTGTCCATCCCGGTGGCAACGACGATCGCCGCGCCCCGTCCTTCCGCCACCACCGTGCCGGCGTGGAGGAGCGATTGCCGGTCGCCGAGCGGCGTGTCGGCCGGCTGGCCATCGGCCACGCGCTTCTCTGCCGGCAGGCTCTCACCGGTGAGCGACGACTCCTGGGTGGAAAGGAAAAACGCCTCCACGAGCCTGGCATCGGCCGGGACATGGTCGCCCGCTTCGATCTCGATGCGGTCCCCGATCACGAGGTCTTGGGCAGGAATCGAAGAGGGGACACCGTCACGGACCACGCGGGCCAGCGGGGCCGACATCCCGCGGAGGGCCGTGAGGGCACGCTGGGCGCGGTCTTCCTGGAGAAAGCCGATGACGGCATTGACCAGGACAATCGCCACGATCGCAGCCGTATCGGCCCAGTCGCCGACGGCCCCCGCGATGATCGCCGCCACGATCAGGATCCAAATCAGCAGTTCGCGAAACTGGGCCAGGAAGGTCCGCCACCAGGGCACCGCAGCCGGTTCCTCCAGCCTGTTGGGGCCGTGCTCCACCAGCCGCCGTGCCGCCTCCCCGGCCGGGAGCCCCCGCTCGGCGTCGGTCGCCAGTCGGCGGACAACCTCATCGATGGGGAGGGAGTGCCAGGCAGGGAGAGGGGATGTGGCAACCACCTGCGACTCGGAAGGTGGCATGCTCTCGCCTGCTGTCAGTGACCGTGGGCAGGACGGAATCTACCGCCCATCCCAGCGCAGCGGCGGGCCGTCGAGGCGCTGGATGTGGCGGCTGCGGTAGTCGTTGAAGGCGGTGTCGATCTCCCCTTGCGCGGTGGACGTCGCCGCACCGACGCGGATCGCCTGCATGATGCTCGCCTCGTTGACCAGCCCGATGCCACGGATCGTCTGGAGGAGGCCACTGATCCGTTCGTCGGCCGTGATCCGCTCCACCACCGCTTCATTGGCCTGCGCTGCATCAGCAGCGCGGACGTCGCGCCAGATCATCTCCCACGAGCCGTCAGGCATGCGGACCTCGAACACCGATTCCACCTCCGCCCGGCCATTGGCCGCGTCGACGTTGACGCGTGTCGCCCGGTAATGCCCCGCGTCGGCTGCCTGGGCACGGGCCGATGCCAGCCATTTTTCAGCCGGCTTGCCGGCGGGATTGGCACCGCCGGGCGTCGGAGGGGGAATCGCCGGCACTCCCGGGAGCCCACCACCTTGAAGCCCGCCGAGAATCTCGTCGAGGCCCAGGCCGCCGAGGGCCCCGTTGCCACCGCCGAGCAACTGCCCCAACTGCGGGAGGAGCCCCGCGAGCCCCCCCTCGGCCTCTCCGGCTTTCACCACCGTGTCGCCAAAACCCTGAAAGGCGACCGCATCGCCGAGCGCGTCTTCCACGAGCGCTATCCGCGCCGCCCACTCCCGATCATCCTGTGGCAGAGGAGGAAGGCGGTCGCCGAGCCCCGGCGGCGGGGAGAGCGGATCGATCCCCCGCCCCTTCAATTCCTTCGTCAGATCGGCAGCCGAGCGCCCCTCGACATCCTCCAGCCGCTCGCTCCAAGCCCACCGCGCGATGCGCTGCGCGTCCTGCCCGCTCGGCCGCACCTTCGTCACCCGCTTCGGTGTGATCCGCAGGAGGGTGAATTGCGATTCCCCCCGCCTCGCCGCCCGCGGGCGGATCGGTCGATCGGGCCCCCCCTCGTCCGCGCTCCGCGCTGCCGCGTCCCGATCGCCGGCCTCTTCGGCAGCCGCGAGCCAGTCGTCGACCCGGTCGGCCTCACGGCGCAAAAGCCCGAGGGTCCGTGTCCGGCTCTCCGGGAGGGCGGCGATCGCCGCCGCGAGGCGCTTCGCGAGCGCCTCCATGACAGCCTTTGTCTGCCGGCGCTCTTCGACGCCGAGCACCTCGGCCACCTCGGGGGCACTCGTCTCGAGCCAATCGCGCTGCACCGCCACATCGAGCGATCCATCCGGAAAGCGCTTCACGACCGCGCCACGGATCTCCCCGCCGCCAGCGACCGAGATCAGGTCGGTGACGCCTTGAGGGGGAGCCTTCTCGCTTTTTTTCCGATCGGCAGGCTGGGCCTGGGCGAGCGCCGCGAGGCCCATGACGACGACGAGGACGACGAACGCCCCGGCACACGACGACAGACGACGCCCTGCGGGATTCATTCGTTGCATGAGACTCCCCTCCGCGCCTGGCTGCCTCGCCCGAGAAGAGTTTACACCTCCGGCAGGCTCTGGGCCGCCGCGGCTCACGAAAGCGAGCGACCACCCCGCCCCCGTCAGATCTCCGCCAGCTTCGCCGTGGCGTCGCCGAACGCGTCGACCGGGGTCCCGCAGACGTCGAGGAGCGACATGTAGAGCCGGCACATCTGCCGCTGCTCCTGCCCCGAGTAGTCGAGCACCCGGCCGCCGGCAATCTTCCCGCCGCCGCCACCGACGAGCACGACCGGGAGCTGGGAAGCATCGTGGTGGCCACTCATCATGCTCGAGCAGTAGAGGATGGCGGTGTTGTCGAGCGCCGTTCGTTCCCCCTCCTGCACCGAGTCGAGGCGCCGGCAGATGTGCGCCAGTTGCCCGATGAAGAACTGGTTGACTTTGAGCCAGTCGGGGGTGTCGGAGTGGGAAAGGAGGTGGTGGATCATGTAGTCGACGCCGAGGTTCGGGAATCGCAGCGACGAATGATCGTTGTTGAGCTTGAGGGTGCAGACGCGCGTCGAGTCGGTCATGAAGGCGAGGACGAGGATGTCGCTCATCAGCCGCATGTGGTCGGCGATGTCCTGCGGCACACCATCGGCCGGCCGCGGCATGTCGGGCCCGGCCAGCACCGGCTTCCAGCCCTGGAGCTCGCCGCGCTTCCCCGCCGACTCGATCCGCCGCTCGACGTCGCGGACGCTGTCCAGGTATTCATCGAGCTTCCGCTGGTCGCCGCGGCTGACGGTGCGGCGGAAGTCCTCGGCATCCTCCCGAACCGCATCGAGAACGCTCACGTCTTCGCGTGTCGACTCATCCTTGAAGAGCCGGTCGAAGGCGAGGGCGGGATAGATCTCCAGCGGCGTCGGCGACGTCGGCGACGTCCAGGAGATGTGGGAGCTGTAGAGCATCGAGTAGTTCTTGTGGACGCTCGGGTTGCTCTTCTCGCAGCCGAGGACGAGGCTCGGCACCTTCGTCGAGCGGCCGTGCCGCTGGGCGACGAACTGATCGACGCTCGTGCCGGAGCGGATCTCGCCACCACTGGCAAGGGGCGCCCCGGAGAGGATGTTGCCGGTCTGCGAGGAGTGGATGTTTCCCTTGAGGGCCTCGGCGTTGTAGAGCCCCTTGATGAAATTGAGGCGCGTGCGGAAGTCATGGAGCGGGGCGAGCACAGCGCCGAGCTCCATCGCCTCCCCCTCCCCCTTCGCCCACCACTCCTTGGCATGGAAGCCGTTACCGGAGAAGAGCACCGCCAGCCGCGTCGGCGCGGTCGCTTCCGCGGCGCGAGCGCCCGCGGCGGGGGGGACGTCGCCCGCCCAGACATTCCGCGACTCCATCCACGGCAGCGCCATCGAGACACCGAGGCCGCGGAGAAACGTACGGCGGGCGAGCCAGTCGCGGCGGGAGGGAAGCGGATTCATCGTGGACCTCGTTTCATGCCTGGAAAAAACGCAACAACAGGATCGAAACACTCTCAAAACGCCTGTTCGACGCCGTCGGCTACGGCGCTACCCCCGACACCAGCATATCCCGCCCCCGGATCTCCCGGAACTGCGGGCTGGCCACGATCACCGCCACCATCGTGGCGACCCCGTCGCCCGCTGCCGCCTCGAGCGCCTCCAGGAGCGGCTCGTCGGAGAGCTGGACACTGCGGCCGAGGGCATAGCCGAGGAGCTTCTTGGAGAATTGCCGGACAAACTCGTCGCGATGATGATCGACAAGATGGTCGCGGAGGCCGGCAAGTCCGTTGACCGCCGTGGCAGGGCCGTCCGCCGCCCGGGCGGGAAGCATCGCGCTGGAATCGACCACCAACCCAGCAGAGTCCTGCGTGCGGGCCCGGCCAATGGCGTCGAAGCCCTCGAGGGCGAAGCCGTAGGGATCGATCGTGCGGTGGCAGCCGGCACAGGCAGCTTGCGTCGAATGGAGCTCCGTGAGCTTCCGTTCGGTGAGCCCCTCGGGAGGCACCTCGGGGAGGATCGGAATCCCCTTGGGGGGCTTGGGGAGCTTGCGTCCCAGCACCGTCTCGGAGAGCCACGCGCCGCGGAGGATGGGGCTGGTGCGCGAGGCACCGCTCTGCTTGGCGAGCACCGCCGAGAGCCCCAGGATCCCCCCGCGCCCCCGGGCCTTCATGCCGTCGAGGCGCTGCCAGTCCCCCGGCGGCGCGCCCTCCGCCGGATCCGGAGCGGCGCCATAGAACGCCGCCAGGAGCGGATCGGCGAACGTGTGATCGGCGTCGAGGAGATGCGACACCGGCCGGTTTTCGCGGAAGAAGTCGGCAAAGAAGCGCACTGCCTCCCCATGCATCGCCTGCCGCAGCCCGGCAAACTCCGGAAAGTGGGCGTCGCTCTTCTCGTCGAGCGTGTCGAAGTCGGCGATGTGAAGCCACTGACAGCCGAACCCGAGCGCCAGCCTGTCGACCTTCGGGTCACCGAGCATCCGCGTCACCTGTCGGGCGAGGACCGCCGGCTCGTGGAGCTCGTGGGCATCGGCCAGGGCAGAAAGCTCCGCATCAGGGAGGCTCAACCAGAGAAAGGAAGCGAGCCGCGCGGCGAGCTCGTGATCGCTGACCGGCCGGGAAGCCTCCCCGGGCGGAGCCTTTTCGAGGTGATAGAGAAACGCCGGCGCCACGAACACCCGGGCGAGGAGGACGCGGATCGCGTCGTCGTGGGAAATCTCCTCGCCGCGAAGCTTCGCGTACAGGGAACGGAGCCCCTCGACATCCGAATCGGCAAGCGGCCGCCGCCACGCCCGCCGCGCGATCCCCAGGACGGCCTCGACATGGACAGGCTCGGTGGCGACACGCTCCGCCCGGTACTCGGCGGCCCGGTCGAGGATCGGCTGCCGGAGCCCCTCGAAGGCGCTCGGATCGGCATCCTGCGTGGCGTACTGCCAGAGCTGCTCGTAGGCATCGACAAGCTGGAGGGCGTCGCCACTGACGAAGTGGAGCTCGTGCCACAGACCATCGAGCCTGGCCGCCTCTTCGCCAGAGAGGACGAGGCGCTGGAGCTGATCATCCTCACGATGGTAGAGCGTGAGCGTCACCACCTCATCGACCGGAACGATCTTCGTGTAGCACAGCGCCGCCGGGAATGTCTCGCGGAAACGCGCGAACTGCGCCTCGAGCGCCTGCCGCCGCGCCGCATCGCGGACGAGGATCGGATTCGACGAGGCCGGCGGGCCGGCACCGTCCGACCACAGCCCCCCGCGCGCTACCGCCGCCGCGCCCGGCGCCGACACCAGCGCGGCCGGGGCCTCGAGAAGGATCTGTGCCTGGATCGAGCCCCCCGCACCGGCGACCTCGGCGACCGTGGCGGTGGTGACAAGCTCCGCCCCGGCGACAAGCTCCGCCGGCAGCTCGACGCGGACGATCTTCGGCGCGGCAAGCGACAGCGCCGTCCGATCGATCGCTCTCGTATCGGGGCGGACACCAAACAGGGCCGGGTCGGGGCTGATCGCCGCCACCGCGGCGGTCACCTCCGCGGCCACCGGGGATGCAGCAGGGGCTTCGGCCCGGGCCGCGGAGAGGAGCGGCCCGGTGAGGCTCGTGAGATGACCATGGAGGAGCCGGTCGGGGGCGTCGGCCGGGAGATCGGCAGGGCCATCCCGGAGGAGCTTTTCCACCCCCTCGGCCAAGGCGTGGCGGGCGACGGTGTCGTCGGCCGAGCGCCACCGGTCGAGGAGCGATCCGCGCGGGATCACGGCCAGCGCCGTCTCGTCGGCATCAGGCTCGCTCACGAAGTGCCACACGCCCGGATGGCCGAGCGCATCGGCATGGGGATTGCCGGCGAGGAGGTCGGGGACGACATCATGGGTCAGATTCCAGGTGCGTGCCTCGCCACCCGACTCCCGGATCGTGAGATCGACGGCGGTCAGGTCGCAGGAGTGGTCGCGTCCCCCCGGGCCGATCGAGAGGAGGACGACATCCCCTGGCTTGACGACGATGTCGGGGAACGGTCCGACGGTGATGACGCTGTCGCCTTGGCTCTTCCCCGCGGCAAGGCGCACGACCGCGCCGCCGCGGCGGACCTCCACCACCCAGGTGACGCCGTTGCCGCAGGCGGTGTGGGCATGCTGCACGGCGGCGTCGATCGCCACCGTGGCCGCCACCGGGCTCTTCCAGGCGAGGATGGCGCGGAGCGTCGGCGAGGGATGGACGGCGAGGCTTTTGGGCTTCATCGTCCCCGGCACCTTCACCGTCTCATCCGACGGATTGGCGATCACCGAGAGGGCATCGGCGGCGGTCCACCCCTTCACGAAAGGGTAGTCGGGGTGCGCGTCCATCCGTCCCTCGATCCGCCCCTCGAGCTTCACTCCCCCCTGCCCCATCCCGAGGTAGGCAAGCCAGGAAGAGAGGATCGCCCGGTCGATCCCCTGCCGGGCGGCGAGGGCGTCGAGCTGGGTGTCGTCGAGGGCCCCGTCGGCGGCAGCCCCTTCGATCCCGGCCACGAGCGCGAGGACCTCGGCGGTGGCGTCGACGAACATCGTGCGCCGCGCCGCCAGCCCCGCGACGAGGCCGCGCAGATCGGCGAGGAGGAGATCAGGCCGCCCCGGGGCGACGATCCGCGGCGCCTCGAAGATCGCCACGTCACCGGCGCCACCGTCACCGGCATCACCGGCGGCAAACCACACCGGGATCGATCCCTCCGCGCTCCCCTTCGGCAGCTTGACGCGGATCTCGCGCCGCTCGGCCAGCGGCGTGACGGGCGTCTGCCAAGCTTTCGGCCCATCGCGCTTGCCGATGTGGCCGATCGTGTTGAAGGTCCACAGCGCCGTCTGCCACGGCTCGATCATCCCCGCGAGACGATCGGCATCCCCCGGCTCCCCGTGGCGCCACGCGGTCCGGACCGCGTCGAGCGGCAGGGAGGGGGCGGGATCGACGAGCGCCGCGACGAGCGCCGCGAGATACTTCGGGCTGACGCCATGCTTCGCGGCGGCCTCTGCGGGAGAGATCGTGCCGGCGAGGAGCCCTTCTCGCTCGGCCAGCGCCGCGGCCAGGCACTTCACCAGCGGCGGCCGGCCGCCGGCATTGGTGTCGAAGGCGATCCCCTGGAGGTTGACGCTCGTGGCGCCGGTGTTGACGGTGTTGCGGGCGTAGATGTCGCGGATGCCGGCGAGCGCCTCCTCCGTCCAGTCGCGCTTCGTCGTCGACGGGCTGAAACGGATACCCTCGGGCGTCAGAACCGCATGGGCGGCGATCTCCTTCGCCGCGTCGAGATACTTGTCAACCATCTCCGGCGACATCACCAGCGCCTGCCCGACATTCGTGAAGCCCTCCCCCGCGGCGCCGTCGACCGGAAACTCCTTACCAGGATCGAGCGTGGCGACCCCGGTCAGATCGCGGACACTGGCGGTGTATTCGGCGTTCGAGAGCCTGCGCAGCACGACCGGCCCAGGATCACCCGCCGTCCGCGCCGCGATCGCGAGCAGCTGGCCACGGAGCGCGCCCCGCACGGCCGCCAGCTCCTCCTCGCCCGGCTGCGGCGCGCCGACCGGTGGCATCGCCCCGGAGCGCAGCTGGTCGGCGACGAGCTGCCACGGGGCGGGATCGGCTGCCACGTCGGCTGCGCTTGCGAACCGCTCGAGATCGATATCGGCCGTCTTGTCGGCGGTCGAATGACAGTCGATGCAATAGCGGGCGATGAACGGACGGACGTCGTCACGGAAGCCGTCGGCCACAGCTCCCGACGCGCTCAGGCCGAGCATCGCTGCCAACAGGACCAACAACAGGGGGCGAGAGACGCGACGGATCATCGGAACGTCCTTGAAGGTGGAGGGCGGAAGCATGGCACGACCCGATCAGGCGAGGACATCATGGACGACGGTGCCATGGACGTCGGTGAGACGGTAATCCCGACCGGCGTGCCGGTAGGTGAGCCGCTCGTGATCAAAACCCATCAGATGGAGGATCGTGGCGTGGAAGTCGTGGGTGTGGACCGGCTTCACGATCGATCGCAGCCCGTATTCGTCGGTCGCGCCGTGGACGATCCCCCCCTTCGCGCCACCGCCGGCCAGCCACGACGTGAACGCCCAGGGATGGTGCTCGCGGCCCGGGGCATCGGCGGTGTTGTTGAAGGGGGTGCGGCCGAACTCGGTCGTCCAGACGACGAGCGTCTCGTCGAGCATCCCGCGCGCCTTGAGATCGGCCAAGAGCGCGCCGATCGGCTGATCGACATTCTTCGCCAGCCCCACGTGCGACATCATGTCGCCGTGGGCGTCCCAGTTGTTGCTCGACCCGGTGTCGATCAGCTCCACGAAGCGCACGCCGCGCTCGACGAGCCGACGGGCCGCGAGGCACTGCCAGCCGAAGCCGGTCGTCTGCCCCGGCTGGAGGCCGTAGGAGGCGAGCGTGCCGGCCGTCTCTCCCGAGAAATCAAACGCCTCGGGCACCGCCATCTGCATCCCGAAGGCGGTCTCGAAGGAGCGGAGGCGCGTCGCCAGTTCGGCGGCGCCGGGGCGGCTGGCGAGATGTTCCTCATTGAAGGCCCGCAGCGCCTCGAGCTCCAGCCGTTGCCGGTCGGCCGGGATCCGCGGGGCGACATTGGCGACCGGCTCGGCCCCGGGGACGACGAGCGTCCCCTGATGGGCGCCGGGGAGGAAGTCGCTGGCGTAGACCTGCGTGCCGGCGTAGGTCTGCTGCGGGGCAATGACCACAAACGACGGCAGGTTGCGGTTGAATGTTCCCAGGCCGTAGCTGACCCACGAGCCGATGCTCGGCCGGGAGAAGGCGAACGACCCGGTGTGCATCCCGAGCGTGGCGTTGTAGTGGTTGGAGTGAGAGGTGTGCATCGAGCGGATCATCGCGATGTCGTCGACATGCTCGGCCACGTGGGGAAAGAGCGTGCTCACCTCGGTGCCGCAGGTGCCGTGGGGGGCAAACTCCCACTGCGGCCGCTTGAGGTAGATCCGCTCGTAGCCGGGGCGATTCTTGATCTCGGGATGGTCGGCCTTGATCTCCTTGCCATGATCGCGTGCCAGCGCCGGCTTCGGGTCGAACGTGTCGACATGCGACACGCCGCCGGTCATGAACAGGAAGATCACCTGCTTCGCCTTCGCAAGCGCCGGGGGAAGCCGGGGCTCAAGCGGATCGCTCACCGCTGCGCCGCCATCGGCGCGGAGGAGATCGGCGACGACGCCGTCAAACAGGAGCGACCCGGCCACGGCGGAGCGGAGCAGATGGCGCCGGTTCATGGGAGGCCTCGGGAAAGGGAGCGACGGGAAACGGGTGACGCCGGGGGAATCAGTCGAGATAGAGAAACTCGTTGCTCGCCAGGAGAACCCGGGCCAGGGCGCCCCACCGCTCCACCGTCTCGCCCGGATACGCCGCGAGGAGTTGCCGGGCGCGGTCGACTTCGGCAGGAAGCGGATGGCGCTGAAAGAGGAGGCGGTAAAGCCGACTGATGCCTGCGGCAGCCTCACCGTCTGTCCCCACGCGCTCCACCACCTTCGCTGCCTGGGCATGGAAGAAGGGATCGTTGAGGAAGTAGAGCGCCTGCGTCGGCATCGTCGTCGTCTGCCGCTGGGGCGTGCTGGCGTTGGGATCGGCGCCGTCGAAGAGGGCCAGGAACGGATGGCGGCGCTGCCGCTGCACCATCAGATAGCCACTGCGGCGCGGGCTGTCGTAGACGGCCACGAACGGGGCATGCTGCGAGAAGCCCCAGGTGTTTTCGGGGGGGAAGGGATGCCCTTCGGCCGGCGTCGCATCGAGCGTGCCGGCGGCGACCAGGAGGCTGTCGCGGATCTCCTCGGCCGAAAGCCGGCGGGGGATCATGCGCCCGAGGAGCTTGTTGTCGGGATCGCGCTCGATCGCCGCAGCCCCGCCCGGAGCCGTGCCCGAGCGCTGGTAGGCGGCCGAATCCATGACGAGACGGTGGAAGGCCTTGAGGCTCCCACCGTCGGCCTCGAAGCGAGCCGCGAGCCATTCGAGCAGCTCCGGGTGGGTCGGCGCCGCGCCGCGCGAGCCGAAGTCGTTTGGCGTCCGCACGATCCCGGCGCCGAAATGCCACTGCCAGAGACGGTTGACGATCACGCGCGTGGAAAGCGGGCTCTCGGCGATCCAGCCGGCCAGTTGCCGCCGGCCGCTCCCACCGTCGGCCGCCACCGGCTCACCGCCAAGGATGCCGAGCCAGCGCCGCGGCACCGCGGCGCCCGGCTTCTCCGGATCGCCCCGTTGGTGGAGGGGAGCATCGTGGGGCTCCCCCTCGACGACGGCATAGGCCACCGGGAGCGCCGGCTGCGGAGGGACATCCGGGAGGGGCTCCGCCTCGATCTTCCCCAGGGCGATCAGCCCCGGTCCGTAGTCGGCGCCCGCGACCGTGGCGAGCGTGAACGACACGCCGTCGAGCGCGGCCGGATGGCCGTCGGCCACGGCGCCGCTGACGAGATACCGGCCATCGGCCGGGCAGACCCAGGCGACGGCCACGGGACGATCCTGCGCGGGGTGGACGTAAAAGGTGTGGCCAGGGAGATCGGTCCAGGCCTTGACAGGATTCGGGGAGGTGTTGGCAAACGCGCTGGGCACTTCACCCCGCACCCAGCTGACAAGCTCCGGCTTCCCGTCGACTCCTTCCTTCCTCTGCGCGAGAAAGGCCGGCCCCTCCGCCGCCCCCGGCTCCACGAAGCACCAGGCCGCGCCCGCGTCGTCGATGAGGGGATTAGCCGGAAGCGCGCCGGCGGCGAGATCGGCCGTCGTCCAGCGACGGCCGACCAGCGCACCGTCGGTCGACTCCGCACACTCGATGCGGAGATCGACGAGTGTCGTGTCGGCGCCATGGTTGCCGTTGGGGCTGACGGTGAGCTGGATCGCCTCCCCCTTCTTGAGCTCGACGCCATGCGCCGCTCCCCCTTCCGCGGCCACCGGCACCGAGGTCCCTTCGCCGACATTGGCCGCCTGGAAAGCCCTGGTCTGATCGGCCAGCCAGGCCTTGAGCTGCGCTCGCTGCCCCGCCGCGCTTCGGGCCGCGACGACCGCGTCGCGGGCGGCGACGGCCGCCTTCCAGGGGGCGAGCGCTGCCTCGGCCTCTCCCGGCGAGAGGAGCGGCACCATGTCGCGCGGCTGCCCCTTCGCCTCACATCCGGGGAAGGGAAACTTCGAGCCATCGAGGATCCCGTAGAGGGCGTAGTAATCCTCCGCGGAGACTGGATCGTATTTGTGGTCGTGGCAGCGGGCACAGCCGGTGGTCAGCCCGAGGAGGTTTTTGCCGAGATTGTCGATCAGGTCTTCGTGCATCAGATGCACGTCCTTATCGATGTCGTGGCCGAAGCGCCGCGCGATGGCGAGGTAGCCGGTGGCAATCAATCCCTCGCGGCGGGCTGCATCATCGGCCCCCGCGCGGAGGATGTCGCCGGCGATCTGGAGGCGGAGGAGCTCGCCCCAGGGGAGATCGCGATTGAAGGCGTCGTAAACCCAATTGCGGTAGCGCCAGGCATGAGGGAGGGGGCGGTCGGTGTTCTCGCCGGCGGTGTCGGCGTAGCGGACAACATCGAGCCAGTGGCGGCCCCACTGCACGCCGTACTGTGGGCTCTGCAGCAATCGATCGACGACCGTCCGGAAGGCCTCCCGATCGGGCGCTGGATCGGCGAGGAAGGCGTCGACCTCCTCGGGCGTGGGAGGAAGGCCGGTGAGATCGTAGGTGGCACGGCGAAGGAGCGTGCGCCGATCGGCCCGTGGGGCCGGAGCGATGCCGGCGGCATCGAGGCGCGCCTGGAGGAAACGGTCTATAGAATTGTGGATGGCAGCGCCATCGGCATAAGCCGGCACTGCCACCGGCGCGAGGGGTTGAAAGGCCCACCATCCCTGCGCTTCCTCCCGACTCATGCCACCGATCTTCGCGCCGACAGAGCGCGGGTCGGGCGCGCCCGATCTGACCCACTCCACGAGCACGGCGATCTCGTCGGCGGAGAGCCTTTGGATGGGCGCGCCGTTGTGGTCCTCCTCGGGGGGCATCGGTGAAACGCCCTCGACACTCCGAATCGCCTTGAGCACCAGCGACGCCTCGGGCTCTCCAGGGAGGATCGCCGGGCCCGAATCCCCCCCCTTCTGCCACCCTTCGCGCGAATCGAGCGCGAGGCCGCCGCTGGTCTTGGCGCCGGCATGGCACTGGAGGCAATGGGCGACCAGGAGCGGCCGGACCTTCGCTTCAAAATGGCTGAAGTCGGCCGGGTCGGCGGCGCGGATCTGGGGCACCGGGAGCATCGCCGCCGCGAGGCTGATCAAGGCGATCAGTCTGGCGCTGGCCCGGCGGCAGGTTCTATCGGTGGGCATGGAAAACCCTCGTCACGAGACATCGATCCCGAGAATCCCCCATCGAACCATCGACAGCCAGAGCGGAGCGCACGCCAAAAACACCCCCTGCAGTCGACTGTCGACAATACCGCGGTGGGGTGCTATTTTCAACCTCGAAGCCGGTCTCGTGCCACGGGGGTTTTTCATGCCGCTCACACCTCTCCGCCGTGTCAATCTGGCCCATGACATCAGTGCGCAGCTGTCGGAGGCGATCGTCGCCGGCGACTTTCCTGCCGGCGCCGTGCTCTCGGAGCCGATGCTCGCCAAGCGGCTGGGAGTCAGCCGGGCACCGGTGCGCGAGGCGCTGATCGAGCTCGAGACGCGCGGGATGGTGGAGTTTGACGAGCGTGGCCGATCGCGTGTGCCGAGCCTGACGCACGACGATCTCGTCGACATCCTCGGGATCCGGATCGCGCTGGAGCCGCGCGCCGCCGGCCTTGCAGCCCGCCGTGCCGACCCGCTGGCGTTTGTCGATCTCGAGCGCAACCTCGACGCGATGCGCGCCGCGCAGACGCCGACGGAACTGGCCCGGCTCGACACCGCCTTCCATTCCGGCGTCGTCCGTGCCTCGGGGAGCCGGCGCCTCCACCTCTGCTGGAACGTCGTCGAGCACCAGGTCGATCTGTGGCTGGCCCAGATGCAGTCGCGCGTCGATGCCCTCTGCCACCAGCTCCGCGACACGACCGTCGCCGCCCACGCGGCAATGTTCGAGACGATCCGCTCCGGCGACGCGCTCCGGGCGGAGAATCTCGCCCGCAAGCATCTCACCGACTGGCTCGATGTCCTCCCCGGCGCGCCGGTGGTGTAAGCACTGGTGGGTCTCGTCACTCCGGCGCGGGGAGCCGTGTCGGCGAGAGAAGGATGACGATCCGGCGGCCGTCGGTGTGGTAGCGATCGCCGGTGAGGTTGTGCTTGGGCGACTGGGGCGTGCAGGCGCCGACCCCGCCGACATACCCGGCCGCCTCGACCCGCTGGGCCTGCGTGAGATCCTCCACACAGTAGTCGCGGGCCTCGTCGACATCGGGATCGATGCGGTGGGTGGTGAGATTCCAGGCCTTCGTCGTCCAGCGCACTCCGATGTCGCGGCTCACCTGCCCCGCCCACACCGGCCGGCCGTCGAAAGACATTTCCGTCAGCCACAGCCGGAGATGGAGGCGCTCGTTGATCGTGTGCCTGGCCCTCTGCAGGGCGATGTCTTGGCTGCGGGAGAAGAGATGGAGCGAGCTGACCGGCGAGTAGCGGTAGTTGACGCCGAGGAGGAAGGCTTTGACCGTCTTCCAGCAGGTGGCCAGCGAGATCGTCTCGCTGTCGTCCCAGCGGGCGGCGAAGGCAGCCAGGAGGGTGTCGAAGGTGCCGATGACGATGAGATTGACCGGATCGCCCCGCTTCGTGCCGACGGCATTGGTCGTCGCCGGCGGCAGGGCCTCGAGCCGGCGGACGAGCTCGGTAGGCCCGCAGGCAACGACACTCGCCGGGGGCACGAGCTTGTCGAAGTCGAGGTGGAGGTAATCGGCGGCGATCCCCGGGACGGGAACGGTGAAGTGGAAGTCGACGACCAGGGTACTCGGCGGCATTGCCGTGCGCGTCGCCCCCTCGGCGACGACAGCGGACAGGTCGACGGCGAGCGACTGGCGGATCCCGGCCAGGGCCGCGAGGCGGACATGGACCGCCTTCGTGCCGGCGTCGAGCGTCGTGAACACGAAGCCCTCGGCGCGGGCGCCCGGTTCGATGGGGGTGAGGCGGAATCCGCGGGCCTGGAAGACTTCGTCCATCCGGGCGTTGTTGAGCCAGGCGGTGAGGAGCTTCAAGGGAACGAGAAACAGGACCATCGGGACGAACAGCCAGCCGACGATCCCGAACGTGGAGAGCCGGCGGACGATCGAGAAGTGGCACAAGCTCGCCGCCTCCAGCGGCGTGAAGTAGGAGGGATCGAGGCTCACGACCTGGAGACGGAGCCCGTCGGCCGAGCGGTTCTCGACGCGGACAAAGACCGGCTGGATGCCGCGGCGATTGATCGGGACGCCGAAGAGTCGCTCCGCTTCCCGCCCGGAAAGGACGGCGACGGTGACTTGGGCGCGGTCGCTTGACTCCGTCTGGGCGCGCTCGAGAAAGCCGTCGAACCCGGGCTGGGGGTCGAAAGGGGTGATCACGAGCCGGCGGAGCTGCGACCAGACAAATGCGAGCGGCGTGGGGAGTGGCATGGGAGAGCCGTCACACCAGCGGCGTGCACCTCGCCTCGAGGGGGAGGAGCGGTCCGCCGGCTTTGTGGGTGAGGAT
>Ga0209598_10001621_pt1 | contig 18296 bp, 15 predicted proteins | sample M_140807_EF_Meta_FD_187317 | JGI IMG/M metagenome (GOLD analysis project Ga0209598, IMG submission 187317) | Freshwater microbial communities from Lake Montjoie, Canada to study carbon cycling - M_140807_EF_MetaG (SPAdes) (version 2) | ecosystem: Environmental > Aquatic > Freshwater > Lake...
TCCGAGCCAGTCGCGCCACTGGGCCCCATAGACGCGGCCGAGGCTGCCTTTCTCATCGGCCCACTCGTCCCAGATGGTGACATTGTTTTCCCGCAGATAGCTGGTGTTTGTATCGCCTTTCAGGAACCAGAGCAGCTCATGAATGATGGAGCGGAGGTGGAGTTTTTTTGTGGTGAGGAGAGGAAATCCTTGGCGTAAATCAAAGCGCTCTTGGGCACCGAAAATGGAATACGTGCCAGTGCCGGTGCGGTCGGATTTGAATCGACCCTCGTCAAGGACAAGGCGGAGGAGGCGGTGGTATTGCTGCATGGCGGTGGGCGAAGAAGAGGGTCAGCCGGCGGCGCTTTCCTGCGACGAGGGACAGATGTCGCGGAGTTCGCAGTTGGGGCAATCCGTCTTGCGGGCGGCGCAGCGGCGGCGTCCGTGGAAGATGAGCCAGTGGCTGAGGAGGGTCCAGGAGTCGCGGGGGAAGAGCTTGATGAGATCCTGCTCGATGCGGATGGGATCGCTGAATTTCGTGAGGCCCAGTCGCTGGGAGAGCCGGCCGACATGTGTATCGACGACGACGCCCTCGTTTTTATTGAAGGCATTTCCGAGGACGACATTGGCAGTCTTGCGTCCCGCGCCGGGGAGTGCGGCGAGGGCTTCGAGGGTGGATGGCACTTCGCCGCCGTGCCTGGCAAGCAGAGCGGCACCCATGGCACGGATGTTTTTCGCCTTGTTGCGGTAGAAGCCGGTGGAGCGGACGAGGGTCTCGAGTTCCTCCTGAGAAATATCAGCGTAGTCGGCTGCGGTGCGGCAGCGTTGGAAAAGGTCTTTTGTAACGATGTTGACCCTCTTATCGGTGCACTGCGCGGAGAGGATGGTGGCGACGAGAAGTTCGAGAGAGTTCGAGTAGTCGAGCTCGCAGTGGGCGTCGGGGTAGATGGCCGGGAGCCTTTTCAAAAGCTCCCGGGCCATTTCAGATGCTTTGGCGGGTTGTTTTGGATGGCTGCGGGATGCAGCGACTGCGCGAGGCATGCGGAATCAGTTGCCTCCAAGAGCTTGGAGGCGTTGCTTAGCCTGCTCGGCAAATTTATCGCTCGGGAAATCCTTCACAATCTGGCTGTAGGAGGCCTTGGCGCGGGCGAGTTGCTCGGATTTCTTCGGCTTGGATTCCTCGGTGAGCGCGGCGGCCTGCACCTCGAGGAGCTGACCACCTTCCCAGAGACCTTCGGCGGCCGCGACGGGGACGCCAGAGTAGAATTGGGGAATCTTCATGAAGAAGTCGATGGCGGCGCCGCAGTTCTCAGCTTTCTTTTTGGGATCCGCCTCGGCGTTCATTTTATCCTTCATGATGTGGCCATAGAGGAGGAAGGAGTTCGCGCGGAGTTCGGCTGTGGCGTTCTGCGCGCGGATAATACCGCCGAGGAGCGCCATGGCTTCGTCGGGCTTCTTCTGCGAGCGGAGTGATTGAGCAATACCATAATCGGCTTCGAGGACTTTGGGTGACCACGGGTAGGTGCTCTTGAGTAGCTGGAAGAACTGGCCGGCTTCGGCGGTCTGACCACGTTTCTGAGCCACGCGGCCTTTGCCGAAAATGGATGTAGCCTGGGCTTCCTGAACGAGCGGCGGGGCAGCATTTGGTGCGACACCGGCGGGAGCAGGGTAATCTGTGGCGAGTTTTTCAAAGATGGCTTGGGCCTCGTCAACCTTGCCGGAATCGACAAGGGCGAGTCCGTAGACATCGAGGTCTTTCGGGCCATAGACGACCTGCGCATTGTAGGCCTCGGTCATCTTGACCAACGCGCGGGGTTTGTCTTTTTCCGCAATGAAGCCTGCCAGCGCGAAGAGGATCTTGCTGCGTGCAGCAGGGTCGGCGGCTTGGTCGGCCTGGGCCTGGAATGCGGCTTCGACGGCGGCATCGTCCTTTAGCCCAGAGCGGATGAGCATGCGCTGACTGGCGAGGAGGGACTGGAGCGCGGGTGAGACATCGGCGCTCTGCGGGTATTTCGCGAGGAGGCCCTCGATGGTCGTGGAGGATCCGTCGACGGCTTCCTTCCACTTCACGCGGTCGGCTTCGTTGAGCGAAGTGTAGTTCGTCGCGAGGCGCTCGGCAGTGGCCCGCTGAAGCTCGGATACGGTCACCAGCCCAGATGGGGCTTTGGCGTGGTCGGGATAACGCTCCACAAACTCCCTCCAAGTGGCGATGGCGAGATCGACGTTGCCAGCGGATGAGGCATTCTGGCCAATGCTGTTGTAGGCGAAATAGATTTTATCGTCCTTCGGATATTTCTCGATGAACTCGCGCATCAGCTTGTTGACCTCGGCGACATTCTGGGCCGCCGCGAAAACTTGGGAGCGGGAGAAGTAGGTGAAGGGTGCCGGCGGCGAGTCGGGGAATTGCTCGGCAACCTTGGTGAGCGTCGCCACACCGGCGTCGTTCTGGCCTGTGGCGATCTGTGCGTTTCCCAGCACAAAGGTGGCAAGCGGAGTGAGCGGAGTCTCGGGATTCGCCTTGAGGAATGCCTCGAGAAGCGGAATGGCGCCGGCGTTGTCGCCCTTCTGTTGAGTGCAAGCAGCGATCCAGTAAGCGGACTCCAGAGCCTGCGGGGTGCCAGGATATTTCTCAACCGTGAGCTTGAAGGCCTTGATGGCATCGTCCCACTTCGAGGTGTCGCGGTAGATGTTTCCAATGCCGAACTGGGCAACGACTCCGACATCAGGCGTTGGATTTTTCTGCAGGCTGTCTTGGAAGGTTTTCAGCGCCTCGTCATATTGCTTGAGGCCAAGCTGGGCCTGAGCCTTCTGCGCAACGGAGAGTCCCGAGAGACGGCCTTGGGGATAGGACTGAATCGACTCGTCGAAGTAGCGGATCGACCCGGCACTGTCGCCTTGAGCGAGGATCATGTTGCCGATCATGAAGGGCAGATTTTCCGCAATCGGCTTGCCTTTGTAGGTGGCTTGGAACTCCTCGTAGCCTTTCAGGGCAGGGTCCATGGCGTTCTGCACAACGTAGCTCATGGTGTTGTAGTAGAGCGCACGCATCTTATCGTCATCGGTAGTCAGGAACGGTCCGATGTGGGTGATGACGACGCGGGATTCGTTATATTTTCCGGCATTGAAAAAGATTTCGCCGAGTTTGAGGAGGGCCTGCGCGGTCTGGTCTGGCTTGGCGCTGATCTCAGCGAGTTTTTTGAGTTCGCGCTCGTTTTCCTTATCGAGCTTATTTTTCAGGGGGAGGTTCTTTGCACGGAGGGCGGCGATTTTTTGGGAACCATAGGATTTCACCTTCTCCTGCTGCATGGCGACGATGTCCTCTTTCGGCAAAACGGCCATGTAGGCGGCAGCGGCCTGCTCGTAGAGGCCCTTGCGGTCAGCCTCGGGACTGAATGCAGCGCTCATGAACAGGATTTCACCGAGTTGGAAATTTGCGTCATTCACGAGCGCCAGGTCTTTCTTGCTCGTGATGATTCCTCGCAGGAGCTCCTCCGCTTGTTTGAGGAGTTCGAGGCCTTTGTCCTTATCGCCGCCATCCTTGGTGAGCTGATCGCCGCCTTGGGTAGCGAGGGTGATAGCGAGGAGATTTTTACTACCTTCAATAGTCGGGCTCGCGGCAAATTTCTGGATGTTTTCACGCAGACTGGCAGCGGCCTTGTCGAAGTCGGAGATCTGGTATTCGCAGAGCGCACGACCGTAGACGACGGCCTCGAGGTCGGGTGACTGGGGATACTTCGTAGCGAAGTCCGTGTAGCTTTTGATCGCCTGCTCGAAGATGCCCTTGCGGCTTGCATCCGAGGGCGGAAGCGCCATGGCTTTAGAGGCGAGAATTTGTGCACGCAGGTTGTCAATCATCTGCAACTGATCAGGCGTGAGCGCAGGACCGGTCTTGGATTTTTCCAAACTGGCAAGGGCCTTGTCGAAATCTCCGAGGTAAAATTGGCAGACGCCGAGTTGGATTGTCGCCGACTGAACAAGAATATCCGTGGGATAGCCTGTGATGATGCCTTGGTAAGCGGCGGCAGCACCTTTGTAATCGGCGTTCGAGAGCAAGCCGTAAGCGGCTTCGTTTTCTTGGGCGGCGGCTTGAGACTGAGCATGGAGAGCACTCGGCCAGAGGAAAAGAGACAGCAGAGGCGTGAGGACAATAACGGGGAGCAATTTCATAACCTCATACCCATATCCGATGCAGCCGGACGATTCCAACGGATTTTTAAAATTCCGCATCGTGGGGTGCGCTTGATTTCAGCGCCGTTTGCCGCGAGGCTTTTTCCCATGGAAGACTCTCCACCGCCATGCCCGCCGCCACTGCCGCCGAATGAAGATACAGCCGCAGCGAGACAATGGATCACGGTCCTGCATCTCAGCGCCCTCGCCGGCCTAGTTATCGTAGGCTTCGGCCACATTCTTGGACCATTGATCATCTGGCTCCTCAAAAAAAATGAAGTGCCGGGACTGGATGCAGCAGGCAAGAGCGTGCTGAATTATCAGATCTCGTGGAGTATCTGGTTTTTTATTTCAGGCGTTGTGGCAGTCGTCGGGTCCTGCCTCGTTGTGCCGCTGGCACTGCCTGTGGGAACATTCATCGCATGGCTGGCCTTTGTCATCAACGGGGCAATCAAGGCAAGCAACGGCGTGGCTTATAATTTCCCTCTTACGATACGCTTTTTCAGCTGATTTTTTCAGGTAAAAGCGAGCCGCTGCATCAAATGCAGAAATGCTCTACGCGGCGCCCTATGCCTGTAAGAATCTCCCACGAGATCGTTCCCGCTTGGGCGGCCAACTCGGAGACATGGATTTTCTCGGCGCCATCGCAGCCTATCAGAGTGACCTCATCGCCAAGCTCCACTCCGCAAACTTGGGAAACATCGACCACGATCTGATCCATCGTCACCCGCCCGAGCACAGCGCAGCGGATTCCGCGCACAAGCACACTCGCCCCCTGGCCCGAAACCTGCCTCGGAAATCCATCTGCGTATCCGACAGCCACCAGCGCGGTGCGAATCGGTTTTTCAGCAATAAAAGAGCGCCCGTAGCTCACACTGGAACCCGCAGGCAATTCACGCAGCAAGACCACACGGGACTTCCAAGAAAGCACAGGCTCGAGTTGGCTGGAGTATTCCGGCAGAGGAGAGATGCCATAGAGAATCAGCCCCGGCCTCACCAAGTCGAGCCGGTGCTCAGGGCGAGTCAGGACACCCGCGCTGTTGAGCACATGGAATTTGGTGTCGCGCGCCAGAGACCGCAAGTCGGCCGCAAACGCATCGAATCCCTCCAGCTGTTCCAGAGTGAAAACCGCGTCCTCATCCGCTGATGGAAGATGCGTCGAAATACTATGCAGGAAGACCCGCTCCATTGCGAGCACGCGGCGAACCTCTTCCAAAGCCGATCTCACCGCACAGCCGGCGCGCCCCATTCCCGTGTCGATTTTGAAATTCACACTCACCTGGCCATACCGCGAATAGGCCAAAGCCTCGTCGGCACTGGATACCGTGACGATATAACCATTCCGCACCGCCGTCTCATACTCGGCGGGCAGGCAGGGGCTGAGCAGCATGACCCCGCGACCGGAAGCGGCGGAGGCAACTTCCGCCGCCTCTTTGATATTGGCGACGCCGAAGACTTCAGTGTCATCAGCAAGACCCCTGACGATATCGGCCACTCCGTGTCCATAACCATTGGCTTTCACCACGGCTAGAATCCCAGGCCCTGGGCCGATTCGCTTCCTGACGAAAGCCAGATTCCGCCTCAACGCGCCAAGGTTTATTTCAACCCAAGTGCGGAGGTGGTCAGGAACTGAAAGTGCGGTCATATAAAAAATGAAGTGGAGGTAAGGGGATTCGAACCCCTGGCCTTCTCATTGCGAACGAGACGCTCTACCAACTGAGCTATACCCCCAGGGAAAACTGTTTTTTTCACACAGAGACGTAGCCCTGTGCGACGCTCCGCAATCAACCACCGCACTCAGCGAGCGGCAAGGAAAAATCCAGCCGCTGTTTTTAAGCTCCCCAGCAGGCACTCGAGCTGTTTTTTTAAGGAAATCGCAAAGCAACTCTTCAAAGTCCACGCCCCGTCCACCTCCTGGATCTGCGCGCAGATCGGAGCACGGGAACACTATGCCATACCGCGCGTGCTGCACCGCTCGGGCAAACTGGAGGCTCTTTTTACGGACTACTGGTCGCATGGACTTTGGCACGAGCTCGCCCGCTCTCCCCGCCTGACTAGCAGGCGGCATGAGGATTTGAGCGATGCCGAGGTTTATTCCTTCAATCGCTCCGCCGTGCTGGATGGCCTCCGCAAACGCATCCGCCCCTCTACCGACTCCTACAGCGAATTTCTCCGCATCGGCAGCCGATTTGGCAAACAAGTCCGCTCGAACCTCGCGCGCCGCCGCGAGCAACACTGGGAAAATACGATCTTTTTTGGCTACGACACCGGTTTCCTCGAAGCAGCTGCATGGGCTAAAGATCAAGGCGCCGTCTGCATAGTCGGCCAGATGGACCCCTCGCGGACCGAGATCGAAATGGTGCGCGAAGAGGAAAATCTATGGCCTGGCTGGGCGAAGACGCCGATCCTTGTGCCAGAGGAATACTTCGCATGGCGCAAAGCAGAGTGGGCGCTCGCCGACGCCATCATGGTGAATTCACGATGGACCCTCGACGCGCTTGTCCAGCAGGGCGTCCCAGCCGATAAGATCCATATTATTCCCCTCGCCTACGAAGCCAAAAATGCCCCTGAAGATCCCTCCACAGCCCCACTCAAGCCAGACTCCGAGCCGCTCCGCGTGCTCTTTCTCGGACAGGTCAATCTTCGCAAAGGCATCCCATACCTCCTTGAGGCAGCAAAACTTCTGAAAAGCGAAAACATCCAGTTCGACATAGCCGGCCCTATTGCAATAGCTGACCAGTTCGTCGTGAAAGCCCCGCCGAATGTGCGTTTCCACGGCGCCGTGACCCGAGATCGCGTGCGCGAATTCTACAAACGCGCGGATGTTTTTGTTCTGCCAACGATCTCGGATGGCTTCGCGCTCACGCAACTCGAGGCCATGGCCCACGGACTACCAGTTATCACGACGCCAAATTGCGGCCGCGTTGTCACCGAAGGCCTCGATGGATTTATCGTCCCTCCGAGGGATGCCGCCGCTCTGGCGGATCGCCTGAGAACACTGCTCGAAGATCCCGAGCGCCTGCAGGCCATGCGCGAGGCCGCACAACTCGCCGTAGCCAACTTCAATCTTGATCACTTGGATAAAAATCTCCGCGCCCTCGAAGCTTCGCTCAAAGGCCCCGCCCCCAGCTCACTGCCATCATTCGCCTGAGGCTCTCGCCGGCTGTTTTGCCGCTTGTTCCTCGCTCCACTTGATAAAAGCCGCCCGCATCGCCCGATACTCGTAGCGCAGCGTCATTGCCTGCCTGCGGAAAAGATCCGCCTGCGCCAAGTCCTCCTTCGCTTCTAAATCCTTTATGGCGACATCGATTTTCACAAAGGATTTTTCGAGCTTCTCAAGCGCTAGCTGACTAGGAGCAGCTTTGAACGAATCTAGGTTTTTTCGAATTTCCCGAATCGTTCCGCCCGGTGAATCGCAGCCGGCAACGCACAAAGCCGCCAGGCCAATCAGCAAAAACGCACACAGCCTGAACCGCACGAGAAGGGAAGATGTTGTCATCTTGCAAACGAGCGAACTAAATTCCACCCCTCATGGCAAACCCGCAAATCGAAAAAACCTTCCCTCGCGGGGAACGCCTCTGCGCGACCGAGGAGGACACCTGCCAAGCCGCGCAAGATCTCGCTACCTGCCTCGGAACGCGCGCCATCCTGAGTCTCGAAGGCCCCATGGGTGCAGGCAAGACCTGCTTCGTCAAAGGCCTCGCAAAGGCACTAGGCTGCGACCCGCGCGAGGTCTCCAGCCCCACATTCACGCTCATCCACGAATACCACGGAGGCCACCTGCCCCTTGTCCACATGGACCTCTACCGCATCGAATCCTCCGCCGACCTCGCTCCGCTTGGCTTCGACGACTACCTCGCAGGCGATGGCATTGTCGCCATCGAGTGGGGCGGCAAGTTCGCGGAGGAACTTCCGCCGCACACGCTGCGCCTTGTATTTTCCATCGAAGGCTCCGGCCGCCTCATTCAAATCCAGCCATGACGATTCTCACCATCGAGTGCTCCAGCGCCATCGGCAGCATCGCGTTGACCCGCGACAGCGAAATTCTCCACGAGTGCTCTTTTGAAAATCCGCGCGGTCGCGGCACAGCCTTTTTCGAGTCCCTAGAGAAAACCAATCGTCACATCGACTCGCTGGACCTTGTGCTCGTCGGCACCGGCCCCGGAAGCTATAATTCCCTCCGCGCCTCCATCGCCGCCGCATGGGGACTCGCCCGCGCTCGATCAGCGCCGCTCCAAGGCATCTGCTCCCTCCTCGGCTACGAACCCTTGGAATACCATGTCCTCGGCGACGCCCGTGCGAACCAATGGTTCCACACACACATCCTTCATGGCCGCCTCGCCTCTCCCCCTGCCTTGCTTACGCCAGATGAAGCCAAGTCACGGCTCACACCAGGCGTCCCTGTTTTCACCACCTCCTCGCTCATCGAGCACGCCCACTGCGCCTCCCCGCAAGCGATCCACCTCGCCCGCCGGGCCTCTCAGGCAGGCTCCGCCGAGCCCATCTACCTCAAGCCCCCACACATCACCAAACCCGCCTGCTAGAATAAAATGACACCTCCACTCCAGCCCACAGCGATCCAAAAAATCGGAGCCGAACTCGCCATCGCGTGGAACGACAACGGCGAGTCCTACCTAGCTCTGGAGTTCCTCCGCCGCCACTGCCCCTGCGCCGCCTGTGGGGGTGAGCCCGATGTGCTGGGCCAAGTCGCCCTCCCCGCCGTGACCTACAACGACCGCAGCTTCGACCTCATCTCCTGGCAGACCGTGGGAGGCTACGCCATCCAACCCCGCTGGGCCGACGGCCACTCGACTGGACTTTATTCCTACAAATACCTCCGCCGCCTCGAGCAGAGCACCAAATCATAAAGACACAAAAAAACCGCGCCGGTCTTCGCCCAGCGCGGTTTCTCAAAAAAGCAGCCTCAGATTTCGCTATCTCTCCAGCAACTCCTCATACAGCCGACGCATCTGCGCCGCCACCTTAGGCCAGGTGAACCTCTCCTCCACCAAGCGCCTACCCCTCATTCCCATTGCAGCACGCTCTTGATCCGTCATTTCAATCAAGGTCCGCATCCTCTCAAAACCGCCAGCCGAATTCCTAATTTCGAGCGCCGCACCAGAAGCAAACCCCTCCGGCAAGTTACACTCTGGCGTCATCACTACCGGCAGCCCATACGCCCACGCCTCCAGCACCGACATCGGCAACCCCTCACTAAAACTCGGCAAAATAAAAGCCTCCGCACTCCGCAACAGCGCCTGCTTCTCCTCCCCAAAAGCCGACCCAAAAAACACAACATCGACATCTGGGAGGGTCAACCTCCGGTTTGACCCATTCTCGGGGCGCACCCCCCCCTGTATATCAAGAGCGCGCTCAGTTTTAAGTTTGTAAGAATTAAGTTTTAAGTCTTCTGCCTCTCCGCACTCAGCAATCCGCAATCCGAGATCGGCGCAAAGCTTCTTCAACTCTCCTTCATGCCCCCCTTGATCCCACCCCGCGATGACGAACTGCCACTGCTTCGAATTTTGAATGTCCGCCCAAGCCCGCAGCGCGCCCACGAGCCCCTTCTTCGGATGAATCCGCCCCAAAAACAAAAGCCTACTTCTACCCTCCGTGCTCTCCGTGTCCTCCGTGGTTAATTTTTCCGGCAAATCCACCCCATTCGGCACCACCTCGATCCGCTGCCGCAACCCATAAGCCCGAATCGCATCGGCCTCAGGTGCGCAGAGCGCATGCAGGCAAGCCGCATCACTCAAAACGGCGTTTTCAAAGGCCCAAGCAGCGATCCGCTTTTTCCAGCGCGAATTTGCCAAGGCCCATATGTCCAGCATACCTCTTGGCGATACGACATATCGGGTTCCATGTCTTTGCAACTGCCGCCGTGTTGCCACAGAGGGGTATTGCCAAAGTCCGTGCAAGCTTAGGATATCAGGACGCGCCTCATCCAGTGCATTGTCCATCTCTGGAGCCCAAGCGAGAGCCCTTGGGCCGATAAAGGAAAAAGCGTGGGCACTCAATGGCGCCCACGCCTTCTTGTCACGATCCCAATTTTTATCCCAAAGACCATACACCGACACATCGACCCCAAGCTCTGCCAACCCCTTGCCCAGAGCCCTTACACTCTCAAAAAGACCGCCCGCATCGCGGGAGAGCGACCCGCTTGTTAAACCTACCTTCATTTTGATTCAAAAAACCAGCCGATCAGGGATTCAGGCGGACTTTCTGACAGTATCCGGTAGGGCATTATAACCTCGGGCTTCGGCACAAAGCACGAAGGCGGCAAGCGACCAAGTTTGATACCAAGACGTTGGTTTCAGCGGAATATCTCGACAAGCGTCTTTTAATACCTGCCCGAAGTTCATTCGCATCCATTTTTCAAACGGGAAACTGAACCCTTTCTTCCCTTGCGAAGTGACCCATGCAGGGATTTCAGGAACAGCTGTGAGGAGCATATTTTTTCTAGATTGAAAGCGAATTTTTGACGGCACAGCCCTCAATTCCTCCAATAATTGAGCATCCACCATAGGCACCCTCAGCTCGAGACCTTGCGCCATGGAAAAAGCATCGCTATCTCGAAGCAGTTGATTTCGCAGGTATTTCTTTGTCTCCAGATATGCGATCTTCTCCACATCGCTATCGGGCAGTTCATCCAAGCTCCACTTTACAGGGCTGGGATCCTGACCGGTGAAAAAATGAGCCAATCTCCCAGCCTCATCGGGAGTAAAAATACCTCGCTGGCAGTGGAAAGCTTCCAACCACCCCCCGGAACTGGAAAGAAAACTCGGGAGTCGCCCCCACTGCCCGCGCATTTCTTTTCGGGTCAAAAAATTGCCCGCTAGGCCCCGTAATGGCCCGAGCATCCGGTGGGCGGCAAATAGCATGGGCACACGACGAAATGAGGGGTAACCACCAAAAAGTTCATCTCCACCTTGGCCAGAAAGGGCCACTTTTACTCCTGCTTGCTTCGCGACTTTCGATACACACCAGACATTGAAACCGTCGATCGTCGGTTGATCCACCGCATTCAAAAAAGGAACTATCTCCTCGGCACCTTCAGCCGCGCTTATTATCCATTCACTATGCACGGTTCCAAAATGCTCAGCCGTGCGCTTTGCAATGGCAGATTCATCGGCCGCTTCATCTTCAAATCCAATCGAAAAGGTGTGAATTCTTGCTTCAGCTCCCAGCACGCGTCGGGTCAAAGCAAGAATCGCCGTGGAGTCCATGCCTCCGCTTAAGAAAATACCAACCGGAACATCGCTCACGAGATGACGCCGCACACTGGCCTCGAGTTTCTCACTCACATACTTGGCTGGAGTTTTTGTAATGACGTTGGTGGAGCCAAAAGAAATCTTGCTCCATTTTTGAACATCGACATTCCCGGCATTCCAGCGAAGGAGAGAACCCGCGGGCAGTTCCCGTATTGCAGCGTTGCATGTCTGCGGTTCTTGAAAAGATCCCCACAAAAAGTAATCCCTCAACGCATTCACATTGCATGCATCGCCCTCTTGGGCCAGAGACTTAACCTCGGATGCAAAGCTTAATTGATCCGCATCATTTCGGTAATAAAGCGGCTTGATACCGAAGGGATCGCGCGCAAGCAGGGCTTTTTGTTTTTGAAAATCCCAAAGTGCAAAGGCAAACATCCCTGACAGTTTTGGCAGCGCTGCCTCGCCGTCACGCAAAAGCAAGCGAAGGAGAACCTCCGTATCCGATTCACTGTGAAATACCTCACCACGCTCGATGAGATCGGCCCGAAGTTCACGGTAGTTATAGATTTCCCCATTAAAGATCAGACACGCCTTTGGATTTTCTCCAATAGCGAATGGAGGTTCAGAGACAATCGAAGATACTTGCGGAGCATTCCAGACTACCCCATCCGGCATCATGAGCATCGGTTGTTGACCCGTTTCACCGAGATCAATGATCGCTAGGCGCGTGTGCACCATCAGAACAGCCTCGGAGCGCCACACGCCTTGGGAGTCAGGGCCGCGATGCCTCAAGCTATCAAGGGCGCGCCCAGAAAATCCATAATCCACCTTTCCAAATTGTCCAGCAATGCCACACATAGAATTATGCCATCAGACGCCTGCAGAACACCTCGAGAAGAACCCTTGCAAAGATTTTTGCTCCTTTGGGAGGAGCCTTCAGAGCCGCTTCGGCAGCAGATCGGAAGCCCTCAGCAAAACGCTCCGCGCCCCAATCCGAGATAATAGAGCGGCCCCGTTGGCCCATTTTTTTTCTTGAGGAGGAATCCATAAGATAGATTTTAAGGAGGAGGTCGGTGAGAATAGAAGGGCTAGATGATACGAAAGTATAACCGTTTTCTCCCTCCTTCACAAGATCAATCGCACAACCGCAGGGCTTGCTCACGAGCACTGGCAATTCCGATGCCATGGCCTCATTCACGACCAGTCCCCACTGTTCGCTCAAGCTGGCGTGCACAAAGGCACCAGCTCCGGCATAGAAGCGGGGCAGTTCATTGACTTGACGAAACCCAGGAAAATAGACGCAACCGCGCGGGTGAAGCATCTCATCGGCCTCCCAGGGCGCTCTGAATTCCATATCCAAACCCAACTTCCGAGCATGCTGGAGAAGCGGTTCCCTCAGATCGCCATCGCCCAGCAAAACGAGCGGCCAAAGCGAGCTGGATGCAGAAGACGAAGATGAGCCTTTCACATAGCCGGCATAGGCATCCAAAAGAAAAAAAAGATTTTTCTTATGAATGAATCGATTTGAAGCCAAAAAGTATGGCGCACTGTGTATGGAAGGCGAATCCGGACGATTTTCCCTCCAGAGATCAGACTGTGAAATAAAAAACTCATTATCTACCATGTTGTAGCCAGTGAAAATCCGCTCAACAGGCATTCCAAGCTGGATCATGTAATCCCGCTGGGGCTGACCACCGACCAAGGCGGAAGAGGCCAAAGAAACAATGGTAGACTTGATCCATTCCCTGAAAAAAACACGCGGGACATCCCACGCGGTAGACTCCGACATGATCACCGCAGGAATTCCGCTTCTCATACACCACTTAAGCGCCAAAAGGGGCCCTGGAGTCGCCCAACCCGGAACGAAAACGACATCCGGATGCGCCTCATTCAAAACTTTATAAAGTCTATCTCTAAAATCCGATCGAGACATTTCCCAACTCGTTCCCGAGGGATTCAGTGTGAAGACCTTTAGCGCTAGTTGAGATTCTTCCCAAGGGTAGTTTAAACTCTCCCCGCCGAACTCCACAGCCGTAATATCTGCCACACCAGTCGCGGCTTTTAAACGAGCCACATGATAAGGTCCAAAATTATCAAATAAAATAACGGATTTCATTTGCCTGAATTTTTACGGATTTACTTTTTATAATTAAGTAGAAAGACTTTGGATGAAGTTGTCCATGTCAAAGCACCTATTGCTCCCCTTTTATCTTCACCCAGAGTTTCATCATAATAATACCGAAAACAAAAGGATACAATGTAATCAGTGTGATATCGCGCCCAAGGTTGAAAGTGAGCACGATTCCGAAAAAGAACAGCAATAAGCGACCTGTCCTATCACCCATGAGATCCTGCCTGGCCAAGAGTGCAGCCCAGATTCCCATCAAGAGCGCCGCAGCGATCGGACCGAAGAAACGCCCAAAATTCACTACTCCTTGGCCAATCATACCCGTAGAAATCGTCGCCCCCACACCAGCGGACCCTCTATCCCCAGCCTCTCCAAATTTTTGACCACGTGCTATCGCATAATCAATTCCAATCATGGGCTTGTCTCTCCAAATCACCCTTGGGATCGGATTCACAAGCTCCGCAAAATAACGCGAACCCGAGTTTGGAGTGAATGTGCCATGCTCGATGAATTTGTTCATCCAGCCCAACTCCTCAAACATATTCAAGCCGGCATGTTTGATATCTTTTCCCTGAATAGATGACGTTACACCAGTTAAACCAACCTGCTGGAAAGCATAAGCCACATTAGCTTCACTGCGGACTTGAATCACAAACCTCATCCAGCCATCAACTACCAAAAACGCCACCACAAGCAAGGCGACCCGGAGAAACAATCCACCCCTAAAACGCACGAACACCCATGCCAACAAGCCAGGCAAGATCGTTGCCAACATGAGATTTCTCACACGGTCTAAAAGAAACCACGGAGCGCTGAGCAGGAAGACTAGGGCAGCCGTAGTTCGAGTTCTCTTGTTTTTCGACAAGGCCCAAATGACTCCACTGGCTGAGACAAGCAAGACATGCACATAACCGTAAAGTGAAATCAAGGCATCAAAACCTGCGCCCACCCGCCCCCTGGACCATGGATAGGCTTTACCCGAAATGTAGGGAAAAAACATGCCCATAAAGTCGAAATTGGTCCGCCACATCGCGATGGCCATAAGCAGAATCCAAAACGCACCGATCATGTTCATGGAAAGTTCCATGCGCCTTTGAAACAATGGCTCATCGACACCTCCTTTGTTCATCAATTTCATGAAATGGCTTTCCTCCCTCAACAGATTCTTATTGATCCACCTGTGGAAAAAATTGGCGAAGAACAGGAAACTGATAACAAAAAGCCCAACCTGTCCCCATGCCAGATCCAGCATATCCGCGCCAATATTTAAATTATATTGGTTGTAGTCATTATAAACGGCATCCACAAAATACCATGCGACCACTGTCGCAAGCACCGTCATCATCGGCAAACCAATTCCCCGCTTAAACTGAGATATAGCAGCAGCCATACCCACTCCGCACAGGGCAAGAGAAATATAAAACCCTATCGGTAAAACGATTGTTTCGTCAGGCATGAATTAGAGAAATCTTAACCACGAATCACACGAAAATCCACGAAAAAATTGAGATGGGAGGCAAGCAAAGTGTTTTTTGATCAAAAAGGCATTGCGAATCGTTCGGAAAAAACTGCTGCAAGCACGCTCGCAAGAGTTTGGATTTTTCTCCGACAATGCCGGTTCTTGGGGATCATCCTCGCCCATCCGAACTATCCGCAGTTAGTTCACTTCCAACCGCGCAGCACGCTTGCTATGCTGAAAAGTATTCATCAGGCAAATTCGCTCGCGTAGCCCGTTCAGGAAGAGAAATTGCCCCAGACATCTTTTTCCGTAAAATACCGGCCAGTTTTTCGTAAATTTTTTCGACTTTTGTTTGCTGGAGGCTGGCATTGCCCCTGAGCCACTGGAGATTTTGGAGCGTAACCTCCTTTCGTTTCAATTTTAATGCAGCGTCCATAGTTGCACGAGCGCTCAGCCCGTAATCTACCGGATCCACCCAAATAGCGCCGGCAAGGAATTTATCTCTAACAGCGGGATGCGGATGATAAATCGGAACGCATCCGGCCCGGACAGCATCTGGAAATTTTTCCGTAAAATATTCAGGTTCGCTGCTATTTTCAAAGCAGATGCAAGCATGGTATTTAGAGAGAATAGAAATCTTTTGCGTGTGCGAACACTCCCCTTGATATCCAACTGGAAAGCCCTTTTTTGAAAACAAATCCAGTTGAAAGCTGCCCCAATTTTTATTTGGCCCATAGATATGGCATCCACTCTCAATGATAAACTTTAGCCGCTTTTGCCGACCTTTATTGCGGAAAATTGGCCTTCCAAGATTGCCAAGAACCGTTGCGGCGTTTTGGATCGCATGGTCTCCGAGGGGAAGATTTTTATCCGAAAAGGCTGATGTCTCATGTTCAACGCGCATCTGAGGATTTTCGTGAAAATGCCATGCAAACTCATCCGCACGCAGTGAATGCAATCGCCTCCTCATCTCGATCTTTGAAGATCGCCACCCACGAAAATAAAAACTCGGCTCACAACAATAAAAAAGTTTCGGCCCCTCGAACGCCAAAAACTCTTCCGTAAACTCCCACCAGCAAATGATGGCATCAAACTTACCATCCCGAGATTCGGTGGTCAGGATGTCGTCGCCAATTCTTAATTCCTTCAACCAGGCTCCATCCTCCCCTGTTACCCCCATGTGCCCATGGCGACTGGAATGCTTGATGATCATTGCTTAATTAAATCTTGATGAAAAGCTGCGCGGTCAAAACTACGATCTATAATCTGATACCCGAACCCACTAAGAACTTCCATCGATTCGCTTCTGATTTCCTTGCTCAAATGGAGAATCTCAAAATTTATAATTCGAGGTTTTAGAGGTAAAAGAAGAAATTCTTTAACAACCTTCCAATCAGCACCCTCCACATCAACTTGTAAAAAGTCGATACGTGACCAACCAACAGATTGCATGAGAGAGGATACTGTCATACACGGCACTTCCACTCGAGTTATGGCATTGCTTTGAATTCCGAATCGCTTTGAATGCCCCTCAATTGTTGATGCCATTGCACTCCCATCGCGAGAACTTGTTGACATATAAGTAAAACCATCATGTTCTGCCAATGCTGCACGAATTAGCCTTATGTTTGGGGATTCCTTGTAAAGTGAATGCAACTTTTTAAAAGGGGTTTCTTGAGGTTCCAACAAAACCGCATGGATATCTGGAGCCGTCAAAAATTCCCTCAAAGGATCGGATGTTATTCCATCAAAAGCCCCTATTTGAATGACATTGATTTTGCCTCCTTGTTTTTTAGCACGAATCAAGGATAGACCAATTCCTACAATATCGGCCGAACATTGGGGCACTTTCCAAGTTGGACGTAAATCCCACCCCATTTTCTCAATAAATTTACCTGCTAGGTATCTGTATTTTATCATTTTAATGAAATTTTATATGATTTTTTAAGACTTTCCGTTGGATGAAGAGATCAGATTCATAAGAGCAGTCGCATTTTCCTTCCAAGAATTTTCTCGCTCATATCGATCCCAAACTGGAGAAAAGGCTCCTCTGGTAACGGGTAACGAGTCACTGGTGGTGGGAGGGAAGCAGGCGTCGAGCGTCGCATGTTGAGTGTAGAGAATTTGAGTGGCGGGTGGAGCAAGCGCATCCATAAGCTGCCTGGAACCTCGCAAGACTTCTTCGAGATCATCGGGCCCGACGAACACACCAAGGCAGTATTTATTCACCACTGTTTTCAACGGCCCCGGCCCTGAAGAAGCCAAGACGGGCTTTCTGGCAGAAACGGCCGCATTGAGCACACCGCTTGCCGAGCGAAACTTAGCGCTGTAGGTCACGAGCACAACATCACACGCCGCAAAAATATCACCCACTTCGTCTTCTGGAATCCGGCGAATATCCCATCGGCACCGATCCGCCACTCCCAATTCCTCAGCGAGCTTTTGACAAAACTCCGGTGGCCTCGATGAACCCGAATCTCCCTTCCCAGCCACCAGCAACTTTACATGCTTCGGAAGATGAGTCATCGCCCGCAAAAACAAATCCAAATTCTTTCCATCCCGGATCTGGCCAAAGGCCAGGAAGACAACATCCGGCGAAGCCGAAGTGGCGAGTGGCGAGTGACTTGTGGCGGGTAAAGGCGACACCGGCGCTGTAGCGAGTAGCGAGTGACTAGTTGCGGGTGAAGATGCAGGGCCACTCGCGGAGCGAGTGAGCAATTCAGAAGCAGGCGTGTCGGCAAGCTCGCTTACCAGTGAGTCTGGTTCGGAAGCGCCAGCACAGATTCCCTGGGCGTCGCCCTGCTGGGTCTTCTGGTATCCGTGTCCATCAGTGTTATCAGTGGTTGAAACCTCTTCTCCCCTTTCGCGCAAATTCGTGTCTTTTGACTGGGTCGTGCCCACTCCCTCACCCTTCGGGCCAACCTGCGGCTGCTCTTTGACTTGGATCGTCCCCGATGATGCGCCTCTTTGGGGCCAACTTTCAGTTGCTCTTCCTTCAGCTTTCCCAAGCTTTCGGTTCTCACGCCCGCCCTGGCGCTCGATTGTAGTTAAATCTGAATTGAAACCCAGCCTCCTTCTCATTTCGAGCCGCCCAATTTTCGGCTCAGCCACCTCATACGGCCCATGTGGAATTTGATGCACTTGGATTCCATCCGGTCGCTTTCCCCCAAAATCCACAGGCGTGTCATCGTGCACGAACACATGCCGCACAAAGGAATAGCCCAGCCTCACCGACCAACGATGCCACCAGAGCGGTCCAACCACAAAATCGCGAATAGGGTCATGAGCAATCGTTCCAATCACCACGCCCTTCTTTGCTAACCTCCGCAATGGCCACACCCAAAACGGCGAG
>Ga0209598_10001623_pt1 | contig 18293 bp, 26 predicted proteins | sample M_140807_EF_Meta_FD_187317 | JGI IMG/M metagenome (GOLD analysis project Ga0209598, IMG submission 187317) | Freshwater microbial communities from Lake Montjoie, Canada to study carbon cycling - M_140807_EF_MetaG (SPAdes) (version 2) | ecosystem: Environmental > Aquatic > Freshwater > Lake...
AGACATCGGCGAGAACCGCAACGCCTATATCGCGTCTTGGCTGAAGGCTCTGGAGAACGACCCGCGCGCAGTCGTCGTCGCCGCTGGTGCCGCCGAGCGTGCCGCTGAGTATGTCACCAACCGCACCGTTCCCACCATCGTCGACGACCCCGAAACGGTCCAGGCTGAAGAACCAGAGCCGGAGCCGGCACCAGCGCCGGCACCAGCGCCGGCAAACAACGCCGAACCCGGAAGCCTGTTCGCGTGACGCGCTCGCGACTGACGGCGCGCGGCTCGCCACCCCTCCGGGGGTGGCCCGCCCTGCACCTTCAAATAGCAGGAGAAACGAGATAGCATGACACGCATGAAAAACTCTCCGGTGGTCATTCTGAATCGAAACGCGGAGGCGCTCGGCGCGCCCCGCGCGGTCCCCAGCGGCGCGATGCATCAATGGGCGCGCGGCGCAATCGTTGAAGCGTGCGCGGTCGCGGACGCCGCCGACATCGCAATCGAGCTCCGCGACTTGGGCGCAAGCGACCAGTCGCCCCACGGATATCACCGCATCGGAAGCGGAGTGCATGAGCGCAACGGTTCCAACACGGTGGCGGCCGGACTCATGGTAAAGACGCTCGACGACGCGGCCAAGGCCGAGCGCGAGTTTTGGGCGCAGCGAACCTACCACGTCGCCGTGATGGTCGAGGCAACTGGCGACTTTGAAATCCTTGAGACGTTCAACGCAAACGACAACGCGGAGGCCAACGCCTACGCCGAGGAGAATCACAGCGAAAAATCGTGGTATGTGCTCGACGAAAACCGTCGAAACATAAACGCTGGGGTCGACCGCGATGCGTGACGCCCTCGCAATGCTCGCGGCCCTGGCTGCCCTATTCATCCTCGGCAAACGTCGCGACTGACTCCAAACCAACCGCACCCACCCGCGCCCGGCCTAAACCACCGGGCGCTTTTGCATGAGCCCACTATGACGCACCCCACCAACGGCCAGAACGCCGCCGCCGCCGCCACTGCCACGCCGGCCCAACCCCCAGCGCCGGCACCCGGCCCCGGCCCCGGCCCCGGCCGCAGCCCGCCGGAAGGGGGACAAGTCCACAGTCCACAGTCCACACTTGACATCGGCTAGCCAAGGTATACACTCTTGCTATGCGACCGCACTTCGCGGTCAGTCCACACAAACAGGAGACACTCCGTGGTGAAGAAAAAGTCGAAGTCCACACCTCGCAACCGAGCTGCCGTGTTCTTTCCGGATCACGCCGTGTATGAGCGCGTTGAGCGTCTTTGCACGCTGATGTCGTCAGAGTTGACAATCAGGATGGAAGTGCCGGGTCATGTTGCTGTCATGCACGCGATCAACGAGGCCATCGAGCGCAGAGAAAAGGGTGGTGTTGCATGACCGACGCAATTCCGGGTAGGACGGTTTCACTACTCACGTTGGATAGGGGGGTTCTGACATGGTGAGTTTGAATCGAAACGGACGGTACTGGCAAGCGCGTTGGATTGATCCGCTGACGGGACGTTTGTGCCGTCGCTCGATCGGTCCTCGCGAAACGATGAATCGAAGTCAGGCGCTGGCTGTGTGCGCTGTGATTGGTGATGAAGTTTCGCAATCTGCAACTATCCGCCTGGAGCACGGGGATAAGCCGATCACTCTCGCAGAGTTTCGCGAGAAGTGGTTTGCCATGCGCGGCGGTGATTTGCTGAAGAGCAGCGTTCGAGTGCATCAGCGATACTGGAACACCCTCATCGACCAGGTCGGTGCGGATACGGCGTTGCCGTCGGTTAACAAGCAAATTGCGCTCGATGCACGAACGCGGCTGTGCCTGGCAGCTGATGCAAGGTGTGGTGTGGGCACGATTGCTCGGGCTAAAGCAGAGAGCACCATCGCGCGGTTTGTTCGCAACGCGCGGCAGTATTGGCGCGACGCGAGCAAGCTTGATTACGTCAAGGACAACCCGTGGCTGTCTTGCAAGTCAAGCGCGCCAGAGATTCAGTTGCCGAGGCGCGTGCTGAACGACAACGAGATTGAGTTGTTGCTGGCTAAAGCCAAGCCTGGGCTGCGATGCCTGATTGCGCTGTGCTACTACGCCGGTTTACGCAAAAGCGAAGCGGTGCGCCTTGAGTGGTGCAACGTACAGTTTCACAAGCAGCGCCTGGTCGTGTATCCGCCGCAGGGCAGAGTCTCAACAAAGCACCGCTATCGAGAGGTGCTTTTGTGCAAGCGTCTCGACGTGATTCTCACGGAAACGTTGCGTGTCAATCACCTGGTTTGTGGAAGTGTGACGGGTGATCGCGCGTGGCTGGACCTGCACTCGCTGGCCCAGGAGGTTGGGATTGAAGGCGACCTGTCGTTTCAGCTGATGCGTTCCAGCTGCGAGAACAACTGGATGGGCTCGTATCCACCGAATGTTGTTACTGCGTGGATGGGCCATTCGGCGCAAGTTGCCGCGAAACACTACAGAGGCGTGCCAGATAGTTTCTACAGCGGCGATCCGCGCGATGTTGAGATTGCAAAATTGCGCGCAGAGCTGGAAATTGAGCGTGCGAAACGACTTGCAGAAATGTTGGAGAGAAATTGAAGTAGTGTCACTTGTGTGTCCGAAGACTGGTGCTAGTACTAGTGGGCGAATACATGGCGACCCAAATCGGGACGTGCCCGATAATCCGTGTGTTCGTTCAAGACCCAGGCGGCATATCAAAGATGGTTTAGGACCAGTACGGTCCACTTCATCTTCGGTTGCCGCCGCACAGCGCAAGGAGCGCACATGCCGGCCACCACAACGCGGGACATAACGAAATCGAAAACGGGCGAGGCGACACAAGACTCGTCGCCCATTCCAGTCAATCAGCCAGTGGAACAATCCACGCTGATGCTGTTTGAGGGGAATCCCGTAAAGGCACTACAAGCTGCCGAGTCAATGGTCCAGTACATGGCGGCGAAGTGTTCGCACCTGGTCATGGATCTGCGTGGCAAGAAGTACCCACTTGTTGAGTGGTGGACGACGGTTGGAAGCGGGCTGGGACTGTTCCCTGTCGAGGTCAGCAGCACCAGGCTGAATCGAGATGGAGAGATCGTGTACGAGGCGGTCGTTGAGGTGCGGCGGCATGGCATGGTGGTGACGCGCGCCAGTGCGATTGCATCGAGCAAGGAGCGGTCAAGCTGGGCGTCTCAGGAGTACTCCATCAAGTCGATGGCGACGACGAGGGCTACGGGTAAGGCGTATCGGTTGCCGCTCGGGTGGCTTGCTCGCTTGGCTGGCCTTGAGCCCACCCCGGCCGACGAGATGCCGCAAGATGATGGCAGTGTGGTCTCAAACCACGTTCCGGCTGCTGCAAAGCCTGCTGCAAAGCCTGCACCCGCTGCAGCTCAGAAGCGCGACGATCTTGACGACGAGGGCGAGGCTGATTTCACCTGCGCTGAGGCAACCATCGCGAAAGAGGGCGAGGGCAAGTTCGGGCCGTGGCGACTCATTGTGTTGAAGACGGCCGAAGGTCCGCAATTTGGATCGCTCAACAAGCGCATTGGTCAAGAGATGCTCGATGCAGCCGAGGCTGGAGCGCGTTGCACGATCCGGTGGAAGCGCACGCCGAAGGGCGGCTTGGACTGCGTCGCCCTCGACGTTCTCTGAAACAAGGAGCCAGAGCATGGATCGCATCTGGAGATTCCTGAAGGGTCTGCTTGGCCGGCGCACGGACGCATCGGCCAAGCCCGACCCGCAACTCGTAGCAAAGTTTGGGCCTGGTGGTGACTACGTCGATGAGCTTTGGCTCGACGGTCATCGCTGGCAGTACGACAACACAAACAAGAAGTGGGTCAACAAATTGGAGCAATGGTGATGAAGAACATCAATCCCGAGATCGGTATTCACGAAGGCGTTCCCTCAACGGAGTATCACTCATGGAACGCACTGAGCAGCACCTGGCTGAAGACATGGATTGCATCAAGCGCGGCGCACGCCAACACCGACGTGGTGGATCCGGAGAAGCCGGCGTTCCGACTGGGCACCGCAGTGCACGCACGGTTGCTTGAGCCGCAGGCGTATCACGATCTGATCGCCGTCGCCCCGCAGTGTGATCGCCGAACCACCTCCGGAAAGGAACTGTGGGCAAGTTTCCTTACGGGTGTGAACGGTCGCACGATCATCGATGAGGAGATGCAGAACACGGTTGATGGAATCCGCCGCGTTGTTGAATCAATGAGTTCGTGCCGCGAGACACTTGCCAGCTGCCAAGATCGCGAGTTGTCTCTGGTGGCCGAGGTCAACGGCGTTCTCGGCAAGGCTCGGCTTGACGCCTATGACGCCGATATTGGGCTCATCCTTGACGTGAAGACAACCAGTGTTCGCGTTCCAGAGTTTGCTCGACAGGCTTTCAACCTGAACTACGCGCTGCAAATGGCGTGGTACAGGGCGGTAGCGCAGGCTTCTGGTCTCCAGGTCAATCGATGCGGCATCCTGATCTGCGAAACCGTCGCGCCGTTTGGGTGTCAGGTTGCAATGCTAAAAAACTCGGTCATTGACTACGCCGATTCCGCCGTTGCGTCGGGGTGCGCTGCATGGTCCGAATGCCAGAGAACTGGCGTGTTCCCCATGTACGAGGACAAGGTGATCGAGCTCGACATGCCGGAGTGGGCAACGCGGCAGATTGAGGGTGCCGTCAATGTCTGACATCGATGTTGCCAGGCTTGCAAAGTTGGAAGCAATCGTTGAGCGCGGCTCAAAGACCGTGCTTGATGTTGCGGCCGCTCTTGCCGAGATTCGTGAGAACCGACTGTACAAGTCAACGCACGGATCGTTTGCTGAGTACGTCGAAGAGCGTTTTGGTTTTGGTCGCCGGTGGGCGTCAATGCTCATCAAGCGAACTGAACCACCGAAACTACCGCCGGCCTCTGGGTCTGAGGCTGAGCAGGAGGGTGACGTGGAGGGGTGGGATGTCCAGGAGCAGGTGCCTGAAGTGCTGGACGCTCCCCCTCCGCGTTCTTCAATCGATGAAGCATCTGATGCTTTCAATGACGTGCTGCTGTTGGTGCGAAACCTGGCAACCAAGGTTGGTGGGTTGGCTGAACAGCACGGCCAGTTTCTGGCTCGCGAGTCAATCGAAAGTCTGTTGACCAACCTTCGCAGCGAGATCGTGTGGGGACAACCATCAAAGGCGTGTCCACACGAACCGTTCGACTCTAAGCACTGGACGTCGTGCCAGTGCCGAGGGTCTATGTGGCTACCCCGATCCCAAACGCAGGAGGGAAAGGCCCGTGTTCGCCGTGCATCAAGAAACCCAGTTTGACCCCAACGAACTATGCAGTCAAGAGGAAATCGAAGAGTACCTGCGGCTCGACACCGCATTTCGGACGGTATGCGCGTCGTTCTGCCTGCTGTATCAGGAGCTCGCGCAGCAAGAGGGCGATCTGCTGGACAAGGAGCAGCGGCTCATCCTGAACCTAACTGCGGACTTACAGCACAAGGGAAAAACATTGATGCGGCTCTCAAGCAGTTTGCAGCGAGATGCGGCATCGCACTTGGCGGAATTGAAAAGGGAGGTGGTGTGAGTCACTCAGCCCTTGTTCCGTATGAGGAGGTCGTGCGTTTGTATCGCGAACGCACCGGCGAAACGATCAGCACGGCAAGCGCCAGGGACGCCGTAATCAAGGCACTGTGGAAGTTGCGGGCCGTGATTTTTGCTCAAGACCAGCAGGGTGGTGGTGCATGAACCTTCGTCCGTACCAAATGCAGGCTGTGGACGAGTGCACCAGTGCGTTGCAGGCGCATCGAAGCGCCCTGCTGGTGCTTCCAACGGGAACCGGCAAGACGGTGGTGTTTAGCCATCTTGCACAGCGCCAGGCTGGACGCACCCTGATCCTCGCTCATCGCCAAGAGCTCGTCGAGCAGGCTGCGGCGAAAGTGATGGCAATCACCGGATCTGATGCGGCGATTGAGATGGGAGACCGCTACAGCAACGAACAAAGCGCGTGGGGTTCGGCGCGGGTGGTCGTCGCAAGCGTGCAGTCGATGGTGTCTGGATTCAGCGGCAAACGTCGGATGCACAGGTTCTGCCCAGACGAGTTCAGCCTGGTGGTGATCGATGAGGCCCATCATGCGTCGGCATCGAGCTACCGCAGCGTGGTGAACTACTTCACGCAATGGCCGCATGTTCAAGTACTTGGGGTGACGGCAACGCCAGATCGAGCGGACAAGCAGGGTCTTGGCGCGGTGTTCAACAAGATTGCGTTCCAGTACGGGGTGCTCGATGCGATCAACGACGGCTGGCTGGTGCCTGTCCATCAGCGGTTGGTGCAGGTGCAGTCGCTTGACTTCAGCGAGGTCCGCACTCGCGGCGGCGACTTTGTGGACGCTGATCTCGCCAAGGTCATGCAGTACGAGAAGGTGCTGCACGGTGTCGTGAGCCCGGCTCAGGAGTTGACCGCCGGCAAGCGGACGCTGGTGTTCGCGGCCAGCGTGGATCACGCCAGGCGGATGGCCGAAATGTGGAACCGCTACGAGCCCGGGTGCGCCCGAAGCATTGACGGTTCTATTCCGAAGGACGAGCGGCGGCAGATGCTTACGGCATACGCGCGCGGCGACTTCCGCGTTCTTACGAGCTGCATGGTTCTGACTGAGGGATGGGACTGCCCAAACGTCGAGGCCATCGTGATGGCACGCCCGACCAAGAGCCGTGCCTTGTACGCCCAAATGTTGGGTCGAGGCACACGGCCATTGCCAGGTCTGGTCGATGGCGTTGATGCACCGTCGGCCCGTTGTGAGGCGATTGCAGCAAGTCAGAAGCCGGATGTGCGGGTAATCGATTTCACTGGAAATGCGACCAGGCACAAGTTGGTCTGCGCCATTGATGTTCTCCACGGTGATGCCGACGAGGAGGTGCTGGAGATTGCTCGTCGGAAGGCAACCTCAGGACGAGTCGTTCAAGAGGCTGTTGATGAGGCCGAGCAGGAGATCCTGGACAAGCGCGAGGCGGCACGGCGTGAGCAGGAGGCGCGTCGTGCCGCTCTCCGCGCGAAGGCGCAGTACATGACGAAGGACATCGATCCATTCGGCGCGGCCGGCATCGTGGCTCCGCGTGATGTTGCGGTGGATCGCACGCGCGAAATCAGTGACGGGATGCGTAAAGTGCTGATTAGCGGGGGGGTCAACCCAGAAACACTTACGTTCACGGCAGCCAAGAAGCTGTGCAGTGACATCGTGCGTAGGTGGAAGGGTGGCTATTGCTCTCTCAAACAGGCGCACTATCTGCATGGTTTTGGCTTCACGCCTGACCAAACCCGCGACATGACCAGGGCGCAGGCAAATCAGATTCTCACTGCGAAGTGGGGACGAGGAAAGAGTGTTGCATGACGATGCCAGACGAGCGAACGCGGGCTGTTTGGTACACGCGGGACTTCCTTTTTGCGCTTGCAACGCCATCGGCGTCCGGCGGATTCAAGGGCGTTCCGCAAGGTGTGCGCGATCAGGCGTATCGATTGTTGCGGCACTTCCCGACGCCCAACGACCTGCGTGGCTGCGTTTCATTCGACGAGGATGTGATCGACCAGTACTGCTGGGGGCAGAGCAAGCTATGGAATCCACCGCCTGGGAGCACCAGGTGACAAATCCTCAACCATCAGACCCAACGGACGACGAATTGTCACGGTTGCGAGCGAAACTTGATCGGATCATGGAAGGATTTGAGGGGACGTGCATGACTTGCAAGCCTGTCGGCAGTCGTAATCAGCAGTTGGAGGGAATGCTCAAGGTCATGCAGGAGCAGGTGGAACACTATGTACAGGAGCGCGATGAGGCGAGGCGGGAGGTGTCGAAATTGATGGGTGGTAGTGCAGAGCAACATTGGTACGCAAATCGTCGCGGCTGGGACTGCTTCAAGGAGACGCCATGAACCGCAATGCCAGGTGGATTAGGTGCGGAAGAAAGCAGGCATGTCCGATCTGCGGAAAGAAAGACTGGTGCTGCTACCTAGATACCGGAGAGGTGTTTTGGTGCATGAGGATCAGCTCCGGTGAGGTTCCCGGATTCAAGCGCGGTCGCACGCATGAGACGGCAGGTGGGACTTCGTGGTGGCCGATGATCGAGCCACCAGTCGTTGCGGTTCTGGAGCCACGGCCAGACACGCGGCCGTCCAAGATCGCGTGGGAAGAGATCCATGAGGAATGCCGGTCTGCGTTGACCGACGATCAGTTGTCCGAGGCGATTTCCAGCATCGGCGTCGGCATCGACACGCTTGACGCATTTGGCATCGGGTGGAGTCGCCACTGGCGCGCGTGGACATTCCCGATGCGAGATCCAGTCACCGAGAAGATCGTTGGCATCAGGACGCGAACCAAGGACGGTCGCAAGTTTGCGCTCACTGGCAGCAGGCAGGGGTACTTCCTGCCCACAAAGATGAAGCGTGATCGGCTGGTGTATGTGGTTGAGGGACCAACGGACGCGGCAGCAATGCGGTCGCTCGGACTTGAGGTGGTTGGTCGAGCGTCCTGTCTGCATCAAAGCCGCGAGCTTAGGGAACGATTCAGGGGCAGACGGGTTGTTGTGATTGCAGACAACGATGCTGTGGGAATCGCTGGTGCAAACAAGCTCGCCACATACCTGGAGGGATTCTCTGCTGCATGGGTTATTCGGCCACCGGATGGGGTCAAGGATGCGCGTGAGTGGATTACCGCTGGAGGCAAGCGCGGTGATATCGAATCAATCGCATGGGAGGCAATTCATGGCTTGGGGCAAGGTCAACAAATACAACGTAGCGCCGGCGAGTGAGCGGGTTTTCCAGGGACGCACATACGCAAGCAAAGCGGAGCGCCTGTACGCCGAGATTCTGTGGAATCGCCTGAAACAGAGGACGATCCAGCTGCTGATCGAACAGCCGACGCTGTGGCTCGGCGTTCCAGAAAACGTCTACCGGCCGGACTTTTTCGTCATGGTCAACGGTCAGTGCCAGTTCATTGATGTAAAGGGTGCGGAGACGCCAGCGTTTCGCAAGGTCAAGAAGCTGTGGGCTTCGTATGGGCAATGCCCGCTCCACATCATCAAGCGTAAGGGATCTCGATTTGATCTGGTCGAAGTGATCGGGGGTGCAGCATGACGAAGCCGTATGAGGTTGAGCGACATGACTTTGTGATGAACCGGATGCAGGGATTGATCGGGGAGTTGGAGAAGAGCATTGCTCGGTTGCGAGTGCTCTTTGCTGACGCAATGGATCGAAACCATGAGTTGCGCCTGCAACTGTCTGAGACGCAGTCAAAGTTGTTCAACACAGAGGCCCGCTTGAATCAGGTTCTGGAGGCGGTAGCCGCTTACGAGGCCCGCCAGTGAAGGCAACCCTCCATGTTCCGCTATTGGCTGCAACCCAGATGGCGCGCGAGATCGAGTTGGAGCAGATGGCTGCGGAAGAAGGCGCATCGCGATATGAGCGGATGTCTCAGCAAGCCATCGAGCGCGGAGAGGGCGCGCAGTTGCAGCCAGCAGAGCGGATGTGCGCTGCATGGTTTGATTCGTTGAAGGCGGACATCAGCAGCCTGAAGGCATCGATTTCACTCGGCAGGGCCGGGGCGGGTCGGCAGGTTTATGGTCCAGTCCTGGCGGCGGCTGACACGCGGGCGACAACGGCAATCGTCTTGCACGAAGCAATGAGCGCGGCGATGCAATCTCCGCGTGGTCTTCCGCTTGCGAAGGTTGCTTACGCCATCGGTTCGAGTGTGGTCGCAGACATTCACTTGCGGGTAGCCAAAGAGCGCAAGGTAGATACCAAGGAGTTGGACAAGCACATTGAGCGTTACGCCAGGCGGATCCCACAGATGGTCAACCGCTGGGCCAAGAAGACGCTTGACGATCATGTCTGGAGCGTGCGTGTGTGTTCGATGCTCGGGTTTGCGCTGGCGTGGAAACTGGTTGGTGCGTGCCTGATTATCGATGACGACGACAAGCCGCACGCCGCGTTCTCAATCGAGAAAGTGGTGCGTGATAACCGCACGGTGAATCATCTGATGCTGAAGCCTTGGACGCAGCAGTTGTTGGCTGACGCGCAGATGGTGCGTCGTGGGATGCGCCCGAGGTTTGGCCCGATGGTCGTTCCGCCACTGCACTGGGGCCGGCGAAAGGATGGGGCGCTGGAGGAGGGTGGTCACTACCGACTGCGAACGCCGTTTGTGGTCAAGCCGAGCAGGAGCCTCCGCACTCGCCTTGAGTCGGCACAAATTGATGAGGTGTTCACCTCCCTCAATCACATTTCCAGCGTTGCCTGGCAAGTCGATCCGTTCATCAAAAGCGTTGTGAGTACTTTGCTCGAGCAAGGCGGTGGCGTTGCTGGGTTGCCAAGGTCGAACCCCATCGAGCTGACGCCAAGGCCCACGAACCCTGACGATCTGAAGGTATGGCGTCGGCAGGCTGCGAACATCCATGAGGCGAACAAGAAGGCGTTCAGTAGCCGCAACGACCTATTGCTGGCGCTAGCGACGGCGGATCTTCTGGAGAAAGAGTCGGCCATCTGGTTCCCACACCAGCTTGACTTCCGAGGCAGGGTGTATCCCGTGCCGCTGCACCTGTCGCACATCGGAGAAGACCCTCGACGGGCCATGCTGCGATTCGCGAAGGCTGTGCCTGTGCGAAACGACAGGTGGCTGAAGATTCATGCAGCCAACTGCTGGGGCAAGGACAAGGTGCCGTTTAGTGAGCGGATTGCATGGGTCGAATCGCAGTATCGTGACATCGAGAGCTTCTCGTCTAACCCGTTTGTGCATGACGGCTGGATGGGTGCTGAGAACCCGTTTCAGTTCTTAGCCGCCTGCCGTGCGCTGTGTGATGGCAGGGCAGCAGCGCGCTTGCCAGTGCATCAGGATGGATCATGCAACGGGTATCAGCACCTGGCTGCGCTCGGTCGCGACATCGTCGGCGGATCTGCCGTGAACCTGATTCCGGGTGATCGGCCGTCGGATATCTACGCGGCGGTGGCTGCCGTTGCGAAGGCCAAGGTCGAGGAGCTCGCGGCGGCCGGAGATCCGATTGCACGCACGCTGGCACCGCTGATCGACCGAAAGGTGGTCAAGCAGCCGGTGATGACTGTGCCCTACGGGGTAACTCGCGCCGGCGTTCGGGACCAGCTTGAGCCCCGCCTGATCGAGAAGGGCATTGAGAAGGGCAAGGCTGGACTGCACGCCCATTGGCTATCCAAGGTTGTCCTGGATTCCATTGGCGACCAATCGCGTGGAGCAAGGGACATCATGCTCTGGCTGAAGGACGCGGTGCGCCTCATTCTCAAGAAGCACCCAAGCACGCCTATTGACTGGACAAGTCCGATGGGGTTTCCGGTGATGCAACCATACTGGAACATCCGCAACTTGCAGATCAGTTGCGACGTCGGCAAGTGGGAGATTCGCATGGGCGTGCCGATGGAGGATGACAAGCAGCAGGTCGCATGGAACGTCAACGGCATCTCGCCGAACTTCATCCACTCGCTCGATGCGTGCCACATGATGATGACGGCAACAGCGATGATTGGAGATGGTCACGACTTCGCGGCCGTGCATGACTCGTTCTGGTCGCACGTTGAGCAAGCGCCGCTTCTCAGTCGCAAGCTGCGGGAAACATTCGTTTCATTGCACCAGGTCGATCAGGTTGCTCAATTGCGGTCTCAGTGGATGTCTCGGTACGGGGTCGAACTTCCTGAGAGCCCCGCACACGGAACGCTCGATGTATCGAAGGTGATCGACAGCGAGTACTTCTTCGCGTGACCGCTCCATGTGATAATGAACGCATCACCCAATCGTTCTAACGGATACCCAGAGAGGCTGCCCGGAACCGTTCTCCAGTTGATCGAGGAGCTTGACCGGGCCATTCCAAACGTCGTGGTATCCGGCCCAATCTCGGCTGGCGATGTGCAGCCCTTGAACTTCGCGGCTGGACAGCGCAGTGTGGTTGAATCGCTGATCGTGCTGGCTCGCAAGGAGGGTCACATCCAGTGAGTGGATTCCAAATGCCGGATCTGACGCGCGACAAGATGCTGTCGCCAGACTTCTACCGCAGCGTCTCCGCAGGTCTGACGCAGTCCGCTGCCGACCTACGCAAGCGATATGTCCCGTTCCAGGAGACATACACCGAACCTCACCACACGTTCTTCGGGTCGATGTTTGGCAAGAAAACCACTAGAACTCGCACGGCGTACCCGGCCGGTTACATGCAGGCAATGAATGACGCGACGATGTTCGAGAATCAGGCGACGTACTACAAGTCGCTGGCTGATTACATCGAAAAGAATCCTGTCACAGATACCAATCCGACGCCTGAAGAACTGGCTGCTCTTGATCCAAACGGACCAGACGTCAGTCGCAGCACCTTGACCATCGCAATGCCGAGCACTCAGGACCAATCTCCAACGATCAATCCAGCGATGGCCGGAGCTCCAGGTCTCCGTATCCCGTATGGCACTTAGGACAGTCCGAGTCAGGGCTCCGCAGATCAAGACGTTCGCAAACGTCGATCAAATATCGAGCAACAACTATCGCTCGTACATTGACAGCACCGAAGGTTCAAGCTTGCAATCCGCTGCACTTGCGGCTTTGCAGATACCGGGCGGTCGAACAGTCGATCAGGAAATCGAGCGTCTCAATTCGGTCGCTGCATCACAAAACAGCGCCTTGAACGATCCGTCTAGACGCTCGTATCAGGTTTCGCCGTATGACGCGACAATCAGCCGATATCGCACTGAGATGCTGAAGTCGGCCGCCGCGCAGATTGAACAACAGGCCAAGGCCATCCTGGCACGGATACCGCGTTTTGAGAGAACTTCGGGCAACCACTTCCGGCCCCTTGATCCAACGAAGAATCCGATGTACCAGCAGGTGCTCAATCTTCGGGCAACTGCCGCAGATCCAGCAAAGCTGGAACCGTATGCAATGAAGCTGGGAGGCCGCGAGGTCGATGAATTGAATCGGCTCATGCCGCTCAAGCAGACTTGGGATTCGACCGCGAACGCCGGGATCACAAAGCCCATGTCCGAGCAGGAACGAACCGCCCTGCAACAGCAAATGGCTGATACCAAGAATCAGGTTGCTGGCGTAAATGCGGCGGCGGCTGACAGGCTGAAGAGCATTGCATCGCAGTTCAATCAGGGCGTGGCTGGTTCGGCGAGCGCGTTGAGTGATGCAAAGCGTCCGCTGGTGGGTCGATTTGGTACTCCGGAGACCGGCGTTGGCATCTCCATTGGAGGATTCCGCTGATGTCCGAAACTGCCTCCATCCACAGCATGTTCATGCGCGAGGATGCGAAAAGGTTCAACATCCTTGAACGTGCGCGCCAGTGCGCGGCTCTGACAAGGCCGTGGATCCTGCCAGAGATCGGACAGGTTGAGGGCAACAAGATGCCCGAGACGTTCACCAGCATCCCAAGCCGAGGCATATCTAACCTCGAAGGCCGACTGCTGATGGCGCTGTACCCGCCAGGGACTTCGTTTTTCCGACTGCTTCCAGCCAGTCACATCCGGTTCAGCCAGAACGTCGATACCAAGCAGGTTCAGGCGTTCACGCAGGCGCTGTCGATTCAGGAGCTCCTGATGATGGCGCGCCTTGAATCAGCGGACATGGGCGCTGGCAGCAATCGCCGTCGCACCGGCTTTCGCAGTCGCAAGCGCCAGGCAATCACGCAGATTCTGGTGACTGGCGACGTGCTTGAGCAATTCACGGACGACTACCGGCTTCGCGTCTTCCGTCGAGACCAGTACGTCACTTGCCGCGATTCGTCACAGGACGTGAAGTTTCATATCGTCAGCGAGAAGATCGACCCCGCAATCCTGCCGCCAGAAGTCATGTCCATCGCAGACATTGGCGCGGATGACATTGAACGAAGCTACGACGAGCGCGGCGTCGATCTGTACACCCGTTGCGCGTGGCAGCCGTATTCGCGCGTGTGGCTGGTGGAGCAAGAGATCAACAAGAAGATCATCAGGACGAGCGAGGAGCCCGTCACGCCGTACATGAGCACGCCGTTCGAGCTTGCCCCCGGCGAGGACTATGGTCGCGGCTTCATCGAGTCCAACCTTGGCGACGTGCGTACCCTGAACGAGCTGCATGAGCGCCTGCTTGATTTCGCCGGCATGTGCTCAAAGTTCGTGCCGTGCATCGACTACAACTCGCAGGTTCGTGCCAGCGACCTGGCGAAGCCCAGCGGCGAGGTCATTGAGGCCCGAGTGGCGGCAGGTGCGGTTCAGGACATCGCGTTCCTCAGCGTGAACAAGAGCAGTGACTTCCAGGTCGTGTACCAGACCGCAGTCGAGAAGCGACGAGACCTGGCCGTCGCCATGCTCATGGAGGCAGACGCCGCTCCAAAGGGCGAGCGCGTGACTGCATTCCAGATCCAGCGGATTGCCAGCGAGCTCGAAGGCGCACTGGGCGGGGTCTATGCCCCCATTGCAGACGCCCAACAGGTGCCACTCGTTGAGCGCCTGCTTTACCAGATGCAGCGCGATGCTCTGATCCCGTCCCTGCCCCGCAACAGCATGGATATTGAAGCCGTCACTGGCATCGCTGCACTCAGTCGCGAGGCAGATAAGGCCAAGCTGCTTCAGTTGGTTGCAACGGTTGCACAGTTCGGCCAGGAGATGACCAAGCGAATTGACCTTGGGGTGCTGTTCGACACGTTGCTGAGGCAGAGCGGCATCTTTGAGCCCGGCCTTATCAAGACGAACGACCAGGTTGCTGCCGAAGCGTCAGCGGCCATGCAGCAAGCCGTCGAAATGGAGGCTCAGAAGAAGCTCATCCAAGTCGGCGGAGATGTGATGACAAACGAACTTTCCCCGCAGGAGACAAGCAATGCAGGAACCGGAAACGCCGCCGCCTGAAACGGCATCAGCCTCTAGTCCAGAGCCGGCCATCGCGCCCGCTCATATTCCAAGCGAGCCAAAGGCGGCGGCACCTACACCGCCAACGGATACCAATCCGCAGATCACGCCCAAGAAATGGGCTGGCAAGTTCGACAATCCAGAGGCTCTTGAGCAGGCTTACACCGAGGCTCAGAAGCTCATCGGACAACGCAAGGTCGATAGTCCCGAGGCGCTCGCGGAACGTGCGGGCGTCAAGTTAGAGGACATCACCACGTCCTATTTGGCCGACGGGAAGATTGCACCGCACCACATTGAAGCAATGGAGAAGGCTGGCGTCGGCAAGCAGATGGCCGAGCGCATCATTCAGGGCGAGGCTGCTCGGGTGCAGTTGGCCCAGACGCAGGTTCAGCGTGCCATCGATGAAGTCACAACAATGGCTGGTGGACTGGCTCAACGAGACAACATCCTCAACTGGGCTGCTGGAAACCTCGGCAAGAACGATATTGCCAGGCTCAATGCAAGTCTGGCAGATCCAACGAACGCTGCGTCTGCCATGAGGGAACTCATGTTCATGCACCAGCAGGCCGTTGGAAGCGGCCGTGCTGCTCCGCTTGTCCAGGGCATGACGCCAGTCGCATCCACCACCGGATTCTCAAGCGTTGACGACGTTGTCGGCGCAATGTCTCGTCTTCGTAAGCAGGGATACGTTGACGAAGACACCAAGCGGCGTCTGTTGAACACGCCACAGCATCTCTTGCAGGGGATCTATAACAAATGAGCAGTCTTGTACGCGCCACTCCAGAGCAGTGGGACCAGTTGAATGCGCTCGGAAGCACCTATCTGCTGAACGTCACAATGCGCGGTCAGGTGCAGGTTTACATCATCGATCTGATCGACAAGGTCACGCAAAATCCGTGGCACAGCGGTCAGGGCGAAACGCCGCAGCAGGCATTGAACAACGCGATTGAAACTGCCACCCGTTCCAGTCGTCCAAAGACGCAAGCCGAACTGGCGGCGGAACATGCGTCCATTGAGCAAGAGAACGAGAAGCTGCGCGAGGAAGTTGCGATGTACCGTGCTGCTCAGTCGAACGCTCCGAAGCGAAAGCCAACAGAAACCACCTGATCTCCTGCGCTCATCGTCGGCCTTCGGGCCGGCGGTGGGTCTTCACCACGCCCGCAGAAATGCGTGCGCGGTCTTTTGATTGCTCGGCCCGTGACCGTCTGGACACCCTCGCAAGAGGCCCAGAACTAGGAGCGGATACCCGTGCGTCTCGCGTACTCATCCACCAAGCAACCCAAATAAAAGGGACTTTCCTATGTCGATTGTCAATACCGAACGCCTGCTGCTCGACAAGCTGAACAGCGATGCGTCGATGGCCCTGACCCTGTTCAGTGGCACCGTGCTGGAAGCATTCCAGCTGTCCAGCGTTTTCTACGACCGCAGCAACACCTTCCTCGCGATGAAGCAGATCACTGGCGGCTCGTCCTACCAGTGGCCGATTCTTGGCGACGATCCGACAGCGTCTTACCACAACGTCGGCACTCCCCTGAACCTTCAGTCATCCCAGGGCACGAATGTTCGCCGCGTCGAAGTCGGTCAGAAGTCCGTCGCCGTTGACGAGATTCTGGTGAACGCTCTGGACGTTGGTCTGAACGATCTCAACACCCTGCACTTTGACGTGCTGGCTCCGTTCGCTACCAAGTTGGCTCGCAACATTGCCCGCGTGCTTGATCGCAAGATCGCCATTCTGGCCGTGAAGGCTGCCGCGACTGGTGCCGAGCAGAACATCCACGACGGTGGCTATCGCGTGTGCCGTAGCGTCGGCACGGCAGCTACCGCAGCAAGTGTCGCGACCAGTTACCCGATGGGACCGCAGGGCGCGTTCAACTTCCGTTCCGACCTGGCGACTATGGCTCAGGGCATGGATCAGAAGGGCGTTCCGGAAAGCAGCCGTTACCTGTTCATCACGCCTTACGTCAAGACGCTTCTGCGCTTTGAGGCGAACTGGACCGGATCCGCTGTCTCCTCAAACCCAATCATGCCGAGCACCTACAGTCGCGATCTGTCGGCCCAGCCGAACGACGTGAACGCTCGCGTCATCGGTCAGCTGGAAGGCTTCAATGTCATCGTGACAAACAACCTTCCTAACTCCGACCTGTCTGGCAGCAGCCTGACTGGAGAAGATGCGGCAGTGGCGTACAAGACGTTTGCTAGCAGCCAGTCCAACACCAAGTACCAGGGTCGCTTTGATGGTGCGTACAGTGCTACGGCCGCTACGAACCGCAGTCAGGGCATCCCGATTGCTGTTGCAATGTGCGGCGCAGACACCGGCAGCCCGGCCATCGGCATGGTCCAGGCGGCTGGCCTGACCAGCTACATGGAGACCGACGAGCGTCGGAACACCAAGTTCATGAAGGCACAGATCCAGTGTGGTCTTGACATTCTGTGCCCGTGGTCTGCTGGCAGCATCGTGGCGGTCGGTGGCAACACTGACGGCGGCCCGACCACTGCTGGCGTGCTGGCCTGATACTTACCAAACCCCCGGAAGGCTGGGGGTGGGGCTTCGGCTCCACCCCCGGCTTTATTCGACATGACCAACGAAAACGGCCGCGTCGTCAACCTTTCATTTCGTGATTGGCTAGGTCTGATTGGACTGTGCGTTTCGATCCTTGCCATCGTTGTTGGCTGCTGGATTCAACTCATCAGAATGATGGAGCGCATCGACTCCAGCGTGCAATTTCACAATCAACGCTTGTCTCGCATTGAGACGCAACTCGACCAAAGAAAGTAACCATGCTCATTCAATCGAACATCGTCACGAAAGCGCCCGCGACTCTGGCAACGTCAATGACTGGCAACGCCGTCGGCGCGTTTCTCTGCACTCCGCAGCCAAACTTCGGCAAGGTCGAGATGGCTGCAAGCATTTCTGCCAATGCGTATGACGCTGCAATTCCGACGACGACGGCTCCGACTTCAAGCGGCCAGACGCTTCTGTTGTACAGCCCATCAAACGAAGACCCGAACCTTCTGAAGATCACGCCGTACTCGTCGTCTTCGAGCGCGGGGTCTCCGATGGTTCGCGTCATTGGTTGGTCCAGCTACATCCAGTCCGCAACGACCCTGTATGTGCCAACGCTGCTTGCTGAACTGACCATGTCGTACAGCACGGCAACGGCCAGCGTGAGCGTTGACGGTGCCAACCGATTCTTCTTCCACAACATCACCGCAAGTAGCGGCGTTCCCACGGTGAACCTGTATTCGCCTGGTACGGCATCTGCCGCAAACAATGTTCCTCCGGCGTTCGCCCTCATCGATGTCGTCGGCTCACAGTTCGTCACGCTCCAGTTCAAGTCAAGCACCACGTCTAGCAACATCTGCGGCGCGCTGTGGTGCGCGATCTAACCGATGCGAGCTCTTCTTGGTCGGTTTAGAAGGACGGTCAACCGCTCTATTTCTGAGCAGCTGGCAACCCTGACATCAGTGGGCGA
>Ga0209598_10001625_pt1 | contig 18283 bp, 21 predicted proteins | sample M_140807_EF_Meta_FD_187317 | JGI IMG/M metagenome (GOLD analysis project Ga0209598, IMG submission 187317) | Freshwater microbial communities from Lake Montjoie, Canada to study carbon cycling - M_140807_EF_MetaG (SPAdes) (version 2) | ecosystem: Environmental > Aquatic > Freshwater > Lake...
ATCTCCCGCTCCCGCGGAGTGAGGGCCTTGATCAACGTGCCGATACCCTCCCGCATGTCTTTTTCCTCGAACTGCTCGGAAGGATCCTCCGCGTTCTCGTCAGCGATGAGATCGCCCAACCCCGTGTCACCGTTGTCATGCCCCACGCGGGCGTCGAGCGAAGCCGGCCGGATGGCCGAACTTCTCAGCGCGGCGATTTTTTCCGCGGAGAGTCCGATTTCCTCGGCCAGTTCATCGTCGGACGGCTCGCGTCCAAGCTCCAAGGTCATCTGCTGGGTCACACGGCGCATTCGCGCCACCTTGTCCGCTTGGTGGACGGGCAAGCGGATCGTTTTGCTCTGGTTGGCCAGTGCGCGGCGCACGGCCTGACGGATCCACCACCCGGCGTAGGTGCTCAGCTTGCCGCCTTTTTTCGGATCGAAGCGCTCGACGGCTTTCATCAACCCGATGTTGCCCTCGGAAATGAGATCGAGCAGCGGCAGGCCGTATTCGGAATACTCCGCGGCGATTTTCACGACGAGGCGCAGGTTGGCCTCGATCATTCTCTCGCGCGCTTTCTTGTCGCCGCGCTTGATGCGCGCCGCCAACTTGATCTCCTCTTGGGGAGTAAGCAGTTTCTCGCGCCCTATCTCCCGGAGATAAAGGCCCAAAGCGCTGTCGGCAACCGCGGGCATGGGCTTAGACCCCCTCCCTCATTGCGCCTTGGCGCGTCATCTCGGTTTTGTTGTTCGTTTTCACGTAGTCATTGTCCGCGCGGAAGAGAAGCGGGGCCATGGGGCGAAGTGCTCAGGGGTGAATGCAGGTGGCCCCACGACCGCCCGCACCTGCTGTGGTGCGGACGGCGGCTTTCCCAGCCTAGCGAGCGGCATTGTTTGCCATCTGACCCCGCACGGACGCGGGACAAATTCATTCGGGCAGGATTTTGTCCAAGCTCCGGGCTACGACCCGAAACTCCGCAAGAATACCGGCCGCCTCCTCCCGCGAGACGCGGTCCATCCAGCGCGAGCTGATGAAAAGGCCCTTCCTGTTGTGCGCTTCGATGAGGCCTAGTTCGACGAGTTCCTTGACCTTGCGGCGCGCCGTCTCACGGGGGACCCCAGTGGCCTGACTGAGGGAGAAAGCATTGCAGCCTTGCATCTGCTTCATTTCCTGGGCGTCGCGCGGAAACCCAGAACCTCCCGCCTTGGCAAAGGGTTCGAGATTGTGACGCGCTATCTCGTCGAGCAGCGAGACGGACACCAGATCGAGGCCCAGATCGCCATAGATGACCGCGAGATATCGATGGAAGAAAAGAGAAAGGCAAAGCAGCGCTTCCTTTTCACGCGTTGATTTCGTTGCGCTCCTCACCCCTTTGGTTCTGGCATTCTCTTTCACTGGTGAAGGAGATGCCAGTTACGCTTCACGCCATAACCGGGCATACGCGCCCCCCTACCTGAAACTGGGGAGCTGTCGCTAAACATATATCACGCCCCCATGGTGCGGGTCACATACTCCGGACGCTTGATTGTTTTTCCGCCGTGTTGCGACGAGCGCCGGTGCTCTTGTGCCGCAACACGCTTCATTTCGGCATCGACCCACTCCGAGTGACCGTAAAACGGATCCCGCTCCATGGGTTGCGGCGCCGATGGCGCATGGCTCTCCTGATTTTGTTTTGTCTTCACGCAGACAATCTCGCTGAGCACACGCCCCGATACCATGGGGCCTTCATCTGAGGGATAGACGACCACTGACCAAACCGGCCACGGGTGAACTCGGATGACAGATAATTTTTTCGTCAGAGGAGATGGTGCGCAACCGCATGGACAGGCTGTTCGCCCGCTCACTCATCCCGTGGGCCGGCGAGGAAACCATCACCGCGACCAAATGGAGCCCGCTGGTCGATGTTTCCGAAAACGACGAGAAATTCACCATGAAAGCCGATTTTTTACGCATCGTGGTGCGCGTCACTGCAGGCTCCCGAGCAGGAAAACCAGTGATCCGAGTCCGAGCCAGAATGCTACGGACAAGCCGGTGACGAGAATCCACGCAGCCGAGCAGCGCGTCCTGCGCTCCATCACCGGTAAAATGACACCGAGCAGCGCGAGTGCTTTCGGATATGACGGTATCTTCAAACCTTCAATCTCCCTGCGCAGCATCCGCGGCGTAATGGGTTAAACAGCGGAGCGGAGTTACCCACGCCTCTTAGTCCCCATATCGCGCACCGCGCTGGCCTACGACCTTGGGGGTGATGAAGAATGACGCTCAGCAAAGACGATGGTTGCTCCCGGCGACCGCGATGGCACTGCTTCTGTCTGGATGCGCCAGCTTCCAGCCGGTCAAAGATGCAACGGCCGGTCCCTACCAAGCGCCGCCCGGATCCAACTCCGCCGCTTATGAGGGCATAGCCAACAAACTGCAGGACAATTACATCAAGCGCGCCACATTTCCCAAACTCACTGCGACAGAGCGCGCCCTGATGATCGAAGTCAACCGCAACGTTAACGAGGACATCACCTACATGACCGACGAGGACAACTACGGCTTGATGGACCTGGCCGTGGAAGAACCACGCTCCCGCCATCCCCGCGCTCGCGGCATGCCGACAGCCCGCTACGGGGACTGCGAGGACTACGCGCTGACCAAGAAACACCGCCTCGCCAACCTCGGCATGGACCTGAGCCGGCTCTTTGTCGTCCGGGCAATGGTGCCGACCAACGCCGGGTTCCAGCGCCACGTCGTGCTCGCCGTGCCGGAAGGCAGCGATTGGTGGATCCTCAATAACTGGGACAATCGCATCGAGCCTGCCAGCCTTCTCACAAAATGGTGGGACTGGAATTTCTGCTGGCCGGCGTTCGACGAATACCAACGCATTGCCAAAATGCGCAGCGGAAACCTCTATGACGCCTCCAGCGCACCGCGTGGCGCAGGCACCATGAGCAGCCTCGTCAAATTTACCGCGCGGGAATGAAGCGGGCGGTGGATTGACTCCGGCAGGGCGCAGTGGCGGCAGAGGTGCTCGCTCAGGAAAGCAAAGGACGTTCCCGTCGAATCACCGGACACGCCACGGTTATGGCGATTTGAGTTTTGTCGTCGCCGTTTCTGTCCGCAACCCGTGCGGCCGGTCAAAACTCCCGCAGACCGAGAGCCCGCCAAACGATGGCAAGGTTGACCACGGCGAGGATGAACGCGGGCAGCATGGCATACCAGGGATCACGGATGCGCCACCGGGCCCAGAGGCCGCAGAGCATGAGAACGAAAAGTCCGGCCGCGGCGGCGGCTTGCAAAGGCGCAAACCACCAACCCGCGATCAACCCGAGGGCGCCGGCCAATTCGAGCGATCCGACCAAAGCGCGCCACCGGCCGAGGCGGTAACGCTCGAACTCGGCCACGAGCTTGGGAGAAAAGAGGCACGCGGGACCGTAAAACAGGAAGGCCAAGGCGGAAACAGCGGCGAGGATGTCGGTTGTGGCGGGCGGCACGGAAATAATTCTCCTGACCGCAAGCCTAGAAGCCGCGTAGTCTGCAAAGCAACAACCCCTTCGCTTCTTCCATGGAAATCCTCACCCAAATCTGCCAAGTCATCGTCGGCTGCGGCCTGCTCAACGTATGGCTGCTGCGTTTCAACCAATCCACCGCCTACCGCGGCGGCACCGCGACCAATATGCTCCAAGAGTTCGCGGCCTACGGGCTGCCCGCGTGGGCATGTTACCTGGTGGGATTTTTGAAAGTCACCTCGGCCTTCGCGCTGCTCGCGGGGCTGCTTTATCCCGCACCGGTGCTTCTGGCCGCGACCATCATTGCCGTGCTCATGGCCGGCGCCATCGCGATGCACCTCAAAGTCGGCGACCCGCCGAAGAAATCTCTGCCCGCGCTCTCCGTGCTTGTGCTCAGCGGCATCATCATTGCCGGGCACTGGCCGGTCTGAATTTCCCCGGCTTCATTGCCGGCGCATCGCCCGCCAAGCGCTGGCGCACGGCGGTGGCATCACCCGAGAACGCTTTTCGCGTCGCGGATGAACCGTGTCGAGGGCCAAAGCAGAAGAAAAACGGGACCCGCCGCCGCGACGCAGATCGCGGGCTCAGGTATGGCCGTGATGGTAAAAACGCCCGATCCCGATTCCCAAAGAGACACGAATCCGTTGTCGAATTTGAAAAAGCTGCTGTTCCCGATCGTTGCGCTGAGGTCCGACCTGAAGCTGAGCACATTACCGGGCAAAAATCCGCTCACTGCGACCTTGCGGTGAGGGAGCATAGAGGCCAAGGGTTTCCGGCAGTGCGCCGATGTTGACGCCGGCTCCGTGCCGGTAAACCAGTTCGCCGCCGTAGTGTCCGGCTTGGGCCACGCAGTAGGCGGAACCGAGCGCGGCGCATGCCGTCAGCGAGGAAAGGAGCCGGCCGCCGAGCGGTATGTGGGCCATGAGCGGCGCGCCGACTGCGAGCACGGCCGCGAGGATGCCCGCATCGCGCGCGCGTTCTCCCCAGACAGCATGCTCCTCGAGAACCAGCTCGGCCGATGGAATAGCGCTCTCCACTTTTTCTTCTTCTCTCTCCCCGGTGGCCACAGCTACCGCGGCCCCGATCGCGCCAAGCGAGAGCAGCACCGCAGCGAATAGCGGCAGATGCCAGCGCCGGGTAAACACAGACGCCACGGCAAGGACCGCTCCCGCCATGAGAAACGCGATGGGAAAATGCACCAGCGCGGGATGAAGCGGATCAGGCCAGATCATCATTCAACCTTCCCGTAATCCATGCTCGAGCCACGGCAGACAGGACAGACCGCGGGCACGGAATTCATGGTCGTCATGCCACATGTCTCGCAGACGAAGTAATCCGTCTCCGTTTTTTTGCCGAGGTTGTCCAGCGCGCGACTGAAGAGCTTTTGGTGCGCCCTCTCCGTGTCGCGCGCAAAACGGAATGTCCGCATCGCTGCCGGAACTTGTTCCTTCTGCGCCACGCGGCAGTAGTCCGGATACATCACCCGGCTTTCCTGCCGCTCGTCGGCCACGGATTCGGCCAGATTGTCGCGCGTCGATTTGATATTCGTCTTCGCGGCGGGCAGAGCAACCGGCACGCCGCCCAAACTGCGGATCGCACGGCGATGGTTGTCGCGATGGATGGACTCGGACTCCGGTGCTGCACGGAATAGATTGGCCACCCCGGGAAATCCTTCGCGCTGCGCCTGCTGCGCACAGTCGCGATAGAAAACCGACGCTTCCGCTTCGCTTTTGTAAGCAGAGTTAAGGTTTTGCAATGTCTCGGCCGGTGCTTCCGCCTGCGCCCACGAGAACAACAGGCACAAGCCTGCGATGATGTGTGAGATTGTTTTCATTTCGGTTTTTTTGAAAGCAAGCTACGCGCAAGCATCCGCATCCGACATGGGGTGAAGCCCCGCCTTCATGCCGCGAGAACCGCCAGCAGAAGAGCAATCGCAGCTCGGCGCAGCTTGATCAGGTGCACCAAAGAAGAAGGGCGCCCGCAACCCCAAGTGCGGACGCCCTTACCCCCCTACCAAAAATATCAGCTTAAGAAGTTTTGCACTTCGTCTGGCAAGCCGTGGTGCCGCATTTGCCGCAAGGGCACTTTTTGCCGACGCACTGCGTGGCGCAGCATTTGTCTTTGCAACAGGAAGAAGCACCGCAGGACGAGGCCTTGGCTTTACCACAGGTGGCGCAGCCGCTCAAAAGAGTAGCGCCCAAAGCCAGAGCTAGGAACATTGCTTTCATTGTAGAGTTTTCGACCGCGCCCCCTGCCGGGCGTTCAAAATTAACTCTTCTACAGAGACGGAATAGGGCAAATGCCTGGTCCGAAGCCCTCAATTGAGTCTGCAACCTCCATGCGAAAGGCGCGCCATGCAGCGCCCGGGCAATCCGTCGACTGACGGCGCGAGTGATACCCGCAACTGCGAAGGGCACATCCAGCGCGTTCATGCGATAGGGCCCACCCTTTTCTTCCGCAGAGATGGCCTCAAAAGTTCCGAGTTCTTCTCCCCAGGGAACTTCGCCCCATGGTTCCGCGTGTCACATCGGGCTTTGCTGGCGGTGCAACAAAGCATAATGAAACACACACTACACAAAATCCTCGGAGTGGCAGCGCTGCTCGCCACGACTATCTTTCCACCCGCTCCGGCGCATGCACAGCAAGCGAGCCTCACCCTCGACAACGGCGACCTCGCGCTTTGCTACGGAAACATCACGTCGTGGTCGTTGACTAAAACGGTCGACAGCGTCACCGGCCCGAAGGGCGACAACACGGTGACTTGGACAGTCACCGGAACCAAAGGCCAGACATCCGGAAACCAGTTACTGGTGAGCGGCTACATGACCGTGAAGAACACCGGTTCGGCAGGCGCGACCATCGGCAACATCGTGGTCAACCTTCAGAAAATGAAGAACGTGGCGACGACAACCAAACCGAATTGGGTCTGGGCTTCCATCTCGGCCAGCGTGGCCAATACCGCACAAGGGAGCGCGGCAACCAAGGCGAACATCGCGGCCAAGGCCTCGCAGGAGATCCCTTCCTACAGTCAGGGCGCCTACACGGTATCGGGCGCGCGCGGCACCTTCACGGAAAACGCGTTGGCCGGACCGCTCCAATTGGTCGACCTCGATTCCAATGACGTCTGGGCCATCAGCCCGAAAAAAACGATCGCACCGGGGCAGAGCGTGAGGCTTGTCTTCAAGGCCAAATTTGACGCCTCGGTCATGGGTATCGCGCAAGGCACGCTCCTGCGCGCGGAAGTGATCATCTCCTTCGGCAACGCCGGCATGCGCGGCGGCAGCGGTTCAAGCGCGACCAACATCGACATCAGCGGCAACGGTTCGGTCGACGCCGATGAGACAAACGTCCGAAGCGTGCCGACGCGCGTGACCGAAAATGTTCCAGAACTCGAGCAATGCCATGGACAAGTGACGCTCGGCGATGCGGGCATCGCCACGACGGATACTGTTTCCTACGCCAATGTTGAAGTCTCGGGCATGCCGACCGAGCCGGTGAGCGGGACGACAAACTTCAGCGTGGCGGCCACGGGCGTGGACGGAGGCGCGGGCGGCGGCACGATCTCGAACACCGCGACGCTCAAGGCGGAAGGCTCGGACGTTTCGCTCCTTATCGGCTACCAGACGGTGACCGACCCGATCACCGGACTGCATGCGCAGAAACCGGTTTATTACACCTTCGCCTGCTGCGAACCGCTGAGCCTTTCGGTGGCAGCGACGGCAGAAATCGAACACCCGGTCGGGCTCGCTCCCGGCGACTACTGCAGCTTCAGCCAAGGCGGATTCGGCGGACGGGGCGCGCCTTATCTGCTGCTCGCCAGCTATTTCCCAACCCTCTTCCCGAGCGGCCTGGAAGTCGGCATTCCCGGCAACGGAGGCAACTCAGTGAAGTTCACCTCGTCGATCGCCGTGCAGAACTACCTGCCGGCCGGAGGAACACCGAATAAGCTCACACTCAATCTGGCCGACCCGGCCAGCTCGTCATCCGGCGTCTTCGGCGGCCAAGTGCTGGCGCTCAAACTCAACATTGCGTTGAGCGACTGCGGAGCAACACCCGCTGGCCTCGGAGAGCTTTACTACCTCAATCCGGGCGACTCATTGAACGGATTCACCGTGCGCAAGATCCTCGCAGCAGCGGAGACGGCTCTGGGCGGCGGAGCACTGCCTGCTGGTTACAACTATGCGTCGCTCTCGACACTCTGCGACAACCTCAATCTGTCGTGGGACACCGTGACGGACGACGGTTGCATAGCTTCGGGTTGGGCCATGCTCTACCTGAGCAAGACTCCGTAAACGCAAAAGCGGAGATACAAGGGCAAAGCCCCGGGGAAACCCGGGGCTTTTCTCTGCGACTGCAAAGAGCCGCGGATCGGCGCGGACAAAAGACATGGATAAGGCCCGACTGGTTGGCATCAGTCGGGCCTGTGTTTTCCGCCCGAACACGTTTTTGCGCCGGTGTTCCGTCGCAAAAATACCTTCTCTGCATCCGCATGGATCCGTGCCTGTCTGCCTTCGGCCGTCTCGCAGACTCGGCTGTGGCATGGCTTTTCCTTCCGGGGCGCGGCACTCCGTAGAGCCATCACCCCATTACGCGCGCGGCGCGCGTGGTGTTTCCTGACCGCATGGACGATATCCTCGACACGCTGCGCGATTACTACCGAAAACCCTCAGTCCGCGCGCGCATGCTCGAGTTCCTCGGATCTGATGGCGATGGTGACTTCAGCTGCGAATACATCACGGCCGACGGCACATGCCGGGCGGAACGCACCCCGCTTTTGCCTTCGGAATTATTTTCGCACCTCGACCAAGGCATGGACATCTGCCGTTCCCTGGCCGATCGCGACTCTCTCATCGCCCACCTCGACATTGAATACGTGAACTTCGATTTTCCGGCGGATCCCTACCTCGATCCGGCCCGTGCTTTCGCCCTGCAGGAACCGCTGGAAATGGCGGTCAAACGCATGCTCGCGCACTATGGCATCGAGCCGCTCCACGTGCTGAGCGGGCGCGGACACCACTTCGTGTGGCGCATCGACCGTGCCTCACACGTGTTCGCGCGGCTGGCATCCATCGGTTGCGGCACCATGCTGCACGATTCGCTCCTCCTGCGCCGCCGCGACGGACTAGACGCGCCGCTCATCACCAGCGCGTTCGCAGGCCTCGGCTTGCTCATGGAATTCGCCGCGCGCGTGGCGATGGACTTGTCGGCGCCGGACACGGTCATTCCGATCGAAATGACCGCGGTGGAGGTGCCGCCCTCGCGGCGCGGGAGGGAACTTGTCTCGATTGATCTTTCGGAATACGCGGATCCCCTTCCCATGCGCACCATTCGCGTGGCTTTCAGCGGGTATCTCAAGCCATGGCAGCAGGCGCAGGCCACCGGCCCGGCGAACCTGCTTCGCATCGGACCGATTATTTTCGTGACGCTCGACGGCGCGGATTTGCGCGACGGCCTGAGAGCCATGCGCGATCCGGTTCTGGCCGCGGAAATCGCGGGTGGCGCGACCGCGGTGATTCCCGACCACACCACGGGGACGGAACATCTGCTGCACCACTACCTTGGCTCCGGCCTCCGGAGATTCCACGAATTCTTCTACTCCGCTCACCACGACGACCCGGGCCGGTGGTCCGAAACCTACGATCACACGCCGCTGAACGATCTTCCGGCCGCGGTTCGGGATGCGTTGTACCGCCCTAACGATCTTCTCCTGCGCCCCGTCGGCATGAAGAGCGTCACCGAGACACTGATGAAGCGCGGCTGGCATCCGCGGCACATCGCGGGGCTCATCCGCTCGAAATTCGAGCGCGACTACGGATGGGGCGAGGAGTGGAAAGACTACTCGCCGGCCCTGCGCGCCGACTACTACACGCGCATCTTCGCCGGAGCAGCCACGGGTGTCGCAACGGAGGCGGGTGAAATCCGCGATGCCGAGAGGCACGTGCGCGCGCCCTGGCACGAACCGGCGCTGGAGGTCGCCATCGAGACATGACCAATTGGCCCATCGGGATTTCCACCGGCTGCCTGCACCGGATGAAACTCGCCGATTCCCTCGGCATCATCCGAGAGAGTGGATTCAGCATGATCGAAGTGGTTTTTTCCCCGCAGCATCTCGACTACAAGAACGAAGAGGAAGTGCGCGCAGCCGCCCAGCAGATCGAGACACTCGGCATGGAGGCGTATTCTTTCCATGCGCCGTTCGGAGACGACATCGACATCTCCTCTCTCGATACGGCGAAGCGAGAATACGCAGTGGACGAAATCCTCCAGGCGGTGGAAGCGGCCGCACTGCTCTCCGTGCACTATTTCGTGATCCATCCCGGTCCAGAGGAGTCGGGCATACCCTCGCGCGAGGAACGCCTGCTGCGGATCGAGAACGTGGCTGCCGTGCTCAACCGTGTGGCGGTCCGCTGCGAAGAGCTGGGCATCCGTTGCGCGTTGGAAAACAAACTCCCACACCTGCTCTTCGGCAATTCGAGCGACCTGCTCTGGATTCTCGCCTCTCTCCAGAGCAACCAGATCGGCGCCTGCCTCGACACGGGACACGCCTACCTATCCGGCGATCTTTACCCCCTCGTCTACAAAGTGGCGCCCTATCTGCGGCTTTTGCACGTGCATGACAACAAAGGCCAGGGGGACGACCATCTTCCGCCCGGCGACGGGCGCATCGACTGGACCGCACTGTGCAAGGAACTGGCCGCTGTGCACTTCCATGGTGCATTGATCCTCGAATTGAGCAGTGCCGGCGATCCGGAGAGCATTATGGCCCGCGCCAGACATGGGCGCTCCTACCTGCGCAAACGCGCCCGCCGCATCGCGCTAACCGCAGCCGAACCCGTGCCGCACGTATAGCGGAGAGAGACCGTGGCCGCGGAGGTTAAGCGGAGGAGTGACATTTGTTTCCGCCGTGCGACAACGTCGGAAGCTAAAATATTCGCGGAGGCATAAACCCTAGCACCGCAGTTGATCGTTGAAGGATGAGAGTTGAGGGACCGAGCGTGAGCGATTTACGTCACTGGCTTGCCTCACTCTTTGGGTTAGTGCGCCCGGATCAAAAAGTCGCTGGCTTTCACCCTCTCAACCCTCAGACGTAAACTCTCAACGCTCTTTTTAGGATAAATCCGCCCGTTGTCATGCGGGCGGGTTTATTGTCCTGCCTTTGCCAAGCCTTTACCGGGTCGAAGCAGCAGCAGATTGACCACCGACCACCTGCGCGGTGCAGTGGGTGACATTTCCGCTGCAACCGGAACAGCTGTGACTGAACTTGCCTGTGCGGAAGTATGTCGCCGCCATGCTTTCGCATTGCGGACAGATCATTTTCCGCGAGGCGCGGTAGACATGGTATGTGCCGGGCTTGCCCCCGCGATCGACGGACGGCACCCAGATAGACTGGCACTTGTCGCACATGAGGCCGGCGACTTCAGATGTTCCTGCCTGGTGCTGCATCGAACTGCAACCGGACAGGATGACGATGGAACAAGCCGCCACCAGCGCGGCACAACTCGTTTTTAGGATGGTTTTCATACTGTCATCACTAAACGCGCTGCCCGAGATGGAAGCCATGGGATGAATAACCCAGGACATCCGCGAGTCTCATGCGACCGCGCACGCCGGCTCGCGGACACGAATCAACTCGTCGCGCACATCCCATACTTTGACCGGGTTGAGACCATCCCCATCGGTGATCCAGATGGAGGTGCGGCAGCCCGCATCGTCGAGCAGGCGCTCGGCGAAATCGCGGATGGCATCAAACGTGCCGTCGGACACCGCAGCTGCCGAGGAAATCTCGTAAATATGCAGTGTGTGATTGTGACGGTCCCAACGCGTCGCGGTGGGAAGAAAATCCGCCCGGAAGCGGACCGGATCGCCATTCAATCCGATCTCGTCATTAATGATGCGCAGAGCACGGCGCAGTCCTCCCCGGCAAATATCGGGGTGTGAATCGAGCAGGTTTTCCAAGGCAGCTTGTTGTGTTTTCATAGAAGTGTTCAGGCTTTGACGCGGTGATTGGCAGCGGGTGCGTGAGGCCAGAACCGCGCCACGCGGCCTCGGTATTCCTCATATCGCCGGACAAATCTTCGGGCCAATTCGCGCTCTTCAAGCAAGACGATGACCGCGGCAAGCGGAGCCCAGAGCAGCGCGTGAAGCAGAAGCCAGTAAACGAAGACAGCTGGAACGAGGAGAACCAGCAACAACGCGATATTATGACGGAATGTGTCCATGATGTGTTGTTCAATTCGGTCGACACGTTGCCACCGCGCGCCGACCGCAACCATCGGGTCTTGCCCTACCCGTCAAACGCCCGGCAACGGATTACCGGCTGGAAAAAAGTTGGGCCATCCTGCCCCACCGCAGGATGGCCCTGTGCAAACGCGGTTTGGCTTGCGAATGCAAGTTGACCGCGCGCCCATGCACAAATCATTCAGGCATAATCACGGTATCAATGACGTGGACCACGCCGTTTGAAGCTTCCCGGTCGGCCATGAGCACCGTCGCCTTGCCGAAGAAAACTTTGCCCTCGCCCTTGGCCACCTCGACCTTGCCGCCCCCCAGCGTGCGCTTTTTGCCTCCGGAGACATCGGCCGCCGCGACCTTGCCGCGAATGGCGTGGTTTTTCAGGATGGCGGCGAGTTTCGTTTTGTTCTCGGGCATCATGAGGTTGGCCAGCGTGCCGGCCGGAAGTTTGGCGAAGGCCGCATTGTTCGGGGCAAAGAGCGTGTATGGCCCGCGGCCGTGCAATGTCTCGATCAGCTCCGCGGCGCGCAGCGCGCTGACCAAAGTCGTGAGATTCGGATCGGTGGTGATCACCGCGACAACGTCCGGACCCGTGGACGCGGCGGAAGGCGCCGGCTCCTGCGCGGTGGTCCCTTCGGACACGAGCACGAAGGCAATCGCGCCGAAGGCGAGAGCGAGCGCAGGGAACAAAATGGTTTTTTTCATGATCTCCGGTTCTTGTTGAAGGAGGTCATGGTGGCTGCACCAGACAAAGAGTGCTATGGGGTGAAATACCTCCATGGCACATGAAGAGGGGCGTCGCTGCGTTCCGGCGGCGGAAGATGTGCGAATGGGAAAATCACCCCATAGACCACGGCGCGCGCAAGAGCTGTAATCATTGCAGATGAACCCACCGCAAGCAGAGAGCACAGCAAGAAAACCACCGGTGTCCCGCAAGCCTCGTCGCTTTTGTCCTCATGTCCTGCAGGACCAAGCCGCGTCGCCGGTGAACATGGGAGGAGCCGGAAACGTATGGGCATGAATATTCTCATCACCGGCGGCGCGGGATTCATCGGCTCCAATATCGCGGAGTATCACCTCATGCGTGGCGATACGGTCGTGGCAGTGGATGATTTGAGCACTGGTATAAGGGCAAATGTCGCCGAGTTTTCCTCAGAGACATTCCGATTGGTCGAGGCCGACCTATTAGAATGGGAAGAACTTGAAGATGCTGTGGCCCAGGCCGACCGCATTTATCACATGGCAGCGGTCGTTGGCATGTTCCACGTGCTCGAGGACCCCGTGCGCATTGCCAGGGTAAACATCGTCGCCACCGAGCGCCTGCTCGATGCCGTGGTCAAGAAGGGACACAATCCGCAGATTGTCATCGCTTCGAGTTCCTCCGTCTACGGCTACACCAAGGCGACAATTCTGGCGGAAGACGATGATCTTGTTTTCTCGTCCAACAACGGCGGTCTCACCGGCTACGGCCTGAGCAAGCTTATCAACGAGAACCAAGCCGCTGCTTACCACACAAAACACGGTCTAAGGATTGCCTTGCCACGCTTGTTCAATGCGGCCGGGCCGCGGCAGACGGGAACCTACGGTTTCGTCGTGCCGCGATTTGTCACGCAGGCCGCGGAGGGCAAGCCGCTCACCGTTTTCGGCGACGGCCAGCAGACCCGGTCATTCTGCGATGTGCGTGATGTGATTCGCGCATTGGATGCGCTCGCGGGCAACCCTGCAGCTTGGGGAAAGCCGGTGAACGTCGGCACGACACGAGAAATCTCCATTCTCGATCTGGCGCGACTTGTCATCCAGCAGGCAGGAAGCTCCTCACAAATCGAGTTCGTTCCTTTCAACAAAGCTTATGGAAAGCACTTCCGGCACATTATGCACCGCCGGCCGGCGCTGGAACGTCTGGAGGCATTGGCTGACATTCGCCCCGTCCGGACGCTTGAGAGAACGATAGACGATCTGCTTGAGAAGAATCCCATGACAACCCACTCCGGCAGCATATACGCATGAAAACAAAGCTGATTATCGCAGGGATCGCCGTGATAGCACTGTCCACTCGCGGGTTCGCGCAGGCGGAAGCGACGAGATTGCAGGAGCAAACCGCGCTACAACGCCGCTTGGTCGAACCGGTCCAAGTCACGGAAACCGAGCCAATGAAACGTTGGATCGTGGTACCTTCATTCAGTTGGAGCTTCTTCAACAAGGGCCGCCCAAGTTGGCAGGAAGAAGACATCCAGATCATGTATCGTGTGACGCCCGCTTTCCTCATCGGGGCAGAGATCGACATCATGCAACGCCCGCCCTCGGGGAACGATATCCTCTATAGCGGTTTCGCCTCGTGGTATCCGTGGAAGTTTCTCGAGGTTCACGGCAAGATCTCCATCTGCGCCGAGCCGAACTTTACCCCGAACCAGATCTATAGCGGCGGCTTCGAGTGGCAAGTGCACCGGCGACTAACGCTTCTTCTCGACTATCAGCAGTATAATTTCGCGGCGCAAGGACCTGTCGGATTAGGTTCGATCGAGCAAGTCCGTCCGGGTATCACGCTATGGTACAACGACGATATCTTCATCACGCTTCGTTATGCACGCGGTTGGGCCTTCAACGAGTTTCAATACAACTACTACTCGGCCGCTCTGAATGTAGGCAACATGCCGGGTGGCGGACGGCTGACCCTCGGGTTTGCTTACGGAACAGATCCGGACCTCGATTTCGGCACGCAGCAAACAGGCCTTTCTCCTGCTTACACCTACTCCGTGTTCTATCGGCAACCGATCACCAAAGACGTGAGCATCTATGCCGGGGCGCAATACGTCTACCGGCTAAAGCAGGACAGCAACGAGGAACTTTACCAGCAGTTAACCCCAACGCTCGGAATGATATGGAAATTCTAGGACCTCACATTTTGCGCATGGCGATTAATGTATCGGTCGTCATGACCGTCATGAGCCTGGTGCTCCTTACCCTGATCATCGCCGTCCGCTGGTGGTTCGGCATACAGGCACACCGCACAGAGCGCTTTCGCCATCACGCCGAACCGCTGGTTGCGAGCTTTGTCAGCGGGCGTTCAACCCTCGCCGAAGTTAAGCCCTTCCTTGCCAGCCACCCGCAGGAAGCACTGGCGCTGCTCATGGAAGTATCGGCCCGATCCGAAGCAGAGGGGCGCAATAAGCTCGTCCCCCTCTTCGCCTGCCTGCCGATGCAGAGTGGCCTGAGGGAGGGTCTCAAGAGCTGCAATTGGGAGAAACGACTCCCTGCCGCGGAGCGTCTCGGCTACCTCGGAGATCACGCCACGGGCGATGATCTGATCGCAGCACTTAGAGACGATGTGCTGGTCGTACGCTTCGCCGCGGCACGATCATTGGTGGCCATGCGTTCCGCCGAGGCGGTGGAACCGATTCTTCTCGCCTTCGATGTTCCCGGAGAAATGAACGAGCGCCGCACGGCGGAGATTCTTAGCGAGTTGGGCCCAGCCGCCGTCACGCCCTTGCTTGAAGTTCTCGACAACCCCGGAAAGAAATACTCCGAAAGCGTGCTCAATGTTGCCACAAGGGTGCTCGGAATGTTGCGGGCGCAAGCCGCCGTGACTCCGCTGACCTCTCTCCTCGCACATTCCGAGTTCCGGGTCCGCCTCAACGCCGTCCGCGCTCTCTCGGCCATCGGTGATCCCAAGGCCATGCCGGATATTGCCAAGCTGGCCAACGACCCGGCTTGGGAGGTGCGTAATATGGTAATGCAGGCTGCGGGCAAGTTGCGCTACGTGGACTTTGCACCGGCCCTGTCCAAAGCACTTGCCGATCCTGCCTGGTGGGTCCGCTTTTCGGCGGCTCAATCGCTTTTCTTGCTCGGTGAATCGGGAATCCGCTCCTTGCGAGACGCAACGACCGGAGCTACCGACCGCTACGCAAGCGACATGAGTCGCCAAGTGCTCGAAGAGCACGGCATCGCCATCAACAGAATCTCCGCATGATCACCATCATCTACGCCCTGCTAGCCTTCATACTTATCTACTTCATAGTACTCCATGGGACTTACCTGGTCCTGGTACTCCTGGGGTCGATCCAGATCCGCAAATACAACCGCGGCATCACGTTCGCGGAATTCGACCGGATCGCGAAGTCGGAACTCTCGATGCCGGTTTCCATCATTGTGCCGGCCCACAACGAAGATTCCATCATCGTCAATACCACAGAAAATCTTCTGCGGCTCAACTACCCCGCACACGAAGTAATCGTGGTCGATGACGGTTCCACGGACAATACGCTCGCGGTTCTGACCGCCCACTTCCATCTAAGGCGAGTTGACAGGCACGGCCCTAAGCGTATCGAAACGGAGAAGGTAGAGGCCGTTTTCGAGTCGCCCGACTACCCGAACCTCGTGGTTGTGACCAAAAAAAACGGGCGGCGCGCTGATGCCATCAATGCCGCGGTACCCATGTCTCGCTACCCCCTGCTGCTCGTGACCGACGCGGATTGCTTTCTGGAGACAGACGGGCTGCTCCGCATCGCGCGACCGTTCCTGCTGGATTCGCGCATCGCTGCTTCGGCCGGAGTCGTGCGACCGTCCAACGGTCTTGTGGTCGAGAACGGTATCATAACCCGTCGCGGACTGCCGCCGACCATACTCGGTCTGAACCAGGAGATAGAATACGCGCGCAGCTTCCAGTGGTCGCGCACCGGCCTGAGCCGCCTCAATAGCATGTTGTGCATCTCCGGTGCACTGCTCCTCATCAAGAAGAGCGTCTTCGAAAAGCTGGGAGGTTCATGGGCCAAGGCCATCACTGACGACATCGAATTCACCATACGGTTGAATAAACACATCTTCGACCGGAAGGAGAAGACCCGCGACCGTCTCGTCTTCACACCCGATGCACTTTGCTACACCGAGGTGCCGGAATCCCCCAGGCTCTACGCCTCGCAGCGCAACCGGTGGCAACGCGGCACCCTTGAGGCACTTTTCCGCAATTGGCGCATGATCCTGAATCCTCGTTACGGCATGACCGGCATTTTTGGCATGCCGTTTTTCATCATCTTCGAGGCCTTCGCCCCGCTGGTCGAGATCACCGCTTACGTTCTGGCCGTGATCCTTCTTGCCGCCGGCATGGTCGGTTTCACCGAGGTTATCGTCCTCTTCTTCCTTGCTTATGTCACCGGTCTTTTCCTCAGTTTGTTGGCTTTGCTTTTGACTGAGATGTCGAGAATGCGGACGGCCTCGTGGCTCGATTTCTGGAAAATGATCGCCGCCACATTCACCGAAAACCTCGGTTTCCACCAATGGCGCCAACTCTCAGCGCTGGCCGGAATGTTCCAATTTTTCTTGTACCGCCGGCGCGACCTTGGCGCCCGCATGGAACGGAGCGCGGCGGCAGCCATCCAATGATTCCCAAGCCACCCCACTCAAGCCATGAGGTCGCCATTGTCGGCTTGGGGTATGTCGGAATCCCTCTTGCTCTCGGCTTCGTAGACTCGGGTTGCCGCGTTTTGGGCTTGGACTCGGACAGCGGCCGAGTCCTCGAGTTGCAAAACGGGCACTCGCCGCTCTCGCACCTTTCCTCGGACATCGTCGGTAAAGCGCTGCAGACCGGGAGGCTCGAGTTCACCACGGACAAAAGCAAACTGGCCGACTGCGAAGCAATCATCATCTGCGTTCCCACGCCGCTGAGAAAACACCAGGATCCGGACCTCTCGCACATTCTCGACGCAGGGTCCCAGATCGCACCGCATCTGCGGCGAGGCATGCTCGTATCGCTCGAATCGAGCACCTACCCCGGCACCACGCGCGAGGACTTGCGCGCGGTTCTGGAGAAAGGTTCGGGGCTCAAGGCTGGGGCGGATTTCGCGCTGGTGTTCTCGCCCGAGCGCGAGGATCCCGGCAACAAACAAAGCGTGATCGGCGACATGCCGAAGGTCATCGGCGGGCTTACTCCCGGCTGCCTCGAGCGCGGCACGGAACTCTACGGGCGCGTCATCAAACATCTGGTGCCGGTCAAGGACTGCGACACGGCCGAGGCGGTGAAAATCACGGAAAACATTTTCCGCTACATTAACATTGCTTTGGTCAACGAACTGAAGCGCATCTACTCGTCGATGGGCATCGACATCTGGGAAGTCATCGAGGCGGCCAAAACGAAACCCTTCGGCTTCATGCCCTTCTACCCCGGCACCGGCGTGGGCGGACACTGCATCCCCATCGATCCCTATTATCTCACGTGGAAGGCCAAAGAATTCAACTACGACACGCGGTTCATCGAGTTGGCCGGGCAAATCAACCGCTCCATGCCTTATTACGTGGTCAACCACCTGCTCGAGGCCATGAACGCCACGGGCCAATCCCTGCACGGAGCGCGCGTGCTGGTGCTCGGTCTGGCCTACAAGCCCGGTATTTCCGACGACCGTGAATCCCCCGCCTACCAAATTCTGGAGCTGCTCGGTCAGAAAGGCGCCGAGGTCGAGTATTTCGACGAACATGTGCGCAAAATTCCGCCCGGTCACGAGCACTGGTCGGGGCGCTCTTCCATCCTGTGGAACGACCACACACTTGCCGACTTTGCCGCTGCCATCGTCTGCACCGCGCACCCCGAC
>Ga0209598_10001628_pt1 | contig 18268 bp, 16 predicted proteins | sample M_140807_EF_Meta_FD_187317 | JGI IMG/M metagenome (GOLD analysis project Ga0209598, IMG submission 187317) | Freshwater microbial communities from Lake Montjoie, Canada to study carbon cycling - M_140807_EF_MetaG (SPAdes) (version 2) | ecosystem: Environmental > Aquatic > Freshwater > Lake...
ATCAACTCGGGTTGCGCAACACCCGAAGAGCCGACAATGATCGTCAACGCGTCATAGCTGGGGCTGGCCAGCAAGACCTTGAGGATGGCTCGCAGCAGCGTGGGCTCCAGGCCCGCCAGCGTGACGTCAATCGGGTTGCGGTCCAACGCGGCGTGGTCGCCGGTTTGCAGCGCGCGCAAGGCGGCCGCTGTGGCGGCATCGGGCGCCGGGGTGTCAAAACCCAGCATGCCCAGACTGTCCGAAACCAAGGTGCCCGCACCGCCGGTGGAAGTCAAGATGGCGATGCGCTTGCCATGCAAGGCCCGACCCGTGGCCAGGGCCGCTGAGATGTCCAGCAAGTCACTGAAGGTCTGGGCGCGGATCACGCCGGTCTGGCGAAACAGTGCGTCGTACATCCGGTCGGTGCCGGCCAATGCCCCGGTGTGCGAGACCGCGGCTTTGGCGCCGGCTTCAGAACGGCCGATTTTGAAAGCCACGATTGGCTTGCCCGCGCGGGACGCACGCAAGGCGGCTTCGCGGAACTTGTTGGGATGTCGAATCGACTCGATGTACAAAACAATCACGCGGGTGGCGTCGTCATCTACCAAGGCGTTGATGAAGTCGGAGAGCTCCAAGTCCACCTCGTTGCTGGTGGAAATCAGTTTGGACAAACCCACCCCGCGGGCTGCGGCGCGTGACAGCAAGGAGCCCAAAATGCCGCCACTTTGCGAGACCACGCCGATCGGGCCCACCGGAAAATGGTCCATCTCTAAGGCCCCCGAGGGCGACAGCACAATGCCATCGGTCAGGTTGACCAGGCCAATGGTGTTGGGCCCCAGGATGCGCATGGTGCCTGCCGCCTCCAACAACTGCGCTTGCCTTTTAGCGCCGATGTCACCGGTCTCGCCATAACCACTGGCCAGCACAATCGCACACGGCGTGCCTAGCGCAGCCAAGGCACGCACCGCCACATGGGCGCGTTCTGCGCCCAGCAAGACGATGGCCACATCGGGCACTTCTGGCAAGGCGGCAATGTCTGGGTAACAAGGCCAATCGCCGATGCGATCTAGCTTGGGGTTGACCGGGAAAATTTTGCCCGCATAGCCATGTTTGAGCAGGTAGGCCGCTGGCCGACCGGACGTTTTTTGCGGGTCACCGGAAGCGCCAATGATGGCCACACTGCGAGGCTTCAAGAGGCGGGAGATCGCCGCGGTGCGCATGTCAGCATTCATTTATTGCCCTTTCGATTTGGCCAGGAAGGCCATCACCGATTCACGGTGTTCGGTGCTGGTGTAGCAAATGCCCTGCGCCTGGCTGCCTTGTGCAAAGACTTGCTGCGCGGGCAACTCGTAACTCTGGTTGAGAATGGTTTTGCTCAAAGCCAGCGCGGTCGCCGAGCCTTGGCTGAGTTCAGCCGCCCAGGCTTGAGCGTCGGCCACTAAACGATCGGCGGTGGTTTTGCGATCGGCAATACCCATGCTCAGCGCTTCGTCGATGTCCACTTTGCGTCCGGTGAAGATCAGTTCTTTGGCTTTGACCAGGCCCACGCGGCGCGGCAAAAAATACATGCCACCACCGTCGGCAATGATGCCTCGGTGGATGTACGACCACGTGAAACTCGCCCACTCGTTGGCAATGATGAAATCACACGCCATGGCCGTGTCTGCGCCCAACCCCGAAGCCGCGCCATTGACCGCTGCGATCACCGGCTTGGGCATGTTGTGCAACAGCATTTGCGCGTGGTGCACGCCTTGCTGACGGTGCCATCCGTTGAAGGCGATTTCGCCCGTGGGCGCGTTCATGCGCTTTTCCATGCCCGAGATGTCGCCGCCTGCACAAAAACCCTTGCCAGCGCCAGTCAGCACCAGGGCCCGGATGGATTTGTCGGCACTGACATGCTCCAGCGCGTCAATGAAATCGTTGCGCATCGCATCGCTCATGGCATTGCGCTTTTCAGGGCGGTTCAAGGTCAAAGTGGCGATGTGGTTTTCCACTTGCAGGGTGACGAGTTGGTCGCTCATAAGATTCACTTTCAATCGGGTTGGATGTTGTTTTCTTTGACGATCTTGCGCCAGCGTATTTCTTCGGCCTTGACGTAAGTGTCCAATTCTTCGGGGGCACCGGCGCTCACGCTCAAGCCCTCTTGTTCAATTTTGTTGCGAAACTCATCGGACTGCGCCGCCTTTTTTGCGGCCGCATTCAACTTGGCCACCACATCCACGGGGGTGCCGGCGGGGGCATACAAGCCGTACCAACTTTCGACGGCATAACCGGGCACGGTTTCCGCAATCGTGGGCACACCTTGGAGTGCGGCGGACCGCTCGGGCGAGGTAACCGCCAAGGCCCGCAGTTTGCCGGCGTCAATGAAGGCGCCGACCGCTGAGCTGGTGGCGAACATCATGTCAACCTGGCCGCCCAGCAAATCGGTCAAGGCCGGGCCTGCGCCGCGGTAAGGAATGTGGGTCATGCGCAGCTTGGTCAGGTTGGTGAACATCTCGCCGGCCAAGTGGGCCGAAGTGCCATTGCCTTGCGAGGCGTAAGAAAGTTTTTCGGGGTTTGCCAGCGCGGCCTGAACAATGTCTTTGACCGATTTGTAGGCGCTCGCGGTTCGTACCACCAGCACGTTGGGGCCACGCCCGATCAGGATCACGGGGGTAAAGGCTTTGTCGGCCGCATAGGGCAATTTGGGCACCAGGCTCGGGTTGACCGCGTGGGCAAACGAGGCCACCACCAGGGTGTAGCCATCGGGCGCACTTTTGGCAACCGCATCGGTGCCGATCAAGGTGCCTGCACCGGGTTTGTTTTCCACGATCACCGATTGGCCGAGCGCTTTGGCCATGCCGCCTGCCAGTGTGCGCCCGACCAGGTCGGTGCCGCCGCCGGGTGAAAAGGGCACGACCAACTTGACCGGCCGCTCGGGAAAGGCGGCCTGCACAGGTGCATTCAAAGCTGCCGTCAAAGCCAATATAAATCCCAGCCGGATGGCTAAATCAAAGCGCGAGCTGAAGTGCAAGTGCAAGTGCATAAAGTCTCCTGATCACAACCCAAGGGGGTGCAGAACATTTTCGCAAAGCATTCAGCATAGGGGATGGCCGCAGTTTTGACAGCCCCTTAGTTCCATGCAGTGGCATTGCCTAGAATCAAAACATGCTTGCGAAGTCTTTTGCCTTGCAACCGCTCGCTCGAGTGCGGAGTGATGTGCACAAGCTGGCGCTTTCACATCAACGCATACGTCGTGCTCGCCCTGAAAACGCTTTGACCGTCGTCGGCACCGCGCAGATCGATTTCGCCAAAGGCCATGCGCTTGCCTGCGCGCAGCACGCGGGCGGTGATGAGGGCGTCCTGACCCGATAAGGGTTTGAGAAATGTGCTGGACAGTTGCACCGTGCTGCAGGGGCGAAATGCTCCGAAGTGGCTGATGAGTGCCAGCACCATGGCCGTGTCGGCCGCGGCCATCATCGCTTGCCCACACAGCATGCCGCCCACGCGAGAGAGTTGTTCACTTTGCGGCAGCCGCAGCGTGGCTTCGCTGGGGCCAAAGCTGTCTACACGCAGATTCAATGCCTGCACCCAGGGTGCTAACAAATCGGCCAGGGCTTGTTGCAATTGTTCGCGAGTGATGTCGGTGGAAGTCATGGTGTTCTTTGTGGGTGCGATGTCCGCATTTTGACGGACAGTCCGGTCTGCGTTAAGGTGAGTGGCAAAACGACACGCAACACTACTCTCCATGTTCACTTCAGAAGTTCAAGTCACGCGCCAAGGCGCAGTCACCATCGTGTCCATCAACCGCGCCCAGGCGCGCAATGCGGTCGACCGCGTGACGGCCCAGCAGCTGGCCGATGCGTTTCGCGCGTTCGATGCCGACCCTGATGCCGCTGTGGCCGTGCTGCATGGCCAACACGGTACGTTTTGCGCAGGCGCTGACCTCAAGGCTTTGAACGACGAAGCCCGTCGCAACCGCCTGGACCCTGAGGGTGACGGACCCATGGGGCCGTCGCGCATGCTGCTGTCCAAGCCCGTGGTGGCTGCTATCAGCGGGCATGCGGTGGCCGGCGGCCTAGAGCTGGCGCTGTGGTGCGACCTGCGTGTGGTCGAACGCTCGGCCGTGCTGGGCGTGTTTTGCCGCCGATTTGGTGTGCCGCTGATCGACGGCGGTACGGTGCGCCTGCCCCGCTTGATCGGCCTGTCGCGTGCGCTGGATTTGATCCTCACGGGCCGGGCCGTGGGCGCCGATGAGGCGTTGGCCATGGGCCTGGCCAACCGTGTGGTCGACGACGGCCAATCGTTTCAAGCTGCCATGGCCTTGGCCGAACAACTGGCCGCTTTGCCCCAAACCTGCATGCGCAACGACCGCCGCTCTGCCTATGCGCAGTTCGGCATGGGTCTTGATGAAGCACTGGCCCATGAGTTTGCGCTGGGCCAGCAAACCCTCGCCAGTGGTGAGGCCTCACGCGGAGCGAGCTTGTTTGCGTCGGGTGCGGGACGCAGCGGAAGTGCACTGCGCTGAAGCAAGATCGACAGTTTTTACCGCCAACGATTTGTGTTGGTGTGCGGTTCTATGGCCCAGCTTTGCGAGGCCCTTGCGGCATGGTGCGCAGCATAAAGTGGTCAAACAAAGGTACTGTGAAGGCTGTGTCGCCGTGTGCCGGGCTGTAGATCATTCCCTTTTTAATCAAACTAGAGCGCAACGGAGCGATGGTCTGCACTTTGACACCCAGCCGTTCTGCAACGCCACCCGAGCGCTGGTTGCCAGCGCCCAATTCTGCCAAGGCGCTGAGATAGTCTTTTTCGCGCGGGGTGAGTCGGTCGAAGCGCACGCGAAAAAAGCTTTGGTCTAGTCTGGCGGTGGACGCTATGGTGGTGCGCAGAATTAGCGGCAGGTTTATTGGCGACTGCTCCGCCATATTCCACGATTGGTAACCCCATTCCTGCAAAAAATAGGGGTAGCCTTGCGTAACCCTGAAGATCTCAGCCAATGCCTCGGGCGTGAACGACACGCCTTGCGTGGCTACCGGCCCTTGCAACGCCAGTGAGGCGTCTTCAAGCGAGAGCGCACCCACCTCTGGATAAATAAACAATCGCTCAGCATAGGATTTAGATTTTCCTGCCAGACCCACCAACTGTGGCAAACCCGCACCGATGAGCACCAAAGGCAAGCTGCGTTGTGAGACCCTGTGAATCGCCATGATCAGGGCGCTCATTTCGACCTCGGTCATGTATTGAAACTCGTCAACAATGATCGCTACCGCAGTGCCACGGTCTGCCGCCGCTTCGCCCACGGCCACAAACAACTCGGCCAAGTCGGCCTCAAGGTCGCCACTGTCCGCGGAGCCCGTTTCGGGATCGATATCTAAGCCGAATTCCGCATCACCCCATTTGACTTTGACAGCGCCAATGAAACTGCGCAGAACACGTAATCCACGTTTGACTTTTTGGCTGACGTTTTGCATGCGATCAAGTGCAAACAAAGTTTGCCGCAGCGGAGGCAGCAGTAATAACGGCAAAGGCTTGCTCTCGTGTGCCTCAACCAACAGTGCTTGATAGCCTTGTGCCTCTGCCATTTCGCGCACGCGGTTGAGCAGCACCGTTTTACCCACACCGCGCAGGCCAACCATGAGCATACTTTGCTCACTTCGGCCCGCTTTAACGCGTGCCAGCAACACCTCCACTTTGTGCAAGAGCTCACTGCGCCCTGCCAGCGCTGGGGGTTGATGGCCCGCACCAGGCGAAAAAGGATTCGTGAGAGGGTTCATGTAGTGAGTTTATGCAGGTTTACTTTATTTTAGAGTAACAATTATAACTCGCCATAAACTTAATATAAGCTGCTGTGTAAAAGCAGACGCCGCAAGGTGTCTGCTTGAGGCTTGAACGGCGAGGTCTTTAAGGCCGGTGCTTCTCGATCACCGCTTTGACCGTATCCGACAAGGCGAAGCCTTCGCCATACAGTGCGGCCAATTCGGCGCTGCGCTGCGTAAAGTGTTCCACGCCTTCGGAGTAGATGAACTGCATCGCCCCGCCCGTCCAGGCCGGAAAGCCGATGGCAAAGATCGAGCCGATGTTGGCGTCGTGGGTGGAGGTCAAGACGTTCTCGGCCATGCAGCGTGCGGTTTCAATGGCTTGGCGGTACAGGAGCCGGTCTTTGAGTTCCTTGAGCATCACTTGCGGATCGGCTGTCAGCGGTTTTTCAAATTGCTTCAGACCCGACCACAGGTGTTTTTTGGCGCCTGCGGGGTAGTCGTAGTAACCGCCGCCGCCCGCGCGGCCCGGGCGACTCAGGGCCTTGACCATGTTCTCGGTGAACAACTGGCCGCGAGAGGCCGTGTAGGTTTTACCCTCCGCCGCAAAGTCGGCGCGTGTTTGGTCGAGTACATGGGTAGACAAAGACAAGGATGTTTCATCGAGCACGGCCAACGGTCCCACCGGCATGCCTGCGGCCAGACCGGCTTGCTCCACTAGGGGCGCCGGAATGCCTTCGGCCAACATGGCCGCGCCTTCCATCACAAAGGTGCCGAACACGCGGCTGGTGAAAAAACCGCGCGAGTCGTTGACCACGATGGGGGTTTTGCCAATCGACATCACATAGTCGTAAGCACGGGCGACCGACTCGTCATCGGTGTCTTTGCCGCGAATGATCTCCACCAGCTTCATCTTGTCGACAGGCGAGAAAAAGTGGATGCCGACAAACTTGGCTGGTCGGCTGCTGGCTTGGGCCAGACCCGAAATGGGCAGTGTCGATGTGTTGGAGGCAAAGGTGCCGCCTGCGACCATCACGGCTTCGGCTTCCTGGGTGACTTGCGCCTTGAGGGCGCGATTTTCAAACACCGCCTCGATGATCAGGTCACAACCCGCCATGTCGGCCACATCGGCCGCGGGGTGAATCAAGCCCAGCAATGCGGCTTGCTGGGCAGCGTCCATGCGGCCCAGTTGCACTTGCTTGTCGGTCAGCTTGCGGCTGTAGTCACGGCCCGCTTGGGCTTTGTCCAGCGTCACATCGCGCAGCACGCTGGCAATGCCCCGCGCCGCATTGGCGTAAGCAATGCCCGCGCCCATCATGCCCGCGCCCAGAATACCGACCTTGGCCGGCTTCCACGGTGGAATGCCCGCGGGGCGTGACTTGCCCGCCTTGATGGCGTTGGTGTTGAAGAAAAACGCGGTGATCATGTTCTTCGCGTTCTGCCCGACCATGAGCTTGGCGAGCTTGCGGCTTTCGATGCGGGTGGCGGTGTCGTAGTCGACCTGAGCGCCTTCGACCATGCATTCCAGAATGGCTTGCACGGCCGGGTACAGGCCGTGGGTTTTGTTGAACATCATGGCGGGCATGACGGCCAGGCCTTGCGCAATCTTGGGGGCGTTGGGTGTGCCGCCGGGCATTTTGTAGTCTTTGCGGTCCCAGGGCTGCAGGGCTTGCGGGTTGGCTTCAATGAAGGCCATGCCCATGGCCAGCAATGAGGCGGCGTCTTTGGCCAGGCCTTGGATCAGCCCCAGCTCGAGCGCTTTTTGCGGGTTGAAGAGCTTGCCCTCCATCAGGTAGGGTTGCGCGCCCATCAGGCCCAGCATGCGGGTCATTTTGGTCACGCCGGTGGCACCGGGCAGCAAGCCCAGCGACACTTCGGGCAGGCCAAGTTGGATCTTGGGGTTGTCCAGTGCGAAGCGGGCATGACCGATCAAGGCCACTTCCCAGCCACCGCCCAAGGCCGCGCCGTTGATCAAACTGACCACCGGTTTGCCCATGCACTCGATGCGGCGAAAGGCTTTTTTCAGCAACTCGATGCCGCTAAAACCGCTGGCGGCGTCTTCGGCGCGCAGCTTGAGAACGCCTTTGAGATCGGCGCCGGCAAAGAAAGTGGTTTTGGCCGAGGTCAGCAGCACGCCCCGCAGTTGCGCCGCATCCGTGCTGAGCTGGTCGGCCAGCGCGATCATGTCGTGCTGCCACTGCGGCTTCATGGTGTTGACGGGCGAGCCCGGCTCGTCAAAGGTGACGGTGGCAATGCCTTGGTCGAGCGAATAGCGAATCGTTTCCATTTTTACACCCGTTCAATGATGGTGGCAATGCCCATGCCGCCGCCCACGCACAGCGTGACCAGACCGCGTTGGAGTTGGCGGCGCTCCAGTTCGTCGAGCAGCGTGCCGATCAGCATCGCGCCGGTGGCGCCTAAGGGGTGGCCCATGGCAATCGAGCCACCGTTGACGTTGACCTTTTCATGCGGCACATGCATCTCGGCCATGAAACGCATGGGCACGATGGCAAAGGCCTCGTTCACTTCAAATAAATCAATGTCATCGATCGTCAAACCGGCTTTGGCCAGGGCTTTGCGCGCTGCGGGCATCGGGCCGGTGAGCATGATGGTCGGGTCAGCGCCCGACAAGGCGGTGGCCACAATGCGCCCGCGTGGCGTCAATCCCAATTCGCGGCCTTTGGCTTCGGAGCCAATCAACACAGCCGCCGCACCGTCCACAATGCCCGAAGAATTGCCGGCCGTGTGCACATGCTGAATGCGCTCGACTTGCGGGTAACGCGACAAGGCCACGGCATCGAAGCCCATGGCGCCCAAATCGGTAAAGGATGCTTTGAGGCCGCCCAGGCCCTCGAGGGTGGTGTTGGGCTTGATGAATTCGTCTTCTTCTAGCACCGGCAAACCGAGATCGTCGGTGACCGCCATGACCGACTGCTTGAAGCGTCCGGCGGCGCGGGCTTCGGTGGCACGGCGTTGCGACTCCAGGGCGTAACGGTCCACATCGTCACGCGTGAAGCCGCCCAAGGTGGCGATCAAGTCGGCGCCAATGCCTTGCGGGGTGAAGCCGGTGTCGCAATTGGTGGCGGGGTCTTGCGCCCACGCGCCGCCGTCGGAGCCCATGGGCACGCGGGACATGCTTTCGACGCCGCCGGCAATCACCAAGTCTTCCCAGCCGCTGGCCACTTTTTGCGCGCCGAGGTTAACGGCTTCCAGCCCCGAAGCGCAAAAGCGGTTGACCTGCACGCCAGAGACCTGAAAGTCCCAACCCGCTTTGAGCAAGGCTGTTTTGGGCAACACAGCACCTTGGTCACCAATCGGAGAGACGCAGCCCATGACCACGTCGTCGACCTGGGCGGAATCAAAATCATGGCGCAAACGCAGTTTTTCGAGCAAGCCGCCGAGCAGATCCACCGGCTTGACCTCGTGCAAGCTGCCGTCTTTTTTGCCTTTGCCGCGGGGGGTGCGCACCGCGTCGAAAATGAACGCTGAAGTCATTCAGATCTCCTGGTATTTGTTGTGATGAAAGGGCCCACACAATGGGTGTTGCCGAGGATTGACAAAGGCATTATCGGCATGCACACTGGACAAAGCAAGTGCTTGGTTGACGCGCAGCACCACCCAACGACCCCTCGGAGACACGCATGCAATGGACCCACGAACACGAAGAACTTCAACGCAATTTGAAACGCTTTATCGATGACGAAATCAATCCCCATGTAGACGAATGGGAGGCGGCTGAAATTTTTCCAGCCCATGAAGTCTTCAAAAAATTGGGCACCTTGGGTTATCTGGGGCTGACCAAACCGCAAGCCTTTGGTGGTGCAGGATTGGACTTCTCGTATGCGGTGGCCATGGCCGAAACGCTGGGCCACATTCAGTGCGGCGGCCTGCCCATGGCCATTGGTGTGCAGACCGACATGGCCACACCGGCCTTGGCCCTTTTTGGTTCAGATGCTTTGCGCCAAGAGTTTCTCGCCCCCGCCATCAGCGGCGACATGGTGGGCTGTATTGGTGTGTCTGAGCCCGGCGCGGGCTCGGATGTGGCATCGGTCAAAACCACCGCCCGCAAAGATGGCGACGACTACATCATCAACGGCGGCAAGATGTGGATCACCAACAGCCTGCAGGCCGATTGGATGTGCCTGTTGGCCAACACCTCAGAAGGCCCGGCGCACAAAAACAAAAGCCTGATCATCGTGCCCATGAACACGCCGGGCATCACGGTAGCCAAAAAAATCCGCAAGATCGGCATGATGTCGAGCGACACCGGTTTGATCCACTTTGACGATGTGCGCGTGCCCCAGCGCAACCGCATTGGCGAAGAAGGTTTGGGCTTCACCTACCAGATGCAGCAGTTTCAGGAGGAGCGCTTGTGGGCTGCGGCCAACGCGATTCAGTCTTTGACCAATTGCATCGAGCAGACCATTGCTTACACCGGCGAGCGCATGGCCTTTGGCAAGTCCATTTTGGACAACCAGACGGTGCATTTCAAAATGGCCGAACTCAAAACCGAAGTCGAATCGCTGCGCGCCCTGACCTACCTGGCGACCGAGTACTTCTTGGCCGGCAAAGACGTGACCGAATGGGCCTCTATGGCCAAGCTCAAAGCGGGTCGCTTGTTGCGCACCGTGCCCGACAGTTGCTTGCAATACTGGGGCGGCATGGGCTTTACCTGGGACAACCTGGTCTCGCGCTTGTACCGCGACGGTCGCCTGGCTTCCATCGGTGGTGGTGCCGATGAAGTCATGCTGGGCATCATCAGCAAGCACATGCATACCTTGCCAAAGAAGCGCTGAGTTGTCGACATTCCGCAGGCATCATGCCTTTGGAAAGAAGGGCATCCCGTGCCACAGCACGGGTCAGCAGATTTAAAAAGGTGCGCAACGTTGACGCGCTAAACACTTGCTTTCTGGGAGACGACGCTGTGTTTAAAAGGGGCCAAAAAAGGTGTTTGCGAATGTGTCATGCCTGCACTCTGCCTGTCCAGGTTTGATGCCCAGCAAGCATAGCCAGATCAGGCACAGCCCCGAGACCCGGACCCGGGGGCACCGGAACACAACCCTCGATGATGGGCAACAAATCCCCCACCACAGCTTCCCGGCCCAGATTGGGATGTGCATCAAACTCGAGCAAGCCTTCACCGCCCACCGCAGCCAGCACCTGCAAAGAGGCCAACAGCGAAACACCACCGCCAAAATAATGAGGGCAGTATCGCTTGCCCGCCGAAACCGCGAGGCGCGCTACCCTGAGATTTCCGCTGACTCCGCCCCACTTGGTGATGTCCGGCTGAATGACTTGCAGAACCGAACTTCCCAAAGCTTGGTCGAACTGTGATCCATGAAAATTTTCTCCACCCGCCAAGGGTGTGCTGCTGACTCTGGCAAGTTCAGCCCAATCCGACGCCGGCGCATCCACACGCAAAGGCTCCTCAAACCATCCCATTTTTAAAGGTGCGACCGCTTCCACAAAAGCGATCGCAGCAGGCAGATCCAAATTCTGATTGGAGTCGCAGGTCAACTCCGCTTTCGGGCCCAGCACCTCGCGCATGGCCTGCAGATTGCGGACATCCAATGCATGGCCAAACCCCGTTTTGAGCTTGAAAGCCCGGAACCCTTCGGCCTGTCGGGCCGCTGCAAAAATTTCCGGTTGATCCGGATTGATGCCGGTGACGTAAACCGGCACCTGTTTGGCACCCCGATCGCTGATCAAGCTGTGCAATGCTTGGTTGGAACGCCGGGCCACCAGATCCCAACAGGCAATATCGAAACCTGCGAGCACCTGCGCAATCGGTCCCACTTCAAGGGTCTGCAAGACCAGGACTTCAAGTTCTTGACTCAGAAGTTGAAACATTTGCTCTGGCGAATCGAAGTGCCTGCCCACCAAGCGCTCACCCAAATCAATGGACAAGCGTGCACGGTGTTCTGCTCCGCTTGCTGGCCAGTTGGCCCAGACTTCACCCCATCCTTCTGCGCCCTGATCATCGACCACCCGAAGCAAAACCAGGGGCCGGTCCCGGAAGGTACCGAAGGCGACTTTGATGGGCATCTTGACGGGAACCCGAATGCAAAAAGCCTCGATAGATACCAGGTTGAAGGACAGCTTAGACATGGTCGGAATCTTTCAAAAAATAGTCAGTTACCGCGAGGACCGCGGAGCGCAAAACGGGGCTCAGGCAAACCACAAACACCCGGGCGTATGGCCATCAGGGCGCCGGCCATCGGATGGGCCTGACGCTCCGCATCGGTCATGTTTTGCGACGTGCTGGTGATGTACAAAATATCCAGATCTGGACCACCAAAAGCACAGCATGTCGGACGGTCCACCGGCAAATTCACGACACGGTCCAAACGGCCATCGGGCGCATAGCGCAAAAGTCGACCGCCATTGAACTCGGCATTCCACAAAAATCCCTCGGCATCCACTGCCGAACCATCTGGAAATGCAGGGGGTGTGCTTTCTGCGAAGACACGTGAAACCCCCATGTGTCCGGTCTTTGGCGTGTAGTCATGCGCGTAAATTTTGTAATGCAAAGAATCGGCGAAATACAGCGTCTCGCCGTCCGGACTGAAAGCCAAGCTGTTGGGTATGCTCACCCCTTGCAAGACAGGTTTGAGCGGGCCTGCGCCTTCAAGACAAAACAGGGTCCCTTCCGGTGCACGTGAAATGTTGTGCATGCTCCCGACCCAGAACCTGCCGCGATCATCGCAACGCCCATCATTGAAGCGATGCCCTTCCCGCATCGGCAGGTTTGACAAAAAGGGCTGCAATTCACCATTTTGCGGATCGAAAAGCGCCATCTGACTGGGCAATGCCACCAACAAACGACCTTCATCAGTCAAAGCAATCGATCCGACCAGATCGGGCATGGTCCACGTATCCACTTGTCCGTTGTCATGGCGCAAGCGACGTATCGCCGGGCGGCGGATGTCAACCCAGTAAAGACAATTCGCGGAACCGTCCCAAAGCGGACATTCCCCCAAAATGTCCGATTGTGTGCCCACACGTTGTAATTCAAGCAAGGCCATGGGATGCACTGGAGCATTTAAATCATTCATGACAAGAATGCTAGAAGGCACCGAATGCAAAGGGAATCAAATTTGCGGCAAACTGACCTTTACCCAAACGCAAGACAAGCCTTGCGTTTGGGTGAAGTGTGTGTTGACCAAGTTTCAATTCCACAGCATTCGCTTGCCCATTAGGATGACCTCACTGATTTCTCAAGGATGAGCCCCATATGACCGCAACCTCTAATCTGGATGCTGCCCGCTCTCTGTTTTCAGACCTGTCGCCCCAAAAGCTTTTTTCACTTGAGGGTCAGTTGGTCCTGATCACGGGTGCGGCTGGCGGCATTGGCGGCGCCCTGGCGCGTGGCTTTGCCGCAGCCGGCGCCAAAATCATCGCCTGCGATCTGCAGCCTCGTATTCACGAATTGGCTGACCAATGGCGCGCCGGCGGGATGGATGTTGAGTCCATGGTTTTTGATGTCACACGTGAAGATGAAATTGCGGATGCGTTTGCTCAAATCGCCAAGCGCCATGGACGGCTGGATGTCCTCGTGAACAATGCGGGTGTCATAGTGCGCACACCCTTTCTTGAGCTGAAACGGGAAGAATGGCAAAAGGTCTTGGACACCGACCTCACCGCGTGTTTTCTCATGGCACAGCATGCAGCGCGCATGATGGTCACGCAGGGGCATGGTCGCATTATTCATTTGAGCTCCATCATGAACCACGTTGCACGACCGAACCTCGTGCCTTACGTGGTTGCAAAAGGCGGTGTGTCGGCTCTTACGCGCGCCATGGCAGCAGACCTGGGGGGAACGGGTGTGACGGTCAACGCCTTGGCACCAGGCTATACACACACTGAATTCAGCCAGGCCAAGGATGTGGAATTCAATGCCTTTGTATCCGGCTGGACGCCTGCTCGGCGCTGGGGTCAGCCCGAAGATTTGTGCGGCGCGGCACTGTTACTGGCCTCTGGTGCCGGTTCATATATCAATGGCCAAACCCTCTATGTGGACGGCGGCTTTCTGGCTGTCACCCGGTAAGACGCAAGGAGTCGACTTGCCCAAGTCATCAGCCATTCTCTTGCTACAGGCCTACCGCCCGATGTGGGTTTCGCTGCGCGCCTTTGCTGGCTTTTTTCTGTTGTGGTGGCTCCTTTACTTATGGAACGGCAATCCTTTGCAACTGCCATCCCCTGTCAAGGTTTTCGAAGCCCTTTGGAAGCTGTTGCGCGAGGGCGAAATTGCAGAGCATGCGTCAGTCAGTACTTTGCGGATGTTGACCGCTTTGTGTTTAGCGATCGCTGTCGCTGTGCCTTTGGGTTTTCTCATGGGCCTGTCCAGACAGGCCCAGCAGTTTATTGAACCTTTGGTCGAAATTCTTCGACCCATATCCGGCATTGCTTGGCTGCCATTGGCACTGTTTATCTTCGGTGTCGGCGACACCTTGCCAGTATTCATCATGTTTTACGTTGGCTTTTTCCCCATATTGCTGAACACCATGGCCGGTGTTAAGCAAACCGACTCCCGGTTATTGGCTGCCGCAAGGACCATGGGCGTGCGACCTTTGCCCTTGTTGCTCTATGTGCTCGTTCCGTCTGCATTGCCCACCATCATGGTGGGCATTCGGCTGGCGTTTGCTGCGAGTTGGGCGGCCATTGTTGCCGCTGAGTTGATCGGCGCCCCCAGCGGATTGGGCTTTGCCATCGAGTGGTACCGGCAACTCTTGATGACGCCCAAAGTCTTTGCCTTCATCCTGGCCATCGGCGTTGTAGGCTACCTGTGTGATGTGGGTTTGCGGGCATTGCAAAAAAGACTGACCCCCTGGGCCGAAGGTTCAGGCGTCGCATCATGAAAAACACGGGCAACGAAAGCAGCACATTTATTATTGTGCGCAACCTGACTTTGCCGGTGCTGCTGATCGTGCTCTGGCAACTGTGGGCCTTGGCTTTACCAACGGGTAGCCCAGCGCCAACGCCCATCAAAGTCGTGCAGACCTTGGGCGAATTGCTGAGCAAAGGCGACTTGGTCTCTGCCACCGTTCAAAGTCTGGGACGTGTATTGACGGGGTTCAGCGTGGCTTCGATGCTGGGCATTGTCTTGGGCTTGATCATGGGCTCAAGTCAGGCCGTGCGAGAAAACCTGGATCCGATCATCGAGAGCTTCAGGCCGATTGCCCCTATGGCCATATTGCCCATCGCCATTTTGTTACTGGGCACAGGGACCCCAACGGCTTTAGCCATTGTGGCTTATGCCTCTTTTTTCCCGGTGGTCGTCAATACCGTGCACGGTGTCAGCCATGTCGATCGCAAGCTGATCTTGGCGGCCCGAACCATGGGCATTTCCAGATTGTCCATCCTGACACGCGTTGTCTTGCCGGGCGCTCTTCCCTCCATTTTGCTGGGTACGCGTCTGGCCATGGGCGTGGCCTGGACGGCCATCATCGCCGCTGAACTCGCCGTCGGAGCGAAGTCCGGCGGTGGTGGTTCTGGTGGGATTGGCCAGATGATGTTTGTTTTTTACGCCTACAACATTGATTTGAATGCGATTGTGGTTTGCATGACCGTTGTCGGCCTGGTCGCGCTGTGTATCGATCAAATTTTCAGAATGCTTGAGAAACGACTGACCCCCTGGAGACAAGAATCATGAGCACCCACGCCGACGCCACAAAACTGCGCCTGACGGGCGTGACAAAAAGCTTCTTCACTCCCAGAACAGGAACCACCACGCTGGCTGTGGCAGAGATGAGCCTGGACATTCAGGGCGGCGAGTTCATTTGCATCGTTGGCCCTTCCGGTTGCGGAAAATCTACCGTGCTGAACATGATTGCCGGACTTGACAGCCCCAGCAGTGGCCGAATCGAGAAGGATGGACAAGGCATCACTGGGCCTGGCGCAGATCGCGGGGTCATGTTTCAGGACTATGCCTTGATGCCATGGCAGAGCGTGGAAGGCAATGTGGGCTTTGGTCTGCGCCACGGCACACCGGGCCAGCATCTCAACGCATCCCAACGCCAGGAGCGCATCGCGCATTACATTGACCTGGTTGGGCTGCGGGGGTCTGAGCATAAATATCCCCACCAGTTATCTGGGGGCATGCGACAACGTGTCGCTTTGGCAAGATTGCTGGCTAACGGTCCGGACATATTGCTCTTGGACGAACCCCTTGGCGCTCTGGACGCGCAGACCCGCCTTATTTTGCAAGCCGAACTGCTTCGCATCTGGGGCGAAACCGCGCCTGTATCTGAACGTAAAACAGCCATTTTTATCACCCACGACATCGAGGAGGCGGTCCTCTTGGCCGACCGCGTGGTTGTCATGAGTACAAATCCAGGCCGAGTTCGCGAAGTTGTCACTGTCGACTTGCCCCGTCCGCGGGCAGGAACGGCACGTACCAATCCAAAGTTTGGATTGTTTGTCGAGCATATCTGGTCATTGATCCGCGACGAAGCCTATCGCGCCATCGGAGGCGCCGCTTCAGCAGACCCTGCATCCCACCAAGCCACACACTGAGTGGCACTTTTTTATTTCAACACAGGAGACATTCATGAAAGCAACTTTACGCCCCACTTCACGCCGAAACCTGGTTCTGGCTACCGCTGCTGCTGCGGGTATTTCAGTGACCCCCAGCTTTTTACATGCGCAGACTGCCCGCAAGGCGCTGAAAATTTCGATCGGCCGCATCCCATGGGCAGCCGGAAATTCGCCCATGAGCCAATACCTGATCAATAACAAGCTCATGGAAAAGCGCGCCGCTGAATTGGGCTACGACCTGACGATCGACTGGCGTGAATATCCCACCGCTTTACCGATGGTGGAAGCCATGGTGGGCAACAACCTGGATATCGGCATGTGGGGCAACACACCCATTACCCGTGGAATTTCAACCGGACTGCCGATCAGCCTGTTGTGCGTTGGCGAAGGCCACCTGCGCTTTTTGATCACCACCCGCAAGGGCTCCCCGATTCGCAACTTGCAGGACCTCAAAGGTAAAACCGTCGGTGTGTCATTGGGCGGCGACCCGCAAAGCGCGTTGTTTCAAATGTTGATGTTTGAACTGGGTGTGCAGGACATCAAGGACACTGGCATCAAATTTGTGAATATGCCTACGCATGCCCAAGCGGCTTCGGTGCCCACCGGTGTGGATGCCACGTGCACCATTTACCCGGCCTATCTGGCCGCACAGGCTTCCGGCACGGTGGCCATTGCCAACTCGTTCGGCTTCACGGAAGAGTACTACGAAGGCCCCGCAGGCAAGGGCGCCGGAATCTTGCTGCCCAGCGTCAAAAAGTCACCTTTCTTCCCGGATGGCTACTATCTGCACCGCTCTTTCTGGATCGGACGCAACGGCCTGATTGAACAACATCCGCAAGTTGTTGTCGCATTTTTGATTGCACAGCAAGAAGCCGTTGCCGCTTTGACCGCCATGGATGCCGGCGCAGTCTCGCAGTTGGTCAAAGACTACTGGAAGCTTGACGCTGCACAAGGCGCCAAGGTCGTCAAAGACGACGTCCTTTTTTCTCGCGGTTGGTCATGGCCCACTGAAAACGACGCACGCGCTATTTTGGAGACCTCCAAATTCATGGCGGGTAACAAAGTCATTGAAAAGCCCCTGCAGTGGTCACAAATCAAAGACGCTTTCTCCAGAACTGCGCCCCTGATCCGTCAGGCCTACGAGCGCCTGGGCTCCAAGCCCAACGCGACTGAATTCACGCGCACCGATGTTGCCGATCTGCGGGGCCGTCCAGTCTGGGAAATGGACAAATGGACCAATCAAAACTAAATCACAATTACTGAAACTGGAGTTAATCTATGCAAGTCGGATTTGTCGGATTGGGTGTGATGGGTGCGCCCATGGCCTTGAATATTTTGAAGGGGGGTCATGAACTCACCGTTTATGACACAAGCCCTGAAGCGGTGGCACGCCTGGTTCAAGCCGGTGCTAAGGCTGCGGGCTCGGCACGCGAAGTCGGGGCGGCCAGCGAGATCGTGGTCACCATGCTGCCTGAGCCGCAACATGTTGAACACGTCGTGTTAGGTCCCGACGGCTTGGCCGAAGGCCTGCCTGCTGGGGGCATTGTGATTGAGATGAGCACCATCGATCCAAACACCTCACGGCGTGTCGGTGATGCGCTGCGCCAACGTGGCATGGAGTTGGTGGATTCACCCGTAGGCAAAACCAGCGAACATGCCGCCACCGGCACATTGACCCTGATGGTGGGTGGCAACCGCGAGGCCATCGAAAGGGCCACGCCGGTTTTGAACTGCATGGGCACGGACACCTATTACTGCGGTGGACCGGGCACCGGCCACGCCATGAAAATGACCAACAACCTGCTGGCCACCACCATCATGATTGCCAACACCGAGGCCTTGGCCATTGGCGCCAAAAACGGCTTGACGCTGGAGTTGATGCAGGAAGTCATGCGCACCACCATGGCCTGGAACCAACAACTGGCCGTGGCCATGCCGAAAAAAGCTTTCCTGGGTGATGACAGCCCTGGTTTCGCAATCCGGCTGGCGTGCAAAGACGTCCGCTTAGCCTGCGAAGC
>Ga0209598_10001629_pt1 | contig 18263 bp, 17 predicted proteins | sample M_140807_EF_Meta_FD_187317 | JGI IMG/M metagenome (GOLD analysis project Ga0209598, IMG submission 187317) | Freshwater microbial communities from Lake Montjoie, Canada to study carbon cycling - M_140807_EF_MetaG (SPAdes) (version 2) | ecosystem: Environmental > Aquatic > Freshwater > Lake...
GACGACGCGAAATAGACGATCGAAATGACCAAGGTTTTTAAGCATATTGAGGATAAGCATATTGAGGGAGAATGAATCCCAACTTGCGCTACTTGTCGGCCCGCCGCAATAAAAATTTCTCCCTAAAAAACCACCACAAAAATGAACAGTCAGCGCGGCAGCGCGATCGTTCATTCCAGGTAGGGACGCCGCGCCGTCGCCGTCCAATTTTCGCAGTAGCGCTAGGTGCTTGAGTTGGGATTAGAGGGTTTCCGGAGCGTTGAGCAACTCGGCGATGCGCTTGAGGAGGCGGCCGGCGGCGCCGCCGTCGAGGACGCGGTGGTCGAAGCTAAGGGTGAACATGGCTTCCACGACGGGAACGAATTCTTCGAGTTGGGGATTCCAGTTTGGAACGGTCTGGCCTGCTCCCATGCCAAGGAGGACGGTTTGCTCAGGGAGAGGGATGGGAGTGGCGAGGGTGAGGCCGAAGGTGCCGTAGTTGGTGATCGTGGCGATGGATCCGCCCGTGTCGGCGGCGGGAAGGCGGCGTTGGCGCGCGAGTTCCACAAGGCGGTTGTAGCGCGAAACGAGATCGTCGAGAGGAAATTGGTCGGCGTTGCGAATGACGGGAACGAGCACGCCATCGTCTGCTTCGACGGCGAATCCGATATCCACCGAAGGCGGGTGCACGATGCTTTCGCCCACAAGGCGTCCGGCGGGAGCGCTGTTTTCGCCGAGGGCAACGGCGAGAGCGCGAAGTGCGTAGAGCGCGGGGCCGGGCTTGGAGGGATGCGATTTGCGATGGGCGAGGAGCTTGTCGAGCTGGATGGGAATGCCGACTGTGGCGAGCGGGCGCGACCAACTGCGGATCATGGCGTCGGCCACGGCTTTCCGCATCGGTGAGGCGGGAGTGATTTTGTTATTTTCGATGCTCCCCAGGAAGCGCTCGAGGTCCTCGATGGTGACGCGTCCACCGGCGCCACTGCCGGCGATGCCCGCGAGATCGGCTGCGCGGAGGCCGAGCTCCGACATGCGGGCCTTCATGCGGGGCGAGAGGTAGGTGACTCCTCCGGCGTGGGCAGGAACGGGCAATCCACCAGGCACGGTGGGTTCGACTTTTTGCGGAGCGGGCGGCGTATCGGAACGCTTCTTTGCGGGCTTGCGAGAGGTTTTTTCCGGTTCATCCAACCCCAGGCGCTTGGCTTCCTCGGCGCTGACTTCGATCTGACCGAGAATCGCCCCTACCGGGTAGCTCGTGCCGTTTTCGGCCAGCAATTCCGTGATCACTCCCGAGCAGGGCGCGGTGACCGCCATCATGGCCTTGTTTGTCTCGACCTCGATGAGATCGGCATCAGCTTGGATGCTGTCACCTTCTTTGAAGAGGAGGCGAACGATGGTCGCCTCGGCGATAGATTCGCCGAGTTGGGGCATTTTAATGGGAACGAGAGCCATGGTGGATCAGAGATGAAGGAGGCGCCGGGCTGCGGCGGCAATGGTGGATGCTGTGGGGCGGTGTGCCGCCCAAAGGTCGGGATGATAGGGAACTGGCGTGTCTTTGGCGTTGACCCGCATGGGTGCGGCGTCAAGCAGGCCGAAGCCTTCGGTGGCGACGCGGGCGAGAACTTCGGCTGTGACACCGCCCCAGGGCCACTCTTCGCTGACGCAGAGCAGGCGGCCGGTGCGGGCCACTGAGGCAAGAATGGTGTCCGTATCCAGCGGCTTCACGCTGCGGAGATCGACGACCTCGATTTCATATCCGTCCTCGAGAAGTTCCTGCGCGGCAGCGAGGGATTCGTGGAGCATGGCACCATGGGTCACAATAGTGGCATCGCGACCGGCGCGGGCGATACGGGCCTTGCCGATCGGCAGGGCTGTCTCGGGGAGGGAATCCGCTTTAAGATGGTAATAGAGAAACTTGTGCTCACAGAAGATAACCGGATCGTCGATATTCACGGCTTCGAGCAGCATCGTGTAGGCATCTTCGACAGTCGCGGGTGTGACGACCACCAAACCAGGCCAGTGGGCATAGATGGCTTCCAGGCTCTGACTATGGAAAGGCCCGCCGCCGGATGTGCCACCCGAGGGGAGGCGCACCACGATGGGACAGGGGACACTGGTGCGATAGAAAAGCGTGGCAGCGTGGTTGACGATCTGGTTGAGGCCGCAGGTCGAGAAGTCGGCGAACTGCATCTCGACAATCGGCCGGGCGCCTTCAATGGCGGCGCCGATCGCCATGCCCACGATGGCGTCCTCGCTTATCGGGGCGTCCAGCACGCGTCCGGGGAATTCAGCGGAAAGATTTTTCGTCGCTTTGAATGCGCCCCCGAAACTCCCGATGTCCTGCCCGTAGAGAAAAACGCGCGGGTCGGTCGCGAGGGCCTTTTGCTGAGCGAGGCGGATGGCTTCGAGATAGGTGATCATGAGGCGGCGTATTGTTCCCGGTATTCAGGCCTGGAGAGAGCGGCCCAGTCGTCCTCGCTCGGATCTGGCAAGGGTTCGCGGCGGACGCGGTCGGCAGTGGCATTGATCTCGGACTCGGTCTCGCGCCTCCAGGCTGAGACTTCATCAGCCGAGTGCCAGCCTTGGTCTATGATGTGCTTTCCCGCGAGCAGCACACAATCCGAACCGACCGTGGATTTTTTCAACTCTGGATCGAGATAGGCAAAGTCGTCATGCTCTCCGTGGCCTACGAGGCGCAGCAAGTCGGCAACGACCAACTGGGGGCCGCCTCCTTCGCGTGCGGCGTGAATGGCGTTGCGCAGGGTCTGGAGGCAATCCATCAGGCTTGTGCCATCGGCCTTGTGCGCGCCGACTCCATAGCCTGCGGCTTTGTCCAGAAGGTCGGCGCAGGCGTATTGGCGGGAGTTCGGCGTGGAGTAGGCGTATTGGTTATTCGCGACAACCACGATGAGCGGCAACTTGTCCACAGCGGCGGCATTGAGCCCTTCGTGGAACGCGCCGGTGGATGTCCCTCCATCGCCTATGCAGGTGGCCCCCGCGACGCCCTGCTCGCCTTTGAGACGGCGCGCGAGAAGTGCTCCCGCCACGCTGGGGATCATGGCTCCAAGGTGACTGATCATGGCGTAGTAGCCATCACGGGGACGGCCGCGATGGATGTTCCCGTCCCGGCCACGCATGGAGCCGAGCTGAGATCCCAGGTAGGTGCGAAGTGTGTCTAGAACCGTGTCGCCGAATGCGAGGCGTCCAGCTTGATCTCGGATGAGCGGGGCAAAAATATCACCCCGCCGGAGTTGGATGCCCACGGAAACGCTGAGCGCCTCTTGGCCGCGGCCGAGGAACACGCCGCCCTTGATCATGCCGGCACGATAAAGGCCCGCGAGTTTTTCCTCCAACACCCGCGAGGTGAGCATGACGCGGTAGGCTTTGATGAAATCGGACTGGGTAACCGGCGCGATCTTTTTGGACATTGAATTTATTCTATACGGGTAAGCTGCTATCTGCTGCAAAGCATTCCTTCGTGAACTGCCAGCAAAACTTTGGAGATGCTCCAAAAGCAGGTCGCGTCTCGGAGAGGGTTTTCGAGGAAAGGCAGGATACGAGTTATTTTGCTGGAGGCATGATCTGAATGGAGAGAGGGGTTGCTGTATCAAGGTGGACTTCCCTCTGCGGGAGCGCGAGGAGTATGCCCTCGGCTTGAAACGCCTCGTAGATTGCCAAACGGAGTTCACCAGGCACCGCATTGACCGTGCGAGAGTTGGTTTTATCGATCCAGTAAAAGACAGAGAGGATCAGCGAGTCTCGCTGAAAATCCTGAAGAAATACCTCCACATTTCGATCTTTGAGAACTTCCTCGTGGGCGGTAACGATTTCTTGAACAATACGGATGGCCTTCTGCACCGGTGCACCATGAGCGATTCCAATACGAAAATCTTGTCGTGCATGGCGGTTGCTTAGTGTCCAATTCACAACCGTATTCTGCAGGATCACGCTATTTGGAATAAGAATTTCCACACCGTCGATCCGGCGGAGTTGGCAGCACCGGGTTCCAATGGCGGTTACTAAGCCGGAGAATGTCTCGACTTCAATGATATCCCCAATCCGTATTGGGCGTTCGAAGAGAAGAATGATACCGCTGATGAGATTGTTCACCAGTTGCTGGGCTCCAAATCCCACAGCGATGGCGGCACCGCCGCCAAGCAGGGCGAAGATCGTAAGAGGAATCTTCACGAGAGCTAATGCAATGAGAGAAATGAATCCCAAAAGTAAAATATGGGTAAATTTCTGGACTATGGCGCCGGTGGTGGCATCCAGGCTGAAGCGTTGGCTGAGTCGCACACGCAGCCAATGGCTGAAGGCGGAAGAGGCAAGTCCACCTGTAAGAAGAATGGCAAATGCGATCAGCAACATCCCGAGAGTCACGGAACTCGGACGCTGAACGACCTGGCCGTTGACAAAAACCGAGTCGTTGAGGGTGAAAATCTCGGTATTCCAGAAATTGTGCGCCTGCGTGGTGAGGGAGGTGGCTGCTGCGTCCATTTTTTCTCCAAGCCCGAGGCTTTTACGTTTGGAGCTTATATCCGCAGCGGTGAGCTTGATCAGCCCCAAGAGTGAGGAAAATCCGTTTTCCCATTCCGAGAGGACGGCTTCCTCTTGCTTGAATGCTTTGTCCACCGCGTCAGCGAGGTTTGGTTTGGTCTTCGGGTCATTCGCCTGGAGGGCAAGCGAGGCCTTGCGCCAGCGATCTTGGAGTTTGGAGCGAAGGCCGATGATCAGCGGTTGCCATGCCTGCACATCCTGCGATTTGTCATTCAGGACTTGGGCGATCTCCTCGATGGATACCGCATTATTTGTGTTCCAGATGTCATGCCGGGATTGCCAGACCTGACCGGTGATCATGAGTCCGATGCGGTGGTATTCGAAGATTTGGAGCTGGTTTTCCATGCTTTCCGCGAGCAGGTTGACGACCTCCTTGTTGCTCTGGGCTGGATTTTCGGAGGCAAGTTTTTTGACTTGTTGCCCGACCTTAGCCACAGAATCGGTGAACTTGTCCTCGGCCTTCTGAACGTCTGCCAGTTTGGCTTGAAGAAGGCTCTCTGGGAAAGACACACGCCCTTCCAGGCTTGAAATATTCAACTTCGCAAGCTGTATGAGAGCCTGCTGCAAGTCGACGTCTGCCTGCCAGCTTCGCTTGTCGGATCGGAGGGAATGCTCAGCAAGATTGGCCTCCACGCGTGTGCGCTGGAGTTCAAGAACCCAAGCGCCATGTGAAGACACAGCGGGTCCCGCCGCTTCGAGGGTCTGGAGTTTTTGCTGCTGGTTTTTCAGCGTCTCAAAAGCAGTGCTCTCCTGCGCAGCGCGTGTGGAGCCGATTTTATTGAGCGCTTCCAGCCAATCCTCAGCCTGCCATTCATTGACCCTCGCCGTGTCGAAAAGAAGGAGCCCGCTTTCCGGCGTGATCTCTGGCGGCTTGAAGTCGGAGATGGCTTGCCGCACCTCGGAGGCTTGCTTTTCCAGAGCCATTGCTGCGGTGCCCCATTCTTCGGTCAGGGTCTGGGCTTCGACAAGTTTGGTGAGTAGGTGGATGTATTCCCGATATTCCTCGGGCGTCGCGGGCTCTTGTTTCTGGAACTCCTCCAGCCCGGCTTGGCGGGCTGCATCCAGAAGCTGATGATAGTCCTTGTCAACGGCTGGTGTTGGAGTGGGGGTCGGCTCTTGGGAAGGCGCCTGGAGAATAAATGCGAAAAAAATGCCGAGTGTTGCTTTTAAAAAAATGTTCATTTTTGGCTGTGATTCCTGTTGCCACGCAAAGAATCGGCGTTAGGATACACACCCTTTTCCAAAATGAAGCCAGAAATTCATCCAGACTATCAAGAGACCGTGATCGTGTGCGCTTGCGGCACCACATACCAAACACGCTCCACTCGGCAGAACATCAAGCTCGGCATCTGCGCCGCCTGCCATCCCTTCTTCACCGGTGAGCAGAAATTTGTCGATACGGCAGGCCGCGTTGATAAATTCAAGCAGCGCTATGGCACGGTTCGCGTTGCACGCGCCGTTAAGAAGCCTTAGTCAGACTCTCTCTCTTTTCTAAAACGGTAAACGGGTTCAAGGCCTGTTTACCGTTTTTATTTCATCATGGACTTTGAACCTCTCATCGAGCGCAAGCGCCGCCGCTTCGAAGAACTGGAAAGCGAAATCTCCTCGCCCGGCCTCTTCGACAATGCTGCGCATGCTAGGGAGGTGCTGCGCGAGCATGGTTCCACAAAAGAGCTGCTCGAATCTTGGGAAAAGCTCACCCGCGCCCGCCGCGAGCTGGTTGAAAACCGGGAACTGGCGGCAGGCGAGGACAAGGAAATGGCTGCCATGGCCCGCGAGGAGATCGAACGCATCGAGCCTGAGATTCCACTCTTTGAGCGTGCCGTTCAGGTGGCGCTTCTCCCTCCCGAGCCGGATGAGGATCGCGATGCCATTGTGGAAATCCGCGCCGGCACCGGAGGCACAGAGGCTGCTCTTTTCGCAGCCGACTTGCATCGTATGTATTGCCGCTACGCCGACACTTTAGGACTCAAGATCGAGGAACTCGAATCCAGCCCGGCCGATCTGGGCGGCCTGCGCGAGGTTATTTTCCGTATTTCCGGCACGTCTGTATTCCGCCGCTTCCGCTACGAGAGCGGCGTGCACCGCGTGCAGCGAGTGCCTGCCACCGAGGCGCAGGGACGCATCCACACCTCCACCGCCACAGTTGCCGTTCTTCCCGAGGCCGAGGAGGTGGATATCGAAATCAAACCCGAGGACTTGCGCATCGAGGTCTGCCGCGCCGGCGGACCAGGTGGCCAAGGAGTGAACACCACAGACTCCGCTGTGCAAGTCATGCACATCCCGACTGGAAGGATCGTTCGTTGCCAAGACGGGCGCAGCCAGCAGAAGAACAAGGAGGCTGCGATCAAAATCATGCGCTCCAGGCTCCTCGAGGACAAACGCCGCGAGGAGGAGGAAAAATACTCCGCGCACAGGCGCAGCCTCATCGGCGGCGGGGGACGCGAGGAAAAAATCCGCACCTACAATTTCGCCGAGAACCGCGTCACCGACCACCGCATCAAGCTCTCGCTCTACTCGCTCGACCGCTTTCTCGAAGGCGACATCGGCGGTCTCGTCGAAGCCCTTCAGATCAGCGACATCGAACAACGCTTGAAGGATTCCGGCATCGCCTGATGCTTTCGGCCCGCAGCATTTTTTGGCGGAGTTTTTGAAATAATTATCTTGTGGCCTCACGGGGCATTATCCAGATTGCCACTGCTTCAGGCGGTTTATGAACACCAATCCAGCTAATCCCACCGACCTGTCCGGCTTGGAAATGGACTTGCTCCAATCCTTCCAGCCTTCATGGGTCAAGGACTCCACTCCATCCAGTAAAATCTCCCTCACCTCCACGCACGGTGATGAGGACAACTCCGGCAACCGGCGCTCGGGCTTCGACCGCGACGAAGGAGATTCCCGCTGGGATCGCAAACGGCCAAAAGGCGACCGCGTCGGCCGCAGACCATCTGGTGAGCATTCCGACAAATCGCGCAATCGCTCCTTCGGTGACAAGCGCCCTGCCGGAAAAAGCAGCGGCCCGCGCCGTGATGAGCGCCAAAGTGGTGGTCGCCGCGAAAGCGAACCCATTCAGCGTCCCGTTCTTCTTGAGGGCTGGGAAATCAAATTTGTCCCCGAACCACGCGGCGTTGATGGTCTGCTCAAGCAGATCAAATCGACTGCCAAGACATATTCCCTTTTTGAGTTGGCCCGCCTGGTCCTCGAAAAATCTGCCCGCTACCTTGTGGAGTTTCAACGCACATCCGGCCCGTCACTTTTTCAAGTTGTGGCGGATGGTTCGCTTTGGTTCAACGAAGGCGACGCCGCATCGCGGATTCTTGCGACACAATTGGATAAATTTTACCGCCTTGAGAGTATCGCCGTGGAGCCGCCAAAAGGAGCCTCCCCGATCATTGCCCAGTGCGGCATGAGCGGTGTTCTTCTCGGACCGCCCAACCTCCACGACTACCAGCTTAAGGTTCAAAAATTGCATGCCGAACGCTTCGGCAATATGGCGTTCGATATTTACAAAGCCCGCATCCGCATGGTCCGCGATGAGGAATCCATCCAAAAATGGCGCGACGAACAAAGCTCGCAGAATGTCTATTTTCCACTCGAAGCCCCCGAAGGCACCGAGCCTGCGCCACTCAAGAACCTTGCAGAAGTAGCCGAGCATTTTCAAAAAAATCACGCCGCCGCCGCGATTATCAATCCTGGCGATCACTTCACCGTCGCAGGCTCTGCGCCGGTCAACGATTCCGCGCCAGCCGTTATTGAGTTCACCCGCCGTGAACTCGACAACCTCATCCGGTTCCCGCTTCCGCTTGCTAATACCCTCGGCCAGAAACTTGCCGGCGGCGGGTTGCAGATTTTTAAAGCCCACGAAAACATCACTTATGTCTCCGTGGCCAGGCCCAAGATGCTCGACCGCCAGACAAATCCTGTCTCCGAGAGTCTCGCCGCCATTCTCGACTATCTCGAATCAAACGCTGGGAAACCTCGGGCGGAACAATGGAAGGCCCTGCTCGCGCTACCTACCCTGCCATCGGATCCTGCACTCCGGGAGTCGGCCCTGCTCCGAGATTTCCATTGGCTGCTGCTCCAAGGCCATGTCATCGACTTCGCCTCCAAGGGGCTTGAAATTCCGCGCCGACCTTCAGCGCGCCCCCCGCAAGAAAAACAGGGAAAACCCCAAGGCAACCGCCCTCCACGCCCCAATCCCGCGCCCAAAGCCTCCATACAAGCGCCGGTTGTGTCTCAAACACTCAAGCCGAAGCCCGAGCCAACCGCTGAGGTTTCCGCACCCGATGCCGATTTTGCCGGGCTGAAGCCGGATGCTGCCGAACCTCTGCCAGCTGAACAGGAGCGTTTGCCTCAAGTCGACGATGTTTTGCCTGAAACCGCAGAGTCTTTGCCACAGAGGAATGCCATTTTGTCCGGAGAAATCGACCCCGCCACAGAGGCTACCGAGCCTCTGCCCGTAGCAGTTGAGACGCCGGCCGAGGCGGGCGATTTTTTGGTCGCTGCGGATTCCGCAGCTCAAGACAAGCCCACGCTCGAAGGTGGCGAATCCGTTTAGGACTCCATCGAAAGCCAAGTTACCAAGCCGCTCGCGTGACCCACTGCCAGAAGCGGTTTGCTGGGATGCCACGCCAGAGCGCTGATGCCTGTGCCAAGTCTGGCGCGCTTGCGTCGGAATTGGCCCTTCTCAAAAGTCACCACGAGCAGCGTTCCCTCGCCATCGCCTGTCGCAAGTTGGCCGGTGGCCGGTGAGAAATCCAGCGCCAGCACTTCACTTTCGCTGCCATCGACCTCAATTGGTCGGGCTCCATCCGGACCTTTTGCAGACGCGCACGGCCACACCGTCACGACCGGACTGCCAGCTGTGGCGAGGCGTTTTCCATCAGCCGAAAAAGCCAGTGCGCGCACCTTGGATTCAAAACCCTCCATGTTGAGCGGATTATCCTTCGGGATATCGTAAACATGCACGCTCGCGGTCTGGTCTGCCGTGGCCAGCCAGCGTCCGTCATTGCTCCATCGCACCTGTAGGCTCGCTCCGCCCCAATCAAATCGGGCGAAAGGCTCTTTTTCACCAAGCCGCCAAAGCAGCGCCCCACCCGCGCCCGCCGTGGCGATTTCGGTGGGCGACTTGGGATTCCATGCGAAATCCGACACCACGGCCGGCAAGTCGCGCAGGCTTTTTTCATCACTCCCTGCCGCGTCGAAAATGTGCAGCGCCTTGCCTTGGCCAGCCGCGAGGAGCGCCCCATCAGGACTCGTCCGCACATGCTCGATCATCCCCCGGCCGGGCTTCCACTCCCGCGAGCCGCAGCGGATTTTTCCATCGAATCCGCAAGTCGCAGGCTCTCCGACGAACCAGTCCGAGCTTCCATTCCCCATGCCGTGGCCTGGGAGTTCTTCAAGAAGCGACGCGTTTTCGTCTGCCACCAGCACAGGACCAGTCGTGGGAGTCACGAGCAATCGCGTCCCATCGGGATTCCATTTCAGGCCGAGGATGTGATCCCCCGCAGTGATCGAGCCGGGGCTTTTCAAGCGAGGCAGGAGCGGAATCCGCTGGTGAGAGCTTCGCGGTCGAGTTTGCGGCCGATGAAAACCAGGCTGTTCTTACGTGGGCGTCCTGCCCACGGACCGCCGCTCGCGGCATCGATGAGCATGTGCACGCCTTGGAAAACCACGCGGTCGGCCTGGCCCTTCACGGCGAAAACTCCCTTCATGCGGAAAATGTCCTGCCCTTGGTCGCGAACGAGCTTCGAAATCCAGTCGTTGAGTTTTTTGCCATCGCACTCCCCCTCGGCCTCGATGCCCACGCTCGAGATATCCGAGTGGTGATGGTGGTGGTGTCCATGAGCGTCCAAAAAGTGGGGATTGAGTTCCGTGGCGCGGTCGAGGTTGAAGCCGCCCACTTCGAGCACTTTTTTGATGTCGATCTCCGCGCGCGTCGTGCGGTGGATGACAGCCAGGGCATTGATGGCGCGGATGCGCTGCTCGGTTTCCTCCAGCTCTTCGGAAGTCGAGAGGTCGGATTTGTTCAGGAGAATCACATCGGCAAAAGCCACCTGCTCCTCGGCCTCGTGCGTCTCATCGACATGTCGCGAGAAATGGTGCGCGTCCACCACGGTCACCACGCCATTCACCACCGTCTGCTCCCGCAATTCCTCATCCACAAAAAATGTCTGCACCACCGGCCCCGGATCAGCCAGACCGGTCGTCTCAATCAGGATGTGGTCGAACTTGTCGCGGCGCTTCATGAGGTTCCCCAGAATGCGGATCAAATCTCCGCGCACCGTGCAGCAGATGCACCCGTTGTTCATTTCAAACAACTCCTCTTCGGCGTTGATGACCAACTCATGGTCGATGCCAATCTCGCCAAATTCATTTTCGATCACCGCAATCCGTAGCCCGTGGTTCTCCCCGAGAATGCGGTTCAACAGCGTGGTTTTTCCGGCTCCGAGGAAGCCAGTCAGAATGGTGACAGGTATGCGAGACATCCAGCGAGTAAACAGGAAAAGCTGAAATCCTGAAAAGACTCTTTTCAAGGGCAGGGTCCGTCGACCCCACCCCACGCGAGGTTACGAAATTGTAACCATCATTCCCTTTGCAGTGGATGGATTTTTTAAGAACTCAGCGCCTGCGAATCAAAAAAACAATTCTGATTTGCCAATTTCCACACCATGAAAAAAACAACCATCTTTAAGTTTCTCGCCGCATGCGCGGTTTTATCATCTGAGGCCTCCTATGCGCAGATGAGCCTCTTGAGCAACTTCAGTGCGAACTACGGAAACGGCACAAGTGCTGGCGAAATCGCGGGCTTCGACAAGGTGTCAAAAAACCTCTTTGTTACGAGTTCCAGTTCTGCTGCCTACCAGATCAATATTTTTGATCTTTCGAATCCTTCCAGCTCAGTCGGCGTTGGAGCGATCGATTTCTCATTATCTTTCGGAAGCAAGGCGAACATGAGCGCTCTCAGCAGCGTTGCAATCAACTCCGCCAAGGGATTTGGTGTCGCCTCTTTGATTCCCACGGCCAATACCACCACGCTCGGTAAAGTGGGTTTCTTCAATCTTTCAACCGGAACTTCCTTGGGAACGATCGACGTAGGATATCACCCGGACAGTGTTTCTTTTTCGCCTGATGGATCAAAGCTCATTGTCGTGAATGAAGGGGAATTCAATGCTTCCAGCGCCACGAATGCTCCGGGCTCGATTTCTGTGATTGATGTGTCGGGCATTAACAGCGGCAACCTTGCCAACCTTGTGTCTCTCACGCCTGTCACTAAAGATTTTTCCTCCGGCAATCTTGCCTCCGGAGTCTCTCTGAGCGGCATTCGCAATTCGAATGTCGCGGCCATTGGCACCAGTGGGACCTTCATTGCCTCGGTTCCTGATTTTACTCAAGCCGCAAACCAAAATCCGAACGCCATCGAGCCAGAGTATGCCTCGGTGATTGGAGATAAAGTTTATGTATCTCTTCAGGATAATAACGCGGTCGGTGAATACGATCTCACGCAGAACTTGTGGACCAAGATAACAAATCTGGGGACGATCACTCAAACAATCGACGCCTCAGATACAGGTTCAACCATATCCATTACGCAAACGGTTAAAGGCATGCCTATGCCGGATACGGTCGCCACTTACTCAAAAAACGGAAAAACCTATGTCGTTACTGCAAATGAAGGCGATGCACGCGTGGATGATCGCGATATTAGCCGATTTGGTGACATAGCCGGCAGCGATAGCATGAACACGATCCTCGATAGCAATTACCCAACCAGCAATACGGGTGTTCGAGCCGACGCTCAGCTTGGCCGTCTAAATGTTTCCCGCATTGATGGCGACACGGATGGCAATGGTAAAATTGATGAAATCAGGATGATCGGAACCCGAAGCTTCACCATTTGGGAGGTCACCGGCGCTGGGTTGCAACAAGTCTATGACTCGGGCAGTTATTTTGAAACATACATCCGCGATAACGATGCTTCTGGCTGGGTGGACGGCCGAAGCGATGACAAGGGTCCCGAACCAGAAGGCCTGACTTTGGGTGAAATAGATGGCAAGACATTTGCATTCATCGGTATGGAGCGAAATAATGGTATCTTCATGTTCGATATCACTGATCCGAATGCTCCATCGTTTTTTGGCTACACCCGCACATCGGATGGATCCAACACGCCACTGCGTCCAGAGGGAATGAGCTTCATTTCAGCTGCCGATAGTCCGAATGGACAAAATCTTCTTATTGTTGGCTACGAAGGTGATGGGACAACGGCCAGTGAGCGCATAGGCGTGTATTCCGTCGTTCCCGAGCCGCAGACATACGTTCTCATAGGCATCGGGGCCGCCTTCCTCCTCTGGCGCGTGCGCCGTCGGGCCTGAGTGTTCCAAGCAGCGCCGCGTGAAAGACTGCGGCGCCAGAACGCGAAGTGCCAGTTAGCGCGATTTCTCTAATTCGTAGACCCCAGGCTGCTCTTGGGTGCGCCCGTCAAAATCGGGATTTTTAAAGCTAGGGCATGGGCCCCGATGAAAAAATCCGCCAGAGGGGCCGTTTTTGTTCCGCCTCTTTCTCGATAAACTCGGAAGGCCTGGGCGGTTAAAAAAAGGGCTTCTTTGGACATTTCCTTAAAATCTAAACCAAGGACCTTCACCGCCGTGTCAACCTGCTCGACATCGGCGGCCGTGTAGCAGAGTTCCGTATAATACCAAAAGCTGAATGCTTTTGGACTTACTGTAGCGGCGGTCTATGACCGCCGATGGTTAACGACTCCGGTGCTCCTAGAGACGCCGCTTCAAGTTAAAACGGCGCGCTAAATTTCAAAACCTAATAGATACTGGTATAAATGATCGGATTGGTCATGTTGGGTGCGCCACGCGACCGACTTCTCGTTGCACAACGCCCCTCGATTACAACTCCGTGCGGCATCGACATTCTCCACCTTGCGATTTGTAGTGCATTCTTGCATAGACTAAATCGATGCCCGCTACATACAACATCAAGGAAGCTCAGGCCAATCTCACCAAGCTCTGCCGCTCCGGCAGGAAGTTTGTGATCTCCAATCGCAATCGTCCGGTTGTTGTCGCCCTGCCCGTCGAGGATTTCGAGGCTCTTTTGGAAACGCTGGATGTTCTTGAGGATTCCGCTGCGATGAAGGCGGTGCGTGCAGTGAAGGCTGGAACGGCGAAATACCGCGATCTCGATCTCTCGGATGAAAATTTCGGCCTCTGAGCAAGTTTCGACTTGGCTCTGCGCGTTGCCAAGGCAAAGCAAAAGACGAGTGAGCGCTATTCCCCGCGTCCGCTGAAGTCTACTTTCGGATAAGTCTGTAGGTAGGCGGCGACTTCGTTTGTGAAGATGTTGCCGAACTCGGCGAGTTTCTTTTCACCCATGCCGCCGATCACGCGCAGGGCGTCGATGTGGGTCGGGTATTCGCGGGCCATCTGGCGGAGAGTGTTGTCGCCAAAGATCACATAGGCAGGCACGCCGCGCTCGTCGGCGAGGCGTTTGCGGAGTTTGCGCAGGCGGTCGAAGAGCGTCTCGTCGCACTCGATTTCGCCGGTGCGCGGAACGCTGATTTTTTTCAGCTCCACCGGTTTTGAGAGCATGATGACGCGGCGGGATTTCAAGGCGTCGAGTCCTAGATCGGTGAGGGCGATGGTGGGAAATTGTCCGGCGTCCTGCGCGAGGTAGCCGAGGCGCAGAAGGTCGCGCCCGATCGCGCTCCACTGCGGGCGGGTGAGATCTTTGCCGATGCCGTAGGTGGTGAGCTTGTCATGCCCCCAGCGTTGGATTTTTTCATTCGCGGAGCCGGTGAGAATTTCGATGAGGTGGTTCATGCCGACGCCGAAACGCCCGCCCTGCCGCACGCGGTAAACACAGGAGAGCAGTTTCTGCGCTTGGGTGGTGGCGTTGTAATTCTCGCGGGGCTGGAGGCAGTTGTCGCACGAGCCGCAATTCGGCTCCGTGTAGGTCTCCGCGAAGTAGTTCAGAAGCTCCCGGCGTCGGCAGGTGGGGCAGTCCGCATATCCCATCATGAGCCGCAACTGCTCGCGGGCGATCCTCTGCTCGCGGCCGTCGCTCATTTCATCGATGAAGTGCGTCTGTTTGGCGGCATCGCCCGCGCTGAAGAGCAGGAGGCAGTCGCCGGGGAGTCCATCGCGGCCGGCGCGACCGGTTTCCTGATAGTAGCCTTCGATGTTTTTCGGCAGGTCGTGGTGAATGACCCAGCGCACATTGGGTTTGTTGATGCCCATGCCGAAGGCAATGGTGGCGCAGACGATGCGCGTCTCGTCGCGGATGAAGAGTTCCTGATTTTGCGCCCGCTCGTTGTTTGTGAGGCCCGCGTGATACGGCACGGCGGGGAATCCGCGCTCCGAGAGGCTCTCCGCCACACGGTCCGCCGAGGCGCGCGTGGCACAATACACGATGCCGCTATCCATCGGCCGCGATTTGATGAAGTCCAGAATCTGCTTCGTCGGCTGCTCTTTGGGAATGACGCGATAGGAGAGGTTCGGACGATTGAAGCTCGCCACAAAAACCTCGGGGTTACGAAGGCGCAGGTGCTTGACGATGTCATCGCGCACCCGCTCGGTGGCCGTCGCCGTGAGTGCCATGAGTGGAATGTCGGGAAGCCATTCGCGAAGCCGGGCGATCTGGCGATACTCGGGGCGGAAATCATGGCCCCACTCGGATATGCAGTGGGCCTCGTCAATGGCTATCGCGGCGACATTCCAGGCACGGAGATTTTCCTGCCAGTGGTCGAGCATGAGGCGCTCCGGCGCGGCGTAGAGGAGCTTGTAGCGGCCCTGGTGCAGCCCCGCCAGACGCGCTTTCGTTTCCTTCACGCCAAGCGAGGAATTCAAAAATGTCGCCTCCACACCCGCTGCCTCCAGTTGGTTCACCTGATCTTTCATCAGAGCGATCAGAGGCGAAACAACAAGCGTCAAACCCTCCCTTAACAGTGCCGGCAACTGAAAGCACAGCGACTTGCCGCCGCCTGTGGGCAACAGCGCAAACGTATCCCTCCCGCCAAGATTCGCCTCCATGATCTCGCGCTGGAGTGGGCGAAATCCATCGTAGCCGAATGTGGCTTTGAGCGTTTTTTGAAGTTTATCCATGCGAGACAAGGGCATGAAGACTCCGCGAGAGAGCCCGATGAATCGAGTGCAATTTTTAAAATCCAAGACAAAAAATCTCCGACTGTAATCACCTGGCAGGAAATTCAAGCCGAGCTCGTCCTTTGATAATGTCCCAGGCGGTTTGAACCCCGCGATGGCAAGAAACTGGTCGCTGTCCGCTTAGCTTGTAGCAACATGCCGCCACCCAAAGTCTCACGCACTCAAAAGCCAGTCAGGGAGGAGATCGTCGAACTGGCATTCCGGACGCAAATTAGTTATTTCATTTTTTATTGAAGCGCTTGAAGTGTTCTGATTTTCTGCTGCGCAGCTATGCAAGTCGCTCCCGCCACGCTCGAGATCAAGGTCGAATCGCTTTCGGCTCTGGAGGTCGAGTCGATCGAACTTTTCATCGGCTTTTTTAAGCTGATCGGCCTACAGAAGTCGGTGGGGGAGATTTATGGTCTGCTTTTCGTATCATCACGCGCCTTGGCAATGGATGACATCATGAGGAGGCTAGGAATCAGCCTGGGAGCGGCGAGCCAGGGTCTCAAAGTGCTTCGATCTGTCGGTGCGGTGAAGTCGGTTTACATGCCGGGCGACAGGCGGGATCACTATGTGGCGGACTTGGAGTTGAGCAAATTTGCGACGGCATTCATTCAGGAGGAGCTCAAACCCAGGCTGGATCGGGCGTTGGAGAGGATCGGCACGATGGAATCCCTCGCAAGCGGGATGGCACCCGAAGAGCGCTCGACTGCGGATGAGCGTCTGGAGCGTCTCAAACACTGGCTCGAGCGCGGCGAGAGCATGCTGCCTTGGCTGTTGAAATTTTTAATCAAATAACCCGCGCCGCCCTGCGCGGCAAACCTGTGAAAAACGGGAAGACATTTTGGTTGGGATGTGGACCGGTGGGAAATTTCCGCCGATGACCAAGGGCGGCAGCTTGCTTAAAAAAAACCGCGTCCAGTCTGTAACCGATACGCATTTCCCACTCCTGCATTTCGAATTTTCCCATGACAAAGTATCTGACAAAAATTGATGGCGCCTACCTCTTGCGGCCTCGTGTGTTTGGTGACGCACGCGGTTTTTTTCTCGAGTCCTGGAACAAGGAAACCTTCGCCAAGCTGGGAATTGATGCGGATTTCGTGCAGGACAATCACAGTCGCTCGGCGAAGAATGTGCTGCGTGGGCTACACTACCAGATCGGTGATGCAGCGCAGGGCAAGCTCGTCTGGGTCACATCGGGAACTGTCTTCGACGTGCTGGTGGATTTGCGCAAAAGCTCGCCGACCTTCGGAAAATGGGACGGCTACATGCTGACGAGTGATGCCCACGAGCGCCTGTGGGTGCCGGCCGGTTGTGCGCATGGGTTTTTGGTCGTGAGCGAGATGGCGGACTTCCACTACAAGTGCACGAATGTTTATGCGCCGCCAACCGAGCGCTCCTTGCGTTGGAACGACCCCGCGATCGGCATCGACTGGCCGCTGGCCATCGGCATCGATCCGATTGTTTCACCGAAAGATGCCGAAGCCGCATCGTTTGCGGAGTGTGAGAAATATCTGTGAGAGCCGATTCAGATAGAGCCAAGTTGGAGGAGTTCATGGAAGCCCTTGGTCAGCGAGTCAAGGGATCAGGCACGATTTACCTCACCGGTGGAGCAACCGCACTGCTTTTTGGCTGGCGGGCAAAAACCATCGACGTGGATATCAAGGCGGATCCCGAACCCCAGGGACTGTTCGAAGCCATTGCCGAACTCAAGGAATCCCTCGACGCAAATGTGGAACTCGCCAGTCCGGATCTTTTCATTCCAGAATTGCCCGGTTGGCGCGAGCGAAGCGCGTTTATTCGACGCGTTGGAGAGGTGGATTTCCGGCATTTTGATTTTTACAGTCAAGTGCTCGCCAAACTGGAGCGTGGACATGAGCGCGACATGCTGGATGCGCGGGCCTCTGTGGCAGAAGGGTTGGTGGATCGGCAAAAGCTGCGTGATTTTTTTGAGGATATTCGCCCTTCACTTAAAAAATTTCCTGCGATCGATGAGCTGGTCTTTGCGAGTTCTGTGCAGGATTTTTGCGCTCAACCATGACCCCTTCACCTGCTGAAATCATGCGGTTGCCCGGCGGTGAGAGAATGCTCCAAGGCCTTCAGGACTGGCGTGAGGGGCGGACCACCATCAATTCCTGCCTTGTGGTCATTGCATTCGGGAAATTCCGTGCAGCCGGTCTCGTGTCTGGTGAGGCTCCCTTTGCAGAAGCCGAATTGGTCCTTTACGATCTTTTAAAAAAAGAAGGCCACAACGCCTACGGACGCTACAATTCCCTCATCCGCGAACTCGTTTCCTTCGGTCGCGCGTTGACGCGCAAGACCCAAGCAGCTTAACAAGCCCTCTATGCTCTCCGTAACCTCTGTGGTTAATCCTCTTCATTCACTCAAAACGCCCCGCTTTTTCATCACCGGTGCCAACGGCCAGCTCGGCTTCGAGCTCCAGCGCGCTCTGGCTCCGCTCGGCGAGGTGGTGGCCTGTGCACGGGATACCTGCGACCTCTCGAATCCCGACTCGATCCGCGCCGCCGTGCGCGCATCCAAGGCGGATGTGATCTTCAGCGCCGGCGCCTACAC
>Ga0209598_10001630_pt1 | contig 18262 bp, 19 predicted proteins | sample M_140807_EF_Meta_FD_187317 | JGI IMG/M metagenome (GOLD analysis project Ga0209598, IMG submission 187317) | Freshwater microbial communities from Lake Montjoie, Canada to study carbon cycling - M_140807_EF_MetaG (SPAdes) (version 2) | ecosystem: Environmental > Aquatic > Freshwater > Lake...
CGTTGCGCATATTCGGGAGCAACTGGACCGGATGGGGATTGTCGTCCCTTTGATTGGTGATTTTCATTACAACGGTCACCGCCTTCTGACGGATTTCCCAGATTGTGCGCAGGCTCTTTCTAAGTACCGGATCAACCCCGGTAATGTGGGTAAGGGTGACAAAAAAGATCGACAATTTGGCCAAATGATAGAGGCGGCCATGCGCTGGGACAAGCCCGTCCGCATTGGTGTGAACTGGGGTAGTTTGGACCAGGAATTGCTGGCCGATTTAATGGATGAAAACAGCCGCCGCTCTTCGCCCTGGGAAGCACGCCAAGTCATGTATGAGGCCTTGATCACTTCAGCGATCAGCTCGGCACAAATGGCGCAAGAGATGGGCATGAAAGCTTCCCAAATTTTGTTGTCATGCAAAGTGTCTGGGGTACAGGACTTGATAGCGGTTTACCGCGAGTTGGCCAAGCGTTGTGACTATTCTCTGCATTTGGGTTTGACCGAAGCGGGTATGGGCCCCAAGGGAACGGTGGCCTCAACAAGCGCTTTGTCTGTTTTGCTTCAAGAAGGTATTGGCGACACGATTCGTGTTTCATTGACGCCTCAGCCTGGCGAGTCTCGAACCCAAGAAGTGGTGATTGCCAATGAAATATTGCAAGCACTGGGTTTGCGTGTTTTTGTACCCAGCGTCACAGCATGTCCGGGTTGCGGTCGAACAACCAGCAGCACTTTTCAAGAATTGACCAAGCAGATCGATGACTTTCTTCGCGCCCAGATGCCGGTATGGCGCAGTCGCTATCCGGGTGTAGAAAACCTGAAGGTGGCGGTCATGGGTTGTATTGTCAATGGCCCCGGTGAAAGCAAACATGCCGATATCGGCATCAGCTTGCCGGGCACCGGTGAAGCGCCGGCTGCGCCGGTATTTATTGATGGCGAGAAAAAGCTGACATTACGCGGTGATGCCATTGCGCAAGAATTTCAAACGCTGGTTGAAAACTACATTGAGAACCGCTTTGGAACAGCCAAAGCCGATTGATTGAACATGTCCGAGAAAATTCACGTGGCCTCATCGAGGTCAAGCAAATTGGTTGGCGTCAAAGGAATGAACGACATATTGCCCCCAGACTCTGCCCGTTGGGAGTGGTTTGAGGCCAAGGTCCGCCATTTGATGGCACGTTACGCTTATCGCAACATTCGCACACCCATTGTTGAGCCAACCGCCTTGTTTGTTCGCGGCCTGGGCGAGGTGACTGACATTGTTGAAAAAGAGATGTACTCCTTTGAGGACCGCCTTAATGGTGAAGCGCTCACTTTGCGCCCGGAGTGTACGGCCGGAGTTGTTCGCGCTGTGGTCGAACATAACCTGCTGTACGAAGGTGGCAAGCGTCTTTACTACATGGGCCCCATGTTTCGACATGAACGACCTCAGCGCGGCCGTTATCGGCAGTTTCACCAAGTTGGGGCTGAAGTATTGGGTTTTGGTGGACCCGATGTCGATGCCGAGTTGATTTTGCTGGCTTCGTCCTTGTTCAAGGAATTGGGTTTGCGCGATATTCGTCTCGAGCTCAACAGTTTGGGGCAACCGGCTGAACGCTTGGCCCATCGGGCTGCATTGATTGTCCACTTTGAACAGCATCTGAATGTTTTCGGCGAAGAAGAGAAACGCCGTTTGCACACCAATCCTTTGCGCATTTTGGACACCAAAAACCCGGCCATGAAGTCGGTGGTGGAGTCTGCGCCCCAATTATTGAGCTTCCTGGGTGAAGGGTCGATGGCGCACTTTACCGGCTTGCGCACTATTTTGGACGCCAATGGCTTGTCTTACACGATCAACCCGCGTCTGGTTCGAGGCATGGATTATTACAACCTGACTGTTTTCGAGTTCATCACAGAGAGTTTGGGATCACAAGGAACCATTTGTGGAGGAGGGCGCTATGACTATCTCATTGAACAGGTGGGCGGCAAACCTTCCCCCGCCGTGGGATGGGGCTTGGGTATAGAGCGTTTGCTCGAACTCGTTAAGGAGCAATGTGAACCGATGGCTGCGCTGTCTCCGGACGCCTACGCCATCATTCCCGATGTGGCCAGTTTGCCTGCAGCAATACGTGTTATTGAGACATTGCGCTCAGCAGGTGTTGCTGTGCAAATGCATGCGAGTGCAGGTGAAGGGATGGGGAGCATGAAAACACAATTCAAGAAAGCAGACAGCAGTGGCGCTGCCTATGGTTTGATTTTCGGCGGTGATGAGTTGGCGCTTGGCCAAGTCACTGTGAAATCCTTGCGTGACGGTGTGGGTGCTCAGCGCCTGGAAGACTTGAAAAGCGTTGCCCAGTGGGCACACACCCTACAATCGACCCATTGATATTTGAAAACAACATGGCAACACACCTCGACCTCGAAGAACAAGAGCAACTTGACCAACTCAAGCACTTTTGGAAAACCTACGGCAACTTTATTTCATGGGCATTGATCCTCGTGATGAGTGGCTTTGCCGCTTGGAACGGATATGGTTACTGGCAGCGCACGCAATCGGCCAAAGCCTCTGCTTTGTTCGATGAAGTCGAACGCGCAGCGACCACAGGTGACATGAGTCGACTAGAGCGCTCTTTAGGGGATATGAAAGACAAGTTTGGCTCGACTTTGCATGCCCAGCAAGCTGCGTTGCTAGCTGCCAAGTCATTTCAAGACAAAGACAAACTGGACCAATCCAAAGCTGCTTTGACTTGGGTGTCTGAGAATGCTTCTGACGAGTCTTATTCGCAAATCGCCCGCCTCCGATTGGTTGCTCTTTTGTTGCAAGCCAAGTCGTACGATGAAGCGCTTAAACAACTTGCAAAACCAGTGGCATTGCCCTTGACGCCTTTAGCGGCTGATTTGCGTGGTGATGTTTTGCAGAGTCAAGGTAAGTCACAGGAAGCCATCGCAGCTTACAGTGAGTCATGGCAAAAAATGGATGAAGCTAACGAATATCGCCGTTTAATCGAGGCCAAATTAAATGCATTGGGCGTTGATCCCAAGTCGAGCGCAGGAGTGAGCAAATGATCCGCTTCTTTTGTTCCCTCTCCAAATGCGCAATTGCAATTGCGCTTATTTCGACGCTGATCGCTTGTTCGAGTACGCCTGACAAACCTAAGGCCAGTGAACTGCCCGCATTGAGTTCAGCAACGGCGAACCAGCCGATCAGCCCCATATGGTCTACCCGTGTGGGCCCGGTCAGCACACCCTTGAGCGTTGCCGTACATGCAGGTCAAGTTGCGCTTGCATCCAGTGATGGGGTGTTGGTTTTAATCAATGCCTCAACCGGTCGCGATGTATGGCGAGTAGCATTAAATACGCCCTTGCAGGCGGGGGTGGGAACTGACGGTACTCGATTTGCGGTGGTGACGGAATCCAATGAAGTGATCACCGTTGAGGCTGGTCAAATTATTTGGCGTTTTAAATTAAATGCATCGACTTACACCTCACCACTGGTTGCTGGCGGCCGGGTTTTTGTGATGACCGCTGACCGTACGGTGCTTGCCTTGGATGGTGCTACAGGCCAACGCCTGTGGTCGCAACAACGCTCTGGGGATCCCTTGGTTTTGCGTCAGCCTGGTTTATTGATGGCAGTGGAGGATACCTTGGTGGCTGGCTTGTCTGGCCGGTTGGTTGGTTTGAACCCCAATAATGGCAGTGTTCGATGGGAATCTGTTGTGGGCGCTTCTCGTGGCACAAATGAAGTCGAGCGCTTGGTCGATATCGTATCTGGCGTGAGTCGACAAGGCACTGTCGTTTGCGCGCGGTCTTTTCAGACATCGGTTTCATGTGTGGATGCGGCCAAAGGCGGCACCTTATGGAGTCGCCCAACGAACGGTCATCAAGGACTTTCGGGCAATGAAGAGTTTGTCGTTGGCGTAGATTCAGACAGCCAAATAATGGTTTGGAATCGCACCAACGGTCAACCCGTATGGAACAGTGATGTGCTGCGTTTTCGTGGTTTAACGGCACCTTTGGTCGTCGCCAAATCCATTTTTTTTGGGGATCAAACGGGTTTGCTGCACAGGCTTTCTCTGGAGGATGGAAAAGTCCAAAATCGAACCTCTACGGATGGTTCTGCCATTGCAAATCAACCTGTGTCAGTTGCAGGTGTAATGGTCGCGGTAACACGCAACGGCGGCGTGTACGGTTACCGCTTGGATTGATCGAACGGAATATTCAGTGATACCTGTTTTGGCCTTGGTTGGCCGCCCCAATGTGGGCAAGTCCACTCTTTTTAACCGGTTGACCAAAAGCCGTGATGCTATCGTTGCCGACTTTGCTGGACTGACTCGTGATCGTCACTACGGACAGGGCCGTTCAGGTAAGCATGAATACATTGTTATCGACACCGGGGGGTTTGAGCCCGATGCCAATGCCGGAATTTACAAAGAAATGGCCAAGCAAACCCAGCAGGCTGTTGCCGAGGCTGACGTTGTGCTTTTTGTAGTCGATGCGCGCGCAGGCTTGTCTTCACAGGATCACGACATAGCTAACTATCTGCGTCGCCTTGGCAAGCCTTGCTTGCTTGTCGCCAATAAGGCGGAAGGCATGCGGGAAGGGATGCACCTGAGTGAGTTTTATGAGCTGGGATTAGGAGAAGTTTTGGCCGTATCTGCGGCGCATGGACAAGGCATCCAAAGCTTGACAGAATTAGCCCTCGAGCCTTTGAATTTGCCGGAAGATGAAGAAGAAGTTGAAATTGATACCAGCTTGATCAAGTTGGCTGTCGCTGGGCGACCTAATGTGGGTAAATCCACCTTGATCAATACATGGCTTGGTGAAGAGCGCATGGTCGCATTTGACATGCCCGGCACCACCCGGGATGCCATCACGGTGCCGTTTGAAAGAGACGGTCAGAAGTTCGAATTGATTGACACGGCCGGATTGCGCCGCAAAGGCAAGGTTTTCGAAGCCATTGAAAAGTTTTCAGTAGTGAAAACTCTCCAAGCCATTGAATCGGCCAATGTCGTACTCTTGCTGCTTGACGCTGAGCAGGGCGTGACAGACCAAGACGCACACATTGCTGGTTTTATTCTTGAGAGTGGTCGCGCTGTCGTTGTGGCAATCAATAAATGGGATGCCGTCGACGAATACCAGAGGCAACTGGTTACACGCTCAATTGAGACTCGACTGCCTTTTTTAAAATTTGCCAACTTGCACTACATTTCAGCCAAAAAACGCCAAGGCTTGGGTCCAGTTTGGTCATCCATAGCACAGGCCCATCGTGCAGCAATGTGCAAAATGACCACCCCTGTTTTGACTCGTTTACTCCTTGAAGCTGTGCAGTTTCAAAGCCCACAACGCGGTGGCATGTTCAGACCCAAGCTGCGCTATGCACATCAAGGGGGTATGAATCCTCCTGTCATCATCATCCACGGTAACTCCCTTGAACATGTGACGGACACGTACAAACGGTTTTTGGAAGGGCGCTTTCGCAAAGCTTTTAATCTGGCGGGAACGCCTTTGCGGATTGAGATGAAAACGTCCACCAATCCATTCGCCGACAGAGACGCTTGATGGGCTTTAAGGGCTTGAATTATTACGGGATTTTCAGAATTCCTTTAAACAATGACTAAAGCCTGTGTTATTGTTAACATCCTAATAACAATTTTTGAACACGGAACATATCGTGAGCAACAAAGGCCAACTTTTGCAAGATCCCTTTCTCAATGCCTTGCGCAGAGAGCATGTCCCTGTGTCGATTTACCTGGTCAATGGCATTAAATTGCAAGGTCAAATCGAATCCTTTGATCAATATGTAGTTCTTTTGCGTAATACGGTTACACAGATGGTCTATAAGCACGCTATTTCAACCATTGTGCCTGGTCGCGCCGTGAATTTGAATGCAACTGACGTTACCGAAGACGCTCAGTCGATCTGATTTCATTTGTCTGATTCCGCGTTGACTGATACAGCGCCGGCCTTATTGGTCGGCGTTGATTTTGGTGAGCCTCATTTTGATGGCGAGCTCCAAGAATTAGGTCTTTTGGCCGAAACTGCAGGCCTGCGTCCGGTTGCCCGCTTGACCTGTAAGCGACGTGCCCCTGATGCTGCTTTGTTCGTAGGCAGTGGCAAAGCGGATGAAATTAAATTCATGGCTCAACAGCATGGCGCCACCGAAGTATTGTTTGACCAATCTCTCAGCCCGGCTCAGCAGAGAAACTTGGAGCGACATATTGGGCTTCCAGTGAATGACCGTACCTTGATAATTCTGGAAATATTCGGTCAACGTGCACGAAGTCATGAAGGCAAATTGCAGGTCGAGCTGGCCCGGCTGCAATATTTGAGTACCCGCTTGGTCAGGCGGTGGTCCCATTTGGAGCGTCAACGGGGCGGTATTGGTACCCGTGGTGGTCCTGGTGAAACGCAGATTGAGCTTGACCGACGCATGATCAGTGATGCCATCAAACGAACCAAAGAGCGCTTGCAAAAACTGAAAAAGCAAAGACAAACTCAACGCAAACAGCGTCACCGACGGAATGCTTTCACTGTCTCATTGGTGGGATATACCAACGCCGGAAAGTCTACTCTTTTCAATGCCTTGGTCAAAGCCAGGGCCTATGTGGCCGATCAATTATTTGCCACATTGGATACAACCACAAGGCAACTGTATTTGGGCGACTCCTTGCGATCCGTCTCATTGTCCGACACGGTGGGGTTCATTCGGGATTTGCCACACGGTTTGATTGATGCCTTTGAGGCGACCTTGCAAGAAGCCGCAGATGCCGATTTGCTCCTCCACGTCGTGGATGCCTCGAATATTGATTTTCCCGAACAGATGGCGGAGGTTCAGCGAGTTTTGCGCGAAATCGGTGCCAGCGATGTGCCCCAAATTTTGATATTCAACAAGCTCGATGCCGTACCCTCTGAAAGACGACCTGTCATCCTGAAAGATCAGTACGATGAAGGCGGAATCATCATGGATCGCCTGTTTGTAAGTGCTCAAACAGGAGAAGGCTTGGCACAGTTGCGGCAGTTGCTGTCTGCTAAAGCGACAATCCTTAATCCCTTGATTGATCAGGATGATTTAAATTCAGACGAATTTACAGCACAATTACCCGATGGTGCAGACTGATTCTGCATACTAACTTCACCTGCTTTTCTAAAGACCCCTGCGAATGACTATTCCTCTAAGCGCATTTCGATGGAATGAACTGCTGCCCCGTGTGCGCGGCATGTTCAATCTCAATGACCCCCGATGGGGAAGAGGCGATGACAAGCCCCAAGATAACACTTCACCTAAAGAGCCAGAGCGTCCCCCTGTGTCGCCGGGTGCAGAGGGAGAGCGACCTGCTGATCGTCCAAATCGTCAGGGGCCGACACAAGGCCCTCCGGATTTGGATGAGCTTTGGCGTGACTTGAATCGTAAATTAAGTCGTTTATTGGGAGGAAAAGGAAGCCCTCCTTCAGGCGGCTTCGGTGGTGGGAACGGATTACCCAGCCTACCGCCATTCTTAGCAGGCATTGGATTAGGCGTGATCGCCTTTGTCGCATTGCTCATTTGGTTGGGGACAGGATTTTTCATTGTTCAGGAAGGTCAGCAAGCCGTTATCACTCAATTTGGCCGTTACAAGGCTTCTGTGGGTGCGGGTTTTAACTGGAGAATGCCTTATCCGATTCAAAGGCATGAATTGGTGTTTGTGACCCAAATTCGATCCGTAGATATTGGCCGTGACAACGTGATCAAAGCCACAGGCTTGCGTGAATCCGCCATGCTGACTGAAGACGAAAACATTGTCGAAATCAAATTCGCGGTGCAGTACCGTTTGAACGATGCCCGAGCCTATTTATTTGAGAGCAAAAACCCCACTGAAGCTGTTGTGCAAGCGGCCGAAACAGCCGTTCGTGAGGTGGTCGGAAAAATGAAGATGGACGCTGCGCTGTCTGACGAGCGCGATCAAATTGCACCGCGTGTACGTGCTTTGATGCAGCAAATCTTGGACAGATACAAAGTTGGCATTGAAGTTGTCGGTATCAACTTGCAACAAGGTGGGGTGCGTCCTCCTGAGCAGGTGCAAACTGCATTTGATGATGTCTTGAAAGCTGGCCAGGAGCGTGAACGGTCTAAAAATGAAGCCCAAGCCTATGCCAATGATGTCGTGCCACGTGCCGTTGGTGCAGCATCGCGTCTGAAGGAGGAGTCTTCAGCCTATCGCGAAAGAATCGTTGCACAAGCTGAAGGTGATGCTCAGAGGTTCAAGTCCATCTTGCCGGAGTACCAAAAGGCACCTCAGGTGACCCGAGATCGCATGTACATAGATGCCATGCAGCAAATTTACAGCAATGTCACCAAGATTGTGGTGGACAGTAAACAAGGTTCTAACTTGCTTTATTTACCGTTAGACAAAATCATGCAAATGAACACCAGTGGGACCAACCCTCCAACTTCAGTGGATGCCCCTACTACTAATGCGTCGCCTGTACCCACGCAACCCGTTATTTTGCCGCCTGTGCCCGCCGATGCGCGTTCGCGGGACAGTTCACGCTCGCGTGACCGTGATGTTCGCTGAGTGAAGGAGCTATAAATGAACCGTATTGGTTTTTGGATAACATCGCTGATCATCGTACTGGGCTTGCTCAGCTCCATGGTTTTTGTGGTCGATCAGCGTCAGTTTGGTGTAGTCTATGCACTGGGTCAAATCAAAGAAGTGATTACCGAGCCTGGATTGAATATCAAATTGCCGCCCCCGCTTCAAAATGTGACTTACATCGACAAGCGATTGCTGACTTTGGACAGCCCTGACACAGAACCCATGTTGACCGCAGAAAAGCAACGCGTAGTGATTGATTGGTATGTACGCTGGCGTATCACGGACCCGATGGCCTACATTCGCAATGTGGGACTGGATGAAAAGTCAGGCGCCAACCAACTCAACCGCGTTGTGCGAAATGCCTTCCAAGAAGAGATCAATAAAAGAACCGTCAAAGAATTACTTTCTTTGCAACGTGAAACTTTGATGGCCGATGTGAAGCGGGAAGTGCTCGAAAAAGTTCGTGGTGATAAGCCCTGGGGTGTGGATGTTGTGGATGTGCGTATCACCCGTGCTGATTATGTTGATGCCATTACCGAATCGGTCTACCGCCGAATGGAAGCCGAACGCAAGCGAGTGGCTAACGAATTAAGGTCGACGGGCGGTGCTGAAGGCGAAAAAATTCGTGCAGATGCCGACCGCCAACGTGAAGTCACTATTGCCAATGCCTACCGAGAAGCCCAAAAAATTAAAGGTACCGGTGACGCGCAAGCTGCACGTATTTATTCAGAGGCTTTTGGCAAAGACCCGCAATTTGCACAGTTTTACCGCAGCTTGGATGCCTACAAAGCAACATTCGCTAAAAAATCTGATGTGATGGTTTTGGACCCCAGTTCTTCTGATTTTTTCAAGTCAATGCACGGCAATATGAATTCAGCGTCTGGCAAAAAGTAGCCTGTGCTTGAGCAACTGCTTATTGCCTTGGCCCTTATGCTGATCATTGAGGGTCTCCTGCCTATGGCCTCTCCCATGCGATGGCGCAAAATGTTTGAACAACTTTTGCGACTTGAAGATGGTCAAATTCGATTTTTTGGTCTGTGCAGTGCGCTTGTCGGACTGATTCTCTTGCTGTGCGTCTTATGAACTGCCTTTTCAAAAGGTAAAATCACAGTTTTACAGCAGCAAAAATCTTATGTCCGCTTGGGTCCTCCCGGATCACATTGCCGATGTCCTTCCTTCTGAGGCCCGGCACATTGAAGAACTCCGACGTTTATTACTCGACACCGCTTGTGGCTATGGCTATGAGCTGGTGATGCCTCCTATCCTTGAGCATCTTGAATCCTTGCTGACGGGTACGGGCCAAGCACTTGATTTGCAAACCTTTAAATTGGTAGACCAACTGTCTGGGCGGATGTTGGGTTTACGGGCAGACACAACACCCCAAGTTGCACGCATTGATGCCCATTTGTTGAACAGATCAGGTGTCACGCGCCTTTCTTATTGTGGGCCGGTGCTGCACACGCAGCCTGATCGTCCGCATGGCACACGCGAGCCCTTGCAGCTTGGGGCTGAAATATACGGACATGCGGGTCTTGAGGCTGATTTGGAAATTTTGCAGTTGGCCTTGGATCAACTCAAAGCGGCTCACGTTGCGCAACCTCTCGTCGATCTGGGTGATTCGCGCATCGTCTCGTGTTTGTTAGAGGACTTGCATTTGACTGAGCACGTCGCGCAGCAGATTCACACTTGCCTGGCCACCAAGAACAAGAGCGAACTGCTCAAATTGACGGTTGACTTTGATCTGAGCACCAAAGAAGCCTTGCTCTCATTGGTGGATTTATACGGCGATATTTCTATTCTGGATCACGCTGAAAAAATCCTGCCAACCAAGCCCGCCATTCTTGACGCATTGAAAGAACTGCGTTGGTTGGCCGCTCACATCGCGCCCGTTCAGGTCAGTTTTGATTTGGCCGATGCCCGTGGTTATGCCTACTACAGTGGTTTGCGATTTGCTATTTACGCCCAAAATGCTTCTGGCGCCTTGGTTCGTGGCGGCCGCTATGACGGTGTGGGTGCCGTATTTGGTCATCAAATTGACCGCGAGCGTCCCGCAGTAGGCTTCAGTATGGATTTAAAACAATTGGTTGATTCAGTTCCGGCATTGCCTCTTAAGGCGGCCATACGCGCGCCATGGGGCGATGCCATTGCGCTGCGCAATGCCATTTCACAACTACGCGGTCAGGGTGAAACCGTGGTTTGCGTGCTACCGGGCCATGAAAGTGAAGTCGATGAATTCCATTGTGACCGTGCGCTTGTAGAAGCTGCGGGCCATTGGGTAATACAAGCTCTTTGAAGTTAGATTAATCAGCATGAACATGATCAAAGGACGCAACGTCGTCGTCGTGGGCACCCAATGGGGTGATGAAGGTAAAGGCAAGCTGGTCGATTGGCTGACCGAAAGTGCCCAAGGTGTTGTTCGTTTTCAAGGGGGGCACAACGCAGGCCATACCTTGGTGATCAATGGCGTTAAAACCGCTTTGCACCTCATTCCCAGCGGCATCATGCGCCCGGGTGTGAAATGCTATATCGGCAACGGCGTGGTGTTGTCAGCAGGTAAATTGTTTGAGGAAATTGAGGGGCTCGAGAAGGCGGGTGTCGAAGTACGCTCCCGATTGCGAATCAGTGAAGCTTGCCCTTTGATTTTGCCATTTCACGCCGCTTTGGATGTGGCCCGCGAAGCGGCTCGTGAGCAAGGTGGGACTGAAAAAATTGGCACCACGGGTCGCGGTATTGGCCCGGCCTATGAAGACAAAATTGCGCGCCGTGCATTGCGCGTTCAAGACTTGAAATATCCTGAGCGATTCGCGCACAAATTGCGTGAATTGCTCGACCTGCATAACCATGTTCTGACAACATTTCTGGGCTCTGCCCAGTTCAATTTTGGACCAGCGCTGTCGCCTTTCATTGTGGCTGGTCAAGTTCAGTTCGATGTTGTTTACGAAGAAGCGATGCGACATGCGGCCTTGCTGAAACCCATGATGGCGGATGTATCGCGGGAATTGAATGATGCTCACCGTGAGGGTGCGAATTTATTGTTCGAAGGCGCGCAGGGCACATTGCTTGATGTCGATCACGGCACCTATCCGTATGTGACCTCCAGTAACTGCGTGGCTGGCAATGCCTCTGCTGGGGCCGGTGTCGGACCTGGCATGTTGCATTATGTGCTGGGCATCACCAAGGCCTATTGCACACGGGTGGGCGGAGGGCCTTTCCCAACCGAACTTGAATGGGAAAAAGAAGGTACGCCTGGTTGGCATATGAGCACCGTCGGCGCCGAAAAGGGCGTGACTACGGGGCGCAGCCGTCGCTGTGGCTGGTTTGATGCCGCCTTACTCAAGCGCAGTGCCCAAGTCAATGGTTTGACGGGCCTGTGCATTACCAAGTTGGACGTCTTGGATGGCCTGAAAGAACTGCTCTTGTGTACCGGCTATGAATTAGATGGTGAGATCATTGATATTTTGCCGATGGGAGCGGAAGACATTGCGCGTTGCAAGCCCATCTATGAAAGCATCGAAGGCTGGACAGATAACACTGTGGGTATCACTGAGTTTGTTAAATTGCCGGTCAATGCGCGTTTGTATTTGCAGCGAATTGAACAGGTCACGGGTGTTCCCATTCATGTCGTCTCTACGAGCCCTGACCGTGAGCACACCATCATGATGCGACACCCCTTTATGGCTGACTGAATTTTTATTCAATGGCCTCCTGTGGTGTTCCAAATTGGTCCACCCGCACTCACTCTCCTGGAGATTTTCATGTTAACTGAAGACGGCAAACACTTGTATGTGAGCTATGACGAATACCATAATTTGGTAGAAAAACTGGCCATCAAGATTCATCAGTCCGGCTGGGCGTTTGACACTATTTTGTGTCTAGCCCGTGGTGGGATGCGGCCTGGTGACATTTTGTCCCGCGTTTTTGACAAACCTTTGGCCATCATGTCGACCAGCTCCTACCGTGCGGACTCTGGCACCGTTCAAGGGCATTTGGACATTGCGCGTTTCATCACCACACCCAAAGGTGAAATCGCTGGACGTGTGTTGTTGGTTGACGACTTGGCTGATACGGGGCATACGCTTCAAGCGGTCGTGAGCATGCTCAAAACCAATTACACCCCTATTACCGAGTTGCGCACGGCTGTGCTTTGGACCAAGGGTGTTTCAGATTTCAAGGCTGATTACTCGGTCGAATTTTTAGCGACGAACCCTTGGATTCACCAACCTTTTGAGGGTTATGACTCAACACGTCCAGAAAAATTACTGGAGAAGTGGAAGGTCTGACGCTACCATGGCGGACATGAAAAAAATTATTCCCGCCCATTCAGTCACGCACCTTATTCATCACCCCTACCAGCCCCCGGGTGAATTTGACTCTCCTCAGCCAGGTGTTTTTAAAGCGTCGACGGTTTATTTCCCCAATGTTGCGGCCATGCGGCAACGCGAATGGAAAAACAAATCGGGTTATACCTATGGCCTGCATGGGACACCAACATCGTACATGCTGGAGGAGCGTTTGTGTGCCCTTGAGGGCGGTTTGCAGTGCGTACTCGTACCCAGTGGGCTCGCTGCACTTTCTACGGTCGCCTTGGCCCTTTTGAAGGTTGGCGACGAAGTTTTGTTGCCAGACAACGCTTACGGCCCTAACAAGGCATTGGCCGAGGGCGAGTTGAAGTCCTTTGGCATCACTCACCAGTTTTATGATCCACTGAACGCCGCTGACTTGGCTGCCCGAATCACTGTTCGCACCCGATTGATTTGGCTTGAAGCGCCCGGTTCTGTGAGCATGGAGTTCCCCGATTTGTTGGCCTTGACCCGCATTTGCAAGGATCACAATGTGCTCTGCGCTCTGGACAACACGTGGGGAGCCGGATTGGCTTTTAAACCATTTGATTTGTTGGGCGATGGGACACTAGGGGTTGACATCAGTGCGCATGCTTTGACGAAGTACCCGAGCGGAGGCGGTGATGTGTTGATGGGCAGTGTCATGACGAGTGACCCCGCATTGCATCTGAAAATCAAACTTTGCCATATGCGTTTAGGTTTGGGGGTGGCTGCAAATGACGTGGAGGCAGTCCTGCGTTCATTGCCTAGTATCGGTATTCGCTACAAAGCGCAAGACGAAACAGGCCGTGCATTGGCCGCTTGGTTTCAATTGCAGCCACAATGCGCGCAGGTACTGCATCCCGCTTTTCCTGAGTCGCCTGGGCATGGGCATTGGCAGTCGCTTTGTGAAATATCGGGCAAAACGGGCTTGGCTGCAGGATTATTCAGTGTGATGTTGTCACCGCAGTACGCCCAGTCTCAGGTGGATGCGTTTTGCGATCATTTGAAATTGTTCAAAATTGGCTACAGTTGGGGCGGGCCTGTTTCACTGGTCGTGCCTTATGACATTGGGGCCATGCGCCAGGCGTGGCCCACCCATTTAAAGTCAGGCACATTGGTTCGTTTTTCCACGGGCTTAGAAACGGCTGCAGATCTGATAGATGATCTACAACAGTCACTCCTGACAAACTTGCCCTTGTAACGCGTTTTGGCCCGGTCGCAGTGGGCTTGGTCATGATTGTGGTGGATCCTTGGCCGGACCTTCTCGCAAGCTGATACAGTCGGGCTACATCTAAAGAGAGAATAAACTTGGCAACACCCAACTACGGATACGAAAAACGTCAGAAAGAACTGGCCAAAAAACGTAAAAAAGAAGACAAACTGAAAGCCAAAGCCGAGCGTAAGTTGGGGGACCCTGGCTATGATCCAGAGATAGACGGTATTGCTGAAGAACCTGAATCGACAGGGCCCGAAATTTCCGTCGAATTACCGCCAACTGCGACTTGATTAGACAACGAACGCAGTCCATGCAAACCGGCCGAGGCCGGTTTTTTAATGCCTGAATCCTGAAGTTGTTATGCGGACTTTCTGTGCCTCATGGCATCTTATTGCATCATTTTTTTGATCTCTGGCCACACATTTACCAGCAGTTGGGGTTGGGCGGCAGCATTGGGGTGGATGCGATCGGACTGAAACCATTTGAGTGGATCAGGATCGTCACCCACACCCTTGAGGAAAAAGGGAATCAAATGCGCTTGTGTTTGTTGTGCACTTTGTCTGTAGACACTTTCAAATTGCTTGGCATAGTCTGCGCCATAGTTCGGAGGCATTTGAATGCCCAGCAGCAAGACTTTCGCACCATTGGATTTGGCTGCCTGGGCCATGGCGATCAAATTGTCTTGTGTTTGCGCCAAAGCCAAGCCACGCAAAGCGTCATTCGCGCCCAGCTCAATGACCACAAGTTCTGGCTGGTGCTGCTTGAGCAGCGCAGACATCCGCGAGCGCCCGCCCGAAGTCGTCTCCCCGCTGATGCTGGCATTGACAACTTGGGCCGCCATTTTCTCTTCGGTCAGTTTCTGCGCCAGTAAGGCAACCCAGCCTTGACCGCGCTGCAAGCCGTATTCGGCACTGATGGAGTCACCTAAGATCAAAATGGAGCGTGCTGATTTTGCTTGAATATCAACATAAAAGCCTGTGGCCAAAACGGAAAGGGCTATCGCGTTAAAGTGTCGTCGATTCCACAAGGTTTTGTTCATGCCTGATTCCATCATTTCTGTTGCCCATGTATTCAAGTCGGTCACCGATTCGACAGGTACTTTGGCTATTTTGCGTGATATTGATTTCACTTTGGCAGGAGGGGAAACTTTGGCCATTGTGGGCGCCTCTGGCTCTGGCAAAAGCACCTTGTTATCGATCATGGCAGGCTTGGATACACCCTCACAAGGTTCGGTCCGGCTTGCAGGCCATGATTTGTTCAGTTTGACCGAGGACGAACGGGCTGATGTGCGAGCACAGTACATGGGCTTTGTGTTTCAAAGCTTTCAGTTGATGGCCAATTTAACTGCGCTTGAAAATGTGATGCTTCCACTGGAATTGGCAGGGCGCAAAAATATCGTTCCCACAGCGACCGCCATGCTCAATCGGGTTGGGCTTGGTCAGCGACTTCAGCATTACCCCAAAGTTCTGAGTGGGGGAGAGCAGCAACGTGTTGCCTTGGCCAGAGCCTTTGTGATGCGGCCTCACATTTTGTTGGCCGACGAGCCTACAGGCAGTCTGGACCATGCCACGGGGGAAACTATTCTGAATCTGATGTTTGAACTGAACCAAGAGCAGGGGACGACCTTGGTTCTGGTCACGCACGATCCGCGCGTCGCTGAGCGATGCCAACAGCGAATGGTGATCGAAGCCGGACAACAACGATAATCAGGGGATGTCATCTCCTAAAGTTTTATTCGGCTTTCATGCCGTGGGTGTCCGTTTAAAGACTGCGCCGCAGTCGATCATTGAAATTTATTACGAATCCACGCGACGTGACGCCAGAATGCGACAGTTCCTTGAGCGCGCCAATGAAGCGGGCGCCAGGCTGATTGAGGCCGACAATCTTCGACTCGCCAAGCTGTGTGGCAGCCATGGGCATCAAGGTGTTGCCGCCCGTGTTGAACCGGTAGCGCAAATCCACTCTCTGGATGATTTGCTTGACGCGGTCACCGGTCCTCCATTGTTGTTGGTGTTGGACGGGATCACTGACCCCCACAACTTGGGCGCTTGTTTGCGGGTGGCTGATGGGGCAGGGGCACACGCCGTGATTGCCCCCAAAGACCATGCTGCAGGCATCAACGCCACGGTCGCCAAAGTGGCCAGCGGCGCGGCCGAAACCATGCCGTATTTCATGGTCACCAATTTGGCGCGTACTTTGGGCGAACTGAAAGAACGCAGCATCTGGATCACAGGCACCAGTGAAGATGCACCAAAAACTTTGTACCAAGTGGAATTCACGGGTCCGACGGCCATCGTATTGGGCGCCGAAGGTGCAGGCATGCGTCAATTGACCCGTAAAACCTGTGATCAGTTGGTGAGTATTCCGATGCATGGTGCTGTTGAAAGTCTTAACGTCTCGGTGGCCAGCGGTGTCTGTTTGTACGAAGCCCTGCGTCAGCGTGGCCTGTAATTTTAAAAGGAGTGAACCATGAAAATAGCTTTGAAAATTTCTGCCTCAGCTTTGGCTTTAGTTGCTTTGTTGTTGGCCGGCTGTACCCAAGAGCAACAAAATAAAATCAGCCGCGACATTCAGAACTGGACTGGCACCAACGGTGTGCTGGAAATCTATGCGGGTGACAAGCTTGTTCGCCGATTTTTAAAGGTCGACAAACTCAGTACGGCCTTAGGCACCGATGACGGCAAACCCCGCAATTACCGTTATGGCTACGGCGTGCTCGACGAAAATCTGAATATGCAAGTTGATCCCACTGAGAAGAAGGTTTATTTCGAATTCAGTGACTACTCCACGATTGTTTTCTTCGAGAATCCTCACTGATCAGCTGCGGTACTAAACGATACCAAGCCCCCCCAAAAGGGCCCCTGCGCCGAGCATCCAAAGCATGTGCAGTTTGGTGCGCCAGACCAACAAAGTGGCGCCTGCAGTCAATACCCACAAAGGCCAGTCCCTGGCAGCTTGATGGTGTGCGGCAGTCAGTAACCAGCCTGTGCAAATCAAAAGCGCTATGACTATGGGCGCCATCCCCGTCTTGAAGGCTTTGACCGCTTGCATATCACGGTTGCGATGGGCCCAGCGGGTCGCGTTGTAAGTCAGCAGCGATGAGGGCAACATGATGCCCACCAAGGTCGCGAGAACGCCGAGCAGACCCAAAGTCCATGCCGATGTTCCGCTGGCCAAACCTCCCCCAGCATTCAATCCAACATTCCAGCCCATCAAGGCAACAAACAAAATATTGGGGCCGGGGGATGCTTGTGCAATCGCAATCGACGAGGTGAATTGCAAGTCAGTAAGCCAATGCGTTTCGTCCACCAAATAGCGTTGCATCTCAGGCACGCTGGTGATGGAACCACCTACGCCGAGCAAAGACAAAGATGCAAATTGCTGAAACAAATTCCAAAAGTCCTGTGCGGTCATCTCTACCGTCATGTTTGAGATCCCGTTTTTTCGCTCAAAGTCGCTCGGGCGAGTTTGTAATAGGCAAAGCCGCAAGCCAACGATCCCAATCCCAGCAGCACCCAAGCCAGTGGCAAACGCAGCAAGCCTACGCCAACGAAAGTCAGTACTGCAAATAAAACACAAGCGCCCAAGCCCATGGCATTGTGGGGTAAGGCATGGGTCAACTTCAAACCGGTGGCTGTGATCAGTCCAGCGGCTACAGCGCCCATGCCGCGCAATGCACCTTGTGCATAGGGGCTGTCCGACACACCACCAAACAATATAGCCAAGGCCAGCACCAGCACCAGCGGAATGCAAATCAGACCCGCCAAAGCCGCCATCGCGCCTTGGATGCCAAAGTAGCGCCCGCCTATCATCAAACACAGGTTGACCACGTTAGGCCCCGGCATGATTTGCGCCACTGACCATTCTTCAACGAATTGCGTCTGCGTCATCCATCGCTTGCGGTCGACAAGGTCTAACTGCACGACGGCCAAGACGCCGCCAAAACCTTTCAAGGCCATTTTCGAAAATGTGGTGAATAACTCGGTCTTGGATTGAGGTCGGGTCAACTCAGAGTGCGCCGACGTGGAGTTGGGGGTTTCTTTCATGGCTCAATTATCCACGGGGGACGATGTGAAAAAAATAGCATCTGCGCAGGATATCCAAGTCTCAGAACTGTTTATTTCAACACTTTTTTTCTTGACTGACTATTTTATGATCTGTATAAAAGAGTACTATTTAATTTA
>Ga0209598_10001631_pt1 | contig 18259 bp, 20 predicted proteins | sample M_140807_EF_Meta_FD_187317 | JGI IMG/M metagenome (GOLD analysis project Ga0209598, IMG submission 187317) | Freshwater microbial communities from Lake Montjoie, Canada to study carbon cycling - M_140807_EF_MetaG (SPAdes) (version 2) | ecosystem: Environmental > Aquatic > Freshwater > Lake...
TGCGCAGGGAAGCGATCTTCTGTTCGATCTTCTTCACCTCGGGCCCGACCGCCAGATCCTGGCCGTTCGCGTGGTCGCGCAGTTGCTGCAACCGCTCTTCCAGTTCGGCAATGGGCTTCTCGAAATCCAGTGGAGCCGCTTTCATGGAAGACTGATTTTGACCGGATCGCGCCGTCAGGGGAGCACAAAATGGGGTTTTTGTCCCCGCTCTTGACAAGGCCCGTTGCAACTGCCCGCTGGTTGCTCAGATCAACCCGCGCTTTTTCCACTCGTCGACATTGCCGCCGGCCGAACGCTTGGCCGTGTCGAAGGCCAGCTTGAGCAGAGAGACTTCCCATCCTTCATCCACGCTCTCAACCACGGCGCGGCGCGAGTTGTCGTCCCGTTTCGCTTCATTGACCATCCGCTCGACCACCCGCCCGAGTTCGCCGCTGACGATTTCCTCGTGCAGGTCGCTTTTGCGGAATTGGAACCCGTAACGGAGGAACTGCAGGTCGCCGCCGAACTCCTGCAGCCAATCGGCAAACTCGCGTGCCTTCTCGCCGAAGCCGTCGAGCATGATCTTGGCGAAATGATGCGGTGCGACGATGCGTGGCCGTTCGGCCTGCAATGTCCCGCGGCGCAAGCGGATGCGGTCCACTTGGTCCATCAATTCGCTGACCAGCACGAAATCGAACGCCGTCGAACCGAACGTTTCGATCAGTCCCGACGGTTCGACGTGCGTCTTCGTGTTTTCCAGCGCGTATTGAAAGCTCTCGCGGTCCATTCGAAGGCCAAAACGATACGGCGGAAGGGCGCGGATGCAAGAAAGAGAGAGGGTTGCGTTGGACGGAGCCGAAGCCCGCGCCTATGATGAGTGCCCATGTCCGCGACCAAACGCGTCAATCTCCGCACTCCGGAGGTCATGGAGGCCGTGCAGGCCGCCGTGGAGCAGCATTACCACAGTCCGATGGTCGACAAGTTGCGCGCGAGCGGCGGCATCGCCCGGTTCGGCGACGTCACTGTTCGGTTGGCCAAGCAGTTCGGCTTCTGCTACGGCGTCGAACGCGCCATCGACCTCGCTTACGCCGCACGCAAGGTTTTCGCCGGACGCGATCTCTACCTGGTCGGCGAAATCATCCACAACCCTGACGTCAACGCGCAGCTCGCCTCGATGGGAATAAAAACACTTTCGGGTCCGTGCAAACTCACGGAAATCGACAACCTTTCGCCGGAGGATGTGGTCATCGTCCCTGCTTTCGGCGCCGAGGTCGCCGTGCACGATCGTATCAAGGCGCGCGGTTGCCAGATCGTCGACACGACCTGCGGCGATGTCATGAGCGTTTGGAAGCGCGTCCGCCAATACGCCAATGACGGCGTGACTTCCATCATCCACGGCAAGGCCGACCACGAGGAGACGCGCGCCACGAGTTCGCGGGCCCGCGATTCCGAGGGTGCCGGCCATTTTGTTGTGGTCTACGACCTGGCCGAGACAGACATGGTCTGCGACCACATCCGCGGCAAAGGAGACCGCGCTCTCTTCCTGCAAAAATTCGGGCGGGCCTGCTCGGAGGGATTCGATCCCGATTTGCACCTCGTCAAAGTCGGTGTGGCCAATCAAACCACCATGCTGCGTTCCGAAACCGAAGAGGTGCAGCGCCGCGTGCGCGAGGCCGTTGCGGCGCGGGACGGGAGTGCCGCCAATTTTCGCGTGTTCGACACCATCTGCGGGGCCACGCAAGAGAGGCAGGACGCGCTCAAAGAACTGCTCGACCGGCCCCCGGACCTGATGCTCGTGGTGGGCGGATACAACAGCTCGAACACGACGCATCTGGCCGACATGGCGGCGCAAACAATCCCGACCTATTTCGTCGTGAACGCATCCTGTCTCGAGTCACCGGTGAAAATCAGGCATTACGACACGCACCGGCGGGAAGAAGTCTCCACCGCGAATTGGATGCCGGCGGGTCCCGTGTCCCTCGGCATCACGGCCGGCGCTTCCTGTCCTGGCAACCTCATCGAAGACGTGCTGCGACGCTTTCTCCAACTCCGCGGCATCGCCCTCGGGGAGACTGCCGTCTCCTGAGGGCGCTCAGATTTCCCGGCGCAGGATCTTTATGGCGCGTCCGTTGGTCACCGCATCGGCCAAAGGAACAAAACCGTGCCGGAGGAAAATTTTTTCAGCCGCTTCGGTGAAGACGTGGAGGTGACCGACGTTGTTCCGCCGCGCCAACTCGAGCGCGGCTGCGACAAGAATGCTGCCGTTTCCGCACGCTCGCTCGCCGGGTATGACGTAGAGGCTGGCCAGCCACGGGTTGAGGTCCGTGCGCGACTCGCAGTCGTCGCGGACCACGCTGACCGACCCGATCAGCCGCCCGTCTCGGCGCAGGATCAGCGTGGCAGGCAGCGCGCCATCGGTTTTCTGCCGCCGGAATTCCTCGAGGGCTGTGTGTTCGTTCCATTCGCGGTAGAGGTGGCGCCATTCCTCCGCGTGAAGCCGCGCGAGTCCGGCCGCCTCCGCCGAACCGCCGTCGAGGAACTCGAGAGACACTCCTTTCAAGCGGTGCGCGGGATGGTGGTGACGAGCACGGCACAGCGTCCCGTGCTCCCGGGTGATGTTTGCACTCCGCCGCCCGCCGCGAGCAGAAAGAAATCGCCGATCCGGAAGACATCGTCCCCGCACCTCACCGCGCCCTCCACCACCGTGACGATGGCGAAGTCCCCTGGTTCGTGCAGCGTTTCCGGTCCTTCGATCAGGCGCTTCTCCACCCGGAAATTCTCGCACCCGGCCACCACGCCTGTTTCCACATGCTCCGACCTCGGAGCAAAATCGGCAAAGTCGGTCGACAGCATCGATTCCGCGGGATGCAGAGCGCGCGGTTTGCCGTCGAGTCCGGAGCGGTTCCAGTCGAACACGCGGTAGGTCGTGTCGCTGTTCTGCTGAATCTCGACGATGAGATTCCCGGCTCCGATGGCGTGCAGACGTCCGCTCGGGATGAAAATGCTGTCGCCCTCGCGTGTGGCCAGCACATGAAGGCAGTTCTCCACCGTGCCGTCGTGCAATGCCGCTTCGAACGAGGTGCGCGTGGTTCCCGGGGCCAATCCCGCGTAAATGGTGCTTCCCGGCTGGCAGGCGAGGAAATACCACATCTCCGTTTTCGGTTCGCCCCGCAACTGCGGGGCGACGACCGCAGGCGGATGCACTTGCACGGACAAACGGTCGCGCGCGTCGAGCAGCTTGCAGAGCAAGGGAAAACGCGAACCGGATTGCGTGTGGTGCGCGCCGAAAATCTCCGCGCGGTGGTTTGTCCAAAGGTCGTGCAGGGTCTTGCCTTGGAGCGGTCCGTCCGCCACCACGCTCTGTGCTTCCTCTCGATCGACCATCTCCCACGCCTCGCCGATCGGCGCTTCGCCCGGCAACTTCCGTCCGAGGAACCGCTTGAATTCGCGCCCGCCCCAGACGCGTTCCATGTAAAGAGGGATGAAGCGTATGGGGCTCATCTGGATGCGTTATAGATGCTCGCGATGCCGGCGGCGAGCGGTTGCCTTTCCGCCGCGGTGAAGCCGTTGGCGCGGATCAGACCGCACATCGCTTCGCCCGACGGGAATAGCTCGATCGACTCGCCGAGGTATTCGTATCCCGCACGGTTTCCGGTGAGCGCCCCGGCGATCCGGGGGAGAATATGGTGCAGGTAAAAACGGTAGAGCGCCGCGAGGGGCGGGCGGGGCATGGAAAAATCGAGGACGAGCAAGTGACCGCCGGCGCGCAGCACGCGCGACATTTCGCGCAGCGCCGCGGGCCAGGATTCCATGTTGCGCAACCCGAACGCGACAGTCACCGCATCGAATGATCCGTCGGCAAAGGGAAGTTTTGTCCCGTCGGCCACCACCAGCGGATGAAGTCCTTTGCGCGCCGCGACCTGCAGCATGGGCAGGCAAAAGTCCGCGCCGACCACGCGCGCCTGCGGCATCGCCCTTTGCATGGCCAGCGCGAGATCACCGCTCCCAGTGGCCAGATCGAGAATGGTGCGCGGTTGCCATGCTTTGACCATGCGAACGGCTCGGGCGCGCCAGAGGAAGTCGATTCCGCCGCTGAGGACATGATTGGCCAGGTCGTAGCGTCCGGCGATGGCGCTAAAAATGCCGTGAACCTTGGCGGGGTCTTGCATAAGGAAAAATGCTCACGAGAGGACTCGAACCTCCACGGGTCACCCCATGCGCTTCTGAGACGCACGCGTCTGCCAGTTCCGCCACGTGAGCAGCAGGAACGTGTTAAAATGCACTCCGGCGATCCCGTTGTCCAACGGGAAAAACCCGGACCTTCCCGCCGGGGTTGCGCGCCGCCCCGGCATGCTTTTAGCTAGTGCCATCGCCCTGCAACATTACATCAGTGCCGCCCAAGGATATCTCGAACTGGGCATGACCGACGAGGCCCTCGCCGAACTGGGGAGAGTGCCCGAGGAAGACCGCGCCCACGAGGATGTGGAGCAACTGCGCGTTTACATCCTGATGCGGGCGCGGCGCTGGGATGAGGCACTCGAGTTTTGCGAGACATTACGCGGCAAACACCCGGAGTTCGGCCTCGGTTACATCCACGGCGCCTTCTGCCTGCACGAACTTGGTCGCACCGCCGAGGCCATGGCGCTCTTGCAGGAAGGTCCGGCCGCGCTGCTCCGCGAACCGGTCTATTTCTACAATCTAGGCTGCTACCACGCGGTGCTCGGCAATCCGGAGGAAGCGCAAAACTACCTCCAGATGAGCTTCAACATGGACGAAAAATTCCGGGAGATCGCGCGCTACGATCCCGATTTGGAAGGCGTCATCGGCAAGTTGGCATGACGCGTCTCGACGAAGCCGCCGCGGCGCGGGTGCGTGCGGCGTTCGAGGACAATTTTGCCCGCGGCGAAGAAATCGGCGCGGAGGTTTGCGTCTGGCAGGACGGACGCGAAGTGCTGCGCTATGGCGGCGGATGGCGTGATGCGTCGCAAACATCGCCTTGGACCGCGGACACGCTCGTTTTCTGTTGGTCGGCAACGAAGGGCCCGGCGTCCGCCTGTGCGTTGCACGCCTTGCAGGAATCGGACGTGCCGCTCGGTGCGCCGGTGTCCTCGGTCTGGCCGGAGTTCGGTGGGGCCGGCAAAGAGCACATCACCTTCGATGAATTGCTCGCCCACCGCGCAGGTTTGGCCGCGCTCGGGGCGGATGGCGCGGATATTTTCGATTTGCCCGGCGTGGCCAATGATTTGGCCGCGCAGAAACCGAATTGGGAACCGGGCAATGCGCATGGCTACGCGCCGCGCACGTTCGGGTATTTGCTCGACGCCATCGTGCGGCGCACGGCGGGCATGCCGCTCGGCGATTACTGGCGCAAAGCGTTCGGCGATCCGCTCGGGTTGTCGTTCTGGATCGGCTTGCCCGACGAACTGCATCCGAATGTGGCCCGCATGCATGCCGCGCGGGCCGGAGATCTCAAAGAACCCGGACCTTTCGAACATGCGCTGGCCGACAAATCATCACTCACCGCGCGCTCCTTCGCACGGCCGGCGGGGATCATCGGTGCCGCGGCGACCAATCGCCCGGAAGTGTGGCGCGCTTCGCTGCCGTCGTTCGGCGGCATCGGCAACGCGCGCTCCTTAGCCCGCTTTTACGATCGCCTCGCCGCGGGGGAGTTTTTTCGCGGTCCGTGGCAAGAAGCTCTCACCCGCCGCTCGAGCAATGGACCCGACCTCGTCCTGCAGCAGCCGACCGCTTTTTCGGCCGGTTTCATGATGGATCCGCTTGGTGCGTCCGGCACCAAGCTGCGCGCCACGTTCGGTCCGTCGGTCAACGCGTTCGGTCATCCCGGTGCAGGAGGAAGTCTTGCTTTTGCCGACCCGGAAAACCGGATCGGCTTCGCCTATGTGATGAACCGCATGGAAAACGGCGTTTTGCGCGAGACGCGTCCGGCGCGGTTGGTGCAGGCGCTTTATGGAGTTGAGGCTTGAGGGATGAGGGTTGAAAGTTCCTGCCGATGATCGCCAAGACGGAAAGTTTCGAGGTGCGCACGCGCGGGCGCGGTAGTTACGAGATCACCGATGAAGTGGAGCGGGTGGTGAGCGCATCCGGAATCAAGGAGGGCATCGTGACGGTCTTTGTGCGACACACCAGCGCGAGCCTCGTCATTTTCGAGAATGCCGATCCGTCGGCCCGCGAGGATCTGCACGAATTTCTCGACCGCATTGCGCCCGATGGAGAAGCGTGGCATGTCCACACCATGGAAGGACCCGACGATACGGCCAGCCACTTGCGCATGACCGTGACCCGCACCAGCGAGACCGTTCCGGTCGCCGGCGGCCGCATGGTCCTCGGGACTTGGCAGGGCATCTTCCTCCTCGAGCACCGCCACGCCCCTCATCGGCGTGAGGTTGTTGTCTCTGTTGTGGGATTGTGATCTGCATTCCGTTTTTTGCATGACAAACGTGCCGGCTGCTTGGCACCTTAAGGAGGTATGAAAATCCTCCCGACCCTCGCACTGGTGCTGCTTCTTCCTCTCGCTGTCCAAGCCCAAAACAGGACTCCACCGACCGAGGCGGTCGGAACCATGGTCCTCGACTCGGGTGGCAAAACCATCGGCACCGTGGCCAACGTCATCTACGACGTGGAAAATTTGCGCATCGCCGCATTGCTCGTGTCGCACGGCGGATTTCTCGGGATCGGCGAGAAAAAGACCGCAGTTCCCCCGACTGCTTTCGTCTCCTTCGATGCGCCGAGAAAAATCGCCAAGGTCAACTTTACAAAAGAAACATTCCTCTCTGCGCCTGATACCACGCTGGCTGATTGGACCGGTCTGCAGAATGCCCAGAGCGTTGACGCGACCTACCGCCACTTTGGTGTGACGCCCTATTTTTCCGGCGCGCGACCGGCCAACTATAAGTCGGGGTGGTCCGCCGTCGGACGAAACATCGGTTTGGACGGTGGCAAGCTTGCCTTGGGCAAACTGATGCCCGGTGTCGAAATCCTCCAACTCCCGGTGGTGACAAACAACGGCATGGCCTTGGGCAAGGTCTCCCTCATATCGATCAACATTCCCCTTGGTCGCCTCAATTCTCTGACCATCTCCCGTCCCAACGGTTCGCTTTTCGCGACCTCGGTCGATCCTCTCGACTGCCACTACAGCCCGCAGTTCAAAGCGCTCGTTTGGGATAAGATCACCAATTAAACCGCCTCCCGCCGGCGCAAAGTTCGGTAGGAATTCCCCGGGTGGTGCACGCTGCGGACGGGGCTGCGTTTGGCAAAACTTGTCACTGCTGATCGCGGCCTGCCTTGAGGGACGGGGCGCAGCGTATAAGCTCTCGCCATGCCGCGCTTTGCCCAGGTGATTCTCGACCGCTCGACCGGCAAGGAGCTGGATTACGAGATCCCGGAGGGTTGGGCCGGACGCGTGGCGGCGGGTTCGCGCGTGCGGGTACCTTTGCGCAACCGCCAGGTCATTGGCACGGTGGTCTCGGTCTCGGAGACGACCTCGGCCAAAGGCGTGCGACCGCTCGCGGCGGTCATGGACGACCGTCCGCAAATGACTCCTGTCCTGATGAAGCTGGCCAAGTGGATGGCGGATTACTACGCGTGCGACGAGCAAGATGCACTGCGCTGCATTTTGCCGCGGGCCGTGCGCGAGACCGGGCACGCGCCATTGAAGCGAAAATTTGCTGTGCTGGCCCGAAAGGTGGACGAGACCGAGTTGGCCGGTCTGCGCAAACGCGCTCCGCGTCAAGCCGTGCTGATCGAAGCCTTGCAACACGCCGGAGCTCCGGTTGCCGTGGCGAAGCTGGGATCCGAATTCGGATCTTCCGACGCGGCGCTGAAAACACTTGCCCGCCGGGGTTTGGTCGAGCTGACCTCCGAGGAAGTGCGTCGTGCACCGCGCGGGTCGGAGGAATTTGTCGCCTCGAAACCGCCGGAATTGAGCGCGGAGCAGGCGCGGGCCCTGGAGGGGATTCGTCCGGCCCTGCGTGATCCGGCCAAGCACAAGCCCATTATTCTCAAAGGCATCACGGGCAGCGGAAAAACGGAGGTCTATTTGCGAGCCATCGACGAAGTGCTCAAGTCGGGCAAGACGGCGCTGGTCCTTGTGCCCGAGATTTCACTCACTCCACAAACGGTCGAGCGATTCTCTTCACGCTTCACCCCGCAGGGCATCGAAGTGGCCGTGCTGCACAGCCATTTGAGCGAGGGTGAGCGGCACGACGAATGGCACCGGGTGCGCGACGGAAAAGCACGCATCGTCATCGGCGCGCGCGGCGCGGTCTTCGCCCCGCTGGAGAATCTCGGACTTATCGTCATCGATGAGGAGCACGACACATCCTACAAGCAGGACGAGGGACCGCGCTATCACGCGCGCGATCTCGCAGTGGTGCGCGGCAAGATGGAGCCGTGCGCCGTGCTTCTCGGTTCGGCCACGCCGTCCCTCGAAAGTTTCGAGAATTGCCGCAAGGGAAAATATGACATCATCGAACTGACCCATCGCCATGACGGATGCGTGCTGCCGGTTTTTCGCGTCGTCGACATGCGGTTGCGCAGCAAGGACGGCGAGCGCAACGACCAATTCCTTTCGCCTAAACTTTGTCAGGCCATTGAATCGCGGTTGGCCAAGGGCGAGCAGACCATTCTTTTTCTCAACCGCCGCGGATTCTTCACCGTGCTGGCCTGCAAGGCCTGCGGGAAAAAAGTGGAGTGTCCGCACTGCAGTATTTCGCTCGCGCTGCACAAAAAGGAGGACCTCGCCCGTTGCCACCTTTGCGGCTACGCGCAAAAACCGCCGCGGCGCTGTCCGCAATGCCACGACCCGCAAATCGCCTTCAGCGGCGTGGGCACGGAGAAAGTGGAAGCCGCCGTGCGGAAAATCTTTCCGGCGGCCCGCGTGGCGCGGATGGATTCGGACACCATGACGGGAAAGAACGCCTACCACGAAACGCTCGGTGCTTTCCGCGCGCGGAAGATCGACATTTTGGTCGGCACGCAAATGATCGCCAAAGGACTGCATTTTCCGGGTGTCACACTTGTCGGAATCATCAGCGCCGATTCGGCCCTTCACCTCCCGGACTTCCGCGCGGGCGAGCGGACCTTCCAACTCCTCGTGCAGGTCGCGGGACGCGCCGGGCGCGGCGATGCCGAGGGCGAAGTGATCGTGCAGACTTTCACCCCGGCGCATCCGTCGTTGCAGTTCGCCAAGTCGCACGACTTCGACGGATTCGCCGCGCATGAGCTGGAGATGCGGGGAAACTTCGGACACCCGCCGTATTCGCATCTTGTGCTCATCACCGCGCGGGCCGACACCGAACAAAAAGCCGAATTCACCGCGCGGACGCTGGCCCAAAAGTTGTCCGCGGCCGTGCCACCCTCGTTCATGGTCAGCCCTTCTGCCGCGGCCCCCATGGCGAGGGTGCGCGGAATGTATCGCTACCAGATCGTGGCGCGGGGGAAGCAGGTCCGCGTGCTGACCAAGGCTATCCGGGAAACAATCAAGTCGATCAAACTACCCAAAGATGTGTACGTCGCGGTGGACGTCGATCCGATGGCGGTGCTGTGAGGAAAGCCGCAAAAGACGTGGAGGTTTGGCTGTAGCGTCGTCCTCCTCGGCGACGGATTTTGGCGTGACCGATGGAGAGGCTTCCAGCTCGGAGAGACGTCGCCTCGGCTGCCGCGCGGTTCGAGGCGGCTCGCGGGGGAGCTGGCTAGGGGGGAGGAGGATGGGTGGACGATGAGTAAGTCCAGTTCCCAAAAGATTTTGAACTTCAGCAAACTCCTCGCTCGGTAGTGCCCGCTGGCTCAGCGGGCCGCTGCTTTTCAGATTGGGGCGAGCGGACGGCTGGGGCCAGCCGTCCCTACCGAAGGTGGTGAAAAGTCAAAAAACCTTTCGTGTTTGGTATAACTAGTTGGTCAAATCGTAAGCATGAATGTTCCGGAAGCCGGATTGATCGAAGCCAAGACTCACCTTTCGGAGATGGTGGCGAAGGTGGAGAATCGGTGCAAAGCGGCATCGAGGTTGCGCCCGAACGGAGTCGGGCAAAACAAAGTAAGTTTGCCCTTCGGCTACGGGGAGGGTTCGGTGCCTTATGTGGCACCGGACTTCGATGCGCCGCTCGAAGCTTTCCGCGAATACAGCGGTTGAAGCTGCCCTAGCTTGCGTACGCAAGTGCCTATATCGACCAGATCGCTGTGTTGTGAGTGACCTTTCAACCTAGATTCACTCAAGCCGAATACTTGCGATTTGCAGGCGGAAGGTTTCCGCACGGCCGTTGGCAATCATGAAGCGAACCTGCGCCATGCTTTTGCCGGGATAATCGGGCAGGTCCAGTCTATCGCCGCGACGGACCGGATACATTTTGCGCAGTGGAATTAGGATCTCTTGCCATTCACCCGTCGTTTCGAAGTTGGCGACGTAGTAGTGATACGCGTCTTTTTCCGATTCGACGATGAAGCGGTAGTTCTTGCCGTCGCCTTTGAGGCGGATGACCGCCGTGCGATAAGACGAAACATCGATCGGGCCGAAGTAGCATTGCACGGAAGAGAACCCGCCGTCGTTTTCGAGTGAAACCTCTCCGCTGAAGACCGCGTGGTCATCGGGGTCGCGCGTGAACGTTCCTTTGGAAACTCCGCCCATGACACCATCGTCTTCGATTTGCCATCCGCCCATGGCTGCAGGTTCGGCGAAATCGAAAAGCACTTTGGCGGGTTTCACTACTCCAGCGTTCACCGATTGCACGGCCATAGCAAAAACCAAGGCGAGTAGATACTTCACGAGAGGACTGTCCAATCGATCGCACTTAGCTGTCCATCGAAACCGAATCCGGTTCCGGGCGGCGGAACGGTCCGCGGGCCATGCGTGTGCATCTGTGCGCTGAATTCATCTGGCGCATAGAGCCCGACGGCTTGGAGTCCGCCATCTCGCACGAGGTCGCCGTGTCGCTGGCGCAATCGCATCGCGGTCCAGAGGGCGACGCTTTGGCCGAGCGGATGGTCCATGCTGTGCGTAACGACGAGTTCCATCCCGGCTTGCGCCCCGGCGAGAGCGAGAGGAAAGGCGTCTTGCCATGCTGGTTTGATCACGAGAATTTGCGCTCCGGGCCAAGGCGGCGGCGTTGACGGCAACTCCCAGTCGAGAGCCAGGGAGATTTTTTCACGCTCTGAGAGCGCCGACCATGTGGCGGCATCGTAGAATGTCGGATCTTCGAGGAATTCGATGTTGGTGCGGATGCTTGGATTGAGTTTGGCGAGGAAAGTGTCGATCGATTCGCCGCTGGTCGTGAGGGAGGCATTGGCATCGACTCGCCAACGCAGCGGGAGATCGGCCAAAGCATTCAACGCTTCAACTTCGCGATGCGGTTCGCGTCCGATTTTGAGTTTCGCTGCAGTATAACCTTCGGCCGCGCATTGCTCGAATTGGCTCCGGGGAGTGGCAACCCAATCGGTGAAAAGCGCGTGGCTGCTCACGTCGGGCAGTCCGTCAAAGAGTGAGACCCCCGCGCGGCGCGCGGCGGCATCGGTCCGCGCATGACGCAGGGCGAGGCTGGCCAATCGCGTCGGCTTTTCCGTCCCGAGCGAGGCAAGATGTTCGGCGAGCGGGCCGTGCCCGAACTCCTCCCATGGATGCAGATCGGCGTAGCCGGGTGTTTCGTCGTCGAATTCAACGCGGATCAGCGCGCCCCGTCGGGGACCACGCGCGGCGCGGGCGGGATCGGATCCGGGCTGCAGCGTGTAATGGTGTGTCCAGATTTTCACGGCAGGAGAAAGGAGAGGGCGAGGAGAAGTCCGAACGCGGCGTGCAATGCAGCCGCTTGGGCAAGCAGTTGGTTGGTTTCGCGCGCGGGTGAGGCCTCAAGACACGCCCGGGCCAGCCACCACGCCAGCGGCAGAGTCATGAGTGGGAGAAGAAAGGCCCACAAATATCCCAGCGGCAGCCAGAGAAAACCGAGGACGAACGGCGCGATGACGAGCGAAGCGTTTTCGCGCCGGGCGAAGTTCAAGCCGAAGCGCGCGGCCAGTGTCCGTTTGTTTGCCATTCGATCCGTCTCGAGATCGCGCAGGTTGTTCACCGCGAGGAGCACGCTGGAATGCATGCCGATTTGCAGACCTGCGAGCACGGCGCCCCAGGAAAATTCCATTGTGTTGAGAAAAAATGTTCCGGCCACGGCGAAGACGCCGAAGAAAAGCACGACGAAGATTTCGCCGAGGCCGAGGTAGGCGAGGGGCAAAGGTCCGCCGGTGTAAGCGTAGGCAAGCACAAGCGAAACAATACCCAGCACAAGGATCGGCCATCCGCCGTGCAGGACGAGCGGGATGGCGAGGACAGCGGCGAGGATCAGGCACGCGGCACCGCCGGTCATCATGGCGCGCGCGGAGAGCAAGCCGGCGCTCGTCGCGCGGACGGGTCCGAGCCGTTCCGCGGTGTCCGCCCCTTTGGCGTGGTCGATGGCGTCGTTGAAGTAGTTCGTCGCGATCTGGATGAGCGCGGCGCAGACAAGCGCAAGCCCGGAGGCGAGCGGATCGAATCCACCCGCGGTAAAGGCCAGGGCGCAACCGGCTGCCACCGGCACGATGGCCGCGCCAAGCGTGCGCGGGCGGGCGGCGAGGATCCACGGGTTCATCGGCTCCGATGCCACGCGGATGAGCTGAAGAGGTCAATCTTTTGCGGTGAAGAGATTGACCGCGGAAGACACAGGGGGCACAGAGGTGGACTCGGAATGAAACCAGCCAACCTGCTTTTCATGGCGGCGCTCTCGGCAAGTGTCTGGGCGCGAGGTCGTATGGGAACGATGTTCATCGAGTCCGAGGATGCAGCGATTCCTTCGCGCGAGGTGAGGGTGTGGTTGCCGCCACGCTACGAGGAAGCGGACGAGCGGTATCCGGTGATTTATTTCCACGACGGGCAGAATATGTTCCGTCCGGGCGGACCTTTCGGTTGCTGGTTCGCGGAGGATAAGGCGGCGGAGGAAATGAAGGCGGGTCGTATGCGCGCAGCGATCATGGTGGCTATCCCGAACAACGAGGCGGACATGGGCAACGCGCGGATCACCGAATACCAACCGCCGTCGGACGCGAATCCGCGCGATACGCAGCGCGGGAACGGCATCTGCGACCGCTATGCGGAGTTTTTGCTCGGGAAAATCAAACCCGCGATCGACGGGAAATACCGAACGCTGCCGGACCGCGAAAACACCGCAGTCGCCGGATCGTCGATGGGGGGGCTTCTTTCGCTCTGGCTTGGACTGAATACCGACGTCTTCGGTTCGGTCGGTGTTTTTTCACCGGCTTTGTGGACGAGTCCGAATTTCATGAAAGCGGTGATGAAGGCGCGGAGAAAAGACGGCCTGCGCATCTACATGGATATGGGGACGCGTGAAAAAGGGAACACGACCGGCGACTATTGGCAGGATGCGCTGGCCGTGCGCGAGGCTTTCGTTAAACAGGGCTACGTCGAGGGTGAAGACTTCCTCTGGAACCCGGGCGAAGGCGACGAGCACAACGAGAAGGCCTGGGCCAAGCGCTTGCCGGTGGCGTTGCGGTTTCTGATGCCTGCGAAAGACGCAGCGGCCCGCTGAGTGCGGCGGGGTCACCGAGCATATGTCGGCGACCGGCGGTCAGATCAGTTGGTCGCCGATGGCGACCTATCTCGCAAAGCCTCGGCTGACCGACGCTACAGCTTCAGATCGAGCGCGGCGGCGATTGTGTTGGGAGAATTTCCCTCGAGGCGATTGTTGACGAAGGCGTAGCTGGGGCGTGCGGTGGGCGCCGAGGCGCCGCGTTTGATCAGGGCTTTGAGTGCGGCGCGAGCTTCGGGATTGGTTTCTTTGGTTTCCCCGTAAGGTTGGAAGGCACTGACGGCTTGTTGATAAGCGCGACCGGGGCGGAGGAGAAAACGGGCGGCGAAGAAGTCGGCGGTGAAAGCGCCGGGCATTTGCATCTGCTCCTCGACCGGCGGCATTTTGGTCCAGCTGTTGAAAACATGCGCGACATTGTGCTCCCGCAAAACGTCGAAATATTCCGCGCGCAGCAGGTTCGCGTTGCGGACTTCGACGCCGTATTGCCAGTCGGTGGGGAGTTGCCCGAGGAATTCGTCGAGCGCGGCGATGAAATCGCGCAGGCGCTCGAAGTGCTTCGGATAAAACGCGGAAAATTCGAAAATGAGCACGCCGGTTTTTTTGCGGTGCGGTGAAAGCGGTCCGAGGAATGCGTCGATGAAAAGTTTGGCGTTGAGGAAGTGTGTGTTGTCCTTTCCGGCGCGGTCGCCGAAGCGCTCCAGTTTGGGAAATCTTTTCACCGTGATCTCGTCGGTCACCTTGTAGCAAAGGCGGAATCCCTCCGGCACCTGCGCGCAGAGGTTGGCGAGATATTTTTCCGAGGGAAACCGGTAGTAGCCGGCATCGACGCAGACAGACGGGAAAACTTCCGCGTATTCTTCGAGGCACTCGGTCTCGAAGCGCTTGGTTGAGAGTTTCCCGCGCGTGAGGTAGCGCTGTTCGTCGTAGACTTGTCCGAGCCAGCCCTCGTATTTCCACGAGGACGTTCCCAGATAGAGGTTTTTCCCGCGCGCGAGGAACCCCGTTTCCCGCGCGAGCGCGGCGGGAAGCGCGCGAGGAGTTGATGGTTGAAAGTTGAGGGTTGAGAGATCGGAGCTTGGAGGGCTGGATGTTCCCTCAACGCTCATCGCTCAACTATCAACTACATCAAGGCTTTCAGCCTTGATGTCAGATCGGCTTCGCCTTGGAGGCCGACGACCTGCTCGCGGACTTCGCCGTCCTTGAAAAAGAGCAGCGTAGGAATTGACGAAACACGGAAGCGGCTGGCCACGCCGGGAGCTTCGTCGACGTTGACCTTGGCCACGATGGCCTGTCCGGCCATGGCGTCGGCGATTTTGTCGAGCACTGGAGCGATCATGCGGCAGGGGCCGCACCACGGGGCCCAGAAATCCACGAGGATGGGCGTGCTTCCCTTGTTGATTTCGCTGTCGAAGTTGTTGTCGTTGAGGTTGAGGACGTTGGCGCTGGCCATGGTTTGATGGGTGGGTGGGGTTTTGTTTTTAGAGGAACATCCAAACTTGGATGCCGAGCGCGGCGATGGCCATGACCGTGGCGGCGATGGCCAAGATACCGGTGAGGGAATCTGATGCGGCTTCGGCCGGAGCGGCTTCGCTGGCAGAGGCGGTCTTGAGCGCCGGGGCTGGCGCGGCGGCCGGAGCGGCGGGTCCGATTTTCACCGTGGCCTGCGGAGCAGGACGCGCCGGAGGTGTCATTTGGACTTTTGCGGTTTCCTTTTTGGAAAGGGCCGGCGGCGGTGCGGCGGCCGGTTTGGGTGCCGCGGGAGCGGGAACCGCCGCAGGAGCGGGCGGCCTCGGTGCGGCGACTGGTGCGGGCATGGGAGGTTTGGGCAACGCGGCTGCGGGTGTCGCCGGTGCGGGGACTGCGGGCCTTGGGGGCGTTGCCGGAATGGCTGCCGCAGGCATCGGAGGTTTCGGCGCGGCGACCGCGGCAGGTGGTGTCATGGTCGGCGGCCGGGGCACATTCACCGGCGCTGCCGACATGGGTGGCGGCGGAACGGCGGCTGCGACCGGTGCGGGAACCGCGGGCCTCGGTGGCACGGCGGCAACGGGCATCGGCGGTTTCGGCGCAGCAACCGGAGTCGCGATCGCGGGAGGCCTGGGTGCCTGTGCGATGGGAGTTGCCGGCATGGGAGGCTTCGGTGCGGCGACCGGAGTGGCGGGAGCAGCGACTGGTTTGGGCGGCAAAGGAATTGCACCAGGTCCAGCCTGGGGAACCGGCGCGCCGGGTGGTTTCGAAGGCATGCTGAAAGGCTTGGGAGGAACAGGCATGGTCGGTGGCGCTCCGGTCGCGGTCGGCAAAGGTTTCGGCGGAAGATTTACCATCGCGGCTTCGCGGGGATTTGCCGCTGTCGGTCCCGCGTCGCGGCGGGGAGGAAGAACAATGCGGACGGTTTCTTTTTTAGGTTCGGCAGGTTTGTTGGGATCGCTCATGGGGTGTGGGACGGCTTTTTAAGCCGAGGGAGGAAAAGGATTGTTTGTCTCTGAAGTGCTGTCAATCGTTTCGCCGCTTTGAGGCGAAAAATCCGCAAAACCGCCGATTTTTCTTGCCGACCGGAGACTCTCGGTGCATTCTTCCCAACCATTTTCAGAATTATATGGCTAAGACAGCATGGACAGAGCGCGAGAAGCGCAAGCGCAAGACGGTGGAAAAGCACGCCGCGTTGCGCGCGGAACTCAAGAAGAAGGGCGACTACCTCGCCCTCGCTCAACTGCCGCGCAACGCCAGCCCGGTCCGCCTGTCGAACCGTTGCCGCGTTTCGGGCCGCAAGCGCGCCTTCATCCGCGAGTTCCAGATGTCCCGTCTGACTTTCCGCGAGCTCGCCTGCGCGGGGCTGATCCCCGGTGTGACCAAAGCGAGCTGGTAAAAGCGGTCGCGCGCGGCGCGGTCCGGCGCTGCTGACGAAGTTTGTCGAACGGCGCACCGTCCGCCGGGCTCCCCCGTCTTCCCGACATGATGACATCCGTCCACGAATTTGCCTCCGCCTCTCCGGTCGCGCCCGAGACCGTGTTCTGGCAATTGCTCATCGTCGCCGTGCTCGTGCTGCTCAACGGCTTCTTTGTCGCATTCGAGTTCGCCGTGGTCAAAGTGCGCTCGACGCAATTCGAGCAGAGCGTCAGGGAGGGCAAGCGCGTGCGCATGGCGCGCGAAATCCTGGCCAACATGGAGGCTTATCTCTCCGCGGCGCAGCTCGGCATCACGCTGACCAGCCTCGGTCTCGGCTGGGCGGGCGAACCGTTCATCGCGCGATTGCTCGGCCCGCTGTTCGTCTCCGCGGGCATCGGCAACGAGAAACTTGCCGCAGCGCTTTCTTTCACCGTCGCGTTTTCCATCATCACCTTCCTCCACATCGTGGCGGGTGAGCAGGCACCCAAGATTCTGGCCATCCGCCGCGCGCGGCAGATCCTGCTCTTTTGCGCGTGGCCGATGCGGATCTTCCACATCGTTTTCCGTCCGTTCATCCACCTGATCAATGTCTGTTCGTCGTGGGTGCTGAAGCACGTCTTCCGCCTCAAAGTGCAGCCCGGGTACGAGACGGCGCACACCGCCGAGGAACTGCGCTCCATGGTGGAGACGAGCACGAGCGGCGATGGCGCGCCGGTCAGCGCGCTCGGACGCGAGATCCTCATCAACGCCCTCGATATGCGCCAGCGCGTGGTGCGCGACATCATGACGCCGCGCGGGGAGGTGGTCTTCCTCGATTTGGAGGACGGCTTCGACGCATCGATCCGCGCCGCGCGCCAATCGAAGCACACCCGCTACCCGCTTTGCCGGGGCCACCTCGACGAGTCGGTCGGGTTGGTGCACATCAAAGATCTCCTTGCCCTTGTGCAGGACGGCAAGAGCGATCTGATGTCCATCAAGCGCGAGCTCATCCACGTTCCGGAAATGATGCCGCTCGAGCGTCTGCTAAAACTTTTCCTCGGCAAAGGCGCGCACCTCGCCGTGGTCGTCGACGAATATGGCGGCACGGTCGGCGTGGTCACGCTCGACGACGTGCTGGCCGAACTGGTCGGCGAGATCCAGGACGAATTCGATTCCGACGAAATCGAATACCGTAAAATTTCCGACGACGAATATCTCCTCGATGGCGGTTTCGCGCTGCACGACCTCAATGATCTGCTCGACATCAAGCTGGTCAGCCCCGAGGTCAGCACGATCGGCGGCTATGTCACGCACCGGCTCGGGCATTTGCCCAAGCTGGGCGAGACGGTGATCGGCGACGGATTCGACTTCACCGTGCAGCAGACCAATGGCCGCCGCGTGGTCAATGTTCTGGCCAAGCGCCGCGCGGATCGGGAAACGCACGAAGAAGAGCCCGCGTCCCTCTGAAGCGGGGCGCAGATCCCCCTTGCCGCGGCGCATCAACGCCTGTCTATTGACATCGTGATGGCAAATCACGACCCAGCCATTCCTGTTCTGCCGCCCGTGGCAAAGGCCGTGCCGGTGAAGGGGCTTGCCGCACTCCGGGAGAAAGTGGAAGAACTGATGCTTCCGGCCGCCGCAAAAAAACGCACACCTGCCCTATGAAGGATGGTTTTCCCTATCTGAAAAAAACAGCAGATGGATTGGTTGTGCAGTCCACCCAAGCCGGGCATGCCGCCCAACTGGAGGCGCTGCAGGAAATGGTCTTCCCGACCCTCGCAAAAAATTCCCTTTTCCGGGCACCACATTATCTCCACCACATCAGCATTTTTCCGGAGGGA
>Ga0209598_10001638_pt1 | contig 18204 bp, 19 predicted proteins | sample M_140807_EF_Meta_FD_187317 | JGI IMG/M metagenome (GOLD analysis project Ga0209598, IMG submission 187317) | Freshwater microbial communities from Lake Montjoie, Canada to study carbon cycling - M_140807_EF_MetaG (SPAdes) (version 2) | ecosystem: Environmental > Aquatic > Freshwater > Lake...
GTTATGGATACCGGATTCTGGGCATCCTACTTGGTGGGCCGGGTCTGGGCTTTGCGATCGGGGCGGTGGTCGACTTCCTGGTCGGCTCGGCGCCCTGGGGGATGATCGTCGGGGTCCTAGGGGGCTTCGCCATCTCGATCTGGATGGCCGTTCGGTCGGCCAGGACTTACAGCGCCGAGGCGGCGCGGGACTGGGGCCCTCCGCGGGACCTGCCCGACGACGCCGAGGACGAGGACGATTGAAGGAGTTCGTGGCGGCATGGCCAGCCCGATGGAACAGTTCGAGATCCACAAGGGTCTTCAGGGGCCCGTGGTGCCTCTTCGTGGGGACTTGTCGCTTGACCTGTCACTGAGCAACTCGGTCCTGGCGATGATGATCGCGGCGGGCCTTGTGATTGCCTTCTTCGAATTCACGACCCGGCGTGCCGCGGTGGTGCCTGGCAGGACGCAGCTGATAGCTGAAGGGATCTTCGGCTTCATCGATGACATGGCGACGGGGATCATCGGTCCCGAGTCCCGGAAGTTTTTCCCCTATGTCTTTTCGATTTTCCTGTTTGTCTTGTCGATGAACATGCTGGGCCTCTTCCTGACCTTCACGGCCACCTCCCAGCTGGCGGTCACCGCCACCCTGGCGGTGATGACCTTCCTGATCGTTCTCATCGTTGGGTTCGCTCGGAATGGTGCCAATATGTACAAGCTCTTCGTCCCGGCGGGGGTGCCCTGGTACATGCTTCTCCTGGTGGTGCCGATTGAGGTGATTTCCTTCCTCCTCCGCCCGGTAACCCTCGCCCTGCGATTGTTCGGCAATATGCTGGGGGGCCACGTAGCCCTGAAGGTCTTCGCTGGCTTTGTCGTTTCCCTCGGCACTATGGGCGCAGTGGGGAGCGCCATGGGCGCAGTGGGGATCGTCGGCGCCGTTCTGCCCCTGGTCGGGGTGGTCGCCCTGACCGCGCTGGAATTCCTCGTGGCCTTCCTCCAGGCCTTTGTTTTTGCGGTTCTGACCTGCGTCTACCTGAACGACGTGGTCAACCTCGGCCATCACCACTGATGGCCGGGCCTTCCCTCACCCTCATTTCATCACTCAACCAGGACTAAAATCATGGATGCGGAAGCGGCTAAGTTCATCGGCGCGGGTCTGGCAACCCTCGGCATGATCGGCGCGGGTATTGGCGTCGGCAACATCTTCGGGAGCTTCCTGTCGGGCGCGACCCGCAACCCGTCGGCAGCTGGCGGCCAGTTCACCAACCTCATGCTCGGCGCCGCCCTCACCGAAGCCCTGGGCATCCTGGCCTTCGTGCTGGGTCTCGTGATCCTGTCTAGCTGATTTCAACTGATCCTGCGGCGACGCCGGGTGGCCTTCGGGTCGGACGGTGAAACCGCATCCTGAGGACGTCGTAGCCAGATGGCCGCCGAAGAGATCCCTCACGTCCCTGGCGCCGCACCTGCGGCCCCGGAGGGCGTGCACGCCGGAACCGCGCCCGCCGAACATGGCGGCGGGGGCGGCCTGCCCCAGTTCAAGCTCGAGAACTGGAGCGGCCAGATTGTCTGGCTGCTGCTGATCTTCATCGTCCTCTACACCCTCATGGCGAGGGTCTTCATCCCGCGCCTTCGCAGGGTGCAGGACACCCGGGCCCAGACCATCGCCTCGGCGGTGGCCGAGGCCCGCAGGGTGCAGGATGAGGCGGACGCCCAGGCGGCCGCGGCCCGCGCCGAGATCGATCAGGCCCGCACCCGGGCCAGGTCGGTGGCGGCCGAGGCCAAGGCCAAGGCGAACGCCGAGTTCGCCGCCCGCCAGGCCGAAGCCGATGCTCGCATCGCCGAGGAAGTGGCTGCCGCCGAGACCCGCATTCGCGGCCTTCGCGACTCCGCCATGGCCAGCGTCGGTGACATCGCCGTCGAGACGGCCGGTGCCATGGTCCAGCGCCTGACCGGGACGGCCGTCACCGCCGCCGACCTGCGCGCCGCCGTCAAGGGAGCCGCCTGATGAACCCCTTCCACATCTCCTTCGATCCAAGCCAGGCAGAGACCTGGGTCGGGGTCGGCCTGCTGATCTTCCTGGGCATTGTCGTCTTCGTGGCCAAGGCCCCGCAGATGATCGCCGGCCAGCTCGACGCCAAGCGGGACACCATCCAGCACGACCTGGACGAAGCCGCCCGCATCCGTGCCGAGGCCGAACGTCTCCTGGCCGAGCTGAAGGCAGAGCGCGTGGAAGCGGAGGCTCAGGTCCGGGGCATGCTGGCCGCCGCCGAGGAACAGGCCCGAGCCTACGAGGCCGACGCCAAGGTCCGGCTGGAAGAGTCCCTGGCCCGTCGCCAGCTGCTGGCCGAGCGCAAGATCGCCAATGCCGAGGCCCAGGCCGAAGCCGAGGTCCGCGCCGCCGCCGTGGATCTCGCCGCCCACATGGCCGAGCGGGTCATGGCCGACCGCCTTGCGGGCGCCAAGTCCGATCCCCTGGTGGATCGCGCCATTCCCCTTATCGCTGAAAAGCTCGGCTGAGGCCGTCAGGTCGCCGTCTTCCGGCGGCCCTTCGCCTTCTTCCGCGTCTTCACGAGAAACCGGAAACGCTTGGGCAGGATCAGGCGTTCAATCCTCAGCGACTGCTGCCAGGCAAAGGGGATGATCTCCGGGTCCCGGCGTAGGAGCCGGCGGAAGGGCCGGACGAACCGGGGATACCGGTTCTGAAAGCGAATGAACTCCCGCTTGGCCCGGAAGGATCCCCTCAGCACCATCATCAGGCCAACGACCGTGAGGGGCAGGCCAAGGGGTCCGGGAAGCGGCGCAATCACCACCCCCGCCACCACCAGGAACAACCCGCCCACGGTCAGGGACATCCGTACGATCCAGGACAGGATGGTGCGCGCCAGGGCGTCCGCCTCGCGGTAGACTGACCTTCTCTCCTTGGGTGCCTCCTCGGACACAGGCTTCAATTCCGCTGACACGAGAGGGTGGAAGGGGTCCGGGTCCGCGTTGAGGATGAGACATGGACTGCTGCGACGACAGGAAAATAGCACCGGCGCATATCCCCGGCCGACACGTACGCCCGGGGGGCGGAGGCGCGCAGCAGAGACGAATTCGAAGAAGTGTGCGCCACGGTCATCTGACCCCGAATCAGGGCCTGTGGCGGACCACTCCCGCCGAAGGCAGGACAAAGGCTATGCGGCCCCGGCCGGGGCGCGTAAAGCCGTCCGGGCCCGGGGGCGACCTCCCCCCGGCGGGCGGAGGCCGCTATTCGGCGGCGAGCGGCGCCGGCGCCACACCCGGCTCGGCCGGACGCCAGGTCAGGCGGGGTTTGCGGGCGGCCAGGGTCTCGTCCAGGCGACGCAAGGGCGCCAGGTGCGGCGCAGAGGTGAACCGGTCCACATCCCCCGCAAGGGCGGCACCGGCCAGACCCAGGAGGGCGTCGCAGAACCGGTCGAGCTCGGCCAGGGACTCTGACTCCGTCGGCTCGATCAGCATGGCCCCGTGCACCACCAGAGGGAAGTACATGGTCATGGGGTGGAAGCCCTCGTCGATCATGGCCTTGGCGAAGTCGAGGGTGGTGACCCCCGTCCCCTCCAGCCATCGATCGTCGAACAGGGCCTCGTGCATGCAGGGACCGTCGGGGAAGGCGGCGCTCATCACGCCGGACAGGCGGGCCTTGATGTAGTTGGCGTTCAGCACCGCATCCTCCGCCGCCTGGCGCAGGCCGTCGGCGCCATGGCTGAGCATGTAGGCGTAGGCCCGGACGAACATGCCCATCTGGCCATGGAAGGCCGTCATGCGCCCGAAGGCCTGGGCCGCCTCAGCCTCGGTCTCTTCCGCCAGCCGGAAGCCGTCCTCGCCGTGGACGACCCAGGGGGTCGGAGCGAAGGGTGCCAGGGCCTCTGACAGGACCACCGGGCCCGAGCCTGGACCGCCGCCCCCATGCGGGGTGGAGAAGGTCTTGTGCAGGTTGATGTGCATGGCGTCGACGCCAAGGTCGCCAGGCCGGACCCGGCCGACGATGGCGTTGAAGTTGGCGCCGTCGCAATAGAAGTAAGCCCCCGCCGCATGGGTCAGGCGGGAGATCTCCAGTATGTCTCGCTCGAACAGGCCGCAGGTGTTGGGGTTGGTGACCATGATGGCCGCCACCTCGTCGGTGAGCTTGGCGGCGAGGTCGGCCAGGTCGACCCGCCCGTCTGCCGTCTGGCCGATCTCCATCACGTCATACCCGACGAAGGCCGCCGTGGCGGGGTTGGTGCCATGAGCCGAGGTGGGGGTAAGGACCAGCCGCCGCTGGGTCTGGCCATGGGCCGCGTGGGCGGCGCGGATGGCCAGAAGGCCGCAGAGCTCGCCGTGGGCACCGGCCTTGGGCGACAGGGCGACAGCGGGCATGCCGGTCAGGGTCTTCAGCCAATGGGCCAGACGGTCCATCAGGGCCAGGGCACCCTGGACCGCCGACACCGGCGCCAGGGGATGCAGGTCCGCAAAGCCCGGCAGGCGCGCCAGCTTCTCGTTGAGCCGGGGGTTATGCTTCATGGTGCACGAGCCCAGCGGATAGAGGGCCAGGTCGATGGCGTGGTTCTTCTGGCTCAGGCGGACATAGTGGCGCACCGTCTCCGGCTCCGACAGGCCCGGCAGGCGCAGGGGCTCGGCCCGAACAAGTCCGCCAAGGTCCTCGGTACCCGCCTCCGGCTCGGGCAGGTCGACCCCCGTGCCGGTCCAGGAACTGCGCTCGAAGATCAGGGCCTCATCCTGCAACAGGCCACGGCCACCGCTGAGGGAGGCGAAACCTGCGCCAGGGGCGTCGGAAACGGGCCGGGTGGGACGGCCGACAGAATTCAGGCTCATCCGCGGGTCCTCCGGGACAGGGCGACGACAAGGGAGTCGATATCGGCGGCGGTGGTGGTCTCGGTGGCGGCCAGCAGCAGGACGTCGTCCAGGCCCGCCGAGGGGTCGAGCCGAGAGACCGGCACACCCGCCAGGATCCCCTCACCCGCCAGGGCCTCGACCAGGCTGGCGGCGGAGCCAGGTACCCGGACGGCGACCTCATTGAAGAATCGCGGCGTCAGCACCTCGATACCCGGGACAGCGCCGAGGGCCTTGGCGAGGGTCCGGGCGCGGCCGTGGTTGACCTCCGCCAGCCGGCGCAGGCCCGTCCCGCCCAGCAGGGTCATGTGGATCGAGAAGGCCAGGGCACACAGGCCGGAATTGGTGCAGATGTTCGAGGTCGCCTTCTCCCGGCGGATATGCTGCTCGCGGGTGGAGAGGGTCAGGACGAAGCCCCGGCGGCCCTCGGCGTCCACGGTCTCGCCGCAGAGCCGGCCCGGCATCTGGCGGACGAACTTCTCCCGGCAGGCGAAGAGACCCACATAGGGCCCGCCGAAGTTCAGGCCGACCCCCAGGGACTGGCCCTCGGCCACGGCAATGTCGGCGCCCATCTCGCCGGGCGGCTTCAGGAGGCCCAGGGCCACGACCTCGGTTGTGACCACAACCAGCAGGGCACCGGCGGCGTGGGCGGCCGCGGCGATGGCGGTGACGTCGGTCACCGTGCCGAAGACGTTGGGCGTCTGGACAACCACGCAGGCGGTCTCGGAATCGATGGCCGCCAGGACGTCGGCCTCGGCGTCGACCGCTGCCGGACGCCGGGCGATCTCCATGCCCTCGGCTGTGGCGATGGTGGCGGTGACAGCGGCGTAGTGCGGATGCAGGCCGCCGGACAGCACCGCCTTGCGTCGGCGCGTGACCCGTCGGGACATCATCACCGCCTCGGCGCAGGCCGTGGAGCCGTCGTAGAGCGAGGCATTGGCCACCTCCATGCCCAGAAGGGCGGCAACCTGGGTCTGGAACTCGAACAGGACCTGCAGGGTCCCCTGAGCGATCTCAGGCTGGTAGGGGGTGTAGCTGGTCAGAAACTCCGACCGCTGGATGAGATGATCCACCGTGGCCGGGACCTGGTGTCGGTAGGCACCCGCGCCGCAGAAGAAGGGCCCGGCGCCGGCCGGCCGGTTGAGGGCCGCAAGGGCCGAAAGCTCGCGCTCGACCTCGATCTCGCCGGCGTGGCGGGGCAGGTCGACGGGGGCGGACAGGCGCGCCGGGAGGGGCACGTCGGCGAAGAGGTCGTCGGCGCTGGCGGCACCGATGACGCCCAGCATGTGGCGGCGATCCGCCGCGTCCAGCGGGAGGTAACGCATGGCTCAGAGGGTCTCCAGGAAGGCGTCGTAGGCGGCGCGGTCCATCAGGGCGTCATACTCGGCCCGGTCGGCGATCCGCACCCGGGCGAACCAGCCGCCGGCCTCGGGGTCGGCATTGACCGTCTCGGGCGCGCCGGACAGGTCGCCGTTGGCCTCGACCACCTCTCCGGAGAGCGGGGCGTAGACGTCGGAGGCGGCCTTGACGCTCTCGACCACCGCCATGCCCTCGCCAGCCTTCAGGGCGCGGCCGGGCTCGGGCGTCTCGACATAGACCACGTCGCCCAGCTGCTCGGCGGCATAGGCGGTGATGCCGACGGTGGCGACGTCGCCGTCGAGGGCGACCCATTCATGGTCCTTGGTGAAGCGCATGGGAAAGGTCCTTTCAGGGTCGGCGGACATAGCGGTGGGGAACAAAGGGCAGGTCGGTGGTCTCGACGGGCCAGGTGCGGCCGCGGACCACCACGCCCAGCCTCTGGCCCGGGGCGCAGAGGGCGGCCGGGGCAAAGCCGATGGCGATGGGCACCCCAAGACTGGGCGAGAATCCGCCGGAGGTGACGATGCCGACCTCGGCGCCATCGGCATCGACGATCACCGCGCCCTCCCGGGCGGGGGCGCCTTCCAGCACCTTCAGGGCAATCCGGGCCCGGGTCAGGGCGCCGGACGCTTCGGCCAGGATCCGGGCTGCGCCGGGGAAGTCGCAACGGCGGCGGCGGGATGGGGAAAGCGCGAAGGCCAAGCCCGCTTCGATGGGGCTCACCGAGGGATCCACGTCGTGGCCGTAGAGGGGCAGGCCCGCCTCCAGTCGCAGGGAATCCCGGGCGCCCAGGCCGATCGGGCGCACCCGCGGGTCAGACAGCAGGGCAGCCCACACCCGGGGTGCCTCGGCAGCCGGCAGCGATATCTCAAAGCCGTCCTCGCCGGTGTAGCCCGAGCGCGAGACGATCAGGTCCACCCCGCCGAAGCCGGCCAGGGCGGCACTGTCCATGAAGGCCATGCCGGTGGCCGCCGGCACATGCGCCGCCAGGACGGCCGCCGCCTCAGGGCCCTGCAGGGCCAGGAGGGCGCGGTCCTCGATCCGGACGAGGCGGGCGTCGCCGGACAGCTTCGCATCCAGGAAACGGAAGTCCTCGTCCTTGCAGGCCCCGTTGACCACGATGAAGAGGCCCTGGTCGTCTGGCCGGGCGGCCATGAGGTCGTCGAGGATTCCGCCGGTGTCGTTGAGCAGGACGGAGTACTTCTGCCGCCCGGGCTTCAGGGCCGCGAAATCCCCTGGGGTGACGGCCTCGAAGGCCGCCGTTGCGTCCGCCCCGAGGATCCGCGCCTGGCCCATGTGGGAGACGTCGAACAGGCCCGCAGACGTCCGGGTCCAGGCATGCTCCTTCATCACCCCGTCGGGGTACTGGATGGGCATGTCATAGCCCGCGAAGCCCGCCATGCGCGCGCCCGCGGCCAGGTGGGCCGCGTGCAGGGGCGTGCGCTTTAGTTCGGGTTCGCTCATCAGGGACTCCCGGCGACGACAGACGATCGCGCACCGGCCTGGCCGATGTGCTTCGCCCCCGCTGTCCTTGGCACCTGAGAGATTTCAGCCGCCCGGAGGGTGTCCGGGGGCCTTGCTCCTTCGGCGAGCGACGGGATGGACCCGTCGCTGCTTTCCAGCGTTCCTTCGCCTCCGCGGTCCTTTTGCCTGAGCGTTTCCGGGGCGGTTGCGCCTTCGGCTCCGGGACAAGCCCGGTCTCTCCCGCGAGAGTCGTCCGCACGCTGTGCGATACCCCCCGGGGAGTCAATGAGTCGGGGCGACGGATCAGGATTGTCCACAGGTTGCGGCCCCTGGTGCCCCCTACATCCGCTCGGGTGCGGACAGGCCCAGGAGGTCGAGGCAGAGCTCAAGCTGGCCCAGGACCATGCCCGCCAGGGCCAGGCGCGAGGCGCGGACCTCGCCCTCGGCTGGCAGGATGGGGCAGGCGGCGTAGAAGCGCGAGAAGGCCTGGGCCAGGCGGTAGGCATGGTCGGCGACCAGGTTCGGCGCCCGGCGGTCGTAGGCCTCGGCCAGGGCGTCGTCGAAGGCGTCGAGCAGCAGGGCGAGCTCGCGCTCAGACGGGTCAACGATGTGGAGGGCACCGGCCTCCAGCCCCTGCTCAGCCGCCCGGCGCAGCACCGACTTGATGCGCACGGCCTGGTAGAGGAGGTAGGGCCCGGTCTTGCCCTCGAAGCTGGTGAAGCGGTCGAGGTCGAAGACGTAGGAGGTGCCGCGGAAGTTCGACAGGTCTGCGAACTTCAGCGCCGCCACGGCCACCTGGTGGGCCGTCGCCTCGAAGGCCTCGGGAGCCAGCTCCGCGCCCAGCCCCGCCTCGCGCAGGCGCTCGCGCGCCCGGTCCCGGGTCATCTCGATCAGGTCGTTCAGCTTCAGAACCCCGCCCTCCCGGGTCTTGAAGGGCTTGCCGTCGATCCCGTTCATGGTGCCGAAGCCGATGTGCTCCAGCTGGCCCTCGGCGACGTAGCCGGCCAGGACGGCGGCGCGGAACACCACTTCGAAATGGTCGGCCTGCCGCTGGTCGACGACGTAGAGCACCTGTTCGGGATCGAAGGTCCGGCGACGGTCGAGAATGGTGGCCAGGTCCGTCGTCCCGTACATGGCCGAGCCCTCGGAGGACACCACCAGCAGGGGGGGCAGGTCGCGCTTGTCGCCCTGGCGGCCCACCCGGACGATCCGGGCACCCTGGTCGTCCTCCAGCAGGCCGCGGGCCTCCAGGTCGGCGACCATCTCCGGGATCAGGGGATCGGCGTCGCTCTCGCCCTTCCACAGGTCGAAGTCCACGCCCAGGGCGTGAAAGTCCCGGGCCAGGGCGACCTGGGTCACCCGGGCAAAGTGCCGCCACAGGAGGAGGCATCCCGGCCGGTGGGATTGCAGGGCGGCGGTCAGGCGGCGGGCGCGGTTGCGATAGGTCTCGTCGGTCTTCCCAAGGGCTGCGGCCTCCGGATACATCCGGTCGAGGTCGGCCAGGCTGACGCGCTGGGAGAGCCCCTCGAAAGCGGCCGCTTCGGCCTCGGGCGACGGCGCGACCCCGGCGGCGTTCAGGTCCTCCACCAGGGCCTGGATCCAGGGATCGGCGTCCATGGCCGCGCCGATCAGCAGGCCCATCTGGTAGCCCCAGTCGCCGAAGTGGGCGTCGCCCACGGTCGTATCGCCCCGGAACCGGTAAATACGCTTCAGGGACTCCCCGATGATGGACGAGCGCAGGTGACCGACGTGCATGGGCTTGGCCACGTTGGGACCGCCGTAGTCGATGAGGATGCGTCGTGGCGTTACAACACGCCCGGCGCCTAGCCGGGGGTCGGCGACGATCTCGTCGGCGCGGGCGGACAGGGCGGCGTCGGAAAGGCGCAGGTTGATGAATCCGGGACCGGCGATCTCCACGGCGGCGAATTCCGGGGCGGCGGCCAGGACCTCGACGACCGCTGCAGCGATCTCGCGGGGGTTGCGACCCACACGCTTGGCGGCCGCCAGGGCGCCGTTGCACTGGAAATCGGCCAGGTCGGGGCGATCCGAGGGCGTGGCGCGGGCCAGGTCGACGGGCAGACCGAGGGAACTGAACGCCCCGGCGAGGCGCTGGTCGATCGCGCGTCTCAGCCCGCTCATTTCGGGGTCCGGCCGCCTGCAGTTTTGGTCTGGGCACCGGCGTCGAGGCGGAAGCGCTTCCCCTCCCGGTTGAAGGCCGCCATGGCCGGCGTGACGTCGAAGCCCACCAGGACCTCGAAATTGGAGCCGGAGGTCGTCAGGGTCGCCCGCGGGATGACGATGCCGTCGATCCGGTCCACCGCATAGAGGCGGTCCTGTCCCGGCTCGAAGCGGATCGGCAGGTCGAAATAGACCTTGTCGATCACCAGCCGGTTCCGCTGGGTGACGGCCACCCAGTAACGGTAGGTCTTCTGCGCGCCGGTCGCCTTGGGGCCCCGCCCGGCGGCAAAGAGGACGTCGATGGCCAGGGTGATTGGCTCTTCGTCCTTGTAGGCGCAGCCCGCAGAGATCCGCTGGATCTCGCCGGTCCAGGCCACCTCGGCGGAGGCTTCCTTTCCGCCCGTGAACTCGACATAGCGGCCGGCGTCGTAGAGGACCTTCACGAAGGGGCAGGGGCCGGCGTTGCGCAGTTCGGGGAGACGCACCTCGTTGTCGCCGAACTCAGCGTCGCGCTTGCGCTTGCGGGCCGCAGCCTCGGCCTGGTCGTCATCCGACTTCGGACGGGACTGGGCCATGGCGTCGGTCGCCGGCGCAGCGACGGCGCAGGCCAAGAGCAGGGCGGCGATCAGGGAGCTAGGGCGCATCAGGTCGTCCGGCGAAACTCCGCGCAGAAGGCGCGGGTAAGCCCCCTGATACTGAACAAAGATTACGGCTGCAACGCGGCCGATCAGACCCTAGATAGAAGGCATGAGCGCAGAACCCGACGCACCGCCCGCCCTGACCGTCCGACTGGCCGCCCCAAGAGGCTTCTGCGCGGGCGTCGACCGGGCCATCCAGGTTGTCGAGGCGACCCTCGAGCGCTTCGGCGCGCCGGTATTTGTCCGCCACGAGATCGTCCACAACCGGCACGTGGTCTCCCGGCTCCGGGACCTGGGCGCGGTCTTCGTCGAGACCCTGGAGGAATGCCCGGATGACCGGCCCGTGGTCTTCTCCGCCCACGGAAGTCCCCGGTCCGTTACCGAGGCCGCGCAGGCCCGGGGGATGACCTATCTGGACGCCACCTGTCCCCTCGTCTCCAAGGTGCATGTGGAGGCGACCCGGCACCATGCCGCCGGCCGGCAGGTCCTCCTCATCGGCCACGCCGGTCATCCGGAGGTTGTCGGCACCATGGGCCAGCTACCCGACGGGGCGGTCGTGCTGATCGAGACCCTGGAACAGGCCCGGGACTTCATCCCCAGGGCCCCAGATGCCCTCGCCTACGTCACCCAGACGACCCTGTCGGTGGACGACACCGCTGAAATCGTCGAGATGCTCCGGTCCCGCTTCCCGGCAATGGGCACGCCCCACCGGGACGACATCTGTTACGCCACCACCAACCGGCAGGATGCGGTGAAGTCGCTTGCTGGCGGGTGTGATGTGCTGCTGGTGATCGGCTCCGCCAATTCCTCCAACTCCGTTCGGCTTGTCGAGGTCGGCCTGAGAGCCGGCGCCCCGAAGGCCTTCCTGATCGACGACGCCGACGACCTGGACCTGGCCTGGCTGGAAGGCGCTGCCACCGTTGCCGTCACTGCGGGGGCCTCGGCGCCTGAGGACCTTGTCCAGGGCGTCATCTCCAGGATCTCCGACGCTTTCGCCGTAACAGTGGAAGAGGTGGGTGCCGCGCGGGAGACCGTCAGCTTCAAGCTGCCCAGGGCCCTGCTGGCTTGAACCTGTCCGGCGCTGGCCTGGGCCATCTTTTGGCGGGATGACGGCTTCCGCCGCCTCGACGAACTGGCTTGACCCGTCGGCCGCCCTCGCTCAATCGGGGCGTATGGCTGTCTATACCGACATTACCGACGAGGAGCTGGGGTCGCTCCTCACCGACTTCGACATCGGCGCGCCCCTTTCACTGAAGGGTGTAGCGGAAGGGGTGGAGAACTCGAACTTCCTCCTCGAGACGGAGGCCGGCCGGTTTATCCTGACCATCTATGAAAAGCGCGTCCGGGCGGATGACCTGCCCTATTTCCTCGATCTCCTGACCTGGCTTTCCGAGCATGGCTTCCCGGGCGCCGAGCCGGTCGCCGATCGCCAGGGTCGCACCCTCAAGAGCGTCCGGGGCAAGCCGGCCGCCATCGTCACCTTCCTGCCCGGGCTTTCCGTCCGCCGCCCCAACGCCGCGCACTGCCGGGAGGCTGGCGCGGGCCTCGCCTGGCTTCACATGGCGTCCGCAGGTTTCGCCCGGACCCGGGAGAACACCCTGGGCCAGCCGGCTTGGCGAGCCGTCTTCGCGCCCCTGGAGGCCGCCGCCGAGGGCCTCAAGCCGGGACTGTCCGGGACGATTCGCGCCGACCTGGACGCCCTGGACTCTGAATGGCCGGCGGGTCTCCCCTCCGGGGTGATCCATGCGGACTTCTTCCCCGACAACGTCTTCTTCCGGGGCGAGGCCTTCGCCGGGGCGATCGACTTCTATTTTGCCTGTAACGACCTTCTGGCCTACGACATCGCCATCGCCCTGAATGCCTGGTGTTTCGAGGCCGACGGCAGCTTCAACGTGACCAGCGCCCGGGCCCTGGTGGCGGGCTATGAGTCCCGCCGGCCCCTGAGCCCGGCAGAACGGGCAGCCCTGTCCGTGCTCGCCCGGGGGGCGGCCATGCGCTTTTTTCTGACTCGGCTGGCGGACTGGGGGTCCGTCCCGGAGGGTGCCCTCGTCCGACCCAAGTCGCCCCTGGAATACGAGCGAAAACTCGCCGTCCACCGGGAGTCCACCGATCTCCTTTTCTTCGGCCCCGGCGCATGACGCCGGACGTGGTGATCTACACGGATGGTGCCTGTTCCGGGAATCCGGGGCCCGGCGGTTGGGGGGCGATCCTTATCTGGGGCGACCACGAGCGCGAGGTCCTTGGGGGCGATCCGGCCACCACCAACAACCGCATGGAGCTGATGGCGGCCATCCGCGCCCTGGAGGCCCTGACGCGGCCTTGCCGGGTGGAACTCCATACCGACAGCCAGTACGTGCGCACGGGGATCACAGAGTGGGTCCGCAACTGGAAGGCCCGGGGCTGGAAGACCGCCGACCGCAAGCCGGTGAAGAACGAGGACCTGTGGCGGCGCCTCGACGAGGCCCGGCAAAGGCATGAGGTGCAGTGGCGCTGGGTCAAGGGGCACAGCGGCCACGAGCTCAACGAGCGCGCCGACGCCCTGGCCCGCCGGGGATTGACCGAGGGCCCCTTCGAACCTTGACGGCTCTGGAGGACATGGCACATAGTTGCAGATGCAACTATAGGAGCCCTCTATGTCGGAAGCTGCCGTCCGGACCCGCGCCTGGGATCCGCCCCATATGGAGGTCCTGTATGAACTGGGCGCTGCAGAGCACGCCTTGAGGGCTGCAGTCGAGGCCCGGCTTCCCGCCCCCATGTCCTTCACACACTTTGAAGTCCTGAGGGATTTTCTGCGGTTTGGGGATGGCACCGCGCCTGCGGAGATCGCCTCGCGTCTGCGGATGAGCCGGGGTGCCGTGACCCACCTCCTTCAGCGAATGGAGGTGCTTGGCTGGGTCAGGATGGAAGGCGATGATCGCGATGGCCGCCGGAAACGGGTCTTCATGACCCCGGAGGGGGCGGAGAAGGCCAGGGGGGCGGCGGCCGCGCTCAGACCTGGGACAGATCGCCTTAAAACTGATTTGAACGACAACTATCTTCGGGAGGGCCTGGCCTTCCTGCGCGATCTCCGCCGGAGCCTCGAAGCCCTCAATGCCGGCGACGGACCTGCAGGATCGCGCCCCGGATCCCGGTAACCTCCACCTCGGCTTCCGCAGTGAGGGCGCCGCCGCCCTCCAGTTCCGCTGCCCATTCCTTCCCGTCCAAGGCGATCCGGCCCGCGCCGTGATGGAAGGCGGAGACGCTGCGCGCCGGTTGGCCGACCAGGCGTGCGGAGGTGTCGTTGATGTCGCCCGGAGCGGCGGCCTCGCCCCTCGGGAAGAAACGGCGGGCACCGAAGGTCGTGACCAGGGTGAGTACGGCGAACAGGACCGCCTGCCCCATCAAGCCCGGACCCAGGACCAGGGCGGCGAGGGCGACGACGCCGGCCGACGACGCCGGCCACAGGAGCCATCCCGTTCCGGTCGCGGCCTCGACGGCCAGGAGGGCTGCGGCGAGCCCGGCCCAGAACCAGAAAGGCTGGGCCGCGAGGATTTCCGTCAGGGCTGCCACGGTCAGGCTCCCTTCGCTTCGTTCCGGGTGCCGCCCAGCAGCTCAGCGATCCCGGCGATGGAGCCGATCATCGACGACATTTCGGCTGGTACAATGACCGTCCTCTGCTGCGGGCTCTCGGCGAGCTTGGCGAAGGCGTCCACATAGCGCTGGGCGATAAAGTAGTTGATGGCGTTGAGGTCGCCCTTGGCTATGGCTTCAGAGACCAGGCGCGTGGCTTCGGCCTCGGCCTCGGCGGAGCGCTCCCGGGCCTCGGAGTCCCGGAAGGCGGCTTCCCGGCGGCCTTCGGCCTCAAGGATGGCGGCCTGCTTGGCCCCCTCGGCCCGGGCAATGGCGGCCTGCTTCTCTCCGTCGGCCTCGGTGATGACTGCCCGGCGCTCCCGCTCGGCCTTCATCTGACGGGCCATGGCGTTGGTGATGTCCGGCGGCGGCAGGAGGTCCTTGATCTCGATCCGCGCCACCTTGACCCCCCAGGGGCTGGTGGCCTCGTCGATGACGGCCAGTAGGCGGGAGTTGATCTGGTCGCGCTGGCTCAGCACCTCGTCCAGCTCCATGTTGCCGACCACCGTGCGCAGGTTGGTCATCGACAGCTGGGTGATGGCGTAGTCGAGGTTGGTGATGCGATAGGCCGCGGAAGCGGCGTCCATCACCTGGATGAAGACGATGGCGTCGACCACGACGGTGACGTTGTCCTTGGTGATGACTTCCTGGCGTGGAACGTCGAGCACCTGCTCCATCATATTGATGCGGGCGCGGACGGTCTCGACAAAGGGCGTGAGGATGCTGATGCCTGGGCGGAGGGTCCGCACATAGCGACCGAACCGCTCGACCGTGAATTCCCGGCCCTGGGGAACGATCGTGACCGTCGACAACACAACGACCACGGCCAAAATCACAAGAAGTCCGACCGTCAAGATTGCGAACATGGCATTATCCTTTACGACCCTTCACATCTAGGGATCGCAGGGTGGTTTTGGAACGGGTGAGAGCCATGGATCACCAAGGTGTGTTGAGCCTCAGGCGGTGGATGCTGGCACCCTTGGCGGGAGGCCTCGCGGCGATGGCCCTGGCGGCCGCCGCCCCGGCCCTCGCCGCAGCCCCCGCGGCCGGTCCAAAGCCGGCGACCGCCAAGCCGGCGGCCCCCAAATCCGCCGCTCCCAAGACAGGGGCCCCCAAGACAGGCACTTTCGACGCCCGCAGGCCCGCAGACATCGTCGCCCTGCTGTCCGGCATGGAGGCGACCACCGAGATCGCCCGCAAGGCAGATGGCCAGGTCTTCATGAAGGTGACCACGCCGGGCGGCGGCTTCGGGGCCCAGATGGTCGGCTGCGACGAGGCCTTCACCTCCTGCAAGGCCATCGCCCTCTACACCGCGTTCGCCCGCAAGGGCGTCAACATGGTGCAGATCAACGACTACAACCGCAGCCAGCTCACCTGCCGGGGGGTCATGGCGCCCTCTGGGGAGCCCAGCGTCATGTACGCCGTCCTCCTCAACGGCCGGCAGACCCGCGACGAAATGCGCGAGCACATCGGCGTCTGGCAGGGGTGCCTGGGCGGGTTCGGCGAATTCATCCAGGACCCGATTGGCTTCCTCTCGCGTCCACAGGGCTGAGGCTGGGCCGGCGTCGGTTGACAGCCGGGCCCGTCGGGCGGAGCGTTCAGCCTCATGGGGAGGAACCTTCCATGAGCGTAACAGGCGCGACATCGGAGGCGGCCAGCGACCGCATTCTCTCCATCGACGTGGTCCGCGGCTTCGCCGTTCTCGGCATACTGCTGATGAACATTGTCGGCATGGGCCTGCCCACCTATGCCTACATCAACCCCGTCTACGCCGGCGGCGTCACGGACGCCGACTTCTGGACCTGGGCGGTGAACAACGTCCTGACCGATGGGAAGATGCGCGCCCTCTTCACCATGCTGTTCGGGGCGTCGACCGTACTCATTGCCAGCCGGGCGGATACCAGCGCTGGGCTGGGGCCCACCCAGACCCACTATCGCCGGCTGTTCTGGATGTTCGCCATCGGCATGGTCCACGCCTACCTGTTCTGGTTTGGCGACATCCTGGTGACCTACGCCGTTGCCGGTGCCCTGGTCTTCCCCTTCCGCAGGCTGAACCCCCACCTGCTGATCGGCCTGGGCGGAGCCATTCTCGGCGCCCTCTTCGCCTGGCACATCAGCGACATTGAGCCCCTGAAGGCGCTGATGGCCGCTGCAATGGCGCCGGGTGCGGACGAGACCACCCGGGCCGCTTGGGCCGGGGCCTCCCAGACCTTCGTCATGCCCCCCGGCTTCGACGCGCAGGAAATCGCCGGCTTCGGCGGCGGGTTCGGCGAGGCCCTGCAGGCCCGCGCCAGGATCGCCTCCCTGCTCCAGGTGCTCATTCCCTTCGACGCCGGTCCCGAGGCCGTGGGCCAGATGCTCATCGGCATGGGCCTCTTCCGGTTGGGATTCTTCTCACTCGGATGGCCGACGCGCGCCTACGGGATGCTTATCCTTTTCGGCTACGCCTGCGCTGTACCCTTCACCGCCATGCTGGCCTGGCTGATGCACCAGTCGGGCTTCGAGCCGCTGCGGGTGCACGAGATGGAGGTCTGGCAGTCCCTTACCCGGCCCTTCATCGCCCTGGCCCATGCCTCGGTCCTGTTGCTTATCGTCCGCGCAGGGCTCTTTGAGAGCCTCGTATCGCGACTGGAGGCGGCGGGCCGCATGGCCTTCACCAACTACCTGATGACCTCAGTCATCACGAGCCTGGTCTTCTGCGGCTACGGCCTGGGCCTCTATGGCCACCTGTCACGGTTCCAACTGCTCTGGGTGGTGGCTGGCGTCTGGGCCCTGATCCTCCTGTGGAGCCGCCCCTGGCTGGCCCACTTCCGCTACGGCCCCCTCGAATGGATCTGGCGCTCCCTGGTCCAGTGGAAGCGGCAGCCCTTCCGAAAGGCGGCGGCCTGAAGGGACCTCAAGCCGGGGTCTTCTGGCAGGCTTCAAGGCCAGGCGTTCGGGCGCACAGGAGACGAAGGTGCTCACCCGCGGTCGGACGTCCCTTCTCTGACGCCCGCCTTAACAGCTTCGCCGCCTGGGCCTCGTCCTTCGGAACGTCCATTCCTTTCAGGTAGAGAACCCCCAGACTTTCCATGGCCAAGGGTTCGCCGTGGTCTGCGGCCCTTCGCCACCACTGCACCGCGGCTTCGGTGTCCTTGGGGACCCCGTTGCCAAAGAACAGGAGGGACGCCAGCTGATGCTGGGACAAGGTGTGGCCCTGCTCGGCGGCCTTTCGGAACCAGTCCAGCGCCTTCTGGGTATCCTGGGGGACGCCCTCGCCCCTCAGGTAGGCGAGCCCCAGGTTGTACTGGCCGGGAGGATTGCCCGCGTCCGCACCTTTGCGGGTCCACACGAGCGCCGCCTTCAAGTCCCTGGGAACGCCCCGTCCCTGGAAGTAAAGGAGGCCAAGATTGGTCTGGGCCTTGTCGTAACCCTGCTCGGCGGAGGCCCGCAGCCATCGAACGGACTCCTTCATGTTCACGGGTACGCCCTGTCCCTCGGCATAATTCAAACTGAGTTCATACTGGGCGACGGGATCACCCTCCTCAGCCGCTCTCTGAAACCATTGGATCGCTGCGGCGAAATCCTGCGGAACCCCGACGCCTTGGTCGTAACGCATGCCTAGCTTGGTTTGGGAGTGGATGTAGCCCTGCTTAGCGGAGGCCTGGAGCCATCGCATGGATTCCGCCATGTCCGCCGGGACGCCTTCGCCGCGCTGGTAGATCTGGCTGAGCTCATACTGAGCCACCGGACTGCCCTGCTCAGACGCCAGCCGAGACCACTTCAGGGCTTCAGCCGGGTCCCTGGGAACGCCCTGGCCGCGCCTGTACAGGCTTGCGAGCCGGGTCTGGGCGCTGATGTCGCCCTGCTCAGCAGCCTTCCGGTACCAGATCACGGCGGCAGGCACATCCCGCTCAACGCCGTAGCCATTCTCAAGCATGAAGCCATACCGGAACTGGGAATAGGAGTGGCCCATCTCGGCCGGCTTTCGGAGACAGGCGAAATGGGCCGCCAGACGCTTGGGGGGGCCGGCAGAAGACAGCCCCTCCCAGTTGAACGACCGAAGGACGGAATCCGTGTATGCTCTTGAGCAGGCGGCGAATGCCTCCTCCGCTGTTCTCGGAACACTCTTGGCCTGAGAGCACCCCCCG
>Ga0209598_10001639_pt1 | contig 18203 bp, 15 predicted proteins | sample M_140807_EF_Meta_FD_187317 | JGI IMG/M metagenome (GOLD analysis project Ga0209598, IMG submission 187317) | Freshwater microbial communities from Lake Montjoie, Canada to study carbon cycling - M_140807_EF_MetaG (SPAdes) (version 2) | ecosystem: Environmental > Aquatic > Freshwater > Lake...
ATGATGATTGATTTCGCTTTGGAGGCGGAGCGTGAGCTCGGACTTTCTCCTGAGGAATCTATTTTCAAAGCCTGTTTGCTTCGTTTTCGTCCAATCCTAATGACCAGTGCCGCTGCATTGCTTGGGGCGTTGCCGTTATTGTTTGAAAACGGCACAGGGGCCGAACTTCGAAAGCCGTTGGGAGTTACGATTGTGGGAGGTTTGTTAGTGTCACAATTTCTAACGCTTTATACGACTCCAGTTATTTATTTGTGGTTAAATCGGCTATCCCGCCGTTGGGGCTCTAAATCCGTCTTCGCCGATGGAATTTCAGGTGCCTCCTCATCGCAAACGCCTCTTCCCTCGTGAATCTGTCTGAGCCGTTTATCCGGCGCCCCGTGGGGACGTCTCTGCTGGCGGTCGGCCTGTTTCTGCTGGGAACGGTGGCCTACCATTTTCTGCCGGTAGCACCTTTGCCTAGAGTGGAGTTCCCCGTCGTGCAGGTGAGCGCAGCGTTGCCGGGCGGCGATCCCGCGACGATGGCCGCGACGGTGGCTGCGCCGTTAGAGCGGCAACTAGGCCAAATCCCCGGCGTTTTAGAGATGACCTCCGTCAGTACGGCAGGGGCCGTTAGCGTGTCGTTACAGTTTGAGTTAAGCCGCAAAATCGCAGGGGCCCTCAAGGACGTCCGCGCCGCTGTGAGCGCTGCAAGGGCCGATCTGCCTGGCAACCTGCCTTACCCACCGACGTCGCGCACCGTGAATCCCGCGGATGCGCCCATTCTCATTCTGTCGCTGACCTCGGACTTGTTGCCCTTGACCAAGCTGTTTGAGTACGGGGATTCGCTAGTGGGCCAGCGATTGAGTCAGGTCAGTGGAGTGAGCCAGACGAATGTGAGCGGTTCCTCCAAGCCTGCGGTGCGCATCCGGATTCGTCCTGAGGCTTTGGCAATGAGCGGGCTTGGGATGGAGGACGTCCGCGCCGCGATTTTGCAGTCCACCGCTCGTTCGCCCAAGGGAAGTCTTGAGGGCGATCTTCTCACGTATTCGCTGGAAAGTGGCGATCAACTCACTGCCGCCGTGGATTACGGTTCCATCATCGTGGCGCAACGTGAGGGCGTGCCGATTCCTCTACGCAACCTTGGCGACGTTTTAGAGAGCGTCGAAAACACGAAGGTTGCTGGTTGGGCGGGTGGCACGCGGGCGATTCTCATTTCGGTGTACAAGCAGGCGGATGCCAATGTCATTGAGACCGTGGACGGCGTTAAAATGCTGTTGCCGCAACTGCAAGCTTGGCTGCCACCGACGGTCAAATTGCAAATTCTGAGTGATCGTACGCAGACCATCCGTGCAGCCGTGGAGGAGGTGCAATTCTCCATGCTGATCAGCGTGCTCCTTGTCACTCTGGTGATCTTTTTGTTTTTGCGCCGCTTGCGTCCCACTTTGATCGCGTCCATCACGGTGCCCCTCTCCCTCGCTGGCACTTTTGGCGGGATGTACCTTCTGGGTTACAGCTTGGACAATTTGTCTCTGATGGCGCTGACCATCTCAGTGGGTTTTGTGGTCGATGACGCCATCGTGGTCATCGAAAATATTTACCGCCACTTGGAGGCGGGTGAAACGCCTCTGCAGGCCGCATTGAAGGGCGCTCGCCAAATCGGGTTTACAGTGGTTTCCATCACGATCTCCTTAATTGCGGTGTTCATTCCTCTCCTTTTTTTAGGCGGATTGGTCGGGCGCTTGTTTCACGAGTTTGCCGTGACATTGAGTATGGCGGTGGTGGTTTCCGCGATTATATCGCTCACTTTGACGCCCTGCTTGTGCGCGAAGATGCTCGGGGCGCACGCACCGCAGCCCCCCTCAAATAGGCTGCAAAAGGGGATCGAGCGTCTTCTAGACGGCGCCGTCTCTCTGTACGGTCGCTCGCTGCGGTGGGTGTTGCGCCATTCGTTACTCATGCTTTTTGTGACCGCGGCCACCATCTTTTCCACGGTCTGGATGTACGGTCGGGTGCCCAAGGGTTTTTTCCCGCAGCAAGATACCGGCATGCTCTCGGGCGTCGTCGAGGGCGCCCAGGACATTTCGTTTGAGGCCATGGCGCGAATTCAAGAACAGGCGACTCTCCTCGTCATGGAGGATCCCGCAGTGGATGCTGTCAGTAGCTTTTTAGGCAGTTCCACCATGGGGAGTGCGGGTAACTCGGGAAGGCTTTTTGTCGCGTTGAAGCCCTTGGAGCAAGGACGCGACGGCGCCGAGGTCGTCATTGCGCGCCTGAGGAAAAAGACCGCCCAAATCAGCGGCGCCCGGGTGTTTATGCAGGCCATGCAGGACGTCAGGGTTTCCGGTCGTAGTTCCAAAGCGCAGTATCAATATTCTCTGCGCTCGTCTGATCTTGAAGAGCTGAACGCTGCAGCGCCCAAGGTTCTTGCCGCATTGCGTCAACTGCCAGAGTTGCGCGATCTCACTAGCGATCAGCAAACCGGGGGACTGCGAGTCTCTGTAAAGATCGATCGCGCGGCGGCTGCCCGTGTGGGAGTCACCATCGCCGAGGTGGACGCTGCCCTATATGACGCCTTTGGACAGCGTCAAATTACGACCATTTATAACCGTTATAATCAGAATAAAGTCGTTTTAGAGTCCGAGGTTGAGGCGTTGCAGGATCCCGCGAGCCTCTCAAAAGTGTATGTCCGTTCCCAGAGCGGGAAGCTAATCCAGCTTGCGAGCATTGCATCGTTTGAATTAGGTAGAGCTCAACTTTCGGTCAATCATCAGGGGCAGTTCCCTTCCGTCACGGTCTCCTTTAACCTCGCACAGGGCGCCTCATTGGGAGAGGCGACAGAGAAGGTCTCGGCGGCCGTGGAGGCGATCGGGTTGCCGGAAACCGTTCAGGGCAGTTTTCAGGGTACCGCTCAAATGTTCCAAGCGTCGCTTTCCACTCTGCCGACTCTGACCTTATGGGCGCTGCTCGCCGTTTACCTTGTCCTCGGAATTTTGTATGAGAGCCTCATTCATCCGTTGACCATTCTATCCACTTTGCCCTCCGCTGGGCTGGGGGCACTTTTGGCTTTATCTGCGTGCGGGCAGGATCTTTCCCTGGTCTCTTTCATCGGAATTATTCTGTTGATGGGTATTGTCAAAAAGAACGGCATCCTTATGGTTGATTTTGCTTTAGAGGCGGTTCGGGAGCGAGGGATACCGCCGGAGGAAGCGATCTATGAGGCGTGCGTTTCTCGTTTTAGGCCGATCACAATGACCACGCTGGCAGCGCTGTTTGGGAGCCTACCGCTTGCGTTGGCTGGCGGCGTCGGGTCGGAATTGCGACGCCCCCTTGGCATCGCGCTTGTCGGCGGTTTGGCGCTCTCCCAAATCGTGACCCTGTACACGACCCCCGTGGTGTATCTTGCTTTCGAATGGCTGCGCCGCTTTGGGCAACGCCTCCGCTTGCTACTGGTGAGCCGTCATCCCAATTTACCCGAGCCACTCTGAGGACTCGGTTTGCCAGCGGTCCCAAATCGGCCCTTTGTAGCCGTTGAGCCCGTGGCCACCGCTTGGCAACTCCAAGAACGTGCAGGGTACTTAAGCCGCCTGAAGCGCGGCATAAAAGTTCGTGCTGTTTGTCAGAGGCACGGCTTTGTCATCTGCTAAGTGACGGAGTCACCGCACAAGGCCACTCCCCGACGTTCGCCGAGTTGTTTACCGCGAATACTGCCTACTAGTGCGAACTGGCCGTCTCGGCGCCCAATCCAGTCTGGGCGCGGACCTGAAGCTCTTCAAACTTGGCTTCTGCCTCCGGTTCGGGACGCAACAGCGAGCCCAGAATAGCCGCCAGAAATCCAATCGGAATGCTCAGGATTCCAGGATTGGTGAGCGGAAAAATGGCGTTCATCTGAATCAGGTGCCGTTTCGCTCCCACAACTTCTGGTGGATCTATTCCCATAAGGCTAGGGCTGATTACGATTAGAACGATGCTCGCCAGTAATCCAACTGCTAGTCCAGCCACAGCACCCGTTGTGCTGAAGCGCTTCCAGAATATCGATAGCACGATCACCGGCAGATTTGCGCTAGCAGCCACGGCAAAGGCCAGCCCGACCAAAAACGCGACATTCACCGTCTGCAACTGAATGGCTAGGAATATCGACACCCCGCCCACCACAAACGCTGTGATCCGCGCCACAAGTACTTCGCTGTCGGGATTTGTCTCTTTGCCGTGATGGAGGACGTTGGAGTAAAAATCGTGCGCAAAAGACGCGCTCGCGCTGATGGTCAGCCCCGCCACCACTGCCAAAATCGTCGCAAAAGCCACCGCGCTAATGAATGCGAAAAACAAGGGTCCACCTAAGGTTTCAGCCAGTTGTGGTGCTGCCATGTTGTCCGTCACGATGTGATCCGGCCTGATGATGGTCGCGGCCCCGAAGCCAAGGAAGGTCGTCAAAATGTAAAAGCTTCCAATAATGACCATCGCCCATACGACTGAGACTCGAGCCGTCTTCGCGTCCGGCACCGTGTAAAACCGTACCAGAATATGAGGTAAGCCAGCCGTCCCGAAGAGGAGCGCGATTCCCAAGGAAACCAAGTCCCACTTGCCTATCCCCCCAGTGGCGGCATCGCCAAACTTCATCCCGGGGTCGAGAAAGTTTCGGGTCACCTCAAGCTTTGTTTTTGAGTCCAAGTAAGTGATGTGAGATGCCGCATCAAAAAACCTTTCAAAGCTGAACCCGAAGTGTTTCATCACCAGAACGCTCAGGAAGATAGTTCCCGTCATTAATAAAATCGCTTTGATGATCTGCACCCAAGTGGTCGCCAACATTCCGCCGAACACCACGTACACTACCATCATGACGCCCACCCCGATAATCGCGGTGTTGGTCGTGATCCATGGGATGTCTTTCAAAAGCAATTTCACCAACGCCCCAGCGCCGATCATTTGCGCCACCATATAGAACGTCGAAACCGTGATGGTGCTCAGCGAGGCCATCGCGCGCACGGGGCGCGGGCTGAGTCGGTACGCCAGCAAATCGGCCATCGTGTATTTACCTGCGTTGCGAAGCGGTTCAGCGACAACCAACAAGACGGTGAGGTAAGCGACTAGCCAACCTACTGAGTACATGAAGCCGTCGAATCCATAGAGGGCGATCATCCCCGAAATGCCGAGGAAACTTGCGGCGCTCATGTAATCTCCGGCGACGGCCAACCCGTTTTGCCAACCGGTGATGCTACGGCCCGCGGCGAAGTAGGCGCTCGCCCCAGTATTGCGTTTGGCGGCCCAAACAGTGATGCCCAGCGTTGCAACGACGAAGGCGAGAAACATCCAGATGGCAGGAGTCATAGGAGGAGAGGGGGTAAAGAAACGTTAGGAACAGAGGAAAATAAGTGACTGTTTATGTGTCAATTGGCCGTTAGTGACTGGCGGAATCGGAGGACTCTTTTGCCAAAATTTGACGAGCTTGTTCGTCCCATTTCCCTGCCTTCTGGACGTAAACATATGCGATGGCCCACGCCATGAAAAATTCAGACAGCGCGAACAAGTACGCCGCATTGACCGGTCCCAACACCGGCTTTTTCATCAGTTCAGGCCACCAGCCCACTAGAATTGGGAGCGTGAAGTAGTAGACTACGAAAAATATGCTCGCCGGCAAAATGAAAGCTCTTTTTGAGCGCAGTAACTCCTGATATTGAGAGTTTTGCGCAATGCGAGACCAAGGCGTAGAAGCGGGTGTTTGAGTTTGGTTCATGGGGAAATGAGAGGTCTCCGTTCATTATTAACGCACTACCTTGCTTAAGGGAAGTCGCGAGCGCCGTCTGTGCGATTTGTCACATTCGCGGAATTTGTTTCTGGGAAAACAAAGAGCGTATCCTCTCAGGTTAAGTCTATCAAAATTACGGATTCGCGGGTTTACTTTCGGTCCTCTGTTAACCCTCAAAACCATCCTCAGGCTCTCGCTTCACTCCTAAGATGAACTCTCCAATATCCCGTCGGAATTTTCTGCAACAAAGCGCCCTTGCTGGAGGTGCCCTTGCGGCGTCTCTCTCTTCTGTGCGAAACGTCCATGCAGCGAGCGGTCGTGGACCGATTAAGCTGGCCTTGGTGGGCGGTGGCGGACGCGGAACGGGAGCTGCAAATCAGGCGCTTAACACTGGAAAAGACGTTCAGCTCGTGGCCATTGCCGAACTCTTTCAGGAAAAAGTCGACAGTGCTCTCACTGCGCTCAAAGCCCAGCATCCTGACGCTGTGAATGTCCCGCCGGATCGCGTTTTCCTTGGGTTCGAAGGCTATAAGCAGGCGATCGCCGCCTGTGATGTGGTGATTCTAGCTTCCCCCTGCGTGTTTCGTCCGGCCATGTTTGAAGAGGCTGTGCGCCAGGGAAAACACGTTTTCATGGAGAAACCGGTTGCCATTGACGCGCCCGGGATTCGTCAGGTGCTTGCTGCCGCCTCGGAGGCTAAGCGTAAGAATTTGAAAGTGGGCGTCGGTTTGCAGCGCCGCCACAAATTGGGTTATCGCGAAGCGGTCCGGCGAATTCAAGACGGTGCCATTGGGCAGTTTACCTATGCGAGAACGTTCTGGAACATGGGCACGGCAAGGGCAATGGTTCCGCGCAACCCGGCTTGGAATGAGTTGGAGTATCAGCTGCACAATCAGTTTTATTTTTCCTGGCAATGCGGTGACATCCATTTGGACATGGGCCTACACAACATTGACGTGATCAATTGGATTAAGGAAATGTATCCGGTTCGGGCCATGGGTGTTGCTGGCGCTGAGGTACGCAGGGGGAAAGATTCAGGCAGCTTATTCGATCATTTTGCCATCGAATATGAGTACGCAGACGGCACTCGTCTCTTCGCTCAAAACCGGCAAATCCCAGGCTGTTTTAATTATGTGGCGGAATGCGCACACGGCACTCAGGGAGCGATTGAGATGATCAATGAGCGCAACATCTTTTCCATCACGGGTCCCAACGCATGGAAGTACGAGCCAGAGAAGCCCGTCGTGAATCCGTATCAACTCGAACACGACGATTTGTTTAATGCGATTGTCAACGATCAGCCTTACAACGAAGCGGAGCGGGGCGCGCTGAGTTGTATGACAGCGATTATGGGGCGCATGGCGGGCTATTCGGGCAAGAAAATCGAATGGGATGAGGCGCTCAATTCGACAAAGCTCTTCGTGAAGCCGATCACCTCGCTAAACGACGAGCCGCCGATCTCTCCAGACGCGGATGGGGCGTATCCGCTTCCTGTTCCGGGTCGTTACGAGGCGATTTAGGGCCTCTCTACGACTTTCGGAAGAGGTTTAACTGCGGCCGAGGTTGGGGAAATTGGGCCTATGTGAGACAGCCTAGACTCGGTGGCTGATTTTCTGCTTTTTTTACAGAATTGATTGCAACCCCCGACGGAACGGGATATCAACATCCCTCTCGCAGTGGCACCCGTAGCTCAATTGGATAGAGCATCTGACTACGAATCAGAAGGTTTTAGGTTCAAGTCCTAACGGGTGCACCACTTAGCGAGAGGATCTTGCAGAGGCTCGGTGGCACTAAACTAGCACCGCTGGTGCTTACTTAGTGCCAACTTGAAGCACCGCTTCCTTTCTCGCCCGTGTCGCCTCGCCTGCCAGTACGCTTGACAGTGCAGCGACGACGTCCAGCCCGCCAGCGCGTGGATAACAATCGGCGCAAAAAATTCACCGTCACCTACACCCTGAGCCCACCGTGCTGTATCCGGCAGCAACTCCACCTAACCCCCACTGGCGCTGTTTACCCAAATCCGAATATCAATGGGGATAATTCCGCTCGACGTCTTTACAAAGTTCTCGTCGCGAGCATCTCCAACCCATATTTCGACGTCGTCCTCGGCAGGAATTTTCCACAGAAAGCACTCGACCTTGACCGGAAGCATTCCAGCTTCACTCATGAAGGCATTCACCTCGGATTGGCTGGGCAGTTCACCCACGATGAACTTTTGCCGCGAAATGATTTGTCCCGATTCAGTCAGCCCGACCGGAGTGGTGGGAAGCCCGAACATGTCCAGCAACTCCATCCGCTTGAGGTACTGACCTGGGGTGCAGGCAAACTGCGAAATCCGGCCCCCTGTAACAGTGTAGTAGTCACCGTATAATCCTGGGTGCGTGGCTTTCACGATCTCAGTCAGACTCTCATCTTTGCCAGTCTCCTTGTAGACAATATGTTCTGATCCTTCCGCGATACGGAAAAAATCATCCTGTCTCACCCCCTCCTGAATGCTCACAACCCGCACACCACGACGACAGCTGGTCCCGCTCAAATCGAGCCAAATACTCGATGCGCTCGTTTATCGGAAGCGCAGTGGCGTGGTTCGAAATTTGCGGATTTGTTCGGTGACTTGCTGCAAGGAAACCGACTGGGGTTGCGCCCGCAGCGCATTGAGCACACGGCCACGAACGCCAGCGAACTTGCTCACAGGCAACACCGCTGTCTGATATTCCGAAATTGGGCTCCATTGGGATACGGAGTGCCGGGTTCCTTGGCGGTTCATGTGTGCTCCAACGATTTCCACGAAGGAAGACTACGTTAGAGACACCGATGGAGCAATTCATTTCAGCACCTTGCCTGAAACATCTGGAGGCTGTTTCCGCTGTCGTTGGTTTTCCAGCCGAAAGCGCCCGACTCAACCTTCCGTTGGCCTGCTGAAAGCACCGCAGGCGGTGGGGCACGAGCCCGGACCATTTAAGACTCGGATACGGTCGTGGGGACTAAACCTGAGACGCGTAGACCGCGTGAAACTTTAGCAAAGCATGTGGCCTGATATTCAGAATTGACATAAAGACAATAACACATGTATGGGTGAGGTATGGCTAACCCCACTGTATCAGAAATTGAAAACATTTTTCAGGAGCTCATAGCAAAAGGGGCACCAGGAGCCACTGGGATGAAAGTGCCCGACATAACGGTTGCATTGAACATCAAGACACAGAAGTCATTTTCTCAGCAAGAGGTTGAGGATGGGATTGAAACCTACCGCACAAGTTCATCTCCGAAATTCGACGTACAGCCCGGTAGTGGCTTGTGGATAACTAGGAAAATCTAATCCAAATATTGTGCCGAAACTTTGATTTTGCGCCGGAAAAACATCGGTTTAATCGGTCCAAGTTAACGCTATGACAGGAACTATAGAATCTGAAAATTCAGGGGGCAATATAAGCAGTTGAGTGCACAAGGCATTTCTGAGAGCGAAAGAAAGTGTCTGTCCCCTGCACTGCACCATTCGTTGCGTGTTTGCGAACTCGGCTGAAGAACAGGATTCGGCAACCCTGTTTCTCGTGGTAGGCGTAAACCATCCCCATCCGTCCGCTCTGATTAGTCGTCGATTGGCTTTCCCGGTGGAGCAATATCGGGTTAGTCAGATCATCCCTGATTCTGCCGCTTGTTCATCGCTCAACGTAAGTGGCGGAACTTTGGCTATCGGCGTTGAGCGCGGATATGCAGGGTCGCCTTCATAAAGTGTATTTCGACAGATGCTTGCCTTGGGTGTCAATGGACCTCGGGAAGATTTCTTTCTTCGACAGTTTTATACAGACACTGGCGAACCCAATGAATCGTTCGTTCGTCCAAATCGAAACTTCCGACATCATCCTGGCCTTTCACTGGATACTTCAGAATGCGCCGCAATTTTTCATCTAACTCACTAATACAGAGACGCGAATCTTTGCCTCTAAGCGCAAAAAGGTGCTCCTGTTGTTCGTCAGGGTCGGAGAGATCGTAGGTTAATGTTGCGATTGGCATTTTGCTTCCCTAGTAGTTTCTAAAACGTATTTTGAAAGGCGTTTGTTTGAAAGTGAGCAAAAATACGATTTTCTTATGGGGTGCCCCTGTGTTTGTCCTACCCCCTCTGCTAGGAATTTATTCTGATGAAGGCTGAAACCGCAGTTCGAGCTCAATACTACGCCCACACCAATGAAGACGGGTTGGGCAATTCGACGCCGGAGGACTCGGGGACGTGGCAACCGTTAGTGACTCATCTCCGCAATGTTGCAACGTTTGCTGCGGGTTTTGGGTTGGCTTTTAATGCTAGTAACGAGGCGTATCTCGCCGGGCTTCTCCACGATTTGGGTAAATACCGTGAAGCGTTTCAGAAGTACCTCCGAGGCTTTTGCTCAAGTAGCGCTGAAACCCAACACGCAATTTTCGGAGCAGCTGCCGTCACGGGAGAGGCCCTATTCGCGACGAAGCTAACCATTGCCGGACACCATGCTGGGTTGCATGACTTTGCTGATATCGAGGCACTTTGCGTCCAACCCAAACTTCGGATCGAGGAAACGGTTCCCGTTCTCCTAAAGCGCCTTGAGGTGGAATACGGACCTCTGCCACCCACGCCGACACCTCCGAACTGGGTTTTGGACACCTTTTCGGCCGAGTTTTACACCCGCCTGATTTTCTCGTGCGTCGTCGATGCCGACCGGCTCGATACGGCTTATTGGCCCAATGATCCTCCAGTAGAGCCCCGCCTCGATCCAGAAACCTTACTCCAAGCCGTTCAATCTGAACGAAGCGCCAAAACCGCCGCTTTTCCAGATAGTCCTCTTCTGTCGGTTCGTAATCGTATTTTCGACAACGCGATCAAGGCAGGAGAGCTCGCGTCCGGCTTTTTCTCGCTCACCGTGCCGACTGGGGGAGGCAAAACGTTAGCGGCTATGGCCTTTGCCTTGGCTCATGCCAAAAAACACGGAATGCGTCGCGTCATTGTCGTGATTCCCTATCTCTCAATCATTGAGCAAAATGCAGCGGAGTATCGGCGTATCCTTGGGGATAACATCGTTCTGGAAAACCATTCTGGAGTAAGTCCGAAGCCAGATGAGTCGGAAGACGAAAAATCTAGACTGGAACTCGTTTCCGAGAATTGGGACGCCCCTGTCATCATTACGACTTCGGTTCAATTTCTGGAATCGCTTCTGGCTGCCAGTCCTTCGCGTTGTCGCAAACTGCACCGGATTCCACGCTCGGTGGTCATCTTTGACGAGGTTCAGACCCTGCCATCTCATTTACTACAACCAACGTTTAGTATTTTCCGCGAGCTTGTTGCAAACTACGGCACCAGTTTCGTTTTTAGCTCCGCAACTCAACCTGCTTTCCTAAAAGGAGCCGCCATCCCTGACGGCCTTTTACCAAGCGAACTTCGTGAAATCGCCCCCGCTCCAGATGAACTCTTTCGTCATCTTCGGCGGGTAAAATACCAATTTCCCAGAGCTAGGGAGACGCTCGACTGGCCGACGCTTGCGAACGAATTAGCAAGTTCGCCCCAGGTTCTATGCGTCGTTAATCTGACACGACACGCAAAAGAACTTTGGGAAGAACTCGGCTCTACTTTGCGAGACCGCTTTGGATACGAGCTGGAGGACGAGACTCCAATTCATTTGTCCTCGGCGATGTGCCCTGAACACCGGCTCTCGTTGATTAAGAAAATCAAAGCCGCGCTTGCTTCAGGGCATTCTTGCCGCGTCATTTCCACCCAACTCATCGAGGCCGGTGTCGATGTCGACTTCCCCGAGGTATGGCGCGCTCTCGGGCCGTTGGATTCCATCGTTCAAGTTGCGGGACGTTGTAACCGTGAAGGTCGGTTAGAGTTTGGGACGGTCCATGTGTTCCAACCCGCCGACCATAAACTTCCGCAGGGAGTTTATCGTTCCGCTTCCGATCAAGCGGCGCTGTCTATTGCCGGTATGGGGGACGAGGCAGCAGAACGGTTGGCGACTTCCGCCGATATTTTTCCCGCTTACTTCCAGGCCCTTTACCAAGTCGTCAACACCGACCACTCCAAGCCCGGTGAATCCACTATTCAGGAAGACCGAAGTTACCTGCGCTATCGTGATGTCGCCCGAAAGGGTGTGGTTATTGAGGATTCCGGCACTCCTGTGATTGTGGAGGGTGATTCGCACGGCAACATTTGGGCTGGTGCTGTGATTGAAGAGCTCCGTAACCGTGAAGTAGCAGCCGGCCAACCCCGGTTTACTCGGGACGATCTGCGTAATCTGCAACGTTTTATGGTGAATGTCCGTCGCCACAAATTCGACCTCCTCAAGGCGAGGGGACTCATCCGGCCGCTCTTGCCCAACCTTGAACTCTACGTTTTGGACGTCTCCTGCTATCACCCCAATCTCGGACTTATTCTGGACAACACTCAGCCCGACGACTTTATCGCATGAAACCTGCCAGCCTTGTCACACTCCGCGTCTGGGGCGATTTCGCCTGTTTTACGCGGCCTGAAATGAAAGTGGAACGTGTCAGTTACCCCGTGATGACACCCTCCGCCGCTCGTGGAGTTCTCGAAGCCATCTTCTGGGAACCTCAAATGTTTTACCTCATCGACAGCATCCACGTCATTAAGCGGGGACGGTGGATTTCGATTCGCCGTAACGAGGTGACCAAAGTGATCAGCTTGGACAGTGCAAAAACTTGGATGCGAGAACCTGATAAGACCTCGGCAATTCAGGCTGGAGGTGGAGCGGCGGATGGAACCCAGCGTAATATGCTGGCACTTCGGGACGTGGAATACCTGATCACCGCAGAAGTGAGATTGACGCCATTGGCGCAACCTCCACGCGATAACCTCGCCAAATATCTGCGTGAAATCGAAGGCCGAGCGCGTTCGGGGAAATGTTTTCACCGTCCGGGGCTTGGAATGCGCGAGTTTGCAGCGGATTTTGATTGGGAACCTGATGCTGAGGCGGCCCTCCTGCGTCGAAGTTCCGAAGTCGGGCAGGCTGCAACCATCAACGAACCGCTTGGGTTGATGTTGTACGATCTGTTTGACCATCGAGAGCGCGCGACCGGTTTTCGCTGGCTCACGCCTGAGGAGGAATCGCGGCAAGCCTCCGAATTTGAACAATCACTGGTCAGTTTTCCGAAAGGCGAACAGACCAAACGCAAAAAGGAGTATGCAGCAAACAAGCTGCGTTCCACGTCCGCCCCCATCAAACCGAGGCCCCTGTTTTTTCAAGCCAGCCTGAAGAACTCTCGTCTCGACTGCCATCCCGACCGGGTACTCCCAAAAGTGGAAGGAGAAGTCTAACCATGTTACTAAAACATCTCTACGACTTCGCCGTTTCCCGGAAACTTCTGGATGACTTGGCGTTTTCGCCAAAGGCCGTCCGGTGGATTATTGAGCTAAACGCGGAAGGAAAGTTAGTCGGAAATGGGTCGCAGGTGACGGGCGACGATAAGCGAGGCAAGGAGTACGCATGTCCCCAGACAACGAGAGCGAAAGTAGCTGGAGGCGTTTCTGAGTTTTTAGCTGACGGCATTACCGCGGTTTTTGGGTTAGACTCAGATCCCTCGGCGGAGATGACCGAAAAGAAACGGTTGGATCGCGATGCCAATAATGCAGCAAAACGCGGAGATTTTTGGGCCCAGATTGAAGCCGCGTTTGAAGCAACGCAGGCTCCTGAACTAAAAGCGTTGCTCGCGTTTGGTGCCGAACTGCTTCGCTCCCAAGTTCCCTCGTTTCTTCGATGGGGAACACTTGCAGATGCTAAAGTAGGCGCAAAGCCCGGTTGGTTAATTACCACGGCCAATGGATCTGAGGTGCGGCTTGGAGCAGAAAACTTTACGTTCCGAGTCAACGGTTCCCTGCTTTTGGAAGATGAAAAGTTAAAGGCTTTTTGGAGAATACGCCACGCGGGAGAGGTTAGCGAAGCTCGTGAAGGATTTGCGATGGGCCGATGTCTCGTGACGGGGGACGAAAACCAAAAACTAGCCCCAACGCATAACCCAAAAATTCAAGGTATTCCGAACACTCAATCCTTTGGAGCAGCGATCGTTTCCTTCGATAAACCTGCGTTTTTGTCCTACGGGTTTGATCAAAGTCTCAACTCGCCAACCTCAGATGTTGCGGCCACGGCCTACAGTGTGGCGCTCAATCATCTCATAGTAAGCTCCGATCATTCTCTGAGAATAGGTCAGACGTGCCTCTGCTTCTGGCCCGGTCAGACGGACATTGCGAAGACGCCTTTTGCCTTCTTGAATCGTCCCGATCCCAAGGCTGTTCGCGACTTTTTGGTTACTCCGTTTGCTGGGTTAGAACGTGACCTTGTCCGGAAGGATCGCTTTTTAGCCGTCACGTTGGCTGGAAACTCTGGGCGAATCGTAGTGCGACACTGGCTGGAGATCCCGTTGGAGGCAGCCATTGAAAATCTCCACCGCTGGTTCGCTGACCTGGCCATCTACGTGCCGTCTAAACCCGAGAAAAAGGCGAAGTCTTCCGCGAAAGAAAAGGAGTTCCACCCGCTGTCCATTTACTGGCTGTCCTGCAGCACTGTCCGTGAAGCCAAAGATCTCACTCCAGATACAACAGCTGAACTCTATCGGGCTGCAATTGAGGGAACGGCTCCGTCGCTTTCTTTATTAAAGCCTCTCTTAAAACAACTTCAGACACGCCTCGTCAAAGACAAAGACTATCACTTCATTTACGACGAATCCCGATTTGCCCTTCTAAAACTCATCCTCAACCGTAATCGCCAGCATTCCAGTATGGAAATCCAACCTACCCTCACCGCTGACACCGAAGACGCCGCTTATAATTGCGGCCGACTATTCGCAATCCTCGCCGCAACACAGGCAAAAGCCCACGACTTCAAACTTGAAGGAGCGGGTGTAGCCGAACGTTATTTCGGAACAGCTAGCGTTTCGCCTTCGAGCGTTCTGCCGCTGCTCATTCGCCTCAACCGACATCATCTGAACAAAATCCGTAAGTCCGATCGTTATCGCGGACATGAACGGTTTATTCAGGAGCAAATAGAAGCGGTTATGGTTCTCTTTAAGCCTGCCAAGCCCGGCTTGCCTCCCTCCTTTCCTCGAACCCTGGATCTTCAGGGACAAGGTCGATTCGCTCTCGGATTTTATCAGCAAAACGCAGCCGAAGCCGCTGCCCGACAGTCCAAAAAAGACGCTTCCGCCCCGGTCGCATAAGCAGCCCTCCGTTAATTCAACCTCACCACTTCACCCATTCCATCCCTTCTTATGAGCAACAACATTCTTACCAATCGGCACGATTTTCTCCTCCTTTTTGAGGTTACCAACGGCAATCCCAACGGCGACCCTGATGCCGGTAATATGCCGCGTATTGATCCGAACTCCAATCGTGGTCTTGTTACCGACGTTTGCCTAAAACGCAAAGTTCGCAACTTTATCGAATTATTCCAGCCGATCCGCGAAAGCGTAACGTCAAATGGTTACAATATTCTGATCAAACAAGGCGCTGTAATTGAAACAGAGCAAAAGAAGGGCGAGTTAGCCGCTGCCGAGGCCCAGCCTAGAGGCTCCGACAACCAAAAAGCAGAGGCTGCGAAGGATTGGCTTTGCCGCGAGTTTTTTGATCTCCGGACATTTGGCGGAGTGATTTCTACTGGAGACGGAGTACTCAAAGGCTCTGCTTTCGGACAGGTTCGCGGTCCGGTACAGTTCACTTTTGGGCAATCACTTCACCCCATCACGCCTCTCGAAGTGACGATTACGCGCTGTGCAGTCACAAAAGAAGACGATGCCAAGAAGGAACGCACAATGGGGAATAAACACATCGTTCCTTACGGCCTCTATATTGCAAAGGGGTATATCTCACCCGCTTTTGCAGAGAAAACCGGCTTCACCAACGGGGATCTGGAGGTCCTTTTTGAAGCCCTCCTTTCCATGTTCGAGCATGACCGTTCTGCGGCCCGAGGGGAAATGATCGTTCGCGGGCTGTTCGATTTTGAACACGTCGGCACCCAACATCCCAACAACGCCGAGCAAAACAAACGCGAAGCAAAGCTGGGCTGCGCACATGCCCACAAATTGTTCGAAGGGATCAAAGTGGAACTTAGTGAGCCTGCTCAGGTTGCGGGGAAGACATTCCCTGAATCGTTTGCGGATTACTCCGTGGAGAATACTTGGACGGCTGAAAACCTTCCCAAAGGTGTCCGACTTCACCTTCGCCACGAAGGTCCCGAAGCCATCCTCAGCGCTAAACAAGCGTAAGTCATGGATCCAGCGGAGCAGCCGTCCGCCAAGTCTGGAGTTGAGCCCGAAAGGATTCCCATTTCGGCGCTCAACCAGTATTTGTACTGCGCACGACGTGCGTACCTAATTCATGCTGAAGGCGTGTTTGTTGCGAATGAGCACACGGTTCTCGGCGATCTTGCACATGCGGCAGTTGACACCCCAGGGTATGAACACCGGGCTGGCTGGGAATTGCTACGAGCACTTCCCCTGTACTCGGACGCACTCGGCCTTTCCGGCAAGGCTGACATCGTGGAGGTGCGTCGGGATCAGTCGGATCGAGTTTGCGAGGCGCGCCCTGTGGAAACCAAAAAAGGTCCTGCGCGGCGATGGGGAAACGATCAGGTGCAACTCTGCGCACAAGCCCTGTGTCTCGAAGAAATGCTGGGCTTACCGAAAATTGGATCGGGCTTCATCTACCATGTTGCCTCAGCCAAACGAACAGAGGTGACATTCGATACGCCGCTACGAAATCTGACCATCTCAACAATCCAAGCCGTTCGTGCTGTGTTGGGGCAGCCCGTGGCACCCCCAGCCGAGCTAAAACCCCAGTGTGAAGGTTGTTCCCTTCGTGGTGTTTGTTTGCCTGAAGCTGCTGAAAAATCAGTAACGGGGAACCGTCTTTTCGAACCCCGTGAATACGTCTGACCTATGGCTCAAACTCTTCAAAACGTTCTCTATCTTTTGACGCCGGGACTTTCGTTGCGACGGGAAGGATTGGCGCTTCGTATTGAACATGAAAAGAAGCTCAAACTTTCGCTTCCAATTCACAACGTAGAGTCCGTCTTTGTGTTTGGGGCGGACATTTATGTGTCGCCTTCGGCTATGCGGCTCTGTTGGGAACACGGTGCCAGTGTTTGCTTTTTTACGGATTGGGGACGACTGGAAGCGCGAGTAGAAGGTATCCCCCAAGGCTCAATGTTGCTCCGCAGAGCTCAACATATTGCGGCATCAACACCGGGGCGCTCGGCTTCTTTTGCTCGGGCTTTCGTTGCAGGTAAATTGCACAATGTTCGCTGGTTACTTTCCCGTAGTGCGCGGGATGCTGCATCTGAAGAAGATCGTGAACTTCTCAAGAACGCGGCCCAAGCTCATGCGCGCTTATTAAAGGATCTCGAACAAACCTCTGATGATCATAACGTCATTCGTGGAATAGAAGGCCGAGCGGCTGCTCTACACTTTGAGGTATTCGCCCGTCATTTGCGTCCATCCATAAGAGCGGACTTTCCATTTGAAGGACGAAATCGTCGCCCTCCGCGTGATGCTGTAAATGCAGTGTTGTCATTCTTGTATGCGTTGCTTAGGAATGATTGCGTTTCTGCACTGACGGCAACTGGTCTCGATCCCTTTGTTGGATATTTACATTCTGATAGAGCAGGTAGGGAATCGCTTGCGCTAGATCTGATGGAGGAGTTTCGGCCTTGGGCAGAGAGACTTGGAATTACTTTATTGAACCGGGGTGAATTAAAACCAACTGACTTCAAGTATCGAGATGGTGGTGCTGTGGAATTAGGGGAAGCGACAAGAAAGGTTATGGTATCGGCGTTCCAAAAACGGAAGCAAGAGGAGGTGACGCATCCGCTTTTTGAAGAAAAAGTGCGTCACGGGCAACTTGTGTTTATTCAGGCTCGTCTTTTAGCGAGAGCATTAAGGTCAGAGGTGCGTTATGAGCCTCACGTTTTCAGCTGATATGCGACTGTTATTATGTTTTTACTAATCACTTACGACGTCAGCACTCGGGATGAACGTGCTGGAGCTCGTCGTCTGCGACGGGTCGCAAAGGCCTGTACATCGTATGGTATTAGGGTGCAGAAATCAGTTTTCGAGATGCAGTTAGGCCAGAAGGAGTGGGTTGAATTAAAAGCACGTCTCTTGAGTGAAATAGACGTCGAACAAGACTCATTGCGTGTGTATTATATTGACCAATCTGGTAAGGATAAGATCGAGCATCATGGGGCTCAGGTTCCGGTCGACGTAACGGAAGATGTGCTAATCCTATGAGAACTGCGAACTTCTTGCGTGGGAGGATCGTGGAGGGGTTCGCGGCGTTTGTAACTAATTGTAAATCATGTCTTTACTTTTAATGTCTAGCTTACTAATCAGCTCGGCATTTCGTTCTTTGACAGGTTCGCAAAAACGACTTAAAAGTGTTTGGTGTCTAGCGGTTAAAGCATGGCGGAGTCGCCCCGGTCTTCGGATCGGGGCGCGGATTGAAACGACTGTG
>Ga0209598_10001642_pt1 | contig 18149 bp, 16 predicted proteins | sample M_140807_EF_Meta_FD_187317 | JGI IMG/M metagenome (GOLD analysis project Ga0209598, IMG submission 187317) | Freshwater microbial communities from Lake Montjoie, Canada to study carbon cycling - M_140807_EF_MetaG (SPAdes) (version 2) | ecosystem: Environmental > Aquatic > Freshwater > Lake...
CGCCGCCCGGCCGCAGGGGATGGTCCTGCCCTACGGGCTGCATCCGGATCTTCGGCCCAACCCGGCCCAGGCCCTGCGCGCCGACCTGACCAAGACCGCCCTGGCCCGCCTCGCCGCCTTCCGGCCCGACGTCGTCATCCTCGATTTCATCGACGAGCGGTTCGACCTGCTGGTCGGGGCAGGGGGCGCGGTGACCGCCTCCTGGGAGCTGGAGACCTCAGGTTGGGACGCCCTCCTTCCCCGGAACGCGCTCCGGCGGGTCGACGCCCTCAGCGCAGCGGATGCGACGCTCTGGCGACGCGGGCTCGACGCCCTGGCGACGCTCTGCGCGCCCGGCGGCGCCCTCTCCGGAACGCGCCTGGTGCTGCATGAGGCGCGGTGGTCGAACGCACTCCAGACGCCGTCGGGACGTATCGAGCCCCTCGACCCGGACCTGGAGATCACCCCGGGCCGGCGCGCCTCGCGGGTGGCGCACAATGCCCGGCTGGCGCGCATGCACGCCGCCACCCGCGCCGCCCTGCCCGGCCTGGAAGTGGTGAGGGCCCCGGAGTCCCTGATCCTTTCGGACCCGGACCACGTCTGGGGGCTAAGCCCCTTCCACTACATCCCCGACTACTATGCCGAGATCTGGCGCCAGCTAGGTGGCCGCTCTTAAGCGCCGGGCCAGGGCCTCGGCCGGGGTCATTCCTGACCGTATCGCCTCAGGATCGTCCAACATTACGAGGGCCGGATGGAGCCCTTCCGGCCCCAGGACGGCCCAGGCGCCGCCCGCCAGATAGTCGCTGAGCGGGTCCTTTACGGGGTCCATGGCCTCGCCTCGAGCCTCGGCATAAGTCTCTGAATTAAAAAGGGGACCCGGGCTTTCCAGGGTGTCTTTGGCGGTCAGGACGAAGCGCGCCAGGGGCTCGGCCTGGCCGGTGTCCAGCCCCGAGACCCGCCGCCAGGCGGGGTCGAACAGGGGGTGGGGCGAGGCGCCCCGCCGCCAGCCTTCCGTGAGGTACCAGACAAGGTCGCCCCCGCCCTCCCGGACCCAGGCCGGGTCGAAGAGGGGGTGCGGCGATAGCCCCCGCGCCGCACCGCTGCGCAGGTAGTGGAGCACAGGATTCTCACCCGTCGCGGCCAGTTCGGGAGCCTGGGAGACGTACCATTCCAGGCTGAAGAGGGGGTGCGGATCGCGGCCGTCGGCGGCCCCCTCGCGCAGGAAATGGTCCAGGGGCGTCAGGCCCGTCCGGGCCAGGGCATCAGCGTTGCGATCGGCGTAGAAGCCTGAATCGAAGAGGGAATGTGGCGACAGGCGGGCGTCGCCGCCCCACACCAGGTAGTGGGCCAGGGGGTCGGCGCCGACCGGCCCGGGGGCGTTGGCGCGGTAGTGATCGGGATCGAACAGGGCCGCCCCTGCGCCCAGGGCCGCCCAGGCTTGGACGAGGGCCCGGCCGGGACCCCCGAAACGCGCCAGCGTCTTCTCCACCAGCCGGCGGAGCCGGTTGCGCCGGGCCGGTCGCCGCAGCGCCAGGGCCGCGGTCCGATACCGGTCGAAGAGGGAGGCCCGGAGCCGGGCCTCGGCCACCGACCGGGCGCACAGGGCCTCGACCAGGGCCTCGCCCAGACGCAGCCGGGCCAGGGCCTCTGCGGTCTCCGCCCTCTGGACCTCGGTGCGCAGGGCGGCCAGCCGCACGGCTGCGGCATCGACAGAGGCCGACAGCCGGATGGCCTCGGGGGTGGGCTTGGGACTAGCCATTCCGGCCCGGACCCTCGGCCTTCCACCATGCCTGGTAGCCGCCCGCGAAGGGGTCGGGGAAGGCCGCCTGCAGGTCGGTACGCTCGCGGTAGAGCACCCGCTGGGGCTTGGCGATCGGCGTGCCGTCGTCGAACTGTCCGTGCGCCCACCAGCGCTCTGGGATGGCCGGGTCGGTGGCCGCCCCGACGGCCTCCTTGTACCAGCGCCAGACCTCGTAGACCTCGAAGTTGTCGCCGGCATAGCGCTTGGTCATGACGTCGCCCGTCGGGCCCAGCTTGGTGAAGTGCCAGAAGCGCAGGGTCGCGCCGTTGACCAGGATCTCGCCGTCCCGGGTGATGGCCACCTTGCGCTTCGACAGGTTCCAGCTGGCGACATTGTAGCCGGGATCGCGGACCACCTTCACCCGGTCGAACAGGGCCGGGACGTGGTCGCACCACTTCTGGTCCACGAAGAGGCCGCTGGGGATGTCGTCGTAGCAGAAGGCCAGCAGGCGATCGTTCCACCAGCGGGCAAAGCGCGCGCCCTCGCCGGTGGTGCGGATCGCCACGAAGCCGAGGTTGAAGATGCCCGTGCGCGACGCCGACAGGTCATTGTCGAGGATGGCGGCGCGGTCGTCATTGGGGTCGATGAGGTGCGGCGTCAGCAGGATGTCGTTGTGCTGCAGCATCTCCACCAGGGGATCGAGGGGCGCGAAGAGGGCCGTATCCGGATCGAGGTAGATGGCGATGTCGGCCACTCCCGCCTCGCACACCTGGTGCAGGAAGGGCCCTTTAACCGCCGTACAGACCTCGACGACGTCATGCCGGAAGAGCCAGCCCCGGAAGGCCTCGATCCCCAGGTCCTTGGCCCAGACCACCCGGTCGAAGGGCTCGGAGGCGGGGTCGAAGACGAAGCCAGGCGGCGGCTCGTCCGTGATCAGGGCCACAGTCTCCCAGTCCGGATGGAACCGCCGCAGGCTCTGGAACAGGACCCGCGCCCGGTTCAGGTAGGAGAAGGTGAAGCTCGAATAGACCAGGACCTTCACGACAGGGCCTCCAGCAGATCCACGCTCATGCCACTGTACTCGATCTCGCAGATTTCAGGACGGCGCACCTTGCGCGACAGGGACTGAACGGTGCCCGATTCGAACTGGGCGAACAGGCTCGCTTCATCGGCCAGGACCAGACCGTGGCCGCCGGTCCGGGTGAAGGCGGCGATGTTGCCGCTGTCCGGTCCGGTGAGGATGGCAGCGCCCGCCGCTGCGGCCTCGTAGGCGGCGAAGGAGAAGGTCTCCCGGCACAGGGACCAGAGGATTGCCACGTCGACCCGGGCAGAATCGAGGGCCTCGCGCATGGCGTGGGGGTTGTCGGCGGTGACGGAGACCTCGATGTGATCAGCAGGCGCCCCCGGCGCGGCGGCTGACCCCAGGCGCACGAATCGGTAGCGCGGATCGTCCCGGAACCGCTCGGCCAGGTCGGTGAAGACCGGCCAGCCCTTGTAGGCGGAGGGCATGCCCAGGAAGGCGACGGTCAGGGGCCCTTCGACGGCTTCCGCGAACCGGCCCGAGGGAACCAGCCGGGCGTGGGGATGGACTTGGACGGCCGCCGCCACCGGGGCGTCAGACGCAGCGCTCCAGGTGTCCAGGGCCGCCTGGGAGGGCGCCACCAGGGTCAGGTCGAGGGCCTCGAACAGGCGGCGATGGGCGGAGAGGTGAAGGTCGCGGCCCGGGCCGAAGACGCAGACCCGGCAGGCGGCGCTGCCGGCCGGCGGAGCCCCGCAGTCCCGGGCCTCGTCGCGCATCAGGTGATAGCCGGCGCAGAGCCCGGCAAAGTCGTGCAGCCAGAAAAGGCCCCGGCGGGCGCCAGCGGCGGCGAGGATGTCGAGGACCTCGCCGATCTCGTGGCCCAGCAGGCTGTGCACGGCAAGGGTGGTCCTGGCCCCGGCCCGGCGTTTACGGAGGGCCTTGAGGATGTCGCCGACCGCGAAATGGCCAAGGGTGCGCCCGTTCCAGACCAGGCCGAGGGCAGCCCGGCTTCCCGCTGGCCGCAGGGTGGGCCAGGGCACCGCCGGAAAGACGTGCAGGTGGTCGATCCCCCGGCGCACGAGGCCCTTGGACTCGGCCTGAAGGCAGAGCTGGACCCCGCCGATCCGCTTGGTGAAGTCGTCATGACTGAAGGTGACGTGGAGGCCCGCAGCCTGGCTGGCGGCCGACAGGGGCGCAAGCCCCCGGGGCCGGTCAGCGGAGATGTCGGCGGCGGCGCGGGCGGCGGCGGCCATGCGCGCCTCCAGGGGGGCAAGGCCCGCGACAATGCGCCCGCGGAACCCAAGTTCGAACCGAAGGGGCCGCCCCTCGGACCGGCCGGCAACCAGCCAGTGGAGGAAGGGATCCACCCCCGAGGCGGCGACGTCCGGGTTTACCTCAAGATAGTCGGCGGCCTTGAAACCAGGCCGCGGGTCGCGGCCCTCCCACCGGCCGGCCAACAGATAGTGCTCCAGGGGGTCCTGGCCGGCGGCGGCGATGTCGGGATAGGCCGAGAGATAGAAGGCGGGGTCAAAGTCGGCGGCGATAAGGGCGCGGGCAGCCTCGCGGGTCAGGCCCGCAGGCAGGTCCGGGTCGGAGGCGACGGGAACACTCGGCAAGCTCGGTAAGGACGCCAGGGGCTCCGGGATCTCTGGTTCCGGGTCGGGAAGGACCGGTTCCGGGGAGGGCAGGACCGGCTCCAGGGCGGGGGGGACCGGCTCGGCGGAGGCGGGTCGCCGGGGGCCTCCGATCCGTTCGAGGAAGCGCTCGCGGTGCCGGGAGGGCGAGGGTTCGCACCCCTCGCTCCAGCCCCGCAGGAGGTAGTGCGCGAAGGGGTCGTCGCCGCCGGCTTCCGGATGCCGCTCGAGATAGGCCAGAACGGAGAACCAGGGGGCAGGATCGCGCCCTTCCCGCCAGCCGGTCTCGACATAGTGCCGGAACGGATCCGCGCCGACCCGGGCGATGTCATCGTAGACCGTGCGGTAGAAGACCGGGTCAAAGGCCGTCGCAAGGGCGCGGCGCTTGCGTTCCGGGGCGTCGCCCTGGCCCATGCGAAAATTCCTGTTCGGTGACGGGCCTGTGTGCAACAGAAGGCGGCCACGATCAACTGATCCGCCATGACCGACAAGCTCAGCGACACCTCTCCGCAGCCGACGCGTACAGCCTATCTCGTGCTGGGCATGCACCGCTCGGGCACGAGCGCCCTGGCCAACCTCTTGGCCCTGGCGGGCGCAGACCTGCCGCGCGACGTCATGCCCGCCGACGAGCATAATGCCCGGGGCTATTTCGAGCCCTGGCGCATCGCCGTCTTCAACGACCGGCGCCTGGCGGCGGCGGGCAGCGCCTGGGACGATCCCTTCGTGGCCCTGGCCCCGCCCCCGACGGACGAGGACGCCTGGCGCGAGGAGGCGCGGGGGCTCTTCCGGGCCCAGTTCGGGCGCCGGCGGCGGCCGCTTCTGAAGGACCCCCGGGTCTCGGTTCTGGCAGGGCTCTGGCGAAGCGTCCTGGAGGCCGAGGGCCTGGCGCTTAGAGTTCTGATCCCCATCCGGCACCCCCTGGCCGTGGCCGGCTCGCTGGCCAAGCGCGATGGCTTTTCGGCGCGCAAGTCGGTGATGGTCTGGTGCGCCTACATGCTGGCCGCCGAGGCGGCGAGCCGGGACCTGCCCCGGGCCTTCCTGGACTACGACGCCCTGCTGGAGGACTGGCGGCCCCAGGTCGCCGCAGCCGAGGCCTTGCTGGGCGAGCCCCTGCCCGCCCTGACCGCCGCCGCAGGACGGAAGATCGATGCCTTCCTGTCGACGGAGCTGAGGCGCAACGCCCCCGGCGGCGATCTATCGGCCCTGGGCCCGGCCGGCGACATGGCCGCGGGCGTCCTCGACTGGCTGACCGCCGCCGGCCGAGGCGAGTCGCCTGACCGGACGCCCCTGGACCGGGCCGCCGCCTGGCTTGCGGAACAGAAGGCCCTCTACGGCGACCTCGTCTCGCCGGTCTCGGCCGACAGGGCCCTGGCCCGCACCGCCCTGGCCGATGCCGAGGGCCGGGCAGCCTTCCTTGAGAAGACCGTGGAGGAGACCCGGCAAGAGGGCGAACTCCGCGCTGCCTTCCTGGAAAAGACCGTAGAGGAGACGCGGCAGGAGGGCGAACTCCGTGCCGCCTTCCTGGAAAAGACCGTAGAGGAGACGCGGCAGGAGGGCGAACTCCGTGCCGCCTTCCTGGAAAAGACCGTGGAGGAGACGCGGCAGGAGGGCGAACTCCGCGCCGCCTTCCTGGAAAAGACCGTGGAGGAGACGCGGCAGGAGGGCGAACTCCGTGCCGCCTTCCTGGAGCAGACCCTGAAGGAGACGCGGGAGATCGTCGCGACCCTCGAGGCGCGGATCCAGTCCCTCTACAGCACGATCGGCGAGATGAAGGATCATGTGGATTCGCTCACCCGGACCTGCCAGGACCTGCGCCGCCACGTCCGCAACCTGGAGACCCAGCTCAAGGCCTCCCAGGCGGCGGTGCGCGAGGCCGCCGGACGGCTCGAAGGGCTGGTAGAGCCGGGGTGAGAGGTTACGGGCGGGCTGCGAAGACGAAAAAGCGCAGCGACAGGAAGTTCATCACCGGGTTCAGGATAGCGAGGCCCCAGGATGACGCCCAGAGGGGAAGGCCCAGCCGGTTCGCCGCCAGGAGGTAGAGCTGGTCGACGGCAAGGATGACGACCGCCGTCAGGGCGAACCTCACCCCAGCCAGTGCGGTCACGCGCTGGCCGAAAGAAACCGAGGCGTTCCCAAACAGGGTCACGAGACAGGCTGCGCCATAGGCGACCCCATTTGCGACAATGAGCGGCGCTGGGGTGAAGGAACTGACGAGGTTGAGGACCAGGATGTGGCAGAGGGTCGCCACAATCCCGACGCCGGCAAAGCCGACTATGGCCTTCATCAGACCGGCTCGACGGGGCGGCGGGCGATCAAGAGCAGCGAAAGTCCGAAGGGCGGGGACGTCCAGCGCAAGAGCTGGGCCTCGGATCCAAAAATGCCACCCAAGAGGCTGTTGAGACCCTCAGGGGGCAGGCGATCGGCACCGGACGACTCGATCACCCCGGCTCGCTCAGCGAGCCTCACTGTTGCTGCGACTGGGAATAGAAAGCTGTTGAAGTAGGTCAACCGGGCGATCTCAAGGCCAGAGTCCCGGAAGATTTCCTTCAATCCGCGCCGGCTGTATCGGCGCTTGTGATGGTGGCGTTCGTCGTGCCGGCTCCAGAGGGCGGCGAAGGCGGGGACCGTAACGGCGAGAACGCCCCCTGGCTGCAACCGTGCCGCCAGGGCCTCGATCGAGGCCTTGTCCGCCTCGACATGCTCGATGACGTCGAATGCCGCAATGAGGTCGAAACCCGCTGCAAACTGCGGAAGCTCATCTGGCAAGCCACCCGAATGCAGGGCCACCCCGGACGACCTTGCCGCAAGGGCTCGGGCGGTTGCGTTGGGCTCGATGGCGTCGACCGAGCCGAAACCCTTGAGGAGATCCAGGTTGCCACCCGTCCCGCATCCAACCTCCAGGACCCTTCTCCCCCCGGAAGGGGCCGGGGCGAGGTGACGACCAATTTCCGCCTGAAGGATTCGACGGCGACCAACGAACCACCAATGGCGCGCCTCGACGGCGGACATCTCGAGATAGACCGCATCTTCCATGCGTCAGATCCCCACCCGGTCGGAGACGATGTAGAGCGGTCGCCCTTTGATCTCCTGATACATCCGACCGAGATACTCGCCGAAGACGCCCAGGGCGATCATCTGGAAGGACGAAAAGAGCAAGAGGACCACCATCAGGGAAGCGTAGCCTGGAATGTCCCGCCCCCGGACCAGGACATGGACGATCAGGTAGACGGCGTAGACGAGGGCGGCGGCGGCACCTGCCAGGCCGATGAGGGACCACACTCTGAGGGGCACGGTGCTGAAGGCCGTGATGCCATCAAGCGCGAAGCGGAACAGGCGGGGGCCGTTGAACGACGTCTGTCCCGCGGCGCGCTCCGGCCGCGCATAGGGAACGCCGACCTGCCGGAACCCAACCCAGGCGAAGAGCCCCTTCATGAAGCGATTGCGTTCGGGCAGGGCCTTGAGGGCTTCCACCACCACCCGGTCCATGAGTCGGAAATCGCCGGTATCTCCTGGGATGGGAACGTCCGATATCCGGTTGAAGACGCGATAAAACGCGCCCGCTGTCGCCCGCTTGAAGAAGGTGTCGCTCTGCCGTTCCGTCCGGACGCCATAGACGACGTCATAGCCCGCTTCCCAGAGCGTAATGAAATCGCCGATGAGGGCTGGCGGGTCCTGAAGGTCCGCGTCGATGGGAACCACCATGTCCCCCGAGCAGTGATCCAGTCCGGCGGAAAGCGCCGCCTCTTTACCGAAGTTCCTCGAAAGCCTCAGGCCCCGCAGGCGCGAATCCGAGGCCGCCAGTTCGCTGAAGATGCCGAAGGTGCCGTCCGTACTGCCGTCATCGACGCCAATCACCTCATATTCGACGCCCAGGGACGCCATTTCCGCATGGATGGTGGCGAGGGTCGTCGGCAGTACCTCCGCCTCATTGTGCATGGGGATGATCAGGGAGAGACGGGCACCGGCCCGTGACCTGGAACTCAGGGCAGTCAAATCAGTCCTCCCTCGGACGAAATGGCCGGAGGTCGGCAGTGGAGATCGCCGCAAGAAGAGCGGCGGCGGCGAGCGCAGGGACGATATAGCGGGCGTCAGCCGCGGGGGAGACCAAGAAAAGTAGCCCGGTGAACCCCGTGGCGCCGAGAGCGAGAGCCAGCTTGAGCAGTCGCCTTTCGGGCGCGGCCCGGAAGGTTACCGCCATGAGGACCAGGGAGAGAAGGAGCAGAACCACAGGTCGGTTCCAGTAGGCCTGCGCCTGGCGGTTCACCACCGCAACATAGGCGGCGGCCTTGTCAGGGCGCGCGAGGCGGAAGCCGAAGTCGTTCGGATCGATCTGGCTATGCATGACGTAAAAGGGGTCCCCCTTGAGGACGCCGATCTGGGCCAGCAAGACGAGGCGGCGGTGAGACAGGAAGCACCCGGGGTCGTGGCTGACAGCGTCGAACCAGGCCGCCCTGAGCGCCTTGCCACTGAGGGTCTGGGGTGAATATCCGCGCGCCTCCAGCCCAGAGACGACAATGTTGACGTGGGTTGGCGCGTAGACCTTCCGGAGGCCCGCGACAGGGACTGGAGCGTCGGTTCCTGCGGCGATGGGCAGGACAGAGCGCCCTGAGCAGGCCCCTACGCCCACGATATCGAAGAGCCGGGTCGTTGACAGGCTGCTGGCCGGAGGCATGCGCTGGAAGTCTGGAAGACGCCAAGTCACGGAAGCCACGGCAAGCGGGTAGGGCACCAGGAGCACCAGAAGCGCGGCGAACCGGGCGAAATTGGAACGCTCGAAGCGCCAGACGCGAAACGCCATCAAGAAGGTGATCGGGACGAGGACCGGAAAAGCGTTGTACCGGAGCGCAAGACAGATCGAAGCCGCCAGTGCGCCCAGGAGGAGACTTGGCCAGGAGGGACGGCCGGGGGGGCCGACCCAGAAGGCGACCGCGAGACAGAAGAAGGCCGCCGTCAGGGGGTCCCGCCAATGCACGGCCAGGGACCCGGATACGGAGGGGGAAAGCGCCAGCAGGACGAGGTAGACCCCGGAGGCGGCCACGGCCTGAAGCGTCGTCCGGAAGATCCGGAAGGCCAGGAAGACGCCGGCGGCGCAAAGCAGGAAGGTTTGGAGGAAGATGATGTTCCCAGGCGCGAAGGGAAGGCGCCCAGCAAGGGAGATCAGGTAGGCGTGCATGGGCGGCCAAGCCACGGTCGTGATTCCACGGGTGGACTCGGAGAAGGCCAGAAGGCTGTCAAACGACATCAATCCCGGCCAGACCGATCCCGCCAGGATCGCGGAAGCGACGGCGGCGGCGCATAGGATCAAGCCCAAGGCCAGGGCCCGCAGGCCCCAAGCCGGTAGGGGTGAATTCGCACCTGTCATTTCAGGAGGCGACCGAGACGGCAAAGTGAGGTTCCGTCACTCAGCACGCCGAAAGCGTCAAAGGGACCGACCAGATCGCCGATTCTGACGACCCAGCCCGTTTTTGGGTCCGGGATGTCAGGCCTGGCTCGAGGGACATCCTCTCGAACCCAACCGCCGTCGCCAGCGGCGACGACCTGACCCAGACCGTTGACGAGCACAAATCTGCGCATAGAGGTCTTCGCGGCGCTGTCCCAGGCCCATCCGAAGACCGATCGTCCGATCCCATCATTCGCGGGTCGAACCCCGTCCAGATTGCCGACGCAGGCGCCTTTGCCGGGGAACGTCTCCGCCGCCATCTTTCCATAGAGGTTTGCGGCCCAGTCTGGGGCGGGGACCCCTTCCGGAGCCTTTCCAGAGGCCGGCTGCACGGTCGCGACCTCCGCAGGAGCCTCTGCTTCTTTCTTGGAGGCCCATTGCGGGGGACTGCAGCCCGCCGCCAAGAGCAAGATGGCGGCGGCAACGCCTCTGCCGATCGGCGATTGATGGCCAAAGCCGGCGAGTTTGAATTGGGACTTCTTCATCTTGGGCGACCTTCCCTCGGCGGCCGGACGCCTAGTGTTGGGCGAACCCAGACGTCCGGACTGATTCCAGAAGGCCGCATACTATTCCGAAGCGATGAAGATTCCGAGCGCCGCCCCCCGGTTGCGCCACCGAATCCGACCTGTTACCTCGGGCGGCCTCGCCGGGAGCGACGATGGAAATCACCGAACATATGCTGCGGACGGGCTCCCGGGGTTTCCGGGACGATCTGGCGCGGGCGGTCGAGGACCTGAGGCGCTCCGGACAGGGCCTCGGGCTGGCCTGGTCCCTGGCCTGGCACGACGTGGTTTCGCGCTATCGCGGATCGATCCTGGGGCCCTTCTGGATCACCCTGTCCATGGCGGTGATGGTGCTAGGCATCGGCTTCCTCTACGCCGAGCTGCAGAAGATCCCCCTGGCCACCACCCTGCCCTTCGTGGCCCTGGGCATCGTCTTCTGGGGATTGATCTCGCAGACCATCATCGAGGGCTGCGAGTCCTTCGTCCAGGCCTCCGGCATGCTGAGCCAGACCGCCCTGCCCATGCTGACCTTCGTCTGGCGGACCGTGCTGCGGAACCTGGCGGCCCTGCTGCACCACCTGGTGATCGTGGTGGCCGTGATCGTCGGCTTCGGCCTCTGGCGGACCCTGAACCTGCCCCTGGCCCTGGCTGGCCTGGTCCTCGTCCTGGTCAACATCTCCTGGATGTGCCTGCTGACCGCCATCATCTCAGCCCGATTCCGGGACATCCCCCAGATCGTCATGTCGATCATGCAGTTCTCAATGTTCATGACGCCGGTCTTCTGGCAGCCCGGGGCGCGCGTCGGCATGATGGACGCCGTCCTGACCTGGAACCCCTTCTTCCACATGCTCGACGCCATCCGGGCCCCGCTGATGGGCCTGGCGCCGGAAGCCTCCACCTTCCCGGTGCTGGTCGGCATGGCACTGATCGGGTGGGCGGTCGCCTTCGGCCTGTTCACTGTCACCCGCCGCCGGATCGTGCACTACCTATGAGCCGTAGCGCCAAGTCCCCGACAGCGCCGCCCCGGCCGGACCAGGCCTTCATCAGCGTGCGCGACCTGACCCTGCGCTTCCCGGTCTATGGCTACGACGCCAAGTCCCTGAAGAAGCACCTGGCGAGGGTGGCCGTGGGTGGCCAGCTGGACCAGGCGCGGCACGGCTCGACCACCGTGACCGCCGTCACCGGCCTGGACCTGGAGCTGAGGGCCGGGGACCGGCTGGGCCTGATCGGCCACAATGGCTCGGGCAAGACCACCCTCCTGCGGGCCCTGTCCGGCGCCTACGAACCCGACGAGGGGCAGATCGAGGTGCGCGGCAAGATCGCCCCCCTGCTGGACCTGTCCCTGGGCATTGACCCCACCGCCACGGGGCTGGAGAACATCCGCCTGCGCGGTCGTATCGCCGGCCTGTCCGCCCGGCAGGTCGATGAGAAGATGGACGAGATCGCCGCCTTCACGGGCCTGGGCCCCTTCCTGGCCATGCCGCTCAAGACCTATTCGTCGGGCATGCAGGCGCGGCTGGCCTTCGCCGTGGCCACGGCCGTGGACGCCGACGTCCTGTTGATGGACGAGTGGATCGCCGTGGGCGACGCCGACTTCCAGAAGATCGCCCACAAGCGCCTGCTGGGCCTTGTGGAGCGGGCGGGCATTCTGGTCCTGGCCTCGCACGACCTCGACCTGATCCGGCTCTACTGCAACAAGGTGATGCGGATGGACGCCGGGGTCGGGTCGGAGGTGGTCTCCGTCAAGGCCCTGGACGAGCTCCTGGCGAGGCCGTCAGTTCGCTGAACTCAATGTCGCGGACGGTCGCGCCGCGGGCGGGCCGGGACAGGGACAGGATCTCGCCGGTCTCGAAGGCCGCGAACAGGGCCGCTTCATCCGCCAGAACCCGGCCGCCAAGCCCGGCTGAAACCTGGGCGGCGATATTGCCGCTGTCCGGTCCTGTCAGGACGGCGGCGCCGGCCGCGGCCGCTTCCAGGGCCGTGAAGCCGAAGGTCTCGGCGCAAAGGGACCAGGTCAGGGCGACATCAACTCCTTCGCGCACCAGGGCGTCGCGCATGGCGAGGGGCGTGGCGGCGCTGACCGAGGTCTCGACAAAGCCCATTCCGGCATAGCCCGCCCCCTGGGACCCGAACTGCAAGAAGGCGTAGCGCGGATCGCCGGCAAAGCGCTGGACAAGGTCGCAGAAGACCTCCCAGCCCTTGTGCGGGACCGGCGCACCCAGGAAGGCCAGGCGCAGGACGCCGTCGGACGGTGGAGACGCAGGCGCGTCCTTGGCCGGCCCGCCGAGGGTGGCGTGGGGCAGGACCCGGGCGGAGGCCTCCCCAAGGTCCGAGGCCCGCCGCCAGAGATCGAGGGCCGCCTGCGACGGCGAGAGGACCGTCAGGTCGAAGGCCTGGAAGAGACGACGGTGGCCCCCGGCGTGGAGGGCCCGGCGCGCACCGTAGAGGCAGACCCCGCAGGCGGCGCTGTCGGCGGGCGGCGCGCCGCAGTCCGCAAGATCGTCGCGCATGAGGTGGACCCCGGCGCAGAGGCTGGCGAAGTCATGCAGCCAGAAGACGCCCCGGCTGAAACCGCCGGCGCGCAGGACCGCCTCGATGGCGGCGGGATCGTGGCCGAGCAGGCTGTGCAGGGCAAGGCTGCGGCGGCCGCCCGGGGGCAGGACCAAGGCCAGAGCGGCGGCCAGGTCCTCCGCACTCCAGATGCCCAGGGCCTCGCCGCCGAGGGCCAGGCCCAGGAGACCGCCGCCGTCCTGGCGCAGGGTGGGCCAGGTGTCGACCGGATGGAGGTGCAGGCCGGTCACGCCCTGGCGGGCAAAGGCAGCGTGCTCGCGCTGGACGCAGAGCTGGAGGCCGCCGACATTGCGGAAGGCGTCATCGTGGCTCACCGTCAGGTGGAGGTCCGACAGGGCCGGGCCGAGGGCGGTGAGCCGCCGGACGAGGTCGTCCCGGGAGGCCGGCCGGACCCGCGGCCAGCGGGCGGCGGCGCGGTCGAGGCGGACCTGCAGGGGCTCCAGCAGGGCGGCGGCCCGGGCCGCACGGCCCACCTCCCGGCGGGGCAGGCGGCCCTCGGCCTTCCCCGCCTTCAGCCAGTGGAGGAAGGGGTTGATCCCGGCTTCGGCGATGTCGGGGTAGAGCTCGAGATAGTCGCGGACGCTGAAGGCGGCGATGGGGTCGCGGCCCTCCCGCCAGCCGTGCCGCAGGAAGTGATCGACGGGATCGGCTCCCGCGGCGACCACGTCAGGGTTCATGGCCCTGTACCAGTCCGGATCCATGGCGTCGGCGACGAGGGCCTCGTCCGGGGTACGCACGGCCAAGCGGGCGCGCGCCGCCAGGCCGGGCAGGCGGCTGAGAAGGTTTCGGGCGAAGGTTCGCAAGGGGCTGTCGGTCACGCCGGTCTCCATCGCCAGACCTAGAACCCTTCGGCGACGACGGGAAGGGGTCGCCGCAGGGCGCGAGGCGGCTGTAGAAGAGGCCATGTCCTCCGCCTCGCCACCCCGACCGATAGCCGGAACCGCCGCCGCCCTGCGTCGGCTGGCCGCCAGGGCGCTGGGCGTCGTGCGCTCGATACCGGTCCTGCACAGGCCGGTGCACGCCCTGGCCGAGCGCTTGGCCCGGCATCCGGCGGGGGCGCGGCTGATCCGCAGCGTGCTGGAGCCCCACGCCCTGGACCCCGCCGCCTACGCCCGGTGGATCGCCCGCTGCGATACCCTGACCCCAGCGGACCTGGCGGCGGCCCGGGACCTGGCCGCCCGGCTGGCCGCGAAGGGGCCATTGATCTCGGTGGTGATCCCGGTCTTCGACCCGGACCTGGCCCACCTGGAGGCCGCCATCGCCTCGGTGCAGGCCCAGCTGTGGCCGAAGTGGGAGCTGTGCCTGGCCGATGACGCCTCGCCGGGCGGGGAGACCTGGGCGCGGCTGGAAGCCGCCGCGGCCGCTGACCCGAGGATCCACATTGTCCGGCGCGAAACCAACGGCCACATCAGTGCGGCGACCAACTCAGCCCTGGCCCTGGCGACGGGGGACTTCGTCGCCTTCATGGACCAGGACGACCTGATCCCGCCTCACGCCCTCCTGGAGGTGGCGGCCGAACGGGTGCGCTACCCGGAAACGGACCTGATCTACACCGACGAGGACAAGATCGACGGGCGGGGGCGGCGGGTGGAGCCGCACTTCAAGACCGCCTGGGACCCCGAGATCGTGCTTTCGCAGAACATGGCCAGCCACCTGACGGTGATGCGCCGCAGCCGGGTGGCCCAGGCCGGGGGCCTGCGCGAGGGACTGGAGGGCGCCCAGGACTGGGACCTGGTGCTGCGGGTCGCGCGGGCGGCGGGGCCGGAGCGCATCCGGCATATCCCGACCGTGCTCTATCACTGGCGTCAGGCGGGGCAGGCGTCCTTCTCGGAGAGGGCCATGGCCCGGTGCCGGGCGGCGGCGGCGCAGGCGGTGAACGAGCATCTGGCGGCAACCGGCCAGGCGGCGACTGCCCGGGCGGTGGAGGGCGGCCCGGCCTGGCTGGAGATTGCCCGCGACCTGCCCGGCCCGGCCCCGAAGGTCTCGGTCATCGTACCGACCCGGGACCGGGCAGACCTGCTGGAGGCCTGCGCCCGGGGGGTCCTGGAGGCGACCGACTGGCCCGACCTGGAACTGCTTGTGGTGGACAATGACAGCGCCGAGCCGGCGACCCAGGCCCTGTTCGCGCGCCTGGCCCGGGACCCGAGGGTGAGGATCCTGCCCGCGCCTGGGCCCTTCAACTACTCCGCCATCAACAATGCGGCTGTGAGGGCGGCAACGGGGGACCTGCTGGTCTTCCTGAACAATGACGTGGAGGTCCAAGACGCCAGCTGGCTGAGGGCCCTGGCGGCCCAGGCCCTGAGGCCGGAGGTGGGTGCGGCGGGGGCGATGCTACGCTTCCCGGACGGCCGGGTGCAGCATGCGGGCGTCGCCCTGGGGATTGGCGCCGCCGGCGTGGCGGGCGCTCTGGGCGTGGGGGCGGGAGCCCGGGACCCGGGGCCTTTCAACCGGTTGAGGACGGCCCGGTGCGTCTCGGCATCGACAGCGGCCTGCCTGGCCGTACGCCGGTCCGTCTTCGAGGCGGCGGGGGGATTCGACGCGGAGCACCTGGCGGTGGCCTTCAACGACATCGACCTGTGCCTGAAGATCTGCGCCCTGGGCCTGCAGGTGATCTGGACCCCCGGGGCCGACCTGATCCACCAGGAGTCCGCCTCAAGGGGCTCGGACCTGGAGGCGCGCCACGCCGAACGCTTTGCCCGCGAGGCCGCGTGGATGCGTGAACGCTGGGGCGCCGTGCTGCAGACGGACCCCTTTTACGGGGTCGCCTTCGACCTGGGCGGTGGTGACTGGCGCCCCGCGGACCCGCCCCGGCGTCTGCGTCCCTGGGCCTTGCCGCCGGAGACCTGGGAGGCCATGGTCGGGGGCCCAGAAAAGGACACACACCCATGACGCGCGCGCCCCGCCGGACCCGGACCGCCCTGCTGATCGCCCTGGCGACTGCCGGTGCGACCGCCCTCCCCGCCCTGGCCGCGCCGCGGCGGGACGACGGTCTCTGGAAGGCTGCGGAGGCTGCCCGGGAGGGGCAGCTCAAGCTGCTGGAAACCGTGGTGAACATCGACTCCGGCACCGGCGACGTCGACGGCGGGCGCAGGGTCCTCGACGTCCTGGCACCCCGCCTGGAAGCCCTGGGTGCCAGGATCGAACGCGTCCCGGCCGAGATTCCGGGCCTGCCGGACAACCTCGTCGCCACCCTGAAGGGCAAGGGCAAGGCGAGGATCCTGATGATCGGCCATGTCGACACGGTGTTCGAGCCGGGCACGACGGCGAAGTGGCGCTATGCGGCGAACGGGAACCGGGCCACGGGCCCCGGCGTCAGCGACGAGAAGGGCGGCGTTGTGCAGGCCATCACCGCCCTTGAGATCCTCTCCGCCCGCGGCTTCCGGGACTACGACACCCTGACCCTGCTGGTGGAGACCAGCGAGGAGCGCGGCTCCCCGGGGACCCGGGCCCTGATCGACCGCCTGGTGAAGAGCCATGACGTCGAGCTGAACCTCGAACCCGGCGACGCCCCTGACAAGATCACCGTCTGGCGCAAGGGCAGCTCGACCTTCAACATCGACGTCAAGGGTCGGCCCGCCCATGCCGGGGTGGCCCCCCAGGACGGCCGCAACGCCGCCACCGAACTGGTCCACCAGCTGGCGACCCTGGATGGCCTGCCGAAATCGGGCGACGGCCTGACCGCCAACCTGACCATCCTCCAGGCGGGCAGCCGCTACAACATCATCCCCGAGAACGCCCGCGCCCAGGTCAATGTCCGCATCCGAGACAAGGCCGACCTGGACCGCGTGCAGGCGACCCTCGAGGAGAGCGCCCGCAACACCAAGGTGCCGGACACCCGGGTCACGGTGAGCCGCGAGAACTCCTTCCCGCCCCTGCCCGACAATCCCCACACTGACGCCCTGGCTGTGCGGGCGAAGGCCATTTACGCCGAAATGGGGCGGGACCTGGGGACGGGCGGCAATGGCGGCGCCTCGGAGTCCGCCCTGTCCTATGAGGCGGGAACCCCGGCCCTGGACGGACTGGGACCGGTGGGCGGCGGCTTCCACACCGACAAGGAATGGATCGACCTGACGACAATCACGCCGCGCACCTACCTGCTGATGCGGATGATCCAGGACCTGTCCGCGCGCCCGCCGAGGCGCTTCACGCCTGCCGACTGACCGAAGACCCATAGCGCAGGCGGCCCAGCGCCTCGACGAGGCGCCGGAGGGGTGCGCCGGGGTCGCGGCCGGCCTTCCAGGCTTCGAAGCTCATGACGTTGGCGATCCGGGCGTCGAGGAAGGCGTCCGACTCTGCCTCGCCCGACCGGAGGCGGATGGCGAGGGCCGGGACCAGGATCCCGGCCAGTATGGCCCGCTTGGAATAGTGGTTCTCGTCGGCGGCGACATCCCCCGCCCACCGCCAGAGAGAATCGGCACTCTCCCAGGCCAGGGACAGGCCCAGGCCGGCGTTGGGGGGCAGGGCAAGCCATCCCGACCAGCGCCGGACGGCGGGGGCGTCGGCCGCCGCGGCCTCGATGCGCGCCTTGAGGGCCGAGCGGATTCTCTGGCGGATCTTGAGCCCTGCCGGGTCCGGGAGGGCGGCGACGGCCGCAGCGTCATGCCGGCGCGAAAGGAGCGCGGCCAGGTCGGCGGGTCCCCGGGGCAGGATCAGTTCGCCTTCGCCCGGGCTGAAGCCAGCGTCTGCAGCGGCGGATACGGCCATGGCGGAGGTCCAGCCCATGTCCGGTGCCCGCACCAGGGCGGCGTCAAGCACAGCCTGTTCAGCGCGCCTCAGCCAAGCCTCGGGATCGTCATTTGTGTCCATGGAGCCAATATAGGCGAGAATGCCTGGCCTGTCCGGCGTGGACAGGACATTTCCGGTCTGCTATTGCCCGCCCCCTATCCAGACGGAAGACCGTCGGGAACAAAAGCTAATATCCGTTCGCCGCTGAAGCCTCGCTGGAGGCGACGCCGAGCGGGAACGGGTGACAGGAGAGAGACCCCTGGTTCAGATTTTCGTCCGCGACAACAACGTCGACCAGGCCCTCAAGGCGCTGAAGAAGAAGATGCAGCGCGAAGGCTCGTTCCGCGAGATGAAGCGTCACGTGCACTACGAGAAGCCCTCGGAGAAGCGCGCCCGCCAGCAGGCCGAGGCCGTTCGCCGGGCCCGCAAGCTCGCCCGCAAGCGCGCCCAGCGCGAAGGCCTGATCCCCGCGCCGAAGAAGCCGGTGCGCTGAGCCGCGCCCCGGCACCTATTTTTTAGGCGCCAAAATTTTTTT
>Ga0209598_10001643_pt1 | contig 18144 bp, 16 predicted proteins | sample M_140807_EF_Meta_FD_187317 | JGI IMG/M metagenome (GOLD analysis project Ga0209598, IMG submission 187317) | Freshwater microbial communities from Lake Montjoie, Canada to study carbon cycling - M_140807_EF_MetaG (SPAdes) (version 2) | ecosystem: Environmental > Aquatic > Freshwater > Lake...
GCCGACAGCCGCCTCGCCTGCGGGGGCGCAGACCGTGATCGGGGACGCGAGGAGGCACGTGGCGGGCCTGCCGCAGGTCGCCTCGGCCGCGCAGGGCTCGCAGTCGTCGCTCGGGAAGCAGTAGCCGGGGCAGCGCGCCGCGCCATCCGCGCACTCCGCGAAGGGCGCGCAGAGCTCGTTCGCCTCGCAGTCGGACGGGTCCGAGAGCGTGTCACACGTCGAGAAGCAGCGGCCGACGGGCTCCATGGTCGCCTCGTCCGTGCCGATCTCCTGGCAGATCAGGCCGCGGTCGCACTGGTCGTTGCGCGGGTCGCACTGGGCGCCCTTCTCGAGCGCGCCACCGCCGGCGCCGCCGCCCGGCTGGCCAGCGGGGTCCGAGCCGCCCGTCGCGCCGGCCGGGTCCGAGCCGCCCGTCGCGCCGGCCGGGTCCGTACCACCCGTCGTGCCGGCCGGGTCCGTGCCGCCCGTCGTGCCGGCTGGGTCCGTGCCGCCCGTGTTGCCCGCGGGGTTCGTGCCGCCCGTATTGCCCGCGGGGTTCACGCCCGCGTCAGGCGAGGCGCCCCCCTCTTCGGTCTTGCACCCCGAGACGGCGAGCGCAACGGCCGCCGCCAGCACCAGCATCAGATTCGAACGCTCCATGAACTCGCTCCTTGCGACGACGCCGCTCCGGACGCCGTGTGAAACGGGCAAAACCCGCCGAAAAATCTGCGGCACGCTAGAGATGCCCATGCGCCTTGTCAATCTCTCAATTGACGAACCAGACCCCTCTGGTGTACGCGCCCACCCCCCCAGCGTGGATCGACTGTCGCGACTCTCGTCGAGTCGCTGCGAGGGCAGTTTTCTGCACCGCGCGGTTCTGCGCTCATCGCCCCCTTGCCAAGCCCGGAGCCCCCATGTCGACCCCGCAACGGCCCGCCCCGTCCTCCGCACGTCCTCTGACTGTCGCCATCGTCGGCGCGACCGGCGCGGTGGGCGGCGAGATGCTGAGCGTCCTCGCGCAGCGCGGCTTTCCCGTGGGTCGCTTGAAAGCGCTCGCCTCCGAGCGTTCTGCCGGAACGAGCGTCGAGTTTGACGGAGACAGCGTGCGGGTTGAGCGGCTCGAAGAGGGCTCTTTCGAAGGGGTCGATGTTGCGCTTTTCTCGGCGGGCGGCTCGGTCAGTGAACAGTTCGCGCCCGCGGCGGTCCGCGCGGGCGCGGTCGTGATCGACAATACGAGCGCGTTCCGCATGCGCCCCGAGGTGCCGCTGGTGGTGCCCGAGGTCAACGCCGACGCCCTCGAGGCCCACGCTGGGCTCATCGCCAACCCCAATTGCTCGACGATCCAGGCAGTGGTCGCGCTCGGCCCTCTTCACTCTGCGTTCGGTCTGCGGCGCGTGACTTACTGCACATATCAGTCGGCCGCGGGTGCGGGCGCGCAGGCGATGGACGAGCTCAAGGAGCAGACCGTCGCGCTGCTGAACTTTCGCGACCCGCCCGTCCAGAAGTTCCCGCGCCGCCTCGCGTTCGACTGCCTGCCACAGATTGACAAGTTCCTCGACGACGGCTCCACGAAAGAGGAGCGCAAGATGGTCGACGAGACGCGCAAGATCTTGGGAATCCCGACCCTCCCCGTGTCCGCGACGTGTGTCCGCGTCCCCGTCTTCGTGGGGCACGCCGTCGCCGTCCACGCAGAGTTCGAGCGGGCTGTCGACCTTGAGGCGGCGCGCGCCGCCCTGGCGAGCGCCCCGGGGGTCATCCTGCACGCCGACGCGGGCCCGTTCCCGACGGCAGCGGACGCGGTGGGCGGAGACGACGTCCACGTCGGTCGCCTGCGTATCGACGGCGGCAGCCCAAATGGGCTCGCGATGTGGGTCGTCGCCGACAACCTCCGCAAGGGCGCCGCAACGAACGCCGTCCAGATCGCCGAGGCGCTGCTCCAGCGCGGCCAACTCCCCCGCACGCGCCACTGACAAAATGTCAGCGAACATGGCGCGCAGGCCGACAATGTGTCGTGCGAGAACGCCGCGTGCGCGGTTGAATCTACAGGCTCGGTCGCGTCACACTCTCGGCACATCTTTTGCGTTCAGTGCTCGACACTGAGAGGTTTCATGCGTCTTTCGTCCCGTGGTTCTCCCTTTAGCGTCGCCGCGCTCGCCGCGGGCCTCGCCGGTCTGGCCCCGTTCGCGGCCCGTGCGCAGGACGCCGCCGTCGATGACTCCGGCTTCAGCGTGCGCTTCGAGTCGGGCGACGCCGACCGCCTCAAGCTGCTCGGCCACGCGGAGTGCTTGGGGGGCGTGCTCACTGAGCAGGTCAAGCTCGCCGTCGAGGTCACGCGCCCCGAGAACACCTCGGGCGATTACCGCGCCGTGCTCCTCGTCAAGCCAGACGACGGCGCGGGATGCGAGGCTGCGGACGCCCAACTCTGCGCCGATGAAGAGCGCACGGACGACCCCGATCGCTGCCGCTGCGTCGCGCGCGGCGCCCAGAACGACAGCGCCTTCGAGGTCTCGCGTCCGTTTGGCAGCCTGTTGTTCGGGACCGAGTGGAGCGGCGATGGCCTGAGCGGCTGCAGCGCCACGCCCTCGGACCGGACCTACAGCTTTATCCCCGCCTTCGTGCCGGCCGAGGCCACCAAGGCCACCCAAGGCGGGCCCCCCGGCGACGGCCAAGCCTTCAAGCAGACGGACGCCGGCGTCGAGGACGCGTCGACCACGACCCCCACGGCGGATGTCGTCCTCGGGACCTCGACCGCCGAGGTCCAAATCGACGAGGTCGCACCGAGCGCCGCAGGCGCGGTCTTCGTGGAGTCGGGCGACCGCGCGCTCGTTGTCTCGGTCGCCGACGACGACGTGCCCGCGGGCCACAACATCTACGCCTGCGCCCGGGCCTACGGCGCCGACGGCAGCGCACCCACGCTGCCTGCACCGGTGGCAGGCAACGCGCTGTTCTACAGCACGACGCAGGGCAAGCCCGTCGGCGTCGAGCCCGACGATCTGTGCGCCCGCTCCAGCACAGACGGTGCGACCGCCCGAATCGAGTCCATTCGCCCTGGCGCGTCCTACGGGGTGTTCGTCTTCGTCGAGGACGAGGCGGGCAACTTCGGCCAGCCGGCCTCGACAAGCCGCGCGCAGTCGGCCGAGTACCTGAACTTTGCCGAGTACTATCGCACGGCGGGCGGACGCGAGAAGGGTGGCTGCCAAGGGTTCCCAGGCGCGTCGGGTCCTGCGGGCTTAGTCGCCGTGGCAGTCGCGGCCGGTCTATGGGCGCGTCGCCGTCGCGGAGGTCGCTCATGAGCGCTTTGATTCGTCTCTCCCGCCTGAGCGCGTTCGCGCTGCTCGGCGTCGTGACCCTCGGTCCTTCGGCGTGGGCGCAGTCCCTCCGCGAGAGCCCGCGATCGGGCCTCTTCGAGCTCAGGATGACGCCCGGCTACGTGCCCGCGGTCGATTCGACCTTCAGCCCCAGCGCGGACTGTGTGTCGTCACGTCCTTATCAGAAGATTTTCGGGAACGACGGCGCCCCGCTCTTCCAACTCGGGACCGCAGCGCACCTGTACCGCGGGATTGGCGCGCTCTCCCTTGGCGCCACGGTCGGCTATTTTCAAGACACGGGGGACATGGTCCGCACGAACCCCTGCGTTGGCGACGGTGATGTCACGGAGGAAGAAGCGCAGTTCGACGAAGACCGCTCGCCGACGGACAACACCTCGCTCACGCTCGTCCCTCTACAGGCGCAGGCGACCTACCGCTTCGATCGCTTCGAGGACACCTTCCCGCTCGTCCCTGTCGTCCGAGGTGGCCTCGACTACTTTGGCTGGTGGATCGACGACCAAGACGGCGAGACGGCCTACTTCGATGCCGCGCGCGCGCAGCCGTCGTCCGGCGGCACCTGGGGTTACCACTACACGCTCGGTGTTCACTTCCTGCTCGACTATTTGGCCGAGGACATGGCGACGAGCTTTGACCTCGACGCCGGCGTGAACAGCAGCTACCTCGCGGTCGAGTACACGGTGCTCAAGGTCGACGACTTCGGCGACGCCTCGTCCCTGCGCCTCGGCAACGACGGCACCCTGACCTTCGGCCTTACGCTCGAGCTGTGAACACGCGGCGCGTCGCGTTTCGCGTCGAATACGACGGCACAGACTTTCACGGCTGGCAGCGGCAGACCGGGCAGCGCACGGTCCAAGGCCTGCTCGAGGCGACCCTGCTCGACGTCCTGGGCGAGCGCTGTGAGGTCGATGGCGCGAGTCGCACAGACGCGGGCGTTCACGCGCGCGACCAGCTCGCCGCGACGCGCCTCGCGCACCCCATCGCGCCGGCTTCGCTTGTCAAGGCGCTCAACCGCAAGCTGCCCGCGGACGTCGCCGTGCGCGACGCGCACGAAGCGCCGCCCGAGTTTGCGCCGCGCTTCGAGTCGGGCGGAAAACGCTACGTCTACCGCGTGCTCTGCGGCGGCGAGCGGCGCCCTCTGTGGGACCGCTTCGCATGGCGCGTGCTGCGGCCGCTCGACGTCGACGCCATGATGCGCGCCGGCGACGCGCTGGTCGGCACCCACGACTTCACGAGCTTCGCCGCCAGCGATGGCAGCCACACCTCGGCGGTACGGTCCCTCTACGTCATCGAGCTGCGCGCAGACGGCCCGCGGCTCGACGTGACGTTCGTCGGCTCCGCGTTCCTCAAGCAGATGGTGCGAAACCTCGTCGGCACGCTCGTCGAGGTCGGCCAAGGCAAGCGCGCCCCCGACTCGATGGCGGCCATCCTCGCGGCGCGGGACCGACGCACCGCCGGCGCGACCGCGCCCGCGCTCGGCTTGACGCTTGAGCGCGTGTGGCTCAAGACGGACCCGGACGCCCCGAAGGCCTCGCCTCAGAACGCGAGCTGAACGCCCACGCTCAGGTCAAAGTGGAAGCTCGGCGACTCCCCGATCAGGTGGTAGAAGTCGGGCGTCGCGACAAAGGCGAACTTGCGGGACAGGTCGTAGGCGTACGTCGCACCGACGGTCCAGAAGTAGGGGCCCTCGAGCGTCGTGTCGAGCAAGCTCCCGAGCTGTACGAGGTGGCGGACCTTGCCGAAGCCTCCCCCGACGCGCGCGGCCAAGCGGCTGTGACCGCTGTCCATCAGCACGAACTTCAGGCGCCCGCCCTCTGCGTGCGTGAACTCCACGATCTGGACCCGCGCGAACCCGCCAAGGGCGACGGTCGGCGTGACCCAGACGTCGGCTTCAATCAGGCCATGAAACGGCGCGGGCGCGAACCCGCCCTTGACCTTCGCGGTGGGCTGGTTCTGAGGCGTGGCGTTCTCCGTGATGATGCCGGCGCCGGTCCCGAGCGAGAGCCCGAGTGAGAAGACCTGCGTCCGCTTGCCGCCGCCCCCCGACTCCTCTTCGTCGCCCCCCCACTCGTCACCGGTGAGCGAGTCGCCCGAAGGGTAGTCCTCGACCTGTACCCGCATCGGCGCGCGCTCATCGCCCTTTGACGCGATGATGTTCTCGTCGCGGTCAAGCACGACGAGGTAGTACGAGAGGCGCGTGCCCTTGATGTAGTTCTTGGAGATGCCGATCGCGAAGGTGTCTTCCCCCGCGCTCTTCATCGCGATCCGGCGGTACTGTCCTGCGCTGTCGGTCTTGAAGTAGACCCACGCGGAGTACAGACGGTCGGCGACGTCGGGCGTGAGCCGCATCTCGACCTTGAGCGACTCGCCGGCGTTGGCGCGCTTGATAGGCCGGTGCGTAATGCCGTCATCTGAGGCGCCGCCCTCGTCGTCTCGTCGGCGCCCCCGCCCGCGGTCGTCCTCTCGGCCCATGTCATCGTCCCGAGCGCGGTCGTCGCGGTCGGCGCTTCGGGGCGGCTCCACCTCTCGCTCGGCCTCGGCGAAGAGCGAGCGCAATGTCGGCGTCTCGGCGTTCGCGTCGATGCGAATGGACGGGTCTTCCCGCAGCGCCTTCTTGAACGCGTCTACGGTCCGCGCGCGGTCTTTGTCCCGCGTGTAAATGATCAGGCCGAGCTGCAGGTGCACCTGCGCGACGGTGCGTCCCCGCAGGCCCGACGACCGGGCAGTGTCGAGCGCCTGACGCAGCAGACCCTCGGCCTTGTCCACGTCGAGGTCATCGTCGTACGCACGCCGGGCGTCGTCGAGCATCCCAACGATCTCAGCATCTCCTCCACGCCCACCGCGCTGCGCGCTCGCGGTCATCGGCGCGGCGAGCGCAAGCGCGCTGACGACACACAGGGTCCTCAACACGTTCGACTCACTTCTTGATGATGCGGAACTCGACGCGTCGGTTCGCCGTGCGCCCGGCCGCGGTCCGGTTGTCCTCGATCGGGCGGTCCTCGCCGTAGCCGATGGCCTGCAGTCGGTCGGCCGAGATGCCCTGCTCAATCAGGTAGCGACGCACGGACTCGGCGCGGCGCTGCGAGAGCTTCTGGTTCACGCCACCCTGCCCTTGGCTGTCCGTGTGACCCTCGATGCTCACGTTGAACCCGGGGTTGTCTCGCAGCGCGAGCGCGACCTCGTTCAGCAGCGGGAACGACTTGGGCAGGATGCGATCCTTAGCCGTCGCGAAGAAGATCGTCTGCTTGAGCTCGATGCGGTCATTGAGCACGACAATCGTCTTGTACAGGTCAGGGCAGCCGTCGGTGTCCGTGTCGCCGTCGTAGTCTTCGGGCTGCAACGGGCACTGGTCCGTCGCGTCCGCGATGCGATCGTTGTCGTTGTCCGGGTCTGGGCAGCCGTCTTCGTCCTCGAAGGTGTCACGGTCCTCGGCCTGGAGCGCGCACTTGTCGCTGGTGTCGGGCACGCCGTCCTGGTCGTTGTCGAGGTCGGGGCAACCGTCCTCGTCCTCGAACGCGTCCTTGTCCTCGGGCGTGTCGGGGCACTTGTCGGCCTGGTCGAGCACGCCATCTGCGTCGCGGTCGTCGACGTCGGGGCAACCATCCTCGTCCGCCACGCCGTCCTTGTCCTCGGGCGCGTCCGGGCAGGCGTCCGCGGGGTCGCTGATGCCGTCCTTGTCGCGGTCGCCCGCTTCGGGGCAACCGTCCGTATCGGCGTCGCCGTCGAAGTCCTCGGCGGCATCCGGGCATCGGTCGGCCGGTGGCAGCAGGCCGTCACCGTCACGGTCAGCGGGCGCTGCACAGCCCGGCGCACGCGCGGCGATGTCGGCGATACGCCAGGCTTCTTGCGCCGCCTCAAGGTGCTGGGTGGCGCGCGTGTACGCTCCTTGGTCCAGCTCAAGCGAGACAAACTCCAATTGCGTCTGCGCGGTCGCGAGCGCCTCGGGCGCGCAACGCTTCGCGGGCGCCTCGACGCGGTCGAGCTTCTCGCGCAGGCCATCCGCGCGCTTCGAGAGCAACACGCCCGCGTTACAGCCGACCAGCGCGGTCGCCACGAGCCCAACCCCAAAGAGCGTCTGGGTGCGGCTCACAGTTGGCTCCCCGCCTCGCCGACGGGCGCGTCCTCGAGGTCGTCCTCGGGCGCCTCGTCGGGGCGCTTCGTCGGACGAGTGCCGCGCTCCGGCGCAGACAACGCTGCGTCGCGCGCACGCTGGGCCCGGTCAATCGCCATGCCCGCGAGCCGTGTCGCCGCCTCGAAGTCGGAGTAGCCCTCCTCCTCGCGCGCTTTATCGTAGTAGGCCCGCGCGGCTGTCAGGTCGTAGAGCGCATAGGTCTGCGCGTCCGCCGCGAGCGCGGTCTCAATCGCGACTTCGGCGTCCGAGAGCGTGAGCGTCGTACGGACGGGACCACACCCTGCTGCGGTGACGACGAAGGACAGGCAGCCGAGCAGGCGTGCGTTCACGGTATTCCCCGGCAGTGAGTCGAGAGCGCGAGCATTAAACCCCGCGTCCGCGGAGTGTCAAGGATGCGCCGCGCCCCGCTTCAGCTCAGGAGCGCGTCCACGCGCCCGCCGACGTCCGCCTCGGAGCCGCCCTCGGCGACGGCGAGCTCCTGAACGAGGAGCTGACGAGCGGTCTCAAAGACGCGCCGTTCGCCGTACGAGAGCTGCTTGTCCGCGCGCGTCAAGTGCAGGTCGCGCAGCACCTCGGCCACATCGACCAAGCTGCCGCTCTGGATCTTTTCCACGTAGCGGCGATAGCGCCGGTTCCAGTTCGGCTCCTCGACGGTCAGCTTGCTCGACGAGAGCGCCGCCATGACGCGACCGACATCGTGCGCGTCGACGACGTTCCGCAGGCCGACCTGCGAGACCTTCGTGACCGGCACGCGGATCTTCTTCTCCGAGTCCAAGCACCGCAGCACGTAGAAGCTGCTGGTCACGCCCGAGATCTCGAGCGTCTCAATGCCGGTGATCTCGGTGACGCCCTGAGCGGGGTAAACCGCCATGTCGCCCACATTAAATGCTGTTGCCAAAGTCGTTCCTCACTGTGTTGGCCGCTCCGGTGTCCGGGGCGGGAGGAGAGCGCGTCGCCCTAAGCATCGGGCGTGCCACGCAGACGAACGCACGGAGTTCGTCGCGATGAGCGGGCGTCGCGCTGTGAAAGACCCGTGGCAGACACGCCGTGCATGGCGAGCGGACTCGCCACGCGCGGCGCAGCGTTCACTTCGCGGCCTTGGCCTTGCGGGTGAGCGCCTTGTGCATGTCGAGCAGTCGGCCCGTCGTCAGCGCGCGGGTGCCAGCGAACGCCGTGGCGTCCTTCGAATCGCCGGCGCGCAGGCGCGTGACGGCCTCGGCGAGCGCCTCGCGGCTGCCGAACTTCTCCTTGACCGTGGTCGCGCGGTCGAAGAGCGTGAGGAGCTTCGAGTTCGGCACGCGGAGGAGCCGCTCGGCGAGGGCCTTGTCGGACTCGTTCGCGTCGCGCTCAATGATTGCGCTGAGCTTGTTCACGAGCTCTTCCTTGGAGCCGAAGCGCGCCTTGACCGTCTGGAGGGGTGTGGACATTTCTCTTCTCACCGGGCCGACCACGGGGTCGGGAAAAATTTGGGAGGCAGTGTATAGCATGGTCAGGGCCTCGGGGCAACCCAGTCTCACGCGAACCGCCCGCGCCCTCAGCTTCGCGGTCGTTTTCGCTGCCGCGCTCTCGGGGTGCGGCCGCCCACAAGAAGCCACACCCGCGACCACCGCCCCGCAAACGCCGCCGACCGATACCGCTTCGGCCGCGCCAGCGCTCGCCCGCGCGGGTGACCACGCCCTGGGGCTGCAGGACCTCCGCGACGCGGTCGCACAGGCGCGCGCCCTGCAGATGTGGCGCACAGGGCAGCGCCCCGCGGACGAGGCGCTCAAGGGGGGAGAGCTTCGCCTGCGCATCGCCGAGCAAGCCATTGACCGTCAGCTCATCCGCGACGAGGTCGAGCGACGCCGGCTGACTGTGCCGGCAGCCGAGGTCGAGGCCCTGCTTGAGCGCGCCGCCCAGGGTGCACCGCCCGACGTGAGCGCCGCGACGACGCCGCTCTCTCAGACAGACCCCGCCTCGCTCGAGGCGCGCCTCGTGGAGCGTTATGCGGACGACGCGCTGGTGCTCCGCGACGTGGCCACCGACCTCGTACGGCAGCGCGTGCTGATCGAGGCGTTGCTCGACGCGGTGACCCCCGCCGAGCGCGAGGCGCAATGGCGGGCCGAGGAGACGCGGATCGTCGCCACGCTGGTGTCGGTGCTGCGGGTCGCGACGTCGACCGAGATCGACGCCTGGCAGCGCGCCCATGGCGCCGAGATCGCCGCGCACTACGCCGCGAACAAAGAAGACTTTGAGACCGCCACGCGGCGCCGTGTTCGTCGTGTCTTCTTGGAATCGGACAGCCGCGACCCAGGCGAGCTCGCGCGCCTGCAAGCCGAGGCCGAGCGACTCCGCGCGCAGCTGGCGAGCGGCATAGACTTCGATGCCCTGCCCGTGGCGCCCGGGGTGCGCGTGACACCGTGGCGCGTGCTGTCGCGCAAGCAGTTCCCCCCCGCGTTCAGCGTCCCGCTCCACAGCCTTTCGGGCGTGGTCCCCGCGGCGAAGGGCCTCATCGTGTTTCGCGTCGAAGAGGAGGCGCAAGGGCAGGCGCGCGCGCTCGATGACCCCCGAGTGCAGCGCGAGATCGCCGCGCAGCTTCGGCGTGACGCAGACGACCTGCCCACCGCCCAGCGCTTAGCCGCACAGGCCCGCGCGGCGCTCGAGACGTCGACGTCCGCAGCCGCGCTCGACGCTGCCCTGACCGCGCTCGAAGTCAAGGCGAACCAGACGGAGGCTTTCTCGAGGGCAAACGGGGGGCGCGTGCCGCGCATCGGCTTCGCGCCAGAGCTGCACACCGCTCTCTTCGCGGCGAAGCGCGGCCAAGTCGTCGGCCCGCTCACTGTTCGCCAGCACCTTGTGGTGGCCCGCGTCGACTCACGGACGGAGCCGCCCCCAGACGCTTGGGTTCAGCAGGCCGCCGCGTGGACAAAGGCGTGGCGCGCTCGATCGGCGCGCGAGCGGCTCGACGCGTGGCTGGACGCGACCAGCCGGGCGCGCGGGCGCTCGATGAACCGAGAAGCGTTGCTCGCGCTCCCTTGGACGTCGCTTGCGGTCAGCGGCCCAGCTGCGCCAGGAGCGCCCGAGCTTGGTCTGCCTCCGGCCGCTTCGGCTGCGCCTCAATCAGGCGCGTCGCCATCTGCCGCGCCTCGGCCTTGAGTCCAAGCGCGCCGTAGATTTTCGACAGGGTCAGCGCAGCGGGCGCCCAGCGATCGGGCAGGTCCTGAAACTCGGAGACGACGCGCTCGAGGCGCCCGCGGGCCGAGACCGTGCGTTCGTCCCGCAGGTAAAAGCCGGCGACGTAGAGCTCGTAGTCCGCGAGGCGCTCTCGGCATCGCCGGAGCCGCGCTTGAGCATCGGCCGCGTTTCGGTCAGACGGGTACCGCTCGACGTAGACCTCGAGCGCGCGCGTGGCGTCCCGCGTGATCGCTTGGTCCTTCTCGTACGCGGGCGGAAACAAGAAGAAGTCGCTCGACTGCTGTTCGTCGTAAGACACCGCGATGCGGTACATCGCGAACGGCACTTCGGGGTGGTTCGGGCGGCTCTGGACAAAGCCGCGGTAGGCGTCGATCGCCTCCACGAACTTGTCCTGCTCGAACCATGCGTCTGCGATACGCAGCTCCGCGGTGGCGGCGTACTGGCTGTAAGCGTAGCGGTTCTTGACGACGGTCAGCCGCTTGATCGCCTCGGGCCAGTCTTCGTCACCGAAGACCTCCATTGCGTCCTCGAACGCTGCGCGGGCCGAGTCGGCGTACGTCTCGGGCTTGACCGTGGGGCCGCAGCCGATCGACGGCAGCACCCCCATGCCGAGGGCGCAGAGCAACGAGAGACGCGCGAGCTTCGACCGCATGGTGGGGCGTGGTATCATCGCGCGCCTCAGGCCGCAACTCGTCCCCGCACCGGCGAGCGAGCGCGCGGCCGAACGAGACGCACGGAGGGCTTAGCTTTGGAGAGACGCTCACGGAAAAGCGCACCACGTGGAGCCTTCGGCGCGGCCTACGCGCTCGCAGTTCTCGGGCTGAGCCTGCTCGTCCCGCGGGCAGCGCAGGCGTTCAACACGCTCGACGGCGACCGCACCGCGTGGCCCGCGGACCCGAGCTACCGGATCACGAACCGGTCTGCGGACGTCCGAGATGGGTCCGACGCTGTCGCGATTCGCCGCTCGTTCACGACCTGGCAAGACGTGCCGACTGCCGACATCGCCTTTCGCGAGGTCGCGCGGGGCGGCGACATCACGGTCTCATTTCTGGCTCAGTGGCCCCGGGAGTTCGGCCCGGACGCAGCGGGTGTGACCATCACGCAGCGGGCGCGGGGCGTGATCTCGTCGGCCGAGGTGAGCATCAACGAGGCGAACTTCGACTGGGCGACGTCGGGTGATCCGCTGAAGACGGACATCGAGGGCGTGGTCACGCACGAGGTCGGGCACGCGCTCGGCTTGGGCCACAGCCGCGTCCGCGCCGCGACGATGTACTGGTCGGGCGGCGACTTGGAGCTGCGGACGCTCGACCCCGACGACGCGCGCGGGCTGACGTTCCTCTACGGCAATGGTGCCGGTCAGGGGCGGCTCTGCGACCAGTGCGAAGCGAACGCCGACTGCGTGAACGGCGGGGTCTGCCTGACGCTGAACGACGGCCGCATGGCGTGTGGCACGCCTTGCGGGCGCGGGAACACGTGCGAAGCGGGCGCGAGCTGCTTTGAGCTGCGGAGCGGCGGCACCCAGTGCGCACCCGACGCCTTGTTCTGCGCAGACGACGGCGGCCCAGGGCAGATCGCTGAGGGTGACTACTGCTGGGGCGCGGACCAGTGCGCGCAAGGCAGCCAGTGCGTGCCGATCCCCGATGGCTCAGCGGTCTGTGCCCGCACCTGCGTCAACGACCGTGGCTGCCCCGCAGGCTCGGCATGCCTGGGCGCAGACGCGGGCCAAGGGCTGTGCATCCCTCGTGGACAGGCGGCCTTTGGCGCGGTCTGCTCGAACAGTCTGGAGTGTGCGTCGCTGCTGTGCGTGCCGCTCGACGACGTCACGAGCGTGTGCACGGCAGCCTGCGCGCCGGCCGCGGCGAACCCCGGCTGCCCCGGTGGCGCTGAGTGCATCGCCGTGCAGGACGCAGGCGACATTCAAGGCCTGTGCATCCCGCCCGGCGACGTCGCCGAGGGCGGCACTTGCGGCTCAGCGGCCGACCGATGCGCCGACGGCCTGACCTGCATCGTCGAAACCACCGGCGCTGAACCCGTGTGCCGAGCGGCATGCGCGCCTTTCGGTGCGTGCGGCCGAGGCCGCGGCTGCACGCCTTACAGCGCCAACGACTGGTTTTGCTTGCCCCTCATCGGCGGCGACGTGGGGGAAGCGTGTGACCCCGACGCTGTCTCGTGTCAGGGCGGCCTGTTCTGCATGCCGACCGTGAGCGCCGGCAGCGGCCAGTGCGTGCGCGTCTGCCGAGACACAGACGCCGCCGCATGCGGTGGTGCGGGGTGCTTCGACATTGACGGCGCGGACGGGAATTTGGGCATCTGCTCTCCCGGGAGCGGTCGGTTCGCCGACGCCTGCGAAACCGGCGCGGACTGCGCTTCTTTCCAGTGCGTCGCGGACGGAGAAGGCGGTGTGTGCAGCCAACGCTGCGACCGCACAAGCCCCTGCCCAAACGGGTTCGACTGCCGCGCACTCCGGACCGGCGAACAGCTCTGCTTCCGGTCGGAGGGCGCGCCGAGCGCCGGCGGCGAACCCAACGCGGGCGGCGGCTCCAACGCGGGCGGTGACCCCAACGCGGGCGGCGGCTCGAGCGCGGGCGGTGACCCCAACGCGGGCGGAGAGCCCAACTCGGGTCCGGGCGGCCCCAGCGCCGGCGGAACCGGCGGCATGGGCGAAGCCAATCCGCAGAGCGCGAACGACGCAGGCGCACCGGCGGTCGGCGCGGAGCGTCAGTCCAGCCCAGCGACGGGCTGCAGCGCGCGCCCCGCGCCCGCTTCACGCGGCGGTGCGCTCGTGGTCGTGGCGCTCGCGCTCTGCATCCGGCATCGTCGACGTCGTCGCACTCAGGAGGTCCGATGAACATCCGCTCGCTCACCGCTCCCCTCGCCCTCGCAGCGGCCCTCACCAGCGGGATGGCCTTTGAGGCGCGCGCGACCGTGGTCGTGCCCCTCACGATCGAGGCGATGACCGCGCGGGCGGACGTCGTCTGTGTCGGTGTGGTCCTGTCCCAACGCTCGGCGTGGAATGTCGAGCGGACGCGCATCTACACCACGACAGAGGTGCGCGTAGAGCGCACGCTCAAGGGCAAGCGCACGCAGGGCGACGTCCTCACGGTTCGCCAGCTCGGCGGCGTGGTCGAAGGCATCTCGCAGGTCGTGCCCGGGAACGCGCGTCTGACGCCGGGTGAGACGGCTGTCCTCTTCCTCGACGCAGACGAGGCGCTCCCGTTCCACTATGTGGTCGGGATGGCGCAGGGTAAGTTCACCGTTCAGGCCGCACCCGACGGTGCGCGGGTCACGCAGGACGTTCACGACTTGGCCTTTATGGCCGCCCCCGGCGCGACGCCCACGGACACGCCGCCGGCGCAGTCACCCGCTCGGCTCGACGCGCTTGAGCAGGCCGTCCGGCGAGCCGCCCAGCCCTGATGCGGCTGTCGACGCGCTGCCACTGCGCCACGCTCGCCCTCTGATGCTCCGCCGCCGACGCGGCCGCTTGCCTGGGGGCTGGTTCGCGATGTCGCGCTGCGTGACCGCCCATGCGCGCGCCGCTTGGCCGAACGAGTGCTGCGGCCTGCTCGTGCGCGACTTTCGCGGTCGTCTCTTCACGCTCAGGTCGCGTAACACATCGAAGTATAAGCGTTTTTCGTATACGCTCGATCCCGCGGCATTCTTCTGGGCTGCGCAGCTCGGCTGGGAGCCCGTGGGCGTCTACCACAGCCACGTCGAGGCCGATGCGCGACCCTCTCGGCTGGACGCCTCGCCATGGCCGGGGGCGCGCGCGATGATCGTGCCGGCGGCGCGTCTGGTCAGCGCTGCGCGACCTCGAGCGCCAGGTCGGCTGCCCTGACCGAGTGCGTGAGCGCGCCGACCGAGATGAAGTTGACCCCCGCCTCGGCGAACGCGCGCAAGGTGCCGAGCGTAATGCCACCGCTCGCCTCGAGCGGCACTCGGCCGCCGACACGCGCGACCGCGACCGCGACCTGCTCCGGTGTAAAATTATCCAGGAGCACAACGTCCGCGCCTGCGGACAGGGCCTCGTCGAGCTGCTGAAGCGACTCGACCTCGACCTCGATCCTGAGCAGGTGGGGTGAGGCTTCACGCGCGCGGCGGACCGCTTCGGCCACGCCGCCGACGAAGGCGATGTGGTTGTCTTTGATGAGCACACCGCCGTCGAGCGCCGCGCGGTGGTTGTGTGCGCCGCCCACGCGCACCGCGTACTTGTCGAGGGCGCGCCACCCCGGCAGGGTCTTGCGCGTGTCGACGATGCGCGTCCGCGTGCCCGCCACGGCGTCGACGTAGCGGCGTGACTGCGTCGCGACTCCGGACATCCGCTGCGCGAAGTTCAGGAGCGTGCGTTCAAGGAGCAGGAGCGTGCGCACCGACCCCTCGAGGCGCAGGAGGACGTCTCCCGTCTGGGCGCGGGCCCCGTCTTCGACCGACCACGTCGCCGCGACACGCTCGCCGGGCCAGCGCTGAAGTAGCCGGTCGATGACCGGGCGCCCGCAGAAGACCATGGGCTCGCGCGCCTCGAGGACGGCGAGCCCTTGCTGGCTCGGGGGCAGCAACGCGTCGGACGTGACATCGCCGAGGCCCACGTCCTCGGCCAGCGCAAGGTCAATGAGCGCGTCGATCGGCGGTCCGATGGAGAGTGTCGGCGGGAACATGGGGAGCCGGTAACACGCAGCCCCGCGCGGCGGCAAGCCCGGTTGCACCTGCTGACCCGCGCGGTCTAGCATCCGTCCACATGCTGACCGCCTCACTCCTGCTCACCGGCCTGCTCCAAACCGCAACCCCGGCCCCCGCGCCGCCCGCCGACCTCAAGGCCATGGCGCAGTCGATCTTGGCCCGCGTGGAGTCGATGCGTGGCCAGAAGCTCTCGCGCCCCCTCGTCTCGGGGGTCAAGAGCCGCACCGAGGTGACCCGCTTTATTCAGGAGCGGCTGCGCGAGGAGTATGGCCCAGCGCAGGTCGACGCCGAGGGAGAGCTCCTGACCCTGATGGGGCTCTTGCCGGCGGGGACCCGCTACGGCGAGCTCGTGACGCGACTGCTGACCGAGCAGGTGGCGGGGTTCTACGACCACACGCGCAAGGCGCTGCATCTGGCGGACTGGATCGCGCCCGAGCTGCAAGCCCCCGTCATGGCGCACGAGATTTTTCACGCGATTCAGGACCAGGAGTGGGGCGGCGGCCAGCTCATCGACTCCAAGGCGCACTCCCACGACGCGGTCTTGGCCCACGCCGCGATCATGGAAGGGGACGCGACGCAGGTGATGATCGCGTACGCGCAGTCCGCGAGCGCCGCGCAGCCGCAGGTGGAGGTCGACGCCTACGTCCTGACGCTCACGGCCGCGTCCCTGCCTGCGTCCATGGAGAGCGCTGAGTTCCCCGTCATGGGGAGCGCGCCCGATTACCTGAAGCAGTCGCTCGTCTTCCCGTACCAGTCCGGGCTGGTCTTCTTGGCCGCGCTGCGCAACTTGGGCTGGAAGTCGGCGGACTTCCGCAAGCTCTACAGCGACCCGCCCGAGAGCACGGAGCAAATTCTGCATCCTGAGAAGTACGCGACGCTGCGGGACCGCCCGACGCGGGTCGAGGTCGACCTGCCCAAGGGCGTCCAGCGGCCGTGGACGAACACCGCCGGCGAGCTGCACTACAGGCAAATGCTGGCGCAACGCCTGACCGCGGCCACAGCCGAGCGCGCCGCCGCGGGCTGGGGCGGCGACCTGACGTCGCTCGAGCAGCACCGCGTGGGGTCGAAGAGCGTCCCCGTCGTGACGGCGGTCACGGTGTGGGACACGGAGGCAGACGCTCGAGAGTTCGACGAGGCGCTCCGCGCAGCCCACGCCGCGCGCGGTGCCGACGCGCCCGCCCTTGCGAGCCAGCTCGACGGCAAGCAGGTGCGCCTGACCCTCTCCCCCGACAAGGCGCTCGGCGCGCAGGTGCTGGGCCAGCTCGCAGCCCGGACGCGGATCCTGCCTCCGCGCTGACCCACCCCCCAAGCGCAGGCTACATCGCGCCGATTCCCTGTCCAGCACACACGGAGACTCGGCCATGACCTCGACGCACCGCCTTCGCACCCTCGCCCTGCTCGCCCTCGTCGCGCCCGCCGCCGCGCACGCCGAAGGCAGCCGCAACGCCGTCGCCCCGGGCACGGCGGCGATCCCGGCGGATCGTATTGCCCGCGTCGACGTGTCCTCGACGAGCACCGCGACCGAGGCAGGGCGCCGCCTATACCGAGCGACGAACCTGGCGGACGGCCATGACTGGTCGCCGTGGGGCAGCGACTCCCGCGACGCGCGCGGCGCTTGGGTCAACGTGGCCTTTCGTCAGGTCGAGTACGTGAGCCACGTGGACTTCATCCCCGGGGACGCCCGCGCCACGGACAGCTTCTCCGGCTGCGGACGCCCCGCGGCGCTGCGGCTCGAGTCGGGGGGTGAGACCCGCACTCTCCCGCTGAGCGACGAGCGCTGGGCGCAGTCCGTCGACGTCTCCCCGCCCCTTTACGGGCGGGCGCTCCGCGTGGTCGTCGAGCGGGTGCACGGCAACTCGACGAACGCCGGCGTCTGCATGTCGGAGCTTCGGCTCTCGGGCCCCACGGACCCGCGCGCTTCGGTCGAAGGGCTGAGTGCGCGCATCGAGGAGAGCGTCGCGCTGCTCGCCGACGACCTGCGCGCGGCGCGTGGCAAGGCGGCGCTGGTCCGAATCGGGCCGCCCGCGGTCGAGGCACTGCTCGCGGCCGCCGCGTCGAGCAACCCGAGCCAGGTCGCCCGGGCCATTGAGGCGCTCGGCGAGATCGGTGACGCCCGCGCGCTCTCCGTGGCGACGACGCTCTCGAAGTCGAGGGACGCCGACATCGCGGACGCGGCGCTCGGCGCGCTCGGCGCGCTCGGCAGCGCGGACCACTTCGACACGCTGCGGGCGTGGTACGACCGCGCGCAGGGCGCCCGCAAGGCGCGCGCCTTCCGCGCCATCGCCCAGCTCGGGGACGAGCGCGGGCTTGACCTCGTCGTGGCGGAGCTCCTCGGCGCGGATGGCGAGCGACGCCTCATCGCCGAGCAGAACCTCGGTCGCTTCGGCAAGGCCGCCGTCGACGCCGTGACGCCGCTGTTGAGCTCGCCGGTCGCGGCGGAGCGCGCAGCGGGCCTGCGCGCCCTGGGCTCCGTGCCGCACCCCGACGCCCGCGCCCTGCTGACGGCGAGCCTGTCGAGCGGCGGTGACCCGGAGCTCCGCGCCGCGGCCATCCGCGGGCTCGCGCTGCTCGGTGACGCCTCGATGCGCCCCGCGATCGCCTTCAGGTGGATCACGGCATTGGTCGAGCCGCCGATGGCGGCATTGACGCGGATGGCGTTCTCGAAGGCCTCGCGCGTGAGCACCTTCGAGAGCGTCAGGCCCTCCTTCGCCATCTCGACCGCGCGCATGCCCGACATCTGCGCCAGTACGTAGCGCCGAGCGTCGACCGCGGGAATGGCCGCGTTGTGCGGCAGCGAGGTGCCCAGCGCCTCGGCCATGCAGGCCATGGTGGAGGCCGTGCCCATGGTGTTGCAGGTGC
>Ga0209598_10001644_pt1 | contig 18141 bp, 16 predicted proteins | sample M_140807_EF_Meta_FD_187317 | JGI IMG/M metagenome (GOLD analysis project Ga0209598, IMG submission 187317) | Freshwater microbial communities from Lake Montjoie, Canada to study carbon cycling - M_140807_EF_MetaG (SPAdes) (version 2) | ecosystem: Environmental > Aquatic > Freshwater > Lake...
GCGAGGAACATCTGACCGCACTGGCGCAGGTGTTGCGGATTATCCGCTTCAGACTGGAAGCGCGGATCCGGGAGAGCCTATGAGCAGCGACGCCAAACAGCGCGAGGAAATCTGCCAGATCGGCAAAAGCCTGTTCGACCGCGGTTTTTGCGTCGGCAGTGCCGGCAATATATCGGTGCGCTTCGAAGATGGCTTTCTGATCACGCCGACCGATGCCTGTCTGGGGCGGCTTGATCCGGCGCGACTGGCCCGACTGGACGCTTCGGGCCAGCAAATTTCAGGAGACCGTGCCTCCAAAACCATTGTGCTGCACCGGACAATTTACGAGGCCGGCCCGCATCTCAATGCGGTGGTCCATACCCATGCCACCCATCTGGTCGGCCTGTCGATACTGGCACAAGGCCCGATGGACAATTTAATTCCGCCTCTGACCGCCTATCATGTGATGAAAGCTGGACGCGTGCCGCTTTTGCCCTATCATCGCCCCGGTGATCCGGTTACGGCCGATCTGGTGCGGCCCTTGGTCAACCATTGCCACGGGGTCATGCTGCCGCGGATCGGCCCGACCTTCTGGCACAAGTCTCTGGCGGAGGCTTCCGCCGCGCTCGAGGAAGCCGAAGAAACCGCCAAACTTGTTTTTCTGATACGCGGGCAGTCAGCCCATCCGCTCGATGCGGCGCAATTGTCCGAACTTGAAACCGCCTTTGGCGTGACATGGTGAAATAACAATGATGTTGGGTGTGATTGCAGACGATCTGACCGGAGCCACCGATGTGGCTTTGATGCTGGCGCGCGAGGGCATGCGGGTGGTGCAAACCGTCGGTGTGCCGCAACATGGCGTTGCCCTGCCCAAGGCCGATGCGGTAGTGGTGTCGATGAAATCGCGCACCAACCCTGCCGGGGAGGCCGTAGCGTGGTCACTGCAGGCCTGCGATGCCTTGCGTCATGCCGGGGCGCGGCAAATCCTGTTCAAATATTGCTCGACCTTCGATTCGACCGATCAGGGCAATATCGGCCCTGTGACCGAAGCGCTGATGCGCCATCTCGGCGTGGCGTGGACGGTGGCCTGTCCGGCTTTTCCCGAAAATGGCCGCTCGGTCTATCAGGGGCATCTGTTTGTCGGTGACACCTTGTTGTCCGACAGTCCGATGAAGGACCATCCGCTGAACCCGATGCGTGATTCCAATCTGGTGCGGGTTCTAGCGCGGCAAACCTCGGTTCCGGTCGGTCTGGTGCCCTATCAGACCGTTTCCAAAGGCGCGGCAGCGACCAGGGCGGCTTTCGAGGCTTTGGCGCATACAGGGCGCGCCATCGGTGTGGCCGATGCAATCAGCAATCAGGATTTGCGGGTGCTGGGCGAGGCGTTTGACGGCCAATTGCTGTTGACCGGTGGTTCGGGCATTGCCTTGGGCCTGCCAGACAATTTCCGGCGGGCCGGCCTGTTGCCTGCAAGCCGGCAGGCGCATCCGTTTCATGCTCCCGAAGGCTATACAGCCGTGCTTGCGGGAAGCTGTTCGGCGGCGACACGCGGACAGGTGGCGCATGCCATCGCCAATGGGGTCGAAGCTTTCGCGCTTGATCCGCTGTCGATTGCCAGTGGCGAACAAACGGCGCAAGCCGTGCTGGATTGGGCCAAGCCGCGGTTGGGGGCCAAGCCTGTTCTGGTCTATTCGACCGCCGAACCCGATGCGGTGCGCGCGGTGCAGGAGCAATTCGGTCGTGACCATTCCGGCCAGATGATCGAAGCGCTGCTGGGCGCTGTCGCCATCGGTCTGCACGAGGCGGGTGTCAGCCGTCTGGTGGTGGCGGGTGGTGAAACCTCTGGTGCGGTGGTGACCGCTTTGGGCGTATCGATGCTGGAAATCGGCCCCGAAATCGATCCCGGCGTGCCGTGGACCCTGGCCGCCGACGGCAAATCAATCGCCTTGGCGTTGAAATCGGGCAATTTCGGTACCGTCGATTTCTTCACCAAGGCTTTGACGATGCTTGAGACTGTTCAATAGGTTTTGGCTCCGCGCACCTGCAGATAGCAGGCATAAAGCGAGGTGGTGCCGCAAATGAACAGGCGGTTGCGGTAGAATTCGCCGAAGCAGACATTGGCGACCGCTTCGGGCACTTTGATCTTGCCGATCAGCGTGCCATCGGGGTGGTAGCATTGCACGCCATCGCCCGCCGAGGTCCACAAATGCCCGCGCTCGTCGAAGCGGAACCCGTCGAACAGGCCATGGGTGCAGGTGGCAAACACCGCGCCGCCTGTGAGGCTTTTGCCGTCCACCACATCGAACACGCGGATATGGCGCGGCCCGTCGGGCACATGGGAGGCGCCTGTGTCGACGATATAGAGCTTGGTTTCGTCGGGTGAAAAGGCCAAGCCGTTCGGCTTGACGAAATCACTGCACACCACGCTGACCTCGCCCGATTGCGGATCAATCCGGTAGACATTCGAGGCGCCGATTTCGCTCTCGGCGATCTCGCCTTCATAATCGGCGTCAATGCCGTAGGTCGGATCGGTGAACCAGATTGAATCATCGGATTTGACCACGACATCATTGGGCGAATTGAACCGCTTGCCCTGATAGCGGTCGGCTAGCACGGTGATGCGTCCGTCATGCTCGGTGCGGGTGACGCGGCGGCCCAGATGTTCGGCGCTCAGCAGACGGCCCTGCCGGTCGACCGTATTGCCATTGGCATTGTTGGACGGCTGACGGAACACCGAGACATGCCCGTCGGTGCTGTCATAGCGCATCAGGCGGTTGTTGGGGATGTCGGACCAGACCAGATAGCGCCCGCCCTGAAAATAGGCCGGACCTTCTGCCCAGCGGCAGCCGGAATAGAGCTGCTCGAGATGCACCGAGCCGTTGATCAGCGGTTGAAAGCGCGGGTCGAGAATCTCGAAAGGCAGCATGGGCGTGTCTCCGCAATGGATTGGTCTTGTGGGTGAAGTCTAGCAAAGTGATATGTAAAGATCATCCCCCGTTGAACGGGTCAGACGGCGGGGCGATGCGGGGTCTTGTTCCAGCCTGCGGGCCGAGTGATGAATTCATAGACCGCCATCCAGCCCGCCGCACTCACCAGCAGGAAATAGCACGGCAGCAACACCAGATCGCGCCATTCGGGCTCGAGCCCGCGTCTGGTCCCCGCCATCAGCATCGGCACAAGAATGGCCGGAATGGTCACGCCAACCGGCAACAGCACGAACAACCACAGCGGGGCCGCAAACGGCCCTTCGATCACCAGCCAAGGCAGGGCCATCAGCGTCAGCGGCCAGAACAGCACCGACAGCACAAGGCCGAGGCTTTGGATGGCAATCAGCAGGGTTTGCACCACGCCGATCTGGCGCGCCATGCGCAAGGGTTCGCCCAGATGCACAATGGCGGTGACCAGCCAGCCCTTGAGCCAGCGGCGGCGTTGCATGAACCAGTCGCGCAGGCAATCGGGCGCGTCTTCCAGCGTGTCGGATGCGAGGTGGCGCACATGCAATCCCAAACGCGCAAACCGGATGCCCAGATCGGCATCTTCGGTGACATTCCACGCATCCCAACCGCCCGCCTGTTCGAGGCAGGAGCGGCGGAAATGGTTGGAGCTTCCCCCCAAAGTCACCGGCCATGCGGATAAGCCAAGGCGCGGGATCAGCGCATCGAATTGCAAGGCATATTCAAATGCGAATACCCGCGCCAGCCAATGTGCCTTGGCGTTGGTGACAACCAGATGGGCTTGCAGACAGGCGAGCCGTTCGTCAGCCTTTTCAAATTCACAGGCGGCTCGGCGCAACTGGCCGGGGTCGGGCCGGTCTTCGGCATCAAAAACCACAACCAGCGTGCCGCGGGCCTGACCGAGCCCGTAATTGAGGGCGCGCGGTTTGGTGCGCGGTTGGCCTTCGGGCACCATGACCAAACGGAAGCCGTGCGGCAATGCACGGGCCAGCAAAGCATGGCGGGTCAATGCATCATCGGCTTCCAGCAAAAACAGGATTTCGAGTCTGTCGGCGGGATAGTCGAGTGTCCCGAGTTTTTCCAGCAACTGGCCGATAATTTCGGGCTCCCGATAGAGCGGCACCAGCACAGAATAGACAGGCCAACCATCATCCGGCAGATCGATTGGATCGTCGTGTTGAGCCAGCGGAACCGCCAGCACGCAGAGCCTGAACACCAGCACCGGCAGGATCAGCGCAGACAATCCGATGCCGACAGGCAGATCAACCAGCCAGCACAGCGCGATCAGCCCTGCCATGGGAGCCAATCCGGCAAGACGGCGCACCAGCGAGCGCGCCAGCGGTTCTGCCGACCATGGCAAAGCCAGTGGCGCGGCCTGTACGCCTGCATCGGACTGTTGCAGGCCTGCGGCAATGGCCAGCAGATCATCATAATCAAACGCGGTGCGGGCCTCCTCCAAGCCGCGCGAGGGTGTGGCCCTGTTATTCCGAGAGCGCGAGGAGTGAGATGACATCAGGTATTCCGGTCCCGCAGAAAGAGACAGATTAAATGATGAAAAGACACAATCCACCTGTCGAAAATCGCAGGGCCATGGGGTATAAGGCCCCCATGCAGAATATTTCACCTCCCCTTGCGACCGACGTCTGGCGGTTCAGCGTGGCCCCGATGATGGATTGGACCGACCGCCATTGTCGGGCTTTCCACCGCATCCTGTCGCGGCGGGCGCGTCTTTACAGCGAGATGGTCACGACAGGGGCGATCATCCATGGCGACCGCCAGCGCCTGTTGGGATTTGATGCCAGCGAACATCCGATTGCCCTGCAACTCGGCGGCTCGGACCCGCAAGCCTTGGCCGGGGCGGCACGGATCGGCGTCGATTTCGGCTATGACGAGATCAACCTCAATGTCGGCTGTCCGTCAGACCGCGTGCAGGATGGCCGCTTCGGGGCCTGTCTGATGCGCGAGCCGCAATTGGTGGGTGATTGTGTGGCGGCGATCAAAGCGGTGGTCGAGGTGCCTGTCACGGTCAAATGCCGGATCGGGGTTGACGAACAGGATATTGAAGAGGCTCTGGACGCGCTGGCCGATCGGGTGATTGCGGCGGGCTGTGACCATCTGATGGTACATGCCCGCAAGGCGTGGCTGAAAGGCCTGTCGCCCAAAGAGAACCGCGATATTCCGCCGCTCGATTATTCGCGCGTCTATCGCTTGAAGCAACGGCTCGGGGCCTATCCGGTTGCAATCAATGGCGGTATCCGCACGATGGATGAGTGTCTGGCCCATGTCGCCGAACTGGACGGCGTGATGGTAGGGCGCGAGGCCTATCACAATCCCGAATTGTTGCTTGGCGTCGATCCAGTGCTGTTCGGGCAAGAGGCTCCGGTCAGCTCGGGCTTTGAAGCGGTTGAAGCCTATGAGCCCTATATGGCCCGACAGCTTGAGTCCGGCGGGCATTTGCACTCGATGACCCGCCACATGCTCGGCCTGTTTCAGGGACGCCCCGGTGCGCGCGCCTTCCGCCGCCATCTGGCCACCCACGCCGTCAAACGCGATGCGCCGTTATCGGTGCTACGCGATGCGGTGGCTTTGGTGTCGCGGGACTGGACGCCGGAACCACCGGTTGTCAAAGCCTGATCCTCTGATTTGATTTACTGGTTGGGCTTGCCCGCGCAACGGCTGGCAGGGCGGCTCCACAGGGCTTTGCGCTCGGGCAATTGTGCCATAATGGTGATGCGTTCGGCCTCGTTCATCGCGCCCCATTGCATCACCTCTTGCAAGGTGCGGCCACAGCCCTCGCACAGACCGGTTAGGCGGTCGATCACGCACAGTTTGATGCAAGGACTGGAAGCTGCCGGACTGGAGGTGTTCAAGGTGTTCATGATGTCCAATTCGCACAAGCAGACAGAGTGAGCAGAAAAGCCATTTCGGCGATTTGCTGGGCCGCGCCCGCCACATCACCGGTCTGGCCGCCGATCAGCCGTCGCGCCATCAGCAATAACGGCATAACCGCGATAAAGCCGATGGGCCAGACAAGCAATATGGTTTCAACTTCGCACCCCGCCCACCATAGCAGAGCGCCCGACAGCAGCAAGGCGAAGGCAAGGGTGGCGAGATAGGTGGTCCCGTCAGGCCGTCCGACAGCAGCCGCCTTGCCGTCGGGCTTGGCATTGGCCAAGAGCATCAGCGGCAACAGGCCTGCCATGCGTGACAAAGGCGCAATCGCCAGCACCAGCAAAGCGGTTTCGGTGGCGCCCAGAGCATCGATCAGATCGGCCAGCACAGTGATCCGGAGCAGAAACGACAGCACCAGCGCCGCTCCGCCATAGGTGCCGATGCGGCTGTCGGTCATGATCTCCAGACGTCTGGCCACCGTCTGGCCGCCGCCAAGCCCGTCGGCGACATCCGCCAAGCCGTCCTCGTGAAAGGCTCCCGTGCTCAAAACCGACATGGTCAGGGTCAGGCTGGCTGTGACCAGCGGTGACCAGAACCAGTCCGCCAACACGATCACAACAGCAGCGGGCAGGGTGATGATCAGGCTGGCAAGCGGCAGCATCCGCACGATATGCGGAAAATGGGGCAGGCCGTGCGGATCTTTTTCAAAAGCAAAAACCGGCACCGGCAGGCGCGAGTAGAAACGGATGCAATCAATCAAGGCGCTCAGCATGGCGGGTTCCGCGGCAAAACATAAATCTGTCGAAAGAGGCACAGAGAAGGTTATAAGCAGAAATCGAATGAGTCTGTCAGTGCCGCTTGCACTGACAGCAACAGGTTTGGACGGCAACAGGGTTGGGGTTGATTGATATGGTGTCTCCATTTGATGATATTCGGGCGTTGATGGCGTCTTTTCCAGATGCCGACGAGCGCGCCGCCGAGGTCGTGCGCGCCCGTGACAGCCAATTGGCCAAGCCGCCGGGCAGTCTCGGACGGCTCGAACAGCTGGCGGTCTGGATGGCGGCATGGCAGGCCGATGACAAGCCGCATGTCACGCGTCCGCTGGTCTGCGTGTTTGCGGGCAATCACGGTGTGGTGGCGCAAGGCGTGTCGGCTTTTCCTGCCGATGTGACGCGGTTGATGCTCGATGCCTTCGGGGCAGGGGGCGGCACGATCAACCAGATCTGCGCCAGCTTCGATTTCGGCTTCAAGGCCTTCGATCTGGCACTGGATCTGCCAACCGCCGATATGACAGAACAGCCGGCGATGGACGAGAAATCCTGCGTCGCCACCATGGCCTTCGGCATGGAGGCTTTGGCCGGTGGCGTCGATTTGCTCGCTTTGGGTGAAATGGGCATCGGCAATACCACGGCGGCTGCCGCCATCTATGCCGCCCTTTATGGCGGTGATCCCGATCGTTTCGTCGGCCACGGGGCGGGTGCGGACGAGGCGCAGATGCAGCGCAAATGCGCGGCAGTGCGCAAGGCACTGGCATTGCATCAAGAGACTTTGTCCGATCCGCTCGAGATTTTGCGCCGTTTGGGCGGGCGCGAAATCGCGGCCATGGCCGGAGCCATCATGGCCGCGCGTCTGCAACGCGTGCCCGTGGTGCTGGACGGCTATGTCGTCACCGCCGCCGCCGCTGTTCTGCATGCGATGGATCCGCACAGCATCGATCATTGCGTCGCCGGTCATCTGTCTGCCGAGGGCGCGCATGCGGAAGTGCTGGCGCATCTGGGCCTTGAGCCGATCCTGTCTTTGGGCATGCGCTTGGGCGAGGCCTCGGGGGCGGCTTTGGCGATGGTGATGATCAAAGCCGCGGTGGCCTGCCACAACGGCACCCACACCTTGGTTCAGGTCGGCATCGGTGCCGATCCTGCCATCAGCAAACACTGAGGCCTACAGCAAAAAGCCCCTGCGAAGTGATCCGCAGAGGCTTTGTTTTGATTGTCTGGCGTAAAGCCGGATCTTATTTGATCAGGCGGGCCAGCAGGCTCGACGTATCCCAACGGCCACCGCCCATTTCCTGCACGTCGCCGTAGAACTGATCGACCAGTGCCGTCATCGGCAGATGCGCGCCGTTGCGGCGGGATTCTTCCAGACAAATGCCCAGATCCTTGCGCATCCAGTCGACGGCAAAGCCGAAGGTGTAGGTGTTGGTGTTCATGGTCTTGTAGCGGTTTTCCATCTGCCAGGATTGGGCCGCACCCTTCGAGATGGCTTCGATCACCGCTTCCGCATCAAGACCGGAGCGCTTGGCAAAGGCAATGCCTTCGGCCAGACCCTGCACCACACCGGCGATGCAGATCTGGTTGACCATCTTGGTCAACTGGCCCGCACCCGATGGACCCAGCAATTTCACGGCCTTGGCAAAGGCGGTGATGACGGGTTCTGCTTTGGCGTAAATATCGGCATCGCCGCCGCACATCACGGTCAGAGCACCGTTTTCGGCACCGGCCTGTCCGCCCGAGACGGGGGCATCGATGAAGTGCACACCATGCTCATGCGCCTTGGCATAAAGCTCGCGGGCCACTTCGGCCGACGCGGTGGTGTTGTCGACGAAAATCGCACCCTTTTTCATGCCGGCAAAGGCACCGTCCGGACCCAGCACCACCGAGCGCAGATCATCGTCATTGCCGACGCAGGCAAACACGAAATCGCAATCCCGAGCGGCTTCGCGCGGGGTTTTGGCGGCGTGTCCACCATGCTGCTTGGCCCAGCCTTCGGCCTTGGCGAAAGTGCGGTTGTAGACGGTCACATCATGGCCGCCTTTGGCCTTCAGATGGCCTGCCATTGGATAGCCCATAACACCCAGTCCCAGAAATGCCACTTTGGCCATGTGATGTCTCCCTCAAAATTTTGATAACGGCGGCGGGTGCTGCCGGTGCTTGGTCCTTGCCCGTTCGTGATCCTCACATAGCGCAGCGCAAGCCCGAGTGACAGTATCAACCTTGAAAAAAATGCATGGTGCCGGCTTTGCACAGCATAAAATGTCAGCTTGGCCTGATCTTTTCTCGCTTCGCGCGGCGGGCTCGGGTAAAAGTCATGACGAATCCGGTTTGGGAGATGGGTCACATGGTCACAGAACAGCATATTCGTCAGGCTCTGGCTAAAATTGCCGCCCCAGATGGCTCGGCCTCTCTGGCGGTGTCGCCGATGTTGCAGGGAGTTTCGGTGCAGGGCGACAAGGCTTATGTGACATTGCAATGCCCTGCCGATCAGGTCAAAACCTTCGAGCCTTTGCGTTTGCAGGCCGAAGCGGCGGTCAAAGCCGTTGCGGGCCTGTCTGGCGCTTTGGTGATGCTGACGTCCGAGCGGTCAGGCGATGCCAAATCCACCGCCGCCCAACCCGGCCCGCGTGCTGCGGCGGGGACGGCACGCAAGCTGGTGCCGGGTGTCAAACACATCATCGCGGTGGCGTCGGGCAAAGGCGGCGTCGGCAAATCCACTACCTCGGTCAATCTGGCTTTGGGCTTGCAGACTTTGGGCCTGAAAGTCGGCATGCTGGATGCCGATATTTACGGCCCCTCGCTGCCGCGCCTCTTGGCTTTGTCGGGCAAACCGGTGGTCAGCGAAGGGCGGATTCTGGAGCCGATGGAGGCCTATGGTCTCAAAGTCATGTCGATGGGCTTTCTGGTCGAGGAAGATGCCGCGATGATCTGGCGCGGGCCCATGGTGATGTCGGCCCTGCAGCAGATGTTGCGCGAGGTCAATTGGGGCGATCTCGACGTGCTGGTGGTCGATATGCCGCCCGGTACGGGCGACGCCCAACTCACCATGGCGCAATCGGTGCCACTGGCGGGCGCGGTGATTGTCTCGACACCGCAGGATCTGGCCTTGATCGATGCGCGGCGAGGCATCGCGATGTTCCAGCGCGTCGATGTGCCTATTTTGGGTTTGGTCGAGAATATGAGTTATTTCCTGTGCCCGTCCTGCGGGTCGCGCTCGGATATTTTCGGCCATGGCGGGGCGATGCACGAGGCCGAAAAGCACGGCGTCGCCTATCTCGGCGGCGTGCCGCTGGAGCTGGAAATCAGGGAACGCTCCGACTCCGGCCGTCCGGTGGTGGCAACCTTGCCCGATGGGGCCCATTCCAGAATTTACAAAGCGATGGCGCAAAAGCTTTGGGACATCGTCAACGGCACGCCTGTGCGCAAAACCCCGAAAATCGTGATTGATTAAGTCACCACAAGTCTGCCGACAGCAGATGTTTGACCGGGCTTGCTGCTCATTGCAGTCGATTTGACGAGATAAGGACAAGTTTTCCATGGCCGAAAGCCAACCCGACAACCTATCCGATGCTCCTGCAGCCACCGATGCGCCTGCCAAGCCAAATCCGGCAAAGCGTGGCAAGTCTTTGAAAAAGCCGGTCCTGATCGGGATCGCTGCTTTGTTCGGCCTCTACGGGCTGTGGGCTTTGTTCGGCTATCTGGTGGAAGGACGTTTTATGGTGTCCACCGATGATGCCTATGTGCGCGCCGACATGGCGGTGATTGCCGCAAAGGTGCCGGGCTATGTGGTGTCGGTTCCGGTGACAGACAACCAGATGGTCAAAGCGGGTGATGTGCTGGCTTTGATCGACGAGGGTGATTATCGCCTTGCTTTGCAATCCGCAGAAGCCCGTCTGGCGACGCAGGAAGCGACGATCAGCCGCATCGGCAACCAGATGCAGGCCCAGCAGGCGTTGATCTCGCAGGCCGAAGCCCAGATGCGGGCGGCCGAAGGCGAAGTGCTGCGCAGCGCGGCCGATCTGGAACGTGCCCAGAAACTGGTTGCCAGTGATTATGGCTCGCGCCAGCGCGTTGATCAGGCCCAGGCCGATGATACCCGTGCGCGCGCCAATCTGGCAGGGGCACGCGCCGGATTGCAAGGGGCTATTGCCACCCTTGATGTCCTCAAAGCCGGGCGGGCCGAAGCCCAAGCCTCGCTGAAAGAGGTTGAGTCCGGTGTGGCCAAAGCCCGCCGAGATTTGATGTTCGCGCAGGTCAAGGCGCCGTTTGACGGGGTGATCGGCAATCGGGCCGCACAACCGGGCCAATATGTCCAGCCCGGCAGCCGCTTGATGGCTCTGGTGCCGCTTGGCAGTGTCTATGTCGAGGCCAATTTCAAGGAAACGCAACTGGCGCGGATCAAAATCGGTCAAACCGCCCGATTGACGGTGGATGCCGCACCGGACCGGAGGATCGAAGGGCGTGTGGTGGGCATTGCACCCGCCTCCGGCGCGTTGTTCTCGCTGTTGCCGCCCGAAAATGCCACCGGCAATTTCACCAAAATTGTCCAGCGTTTTCCGGTGCGGATTTCCATCGAGCGGGCGCAGATTGATGAGGGCTTCTTGCGGGCCGGCATGTCGGTGGTCACCACTATTGATACACGGCCATAAGATGGGCACGAGCAGTCAAACGGGGCGCGGATAATGGCCGAAGCCAAACCGAAAGCAGCCAAGCTGGCTGCCACGGTCCATCCTGCACCGCTGCCGCTGACCCCGCAACGGATCATCGGTTTCATGGCGATGGTGTTCGGCATGTTCATGGCGATTCTGGACATCCAGATCGTCTCGGCCTCCTTGTCCGAAATTCAGGCGGGTCTATCGGCCAGTGCCGATGAAATCCCGTGGGTGCAGACCAGCTATCTGATCGCCGAAGTGATCATGATCCCGCTGTCGGGCTATCTGTCGCGCGCTTTTTCCACCCGCTATCTGTTCGCGGCCTCGGCGGCGGGCTTTACGCTGATGAGCGTGATGTGTTCGACCGCCAGTTCTATCCCTGAAATGATCGTCTGGCGGTGTTTGCAGGGCTTCATCGGCGGCGGCATGATCCCGACGGTGTTTGCGGCGGCCTATACGATCTTCCCGCGCGAGAAGCAGCCGATCATCGCCCCGATCATCGGCCTTGTCGCCACGCTGGCCCCTACCATCGGGCCGACCATCGGCGGCTATCTAACCGATCTGTTTTCCTGGCATTGGCTGTTTCTGGTCAATGTAATCCCGGGCATCATCGTCTCGGTCACGGTCTGGACGCTGGTCGATTTCGACGAGCCTGATTTGTCGCTGCTGGAGCGGTTCGATTGGACGGGTCTGTTCTCGATGGCTCTGTTTCTCGGCACGCTCGAATATTTTCTGGAAGAGGGCTCGGCCAAGAACTGGTTCAGTGATGATACGATTGTGCTGTGCGCTTTGGTGTCGCTGGCCAGTTCGCTGGTTTTTTTCTGGCGATGTTTTACAGCCTCCCGACCGATTGTCGATCTGACCGCTTTCAATGACCGCAATTTCTGGACAGGTTCCCTGATGTCGGTGGCGATGGGCATCGGGCTTTATGGCCTGACCTATCTCTATCCGGTCTATCTGGCGCGGGTACGCGGCTATTCGGCTCTGATGATCGGCGAGACCATGTTTGTCACCGGCATCTCGATGTTCATTGCCGCGCCGATTGTTGGAAAACTGTCGGCCAGGGTTGATTTGCGCGCCATGATTGCTACCGGCTTTGCAGGTTTTGCCTTGGGTACATGGATGGTCGTCGATCTGACCAAGGATTGGGATTTCAACGAATTGCTGATCCCGCAAATCCTGCGCGGGTTCTGCATGATGATGTGCATGGTGCCGATCAACAATCTGGCCTTGGGGACCTTGCCGCCGCACCGGCTTAAAAATGCATCGGGCATTTACAATCTCACCCGCAATCTCGGCGGGGCGGTTGGCCTTGCTTTGATCAACACCTTGCTGAACGACCGTACCGATCTGCATATCCTGCGACTGCGCGAGTCGATCAGTTGGGGGCACCATCGCGCCGAGGAGGTGATGGCCAGTCTGACCATGCTGTTTTCCGATGATGCGGTGCAAGGAGCCTTGATGGCAACCAGACAGCTGTCACTGATGGTGCGGCGCGAGGCGATGGTGATGGGCATGGCCGATGTGTTTTTCGCCCTGACACTGATTTTTATAGGTTTGATCGCGCTTGTCCCCTTGATGCGGGCCCCGCCGCGCAGCCAGAGTGCCCCGTCGGAAGCCCATTGATCAAAATGCGCAAAGCACTATGATAGAGTTACGGATGATCTTAAAAAACTTGGATATCCAGAACAGTTAAACGTGGAGGGAACCTATGAAACGTCGTGACTTTATGAAATCAACCGGCTTGGGTCTGGCAGCAGCGACCGCTGTTGCGGCACCGGCCATTGCCCAGAGCATGCCTGAATTGAAGTGGCGTTTGACCTCGAGCTTCCCGAAGTCGCTCGACACCATCTATGGCGCGGCTGAAACCTTTGCAAAGGCTGTTTCGGAAGCAACAGACGGGAAGTTCCAGATCCAGGTGTTCGCGGCGGGTGAAATTGTTCCCGGCCTACAGGCCCTTGATGCTGCCCAGAACGGCACGGTCGAAATGACCCATACCGCGCCCTACTATTATATCGGCAAGGATCCGACATTCGCTTTCGGGACCACTGTGCCGTTCGGTCTCAATTCCCGCCAGCATAATGCATGGATGTATCATGGCGGCGGCATGGCCCTGATGAACGATTTTTTTGCCAAGTACAATCTGGTCGGGCTTCCTGCCGGCAATACCGGCACCCAGATGGGCGGTTGGTTCCGCAAGGAAATCAAGACCGTTGAGGACTGGAAGGGCATCAAGATGCGTATCGGCGGCTTGGGCGGTTCGGTCGTCCAACGCTTGGGCGCGGTTCCTCAGCAGATTGCCGGTGGTGATATCTATCCGGCTCTCGAAAAAGGCACCATCGATGCCGCCGAATGGGTCGGTCCTTATGATGATGAAAAACTTGGCTTCAACAAGGTCGCTCCCTATTACTACGCTCCGGGCTGGTGGGAAGGCAGTGCATCGCTGATGCTGATGACCAACAGCGCGAAATGGAACGAATTGCCCAAGCACTACAAGTCCATTGTGACCTCTGCGGCCGCTTTGGCCAATGTCGACATGCAATCCAAGTATGATGCGGGCAATCCGGGTGCAATCATCCGTCTGTTGCAGAGTGGCGCACAATTGCGCGCCTTTAGCCCCGAAATCATGGAAGCCTGCTACAAGGCCGCTACAGAAATGTATGCCGAATTCAGTGCCAAGAGCGCGGATTTCAAGAAGATCCACGATCACTATATGGCCTTCCGCGGCGAACAGTATCTGTGGTGGCAGATTGCCGAATACAACTATGACAGCTTCATGATCCGCCAGCGCAGCCGCGGCTGATCAGGCTCACTCCAAAAGAAAGCCCCGGACCATTGCTGGTCCGGGGCTTTTTTGTGTCTGCTTGCCTGCTTACTTCTTCGGAACGCCCGGCAGTCCCGGCATAGTATTGAAATCCATCATCGGCATCGGGGCCCCCAGACCGGGCAGGTTTTGCAACTGTTCCATCGCCTTTTTCTGGTCAACAACCACTCCGGTCGATTTGTAATGCATGACCATTTGCGGGAAAGCGATCACAAGCCCGACCATGATCATCTGGATCACCACGAAAGGCACAGCACCCCAATAGATCTGTCCGGTGGTCACAGGATCCATCATCTTGCCGGTGACGCGGTCCTTGTAAGGCTCTTTGGCGGCAACCGACCGCAGATAGAACAGTGCGAAGCCGAAAGGCGGGTGCATGAAGGAAGTCTGCATATTGACCCCCAAAATCACGCCGAACCAGATCAGGTCGATGCCGAGCTTTTCCGCCGCAGGGCCGATCAGTGGCACGGCGATAAAGGCCAGTTCGAAGAAATCGAGGAAGAAGGCCAGTACGAAAATCAGCAGATTGACGATGATCAAAAAGCCGACCGTGCCGCCGGGCAGCGAGACCAGCAATTCTTCCACCCATTTATGCCCGTCTACGCCGTAAAATGTCAGCGAGAACACGCGCGCGCCCACCAGAATGAACATGACAAAGGCCGACAGTTTGGCCGTCGATTCCACGGCTTGGCGTAACAGATCGAACGACAGACGCTTTTTCATCAGCGCCAGAATAATCGCTCCCGCAGCACCCATGGCACCGCCCTCGGTCGGGGTGGCGACGCCGATAAAGATCGTACCCAGCACCAGAAAAATGAGGGCCAGCGGCGGCACCATCACGAAAATCACGGTTTCGGCCATCACTGACAGAAGCTTGAGGCCGAGCAGCTTGTTGATCACGGCCAGCACAAAAGAGACACCGACAGCGACCGACATGGTCAGCACCACGAAATCCGCACCCGCCTTTTGTCCTGTGCGCTGGATGACCAGATAGCCGATCAGACCAGACAGGATGGTGACCACGAGCAAAGACAGGCGGCGGCTTTTGCCATCGTGATCATTGAGGACCTGTGCATCTGCCGGCAGGCCGGGTGCAGCTGCCGGTGCAACCATTGTGACCAGAAACACATAGAGCGCGTAAAGACCGGCAAGCACCAGACCGGGAATGAACGCGCCTTCATACATATCGCCGACCGACTTGCCGAGTTGGTCGGCCATCACAATCAAAACCAGCGAGGGCGGGATAATTTGGGCCAGCGTGCCCGAGGCCGCAATGACGCCGGCCGCCAACCGCCGGTCATAGCCATAGCGCAGCATGATCGGCAGCGAGATCAGCCCCATTGAAATCACCGAAGCCGCGACAACGCCGGTGGTGGCCGCGAGCAGGGCACCCACGAAAATCACCGCATAGGCCAAGCCGCCGCGAATCGGGCCGAACAGCTGGCCGATGGTGTCGAGCAGGTCTTCGGCCATGCCCGATCGTTCCAGTATCAGCCCCATAAAGGTAAAGAAGGGAATGGCCAGCAGGGTATCATTGTTCATCACCCCGAACATCCGTTCGGGCAGCGCCTGAATGAAGTCGGGGCGGAACAGGCCGAGCTCGATCCCGATCAGGGCGAAAATCAAGCCGTTGGCGGCCAGCGCAAAGGCGACCGGATAGCCCAGCAGCAAAAAAGCCACCAGCGCGGCAAACATGATAGGGGCCATGTTGTGGATGATAAAGGCGGTCATGGGCGGTTATCCTTTGCCGGAACAGGGCGGCAGAACGTGTGGCTCAACGGGCTTCATCGACCTGCGCCAGCAGGCGGGCGGCTTCGGCTTCGGCGGCGGCATGATGCCCGCCTCCCGAGGTCGTATCCTCCAGCGCGCCGCGCATGATGGCGATCCGCTTGATCAGCTCGGACACACCTTGGAAGAAAAGCATCAGAAATCCGATAGGGATCAGGAATTTGGCGGGCCATTGCGGCAAGCCGCCGGCATTGATGGATTGCTCGTTCAGCATCAGCGAGCGGATGGCAAACGGCCAGGATACGATCATCATCACGATGGTCAGAGGCAGCAAAAACAGCACATGACCGGCAATATCAATCCAGTCGCGCGCGGCTTTGGGCAACAGGGAGTTGACGATATCGATGCGGATATGCTCGTTCGACAACAGCGTCCAAGACGAACACAGCAAAAACACCGCGCCGAACAGCACCCATTGCAGTTCCAGCCAGGAATTGGACGAGACATCGAACAATTTGCGGATAATGGCATTGACGGTCGAGACAATGACCGCCAGCAGGATCAGCCAGCTCAAAGTGCGTCCGACCGCGCTTGAAACGCGATCAATCAACCGACTGAAATTGAGTAAAAAATCCATCTTCCACCCTCCAATCGCACTGCTTGCAACAGCATCGCCTCACAAACACCGGGTTTGTCGGGGCTGACCTGTCGCAAGCGGACACTCGCTTCGGCTGTATCGCCGATTGTTGTTTAACTACTTTGCGGCCTTGGCGGCAACAGTCAATAGTTTTTTCGCAGTGATTATCCGCAAGAAAGGCATGAAAATCCTGCGCTTTCAAACCGATAGATTGGCTTCGGTGGTCAATTCTCTTGCCCGTACCCGCTCGCGGTGGACGGTATAGATGCCGCTGGCGACGATCAGTCCGGTGCCGATAATGGCGAGTGCATCGGGAATTTCGCCGAACACCACAAAACCCGACAAGAATGCCCAGATCACCACCGAATAACGGAACGGCGAGACGGCCGAAGGGTCGGCAATGCGATAGGCTTTGACGATGCTCATATTGCCCGCCGAAACAAACATGGCGGCGGCCAGCAGGTAAAGTGTCGGTTGCAATTCGATCGGCTTCCAGCTCTCCAATCCGAGAAGCAGTCCCACCACCACCACGCTGAGTGTCGTGGTCAACGACACAACCACTGTGGGGATCGCAGGATTGATCTTGCGGGTCATCAAATCGCGGAATGCTACCAGAAAGCACGATAACAGCGCCAGCAGTGCATAAATATTGAATGTATGGCCGCCCGGTTTGACCACCAGCAACACGCCGACAAAGCCGACAATCACCGCGGACCAGCGCCGCCAGCCGATTTTCTCGATCCCCAACACCACTGAAAACAGCGTGATGATCAAGGGCGTGGCCTGCAAAATGGCGGTCAGATCAGCCAGCGCCAGTTGCGAAATCGAGGTGACAAAGCACAGTGCAACCATGGATTCGGCGGTGGCGCGCACCATCAGCAGGCGGGTGAACATGAACCGCAGGCTCTTGCCCTGTTTCGACACCAGCACCACTGTCAGCATGATCGAGGTAGCAAAAAGGCCGCGGATGACCAGTACCTGTCCGGTCGAGAAATTGGACGTGGCCAGTTTGACCAGCGAGTCGTTGCATACAAACAGCGCCATGGCGCACAGGGCCAGAATGATGCCGCGCCGGTTGTTTTTGGATTGCAGCAGATGTGCGTCGAGCGCCTGTTGCGCCTGTGTTCTGGGCGGAGCGTCCGGTATTGCCTCAGCCACCGGTGACACTCATGTGGCGGCTGACGGCAGGGCGCGAGGTGGTGCGGTCGATGATGAAATCATGCCCTTTGGGCTTGCGCAAAATCGCGGCATCGATGGCGGCCAGCAAGGGCACGTCGGATGCGCTGGCGCGTAACGGCGCACGCAGATCGGCGGCATCCTCCTGCCCCAGACACATATAAAGCGTGCCCGTGCAGGTCAGTCGAACGCGATTGCAGCTCTCGCAGAAATTATGGGTCAGCGGCGTGATAAAGCCGATCCGCCCGCCGGTCTCCTTGACGCGGACATAGCGGGCAGGACCTCCCGTCTGGTCTTCGAGGTCTTGCAGCGTGAAACGGTCGAGCAGCTGCGCCTTGACCTGCGTCAGCGGCCAATATTGGTCAAAACGCGAGGTCTCGATATCCCCCATCGGCATCACCTCGATAAAGGTGATGTCCATGCCGCGGCCATGCGCCCATTCGATCATGGTTTCGATTTCATCGTCATTGACGCCCTTTAGCGCCACGGCGTTGATCTTGACATGGATACCGGCCTTTTGCGCGGCATC